>Ga0307472_100000112_pt1 | contig 24217 bp, 21 predicted proteins | sample atmos_gasesAM5C__2_FD_204582 | JGI IMG/M metagenome (GOLD analysis project Ga0307472, IMG submission 204582) | Hardwood forest soil microbial communities from Morgan-Monroe State Forest, Indiana, United States - atmos_gasesAM5C_05 | ecosystem: Environmental > Terrestrial > Soil > Temperate...
GGCAGGTGATCCCTACGGGTTGATTCTGCTGGACATGCACATGCCGGGGATGGACGGTTTTCAGTTTGTGGAGCGGGTTCGCAAGCGGCCGGAATTATCGACGGCTACCATCATGATGCTTACCTCAGCGGGCCATCGAGGGGATGCACAGCGCTGTAAGGCATTGGGCATTTCCGCTTATTTGTTGAAGCCGATCCGCCAATCCGAATTGCGCGAAGCGATTGCGCGCGTGCTGGGAGCAAAAGAGCAACAAGGGGCGATCCCGCTCATTACTCGCTACTCCTTGTATGATGCACGGGATCCGAAGAATGTGCTGCGCGTGTTGTTGGTGGAAGATAACCCGGTCAATCAGCGGCTGGCGACGAGGATGCTGGAAAAGAGAGGGCATCGCGTGATGCTGGCCGGAAACGGACGCGAAGCGCTGGAAGCCCTGGAAAAGGGAACCTTCGACCTGGTTTTGATGGACGTGCAAATGCCGGAAATGGACGGGTTTCAAGCGACCGGGCCATTCGTGAAAAAGAAATGAGTACGGCCACGCACTTGCCGATTATCGCGTTGACGGCGCATGCCATAAAAGGGGATCGAGAAAGGTGCCTGGCTGCAGGGATGGACAGGTATTTGACGAAGCCCATCCGGCCGCGCGAACTGGATGATGTGCTCGAAAGCCATTTGGCGCGGCGCGCCGAGCTTGTCACCGTGGGTGCGGAGAAGGGACAAAATGGCGGCGGGTGATTGCCAGTCTGGGGCTGTTTGGACGGGAGCTGTGCAAACTTACGTGAACTTCTGTTGACGCGGCGTTCGCGCTCTGCGATGATGCTGAAAATTTGTTTTTGCGTCGCGGTTCAGACTTTGGGTTAAGGTTTTTTCTGGCAGGAGTCAGCGATCGGCTTGCGGGTTTCCATTCTGGCCTCCGGAAGCTCGGGCAACATCACATTGCTCGAGACGGAGAGCACCCGCCTCCTGGTGGACGCCGGCTTGGGCAAGCGCGAAACGCTGGCGCGGCTTGCCGCCGTCGAAAATGACGTCAAGAGAATCGACGGCATCCTAATCACTCACGAACACACCGACCATTGCAATGGATTGCCGCAGATGCTCGGCTTGTGGAAGGCGCCGCTGTTCGTGACCGAGCCGACGATGGATGCGCTGCAGCGCATTCTGCCAGAGACTTTTAGAAAGCGGCTGCGCGGCGTGGAGACGATTCATGCGGGGCAGCATTTCGCGGTCGGGGACATTGAAGTGCACGCCTTCGCTATTCCGCACGATGCGGCCGATCCGATCGGCTTCACGTTTCGAACGAATGGGACGAAAGTGGGGCTGGTGACGGATCTGGGGTACATGCCCGAATTGGTGAAAGTGCATTTGCGCGGTGCGGATTGCCTGATCCTGGAGTCGAATCACGATCTGGAGATGCTGAAAGTGGGGCCGTACCCGTGGGTGGTGAAGCAGCGCATCCTGAGCCGCACGGGGCATCTTTCGAATCACGCGGTAAGCGAATATCTTTCGGACCCGGACGGTTTCGACGCCGCGGCCCGGTACCTGGTGCTAGCGCATCTTTCCGAAGAAAACAACAATCCTTTCGCGGCGGAGATTTGCGCGCAGGAAGCGCTGGGACGAAGACCAGCGCAAGCCGCATTTACGGGGCAACTCCTGGTTGCTTCGCAGCGCGTGCCCCTAAAGCCGCTGGAACTCTAGCGAATTATTGAATCCAAGCAATTTGAAATTTCGTTGGCTTTCCTCGGTGCTTTACCCTACACTAGCTTTTTCTTGGTAGAGGTGCGGAGGCCAAGAGTAGCCGGGCGCGCAGTTCCGATCCGCTTCGGACGCCCGAGTGAAAGGGGCTCCTTCCGGTTGATAAAGGGCCGGAGGCAACTATACGTTGTCCGCCGAAACCGCCGCGAGAGCGCGAGGCGCGGGGTTGGGGGGCAGGTCTAAGGCCTGTCCACTGTCGTCCGTAGTTTTGTAGCGGCCTTTCCGGCCGCGCGGATGAAGCGCTATCGAGAGGCGGTAGCCCCGAGCGGCATTGCTTCGTGGTTCCTTCCTTTCGTTTCGCTTTCTCCCCCAAAAGACGGACAGAAAAGGCAAGAGTGCAACTGTTCGAATTGACGCGCGCGCTGGTGGACATTGAGTCCACGACGAACCACGAGAAAAACGTGGGCGACTATCTTTTTGCACATTTGTCGGCGGTGGCGGCGAAGAGCAGCGGGCAAACTCAGCGGATGACAGCCGAGCCGAATCGCGACAACCTGTTTGCGGTGTGGGGCGAACCGGTGGTGACGCTCTCCACGCACATGGATACAGTGCCGCCTTTTTTCGGTTCCAGCGAAGACGAGAAATTTATTTTTGGGCGGGGAGCTTGCGACGCGAAAGGAATCATCGCGGCGATGGTTTCGGCAGCGGAGAGACTGCTGGCCGCGGGCACGCGCAATTTTGGATTGTTGTTTGTGGTGGGGGAAGAGCGGAACAGCGCGGGGGCGAAAGTGGCGGCGGCGCATCCGAGTGGGTCGCGGTTTTTGATTAACGGCGAACCGACCGAGAATCAGCTGGCGTTGGGTTCGAAAGGAGCCTTGCGCTACGAAATTACGGCACGGGGCAAGCTGGCGCATTCTGCTTATCCGGAGTTGGGCCACTCGGCGATTCACACATTGCTCGATGTGCTTCAGGAGATTCGGCATATCCCATTGCCGGAGGATGCGCTACTGGGCCGCAGCACGCTGAACATTGGAACCATCAGCGGCGGGCGGGCACCAAATGTAGTGGCGGACCAAGCCGAAGCGGAAGTGATGTTTCGGACGGTTTGTGATCCGACGGCGTTGCGGAAAGCGGTGGCTTCGGCGGTGGCGGGACGCGCGGAGGCGCGCGAGGTTCTGCACACGCCGGCGATTCGTTTGAACAAATTCGAAGGGTTGCCGACAACGGTGGTCGCGTTCACGACGGACATTCCAACCTTCAATGGCGCGTGGGGCGAACCGTTCTTGATTGGCCCGGGGAGCATTCATGTGGCGCACACGGCGGAGGAACGCATCGCGAAGAAGGAATTGTGCGATGCAGTGGAGATTTACGCGGGGATGACCAAGCAATTGCTGGCCACGGGGCGGAGCGCGGCATGAGTCTCGGACTCGCCATTGTGGGTTGCGGAAAGATGGGGCGCTTGATTGAGCAGCTTGCGCCCGAGTACGGATTTGAAGTGCGCGCAAAATTCAATCGCGAAAATAATCTGCGCGATGCAGCGGTTGCGGTGGAGTCTCTGCGGGGGATTGATGCCGCTGTGGAATTCACGACGCCGGATGCGGCGCCGGTCAATTTGCGCCGGCTCGCTTCGCTGGGCGTCAGCGCGGTTTGCGGAACAACCGGATGGTACGAGCAACTGCCTGCGGTGAACGAATCGGTTCTCGCTGCGGGAACCGGGCTCGTTTACAGCCCGAACTTTTCGGTGGGCGTAAACGTGTTTATGCAAGCGGTGGCGCGCGCCGCGTGCTTCTTCGCGAAGTATCCGGAATACGAAGCGTGGGGATGGGAGATTCATCACTCGGCGAAGAAAGACGCGCCTTCCGGAACGCTGAAGAAGCTTGCTGAAGAGATTCGTGCGTCCGGTTACAACCGCACGCTTACGCTGACCGCGAATCGCGCGGGCGCGCATCCAGGCACGCATGAGATTGGTTTTGATTCGGCGGCTGACACCATCACGCTGCGGCACACGGCGCGGAGCCGCGAAGGTTTCGCGCGGGGAGCTTTGCGCGCAGCGCGATGGTTGGCCGGCAAGCAAGGAGTTTTTGAATTTCGTGAGATTCTCGGCGAGTTGAGCTGAGGATTCTCCGAAGCGGCATCCCAGGCCGCGAGAACTGGCCCTCGGTCAAAAATTAGGTTACCCAGGAGAGGGGAAACATGGTTACTGAAACTCGTTTTATGGGCACGGGCACGGCGCTGGTCACACCGTTCCGTCACGACGGAGCGTTGGACGAAAGGGCGTTACACGGGCTGATTCAGCGTCAGACCGAGGCGGGAATCGATTTTCTGGTTCCTTGCGGAACGACAGGGGAGAGTCCCACGCTTACGCATGAGGAGCATCTTCGTGTTGTAGAGGTTGCCGTCAAACTCGCGAAGGGAAACGTTCCGATACTGGCCGGTGCGGGCGGTTACAACACGGCGGAAGTCATCGCGCGCGCACGGGAGCTCCAGGACATCGGCGCGGACGGAATTCTTTCCGTCACGCCGTATTACAACAAGCCGACGCAGGAAGGGCTGTATCAACACTTTCGGGCCATTGCCGAGGCTGTGCCTCTGCCCATTATTCTTTACAGCGTGCAGGGGCGTACCGGCGTGAATATTGAGCCGGCCACCGTGAAGCGGCTCGCGGAGATCGAGAACATTGTGGGCATCAAGGAAGCTTCGGGGAACATTTCGCAAATGGCGGCGATTCTCAATTCTGTGCCGGACGAATTCATTGTTCTTTCCGGTGACGATGCGATCACGCTCCCGCTGATGGCGCTCGGCGGGCGCGGCGTGATCTCCGTAGTTTCCAATGAGATTCCCGCGGAAATGACGAAGCTTACGCGGCTGGCGTTGCAAGGCGACTTCGCCGGAGCACGCGAAATTCACCGCCGCTATTATCCGCTGATGGAAATTAACTTCGTGGAATCGAATCCGATTCCGGTGAAGGCGGCGCTGGCGGAGATGGAACTGCTTGAGCCGGTGTGGCGCTTGCCATTGGTGCCGCCGAAAGCGGAAAATCGAGCGCGCATCCGCGGTGTGCTGGAATCGCTGGGTATCGTCCCGCGCGAAGCCGCCGCGCATGCCCGCGAGAGATCGCATGCAGCCATCGCTCATTGAAAAACTATTCGAAGAGGCACCGAAGCATTACGAAGAGGAACATCACCGTCTTTTCCGGGATTTCAAGGCGGCGCTGAACCGCGGCGAAATCCGCGCTGCAGAGCCGGATCCTTCTGCAAAATCCGGCTGGCGGGTGAATGCCTGGGTGAAGAAGGGAATCCTTCTCGGCTTTCGCATGGGCGCTATCGCGGACATGTCGATTGACACGGCAAAGCAGCCGTTTTTCGACAAGTCCACTTTTCCGGTGCGGACTTTCACGGCTTCTGATGGAGTGCGCATTGTGCCGGGCGGCTCCAGCATTCGCGATGGAACGTCTATTGGCCGCGGGGTAATTTGCATGCCACCGATGTTTGTGAATGTGGGAGCGTACGTAGGTGAAGGCACGATGATTGATTCTCACGCGCTTGTGGGGAGTTGCGCGCAAGTCGGCAAGAACTGCCATATTTCTGCGGGCGCGCAGATTGGAGGCGTGCTCGAACCGGCGGGCGCATTGCCGGTGATTATCGAAGACGATGTTCTAGTGGGCGGGAACTGCGGGGTTTATGAAGGAACAGTGGTGAAGCGGCGCGCGGTGCTGGGGACGGGGACGATTCTCAACCGTTCGATTCCGGTGTACGACATGGTGCGCGAGGCGGTTTACACCGCGACAGATGTGGAGCCACTCATTATTCCGGAAGAAGCCATTGTCGTTCCGGGCTCGCGTGCGGTGTCGCATCCTACAGGGGCAAAGTGGGGCTTGTCGCTGCAGGCCGCAGTGATTGTGAAGTACCGCGACGCGAAGACGGACGCGCGCGTACAACTCGAAGACCTTCTGCGCTAATCATTCCAGCCCAGTCTTCTTTTTTATTTCCTTGAGCCCTTGCAATTCGGGCAGAACATAAAGGTCTCGAGGGCGACCGGCTGCAGTTTTGGATTTAATCAGTCCTTCGATGGAAAGAACCTGGCAATCGACCCCGCCCACATTTCTTGTGTCTGAGGATGCTTGAACCTCCTTGAATGAGCCGATGCCGCACACCTCACCAAGAAAGTCTAAGTCTCCTAGGTCTGTGCTGAGGGTAAAGTTGAGACCATTAGTAATTGTCTTGGCGTCGAAGTGAAAGGGCAGGTCAGGCGCCGCTCCACGCAAGGTAGCATGATAGGGTTCGAGAGCCCTTGCAAGCCTCTCAATATTCTTTGCTGTGCGCGAATAGCAAAGGCGATATCAAACTCTACGCCCGCGTCGTATAGAGCGCGGATCGTTTCCTCCAGGTTCATTTTCTTGCGGAAACAATTTGAGCCGCATTTTGAAAGATACGCGCGCCTTCGGAAAGAGCCCGGGCGCGCTCGGTCGGGGTCCGCCGCAGCGTCGAAATGAACAATGTCAAATCCACCCCAAACTCCTTCGCCTTGGCCAAATCGCTTCCGGGTGGTGGGTTGTTGATTAGATTCAAGGCTAGTTTTTCTTGCTCTTGCGTCATAATCCTCTGACGATATGTTCTCACACTCAGGCATGCACTTCAATTTGAGCGTCAGCTATCAGTGCATTAGCAGGAATTGCTTGAAGTCCTCGTAATGGCTCGTCATCGGCAGCGACAGCTTCTCGCGCTTCAAATAGGCCGCGAGCCGCTCCGGCAGCCGTGGCGCGCTACCAATCGCCTTCGTCACCACGTCTGCAAATTTCGCCGGATGCGCTGTAGCCAACACCAGTCCTTGCGCAGGCTCGGCGTGTTCCAGCTTGTACGCCTCCCAGCAAAAAACGCCAACGGCCGTGTGCGGGTCCGCGAGGTACCCGAACCGCTCGTGTACCGCTTTCATCTCGCACAGCGTTTCTTCATCGGTCGCCGCGTGGCCCCAGATTTCTTTTTGCAAGTATTCAAGCCGCCCCCGGCACAAGTCCAGCAGCCGTGGAAAATTGTTGGGATTGCCCACGTCCATCGCGTTCGAATACGTGGCCGTCGCCGGCCGCGGACAAAACTGTCCGCTTCGCAAGTATTGCGGCACCGTGTCATTGACGTTCGTTGACGCTATGAACTTCGTCACAGGCAGCCCGATGCGCTTTGAAAAAATTCCCGCGGTCAGGTTGCCGAAGTTTCCGCTGGGCACGGACACGATCAGCGGCACCGACGCCACCGGCAATTGCCGGTACGCGGCCACGTGATAAAACATTTGCGGCAACAAGCGCCCGATGTTGATCGAATTCGCCGAAGTAAGAAACACCGTCTTGTTCATCTCCACGTCCGAAAACGCCTGTTTCACCAGCCGCTGGCAATCGTCAAACGTGCCCGCCACTTCGAGCGCGGTGATGTTTTCGCCCAGGGTGGTGAACTGTTTTTCCTGCGCTTCGCTGATGCGCTTCGAAGGGTACAGAATCACCACGCGAATTCCCGGCACGCCTAAAAATCCGTGCGCCACGGCGCTCCCTGTATCTCCCGAAGTCGCCACCAGCACGGTGAGCGTCCGCGATTCGCCGCGGACGAAATAACCCATCAGCCGCGCCATAAATCGCGCGCCAAAATCCTTGAACGCCAGTGTCGGCCCGTGAAACAACTCGAGGATGTGCAGCCCGGGGGAAAGCGAAACCAGCTTCACCGGAAAATTGATTGCCTCGCTCACGATTTGCCATAACACTTCTTCAGGAACGTCCGGCGTGGCAAAGGGTTTCACCACGCGAAAACAAACTTCGGTGAACGGCAGCTTGCGAAACTCTTCGAGTTCTTCCGGCGAATGCCGCGCAATTTCTACGGGCATGTACAGCCCGCCGTCCGGCGCCAACCCGCGCAGCACCGCGCCTCGCAACGAAGTCAGCGGCGCTTTTCGCGATGTGCTCCGGTATCTCAACGAATTTCACTCACAAATTTTCAGCGCGTCCGCGTGTTCTTGCCCTGAATCATTCTCTGAAAGGCGTCGGCGTCCATCGTTGCATCGCGCAGCGCCGCCACTTGCAGCGTGCAATGCGCCAGCGCTTCGTAACTTCGCCGGCGCGCCTCGATCAGCGCCGGGTAACATCGCGCAACGGTTTCCCGCGGAGTTTCTCCGCCTTTCGGCTGAAATGCGCCGCGCCACAGAACGGGTTTCGGATCGCTCAAATATCTTTCGATCAGCAGTTGGCGCTCCTGCTCCGTCGCCGCCAAATACACAATCGTCATTTGCCGCCGCAGGCGCATCAGCAAATGATTTCCCGTGTAAATTACGCTGCCGGTTGTGTCCAGCACGAGAGGAGAGTCCGGCTTCTTTTCAAGCTCCTGCAAGACTTCATCCAGCGTGTGAATCTCTTCGGCCAGGTATTCGGCTTCGCGCTCCGCGTAAGTCGGGCTGTCCGGCCAGCCCATCCAGGCGGCCACGCCGTGGATTCCGGAATACCCGCCCGGTCCCAGGCGTGGCGCCAGGCGTTGCTCAATTCTGTCGTCGCAGAAGATGGCTGGGGCACCCTTTTCTGCTAACCTCTTTGTCCAGAACGTCTTCCCGGAACCGGACATGCCAATCAGCGCCAGTCGCAAGGGGTTCTGTATGGTCGTTTCGCGCGCCATAAGAGAATTTTCTACAATAGCGTGTGCCCGCCGCCGGAGCAACCCGGTCCAAAAAGCTTTCTCCAGAGAAGTGCGGTGCAAACCTGGAACCTGTCCTCGCGGACGGCTTGCGGCCCCTCTACGCAAGATGGTACGTTGGATTTGACTCTGCTGCTTTATGCAGCTTCAGTCCGGCGGTTTTTCGGGAGCTCCCGAAGATTTTTTCGTTGCCCAGATCCGAGGAAATTTTCGACGGAACGATTTGAGCCTGACCCTGATGAAATGGGGCCGACTCGAAACCCACGCTGTAGATTTTTCGTGACGCGAGTCGCGTCCGGCGTACCTGGACGAAACATGCAGTCTTGAGAGCACTCCTCGCGCGCGGGGTTTTCGTGTCTTACTGGTTTCGGAACGACAATCGTTTGCCGCAGGCGCGGCTCGCGATGGCCTCTTATGTCATCGTGGGCATGGTCGGCGTGTTGTTGCTGGGCTTCTGGAAACTTCAGGTCATTGACTCCGATAAGTACGCCACGCTCGCGGAACGCAACCGCGTCCGCGAAATCCCGGTTATCGCGCCACGTGGCCGGATGCTAGACCGCGATGGACGCGTTCTCGTGGACAACCGCCCCTCCTTCAGCGTGCTGCTGCTGCGAGACGACATGTCCCAGGTGGAAAAACACCTCGGAGCCATCTCCGATGGCCTGGGCATTCCGCTGGCTGATTTGAAAGACCAGCTGAACAGCACGAAAACCCTTGCTAAATTCCAGCCCATTATCATCAAGTCTGACGCCTCGCCCGCGGATGTTGCGTTTATCGAATCGCACAAAACCGACATTCCCGTCCTCGAAATGATCCCCGTTCAACGCCGGCGCTATCTCCCTGGAGGCTTCCTCTCGCACGCGGTGGGCTACGTGGGTGAGGTCAGCGAACAGCAAATCGATGCGAGCAACGGCAGGCTTCGGCCAGGCGACTTTGCCGGCAAATTCGGCCTCGAGCAGCAGTACAACGACGTGCTGCAGGGTACGGACGGCAAACGCCGCGTCATTGTGAATAGCATCGGCAAGCAAGTCTCCCCCCTTCCTACTCAGGAAGCCATTCCGGGCAAGCAGATTCAGCTGAGCATTGACTTCGACTTGCAGCAAGTGGCCGAGCAGTCTCTCGCTGACCGCCCCGGGGCGGTCGTCGCGCTCGATCCGCGCAACGGCGAAGTCTTGGCCATGGCCAGCCATCCTACTTTGGACCCCAACGATTTTGCCATTCGTGTCTCCTCGGAAAACTGGAGAAAACTGAACGAAGATCCTCACAAGCCCTTGCTCAATCGCGCCATTCAAGCGCAACTCGCGCCGGGCTCTGTCTTTAAGATTGTGACCGCCACGGCGATGCTGGAAGATCATGTTCCTCCGCAAAGCTTTACGACGTTTTGTCCAGGTTATGCCAGCTTCTTTGGCCGGCAGTATCACTGCTGGGTCTACTACGCCAAGAAAGGCCCAAATTCCCACGGCGTCACGAACCTTCATGAAGCCATTCTGCAATCCTGCGACGTGTTCTTCTACAACGTGGGCTTGCGCATCGGAATCGACCGCCTTGCTTATTACGGCAGCCACTTCGGCATCGGACACAAGACGGGCATTGACCTTCCTGGCGAGGAAACGGGCCTGATGCCTTCTCCTCAATGGGTCGAGCGCGTGCAGCACCGCAAGTGGTATCAAGGCGAAGTGATCTCCGTAGCCACGGGCCAAGGCGCCGTCACCACGACTCCCCTGCAACTGGCGCGCATGATCGGAGGTATCGCCTCTGGCGGCGTCTTCATGCAGCCGCACATGCTGAAAGATGCTCCCAATGTAAAAGAAGAGCGCTTCCCTATCTCCGAGCACACCATCGAAGAGGTCACCGACGCCATGTATGGCGTCATCAACGAACCTCACGGCACCGGGGACAGCCTCAGGCTCACAGGCATAGACTTCAGCGGAAAATCCGGAACGGCGCAGGTGATCGGTTATGACACACGCGCGCGCGTGGGCAAGCAGAAAAAGTTCGAAGACAACGCGTGGTTCGTGGGCTACGCCCCGCGCCGAAACCCCGAAATCGTGGTCTCCGTGCTGGTGCAGGAGAGCGGAAAGCACGGAGGCGAGGCGGCCGGCCCCGTGGTGCGCGACGTCATCAAGGCGTACTACGACAAAAAGAACAAGAAGACGCAGGATCAGTATACGGCGGAAACCAAGCCCACCGGCTCTCAAGCCAAACCCATTTCCGCGAAGGTGACCGTGCCCCGCGCAGCCCTCAAACCAGAGGACCCGGACTCAGCTGCAACCACTCGGCCCCTGGCAGAACGGGAGCGTTAACCGAAATCCATGTCGCGCCACTTGACAATCCGCAAAGCTATTTGGCAACGGGCCCTTCTCTTATCCGTCTTTTTGCTTAGCCGTCGACCGTCAGCTGTCGGCTGTGGACTTCTCCAATGAAAGACGCACCCGGAACACGCGATTACGACTGGTGGCTGCTCGCCATTCTCGCCACTATCTGCGCACTCGGCGTGATTGAAATTTATTCCGCCACCCACGGCAGTTCGCTCGCGGGCATGCACTGGAAGCAAGTGCGTTGGATCGCCATCGGCGTCGTCTTGATGTTTGCGTTGTCACGCCTCGACTATCACTTGATTCTGGACCAAGCCCACATCCTTTACTTGCTGAGCCTGGCCGCCCTGGTGGCCGTGCTCCTCGTGGGACACACCCATTTCGGCGCCAAACGCTGGATTCAGATCCCCGCCGTGGGGGAACTGATTCAGGTGTCAGAATTAGTCAAATTGGTTATAATCATTGTATTAGCACGCTTCTTTGCGGAAGTGCGCTCGGATGAGCTTGATCTTCGGGACCTCATCAAAGCAGGACTGTTGGTGGGGGTTCCGCTGGTCTTGATTCTCAAACAGCCCGATCTGGGGACAGCCTTGGTGCTGATGCCCATGGTGGCAGTAGGCGCATTTTTGGCGGGCTTGAAGTGGCAACACGCAGCGGTTTTTTCCCTAGCGGGGATTCTCCTGGTCGGGGCGGTTTTTTATCCGCCTGTCAGCAGGCGCATCCTCAAGCCGTACCAGCGGGAGAGAATCACCTCTTTCCTGCACCCGGAAGACGACGCCAAAGGTTCCGGCTATCAGCTTTTGCAGTCCAAGATTGCCGTGGGCTCCGGCGGTTTCTGGGGCAAGGGATTCGGCAATGGCACGCAGAATCAACTGGGCTACATCCCGGTCCGCTATTCGGATTTCATCATGTCGGCCTGGGCGGAAGAGCAGGGATTCAAGGGCGTGCTGCTGGCTCTCGGGTTGTATATGGCGCTTCTGCTTCGTTTAGTGCAGAATGCTCAACGCGCGAAAGATCGCGCGGGAATGTTTCTCGTAATGGGCGTTGCAGCGGCGCTTGGTTTCCATGTGTTGGTGAACGTGGCGATGGTGATAGGCGCGATGCCCGTCACCGGCATTCCGTTGCCGTTGATGAGCTACGGAGGCTCCGCCACGCTGTTTGTTTTTCTGGCGATTGGTCTGGTGATGAACGTTCGGCTACGCCGCTTCGTTAACTGAACCCGCTGCCAGTCCCGCGTAGCATTCCCACTTCGTCGGAATGCACCGGAGGAAGTAACTCGAAGTAAGCAGGTCATTTGAAGTTAGGAAGTAAAGGATTCGTTGGCCCCGGTCAGGCTGGGGCCACGCATAAAAGGATTTTTAGAGTGAGGACAGCATCGTCCGCCGTTCGCCCAGCCAGTTTTCGGCAACGGATTAACCTCGACAGACTGAGGACATCTTTTCCCTCTGGCTTCGAACGCCAAGCCATCTCCCTACATGTGTGCCCAGCGCCCTTCCCGGCCGTGCCGGGAACGGTTCCGCTTTTCTGGGCCCGCGACGGGCAGCAGCTTGCGGCGATGCGTCCTACAGCGCCCTCCGGCCATGCCGGCGTCCGCTACAAGGAGTTTTCATGTCAAAAGAATTGGTTATCTCCGCGTCCTCCCACGAACGGCGGGTCGCGATCTTGGAAGAAGGTCAACTAGTCGAAATTTACATCGAGCGGGAAAAAGAATTCGCTCTCGTCGGCAGCATCTACAAAGGAAAAGTTACACGCGTCCTCCCTGGCATGCAGTCTGCTTTCGTGGATATCGGCCTGGATGGCGACGCATTTCTCTACGTCAGCGACGTTTTTGAAAACCTCGAGGACTACGAGCCCCACGAACATCAGGCGCCGCATGCTCCCGCGCCCGCCATTCCGGCGGGCAACGGTTCAACCGTCGAGGTGCTCCCGGGGGAATCTCTCGCCCGCACCTCCGAACGGCGCGAGGAGCCGCGCTCCGAGGAGCTTCATCCTCAGCCTTCGGCGGAACCCGAAGCTGCATCTTCAGAAGAAGCATCTGCTCTCGTGAGCCAGGAAGTTTCCCAGGCCGAAGAACAACCCGCCAGCGAACACCTCGCTGCCGCGGGAAGCACGAATGCAGATTCAGGAGAAGAGCGCCAGCCGGAATCCAACGCTTCGGCGCCGCAGAACTTCTCGCCACATTTCAACCCGACTCAGAATTATTCCCGCCGTTCCGGGAATGATCGCGGGAATGACCGTGGCAATGACCGCCAGGGCCAGCAGCATTACGGGCGCGGAGGTGATCGCGGTCGCGGCGGACGTTGGGGCCGTCGTGGCGGACGTCATCACGGTGGCCGTCAACAGGGCGCTCCCGGCGGGCGAAATCTCCCGCCGTCCAAGTATGCCTCGCCGCAGGGCGGTGAATTTCGCGGCTACGACAATCGCGATCGCGGCCAGCAGCGCGGCTACGACAACCGCCGCCAGGAAGGTCCGCGCAGTTCGGGCCCGTCACCTGCCGATGTCTCTGAGGAAACGATACTTCTCCCCGGCGAATCGCTCGCAAAGTACCGCGAAAAAGCCGCAGCCTCTCCGGTGCCGGCTCCCGTGGTCGAGAAGGAACTCCGCAGCGACTCTCCTGCGAAGGAAGAAGGTGGCCCCAGGGCTGCGAACACGCTTCCCGTCGCTACTTCTGGATCTGCCGGGGTGCCTCGGCGCTTCTCAGGCGGCCTGCCGAGTTGGCTACTCGCTGAAGGTGCGGCCGAAGCTGGCACGGAATCCGCTTCCGAAGCATCTCCTGCGGAAACCGAGTCTTCGCCTGCTCCCGCCGCACAAGAATCCGAGCCAGTGAGCAATGGTGCCGAGCTAAACGACGACCAGGTCGCCGCATTGGCCTCCGACCTCGCGGAAGCTAAACACGAAGAAGCCACTGCGGAAGCCGAAGCTGACGCTGTCGTCGGTGGTGCAGTTTTCGAGGAAGAAGACGAAGCAGAAGAAACCGAATCTGCGGAAGAAGCTCACCCGGAAGCCGGTTCAGGTCTCAGCCCCGAAGATGTCGCTGAGGTCGAGGCACACCGCGCTGCCGACCGCGCGGAATTTGCTGCGGACGTCGCGCAGGAGAGCGCCGAGCATATTGCTGCCCTTGGCGAGCATCACGAATTGCAAGAACTGCAGGAAGAAATACACGAAGCCGAACTCGATCACGCCGAATCAGAAGAGGAAGAGCGCGCGCCTGAAACGCAATCTTCCGAAGAACATGAAGAACATTTTGAAGTCGAGCAGGCTCATTCAGCGGCCCACGTGATCGCCGCATCTTCTGGCGAAGGCGTCGCCGAAGCTGCCGTTTCGGAAGACTCCGAAACTCTGCTCCCCGGCGAAACTCGCGCTCCCCGCTCGGGCCGGGGCCCTTCGGGTCCTCGCGAAGATTATCCGCGTGATTCCGCGCGCATTGGCGGCAATCCGCGCTCGCGCTTCCAGCGGCCTTTCCGCGGACGCGATCGTGGCGGGCGCCCGGACCGCCGTGGCGGCGATCGTGGACGCGGGCGATTCGAACGCCGCGGACCCGGCGGACGTCATCACGACCGCGGACATTCCGCGCCGCGTCGCCCACAGCTCATCTCCGAAATGCTGAAGCCCGGCGAGGAAATCGTCATCCAGATTGCCAAAGAACCTCTCGGCAAGAAGGGCGCGCGCATTACCAGTCACGTCGCTCTGCCGGGACGTTTCCTGGTTTACATGCCCACGGTTCATCACACCGGCGTCTCGCGCAAAATCATCTCTGCGGAGAATCGCTCGCGCCTGCGCCGCTTGGTCAGCGAGGCCAGCGCCAGTTATCCCGGAGGCTTCATCGTTCGGACCGCAGCTGGTGGCGCCACGGACGACGAAATTCGCACGGACATCGACTTCCTCGGCAAGACCTGGCTCGAAATCAAGCAGCGCAGCGAAGAGCGCAAGGCCCCGTCTCTGCTTCATCGCGATCTCGATCTAGTCGAGCGCATGCTTCGCGATTATGTAAGCGACGATTTCACCGCCATTTGGATTGACAGCGAAGAGGAATACGGCAAGGTTGTTGATTTTGTCAGCCGCTTCCAGCCCAAGCTCGTCAGCAAGGTCAAGCTTTACACCAAGGAAACGCCCATCTTCGAGGAGTTCGGCATCCAGCACGAGCTCGACAAGGCTCTCCGCGCCAAAGTGTGGCTCAAGTCCGGCGGCTACATCGTCATCAACCACACCGAAGCGCTTGTGGCCATTGACGTCAACACCGGCAAATTTGTGGGCAAAGGCTCCACGCGCCTCGAGGACACCATCGTCAAAACCAACCTCGAAGCGGTGAAGGAAATCGTCCGCCAGATTCGCCTGCGCGATCTCGGCGGCATCATCGTGGTCGACTTCATTGACATGGAAGAGCGTCGCAACCGCGAAAAAGTTTTGTCCGCGTTGCAGCAAGCCTTGGAGCAGGACAAGGCTCCGTCGAAAGCGCTCTCCTTCAACGAATTTGGCCTGGTCTGCATCACCCGCAAGCGCACCAAGCAGGCGCTCGAGCGCGTCCTTTGCCAGCCTTGCCCGTATTGCACCGGCTCCGGCATGGTGAAATCCACGCCCACGCTCTGCTACGAAATCCAGGCGGAAGCTCGCAAGATGGCCGCCGCCGATCCCGAAAGCCCCAGCCTCACGCTGCGCGTGCATCCGGAAATCGCCAAGGCGCTCAAGACCCGCGAGTCCATGCTCATTGACGAGCTCGAGCAAAACTCGCACAAACACGTCATCATCCAGTCCGACGCCACCCTCCACTGGGAGCAGTACGACATCTATTGAATACGATACTCGGCTAGACCGAAGCCATTCAGGGTCAAGATGGCTTTGTGGCCTCGTCATTTGCGTCGCGGAACTGGCGACGTAATACCAGAAAGCACGTAGCCTACAATCGCGCCAGTAGCGGGCCAGTTCCCTCACCGCTGAGTTTGCATTCAAATCCTAAAATTGCGATTGTCGGAACCAGAACCAACATTGCAATGAGCTGAATTTCTCTTACGCCAATTCCGAGCGGTCTTTTGACAACAGTTACAGCGCCTCCCTTGGTTATTGCTTCCTCCTGCTTTACTACAAATCTGAGGGTCATCACCAGAAGAGGGCCAAGGACAGCCAAGAAAATGAGCGGGTATTCTATCCACGGATGTCTTGCCATTTGTCCAGGGGTGATAACGACAGTCGGCAGGAAAAGAACAGCAAAATAAAAGGCCGCACTCGCCGGTTTTGCCAGTGCGGGTTTAGCCTCGCCCCTGTCGTAGCGCGTTTCCGAGGCAGGTTTCCGGGCCGTCGTTAGAGTGACTCGGGAATCAAGAACGCCCCAGGGATTTTTCGATCCAGCGTCGCTAGGACCGCTCCATTCGCTCTTGCCAGCTGCACCAGATGCCCATCCGTAACCTGTTTCGGCGTCTTCACCCAGCCCGGAAGCCGCGACGCGTCGAGAGCGTCCGCGACAAAAGCAAATCCAATCCGGCTGCTGGATTTTAGCTGCAGCAAGGACGCCTTCGATTCTTCCACGGAGAGTCCATATTGCGAAAGCGCGAGCACCCGCACGAACCCTAGCTCCGTGATCGTGCACGTCGCGAGTTCATGTTCTCCGAGACGCAGGTCCTGAAACCAGCCCGCCACCCGCGCAAAAAACTCATGCTCTTTGAATCCCAACGCCACCAGAGCATTTACATCCAACAGATACCTGGTCATGGAAAGTCAGCGAGCATTTCCGCGACTTGTTTGCTTGTCAGCTTGGGAGCTCCCGGTCCTGCCGTCAGTACAGAAAGCCCCGTAATCGGATCCTTGATAATCCTAGCCTTTCGCCGCCTTGCTCGTCGCGGGCGCAAAACGATTGCATCACCCTCCAGCCTCACATCCAGCGCGTCGCCAGGCCGCAAACCTAGCTTCTCGCGAAGCATGCTGGGCAAAACCACTTGCCCTTTAGTGGAAACTTTGGTCTGCATGGTAAGACTATCTTACCGAAAATATCTGCTCCTGGCAATCCGCATCGCTCGCCAGAGTGTAACCACCGCTGTCAAAAACCAGTAAGTAGATATAGAGAGTGGTGCATGGAGCTGCTCGAACGATTCACGGCGGGCGACCTGGAAGCCTTCGAGACTCTCTTTCGCCAGCACCAGAAGGAAGTCTATCGCTGGATCGTCCGAATCGTTCGCGACACCGGCGCCGGCGAGGATTTGACCGTGGAGACGTTTTGGCGCACTTACCGGGCGCGCGAGCGGTTCGACCCTGCCGCAGGAAATTTCCGTGCGTGGGCCCGCCGCATCGCTACCAACGCGGCTTTAGACTATCTCCGGCACGCGCGCAAGGAAACGGAGCTTTCTGAGGATTACCCTGCCGCCCCCAAGGGCGATTCTGCGGTCCGAAGTGAACTCCGCAGCCACCTCAGGCGGGCGTTTCTCGAGCTTCCCGCAAAGTACCGGCTCGTGGCCACCCTCGCGCTCATCGAAGACGAACCCTACGACCAAATCGCCGAAGCCGCCGGCATTTCTGTCGCGCTCGTCAAAGTGCGCGTCTTTCGAGCCGTCCGCATGCTTCGCAAAAAGCTCAGTTCTTTTGGTTTGGAGGCCGCTGCAAGATGAGCAACAAATGGAACGATCCGCAACACGATGACGAAAGGGAGCTCCGATCGCTTCTCAAGCGCGAGTTCTCTCCGCTGCAAAACGCCGAGCCGCGGCGCGACCTCTGGCCGCAGATGCTCCGCCGCCTCGACGCCCAGCCGCTTTGCGTTCCCTGGTTCGACTGGCTTCTGGCCGTGGCCGTTGCCGTGGCTCTCTTCTTTTTCCCCAACGCGATTCCGGCCTTGCTGTATCAATTGTGAGCGGGAGGCTTTTATGAATAAGCACCCTTATCTTCGGGCCTACATGGCGGGCATTGCGGTGCCCACGGCTGTTCTCCTGGTCGTCATGACTGCCTACACTGTGTTTCGCTACGTTTACAATTATCCCGTTCCCGTGGAGCGTTTCATCGTTTTCCCCATGGCTGTGGTGCCTAATCTCTGGGGTCTGTGGAACATTCTTTTTGTCGCGTGGCGCCGCCGCGTCCCGCTGTCTCTCGGCCTGCATGGTGCGCTCCTGCCGATTTTGCTCGGGCCGCTAGGTCTGTTGGCCTCCGCCCTTTTGAAGTTTTCGATTCCTGGCTTCGCCGCGCACGCCTTCCCGGTCTTGGCACCGGTCGCGCTGATCGTCTACTACTTCGCGTGGAAATATCTTGTGGGGTTCCTTAACCGCGTTCTCGACCTTGCTTGAAGAGTGTCTGCCAGGCTCGGCTTTCGCTTCTTTTATCCGGATCGCGCGGACTCAATTGTCAGGCTGGCTTTGCGTTTCCTCCTTTGGTTCGGCGATTTTCTGCTTTTCATCCACCGAAAAAAGCATGTAATTGTCGAAGCTATGCCGCCGGTGTACCCGCTGTCCTCGCCAATCAAAATACACTTCCGCGCTTTGCGGCAGCCACATTTCCACGTTGCGGTTTTTGAAACGCACCGGCCCGTACTCCACCAGCGTGTGGTCGGCCAGAAGCTTGATTTCCGGCAGCTTGGCCACCAGGTCGGTTTCCATCCGCACAATTTGATAACTGTCAGCGGCAATCCATGCGCGGCCGCGCAGCCCAACCGGGTAAGAGGGGCCATTCTCTCCGAACTTGTACGCCCGGATGGTGTTCGGCTTGTCTGGTCTCTGGCGGAAGTGAATTTGCCACGCCGGCTTTCCATTCCACTGGGCCAGCCCTTCGCAGCTCATTGCAAAATTCGCCGCGTTCGCTGGATGAAAAATCAGCGATAGCGTCGGCAAACCGTGCGTCTCTATGCCGCCTGGGAATTGCGCTGGAGTGAACCGGGTACCCCGGTATTCCGTCACGCTGAAATACCCCGGCCTGTATTGTTCGATGCTGACCACGTAATTAAACTTGACCGTTTCTTCCGAGTCCGCAAATCCCCATTTATTGATGGACTCATGATCCAGAAACTCCGTGGCCGTGAAACGGTCCACATTCCTCACAAACTCCTCGACGCGCTTCCCCGCTTTTTGCACTACCGTGTCAAGCCCGCATGCGGCCCCGGACTCCACGGGGGGAACATTTTCGTCCACATCCGGCGGCAGCCAATCCATCGGAAGAGGAAGCGGCGTGACCTCCGCAATAGCGGCCGATTGCAACAACACTTGGCTCGATTCTTCCGCCGCGTTCTGCGTATGGTGCGCGTCATGCCCCAGGAGTTTCTTGAGCTGCTCCCTGGCGTCCCTGTCGTCACGGTGTTTTTTCAGGTAGCTTTGTAGAAGGCTGGCCGCTTTTTCCTTCTCACCACTTTTTGCCAAAGCCGCAGCCAAGTACCTTTGCGCGATTGCCGCCTCTTCGTGGCCCAGTTCCATCGCTCGTTCGGCTTGCCTGGCCGCCTCGTCTGCGGATCCCCGCCGCAACAACACGTGCGCGGAAAGCGCATACGCCCGCCACGAAAGCGGTTCGATTTGAAGGCTGCGTTCGAGAAAAGGCAAAGCGTCGTCGGGCTTGTTCTGGTCCACCAGCGCCTGGCCTAGAGAAAGCAGCGCTCGATAATGCTTCGGATAAAACTCAATGGCTTTTCTCCAATAAGCGATGGCCCGCTCGCGATCATTCATCTGCCACGAATAAGTGCCCAAAAGGTAGTTCACGTCCGCGCTCATCGGGGCAATCTTGTAAGCCGTCTCTAGATGTTTCTTCGCCGCATCCGCTCGTTGCGTCGTCATCGTGGGACCCAGCAGCTTCAGCGCTTTATCCAGAGCCTCTTGCGCCTTTGGGTCAAACGGAGAGGGCCCTTCCTCCATGTTCGAATTTCGTCCCTCTATCGCCGCCCGCGACAGATTTGGCGAAAGCGGCAGCGCCGTTGCCGATCCCGACTCCGCCACCGCCTTGATCCCGGCCCCGGACTCTTCCTTCCCACCGGAAACCTGCGCCTCCGCAGACTTCCATCTTTCGAGCAGTTTGTGAGCCGAGGCGTCGTCAGGGTGAACCTGAACGTATTCTCGCAGAACTTTTTCGGCCCGTTCCTTGTTCCCGCTTTCCATCAGCGCCCGCGCCAGCAACGGCTGTACCGTTGCCGCCTGCCCTTTGCCCAACTCCACTGCGCGATCCGCCTCCTTCACGGCTTCGCCCGCCTGGCTTTCCTTCAAAAAAACATCCGCGAGGATCGCATGCGCACGCCAGGAATTAGGATCCGCCTCCACGGCTTTCTTTATGTATGATTCGGCGTCGGGGATCTTTTGTTCCCTGAGCAGCGCCTCACTCATCGAAAGCAGCGCCGAAACGTGCTTTGGGCTGAACTCCAGCGTCTTTGTCCAATAAGACTTCGCTTTCTCCTGATCCTTTATCTGCAAAAAATAAACGCCGTAAAGATAATTCACCGCCGGATGATTCGGCGCCATGCGATAGGCCGCCTCCAGATGGCTCCGCGCATCCCCTGGCTTGTTCGCTCGCAACGCCTCCAGGGCTTTCGCCAGCTCTTTCTGCGCTTTCGGTGCAAGCAAAATTTGTGGAGAGCCCGCACCCGCATTGCCGTCTGACGACGGCCGCATATCAATGATGACCCTCGACGCGCCTGCATTGTAGCCGTCAAAATCCTTCACGGCATTTTCATAGCCGGCCGCGACCACTTGGATGGTGTATTGGCTTGCAGCAACTCCTCTGAACTGTATGTTTCCGCCCAGCGTTGTTCCTTGACTGAGGACCTGGCCCATTGGCGCAATCAAGCTAACCACCGCCGTCACGTCAATCGGCGCCCCGTCCGCGCCCCGGACATAAATGTCGATGTCGACCGTCGGATCTCCGCCCGCGAGCGGCGACGAGTTACTGCCGGTGCGACTGCTCGTCGGCCCAGAGCCCGGCGTCGGACGCTGCGCGAACGCAGCATTCGAGAGGAATGCAGAGAGAAAAAAGACTCCGGCGTAAAGAAGATACTTGGCGACACGCTGGAACATGGCCAACTCCACTCGTTTGCGGGGAGACCTGCGAACCGCAATAGCATACACCGGGCGCTAGGCTAGGCAAAAGACCTGGAGCGTCGGACCGATTTCATCTCACCTTTTCTATGGGTTCTGCTCACCTGTCCCTTCGGTCAGTTCCCAAATGCGCAAATCTGCTTTGTTTCTTGGTTGCCTCCACACTCTGCGCGGCACAACATGGGTTCCACACTGCTCCTTCCAACCCGGAGCAAATTTTATTTTCGGATTCCGATAAAGGGAGGTCCCTAATGTGGTCCAAGCAACAACCGGTGGCGGAGCCGCCCGCGGTTTCACCTTCTCCAGCTCCAGCCGCTCCAGTCGTTCCGTTTAGTCAGCCTTCGTCAGGAAAACTCGGCAGCGTCCCGGCCCGCGGTGGTGCACGCCTCGGTGCCAGCATTCAGATCAAAGGGGAAGTCACCGGCACCGAAGACTTGCAGATTGACGGCATTGTCGACGGCCCCATCAGCCTCAAAGGTCACGAACTCACGGTCGGCTCTGCCGCCCAGCTCCATTCCGAAATTCACGCCGGCGACGTGGTTGCCTTCGGCAAAATCACGGGCAATGTTCACGCCCGCGGCCGCGTTGACATCAAAAAGGACGGCTCCATCACCGGAGACATCTCTTCCGCGCGCATCAGCATCGAGGATGGCGCTTATTTCAAAGGCCGCATCGAAATCGACCCGACCAAAGCCGCCAATCAATCCGCCGCGGACTAGTTCGCGCTGGCCGGTTTTCACCAAATTATATTTGCCGATTCGCTTGCCACGTACCGAAAGACGCCCTCCTCAAGTTCCTCCTGGGCGTCTTTTCCTTTTATTACAGATCACCTTTCGCACTTGTGAAGAGTGACCTTGCGAAGCCAAATCACTCGTACCGCAACGCCTTCATCGGATCCAGCCGGCTCGCCCGCAGCGCGGGAATGTATCCCGCCGCGCACGCCACCACCGTCAACGCCACCGTGGCAATCGCCAGCGTTCGTGGGTCATGTCCCGTCAAACCGAAAAGCTGGCTCTGCACCACTTGCGTGAGCGCCAGCGCCGCCGGTATCCCGGCCACCACGCCGATACCAATCAACCGCAGCACTTCGCGCATCACCATCCACACCACGTTTCCCTGCTTCGCTCCTAACGCCATCCGGATTCCAATCTCGCGCGTTCGCTGCGCTACCGTGTACGACATCACACCGTACAGCCCAATCACCGCCAGCAGCGTGGCCAGAAAACCAAACACTGTCGAGAGGCTCGCAATCATGCGCTCTGTCGTCAGCGAATTGCTGATTTGCGTTTCGGTGGTTCGCAGCGCATAAATCGGAAGATTGGGGTCCAGCTCGCGAACTTTCTGGCGCACCGTTGGCATGAGCAAACTCGGATCCACCCCCGTCCGCAGGTACACCGTCATGCCGCCCAGGAAATGACTTCCCATGTACGGAATGTACGCCTGCTCCGGAATCTCGTCTCGCAAACTGGTGTATTTGATGTCCTTCACAATGCCGATAATTTCCATGTCGGTGCGCGTCCCTGGATCGCTTCCGAAGCCCATGTGCATGCCGATAGGGTTTCTTCCCGGAAAGAATTTCTTCGCAAACTTCTCGTTGATCATCACGGTCGTGGGCGTCCAGTCATCATCCTCCGGGCCCTTTTTGACTTCGTGGTCATCGGTCAGGCGGAAGTCGCGTCCAGCAACAATCGGCACGCCCAGCGTGGCGAAATATCCCGGACTGATTTGATTCATGTAAGGTTGCGCCCGGTCCTCAGGTTTCGCCGGCGTATACCCTTCCACCGTCATGCTGCTGTCCCACTCGTTGTTTTCGAGAATCCGCATGCTCGCCAAGCCCACGGATTGCACTCCGGGAATCGAGCTCAGCGCGTTGGTCAACTGCTGGTAATAAATCTTCGCTCTTTCTGGAGTGTAGCCGCCCAGCGAAGGATCGATATTGAACCCCACCAGCCGCTCCGCGGGAAATCCTGGGCCGAGATTGCTCAGGTTTTTCAAGCTGCGCAAGAACAAACCCGCCCCAATAAGCAGCAACAGCGAAAGCGCCACCTGGGCCACTACCAGCGTCTTCCTCAATCCAGCGTGGCCACCGCCAACTACGGCCCCTGCTTCATCCTTCAGCACGCGCCCCACATCCGGCCGCGTGGTCTGCAAAGCCGGCACAAGCCCAAACAAAACTCCCGTCAAAATCGTTACGCCTAACGTGAAAGCCAGAATCCGAAGATCGGGGAGCGTGGAAATACTCAGGTCAGTAGAGTTGGAAGGCAAGTAAATGTTCATGAGAGCCTTGTCCGCCCAAAAAGCTAGGGCCAGCCCCACAAGTCCGCCCAACGCCGAAAGCGAAAGCGTTTCCGTCAATAGTTGCGAAATAATGCGGCCCCGGCTCGCCCCGATCGCCAGCCGGACCGCAATCTCCTTCTGCCTGCCCGTGGCTCGCGCCAGCAGCAGATTCGCCAGGTTCGCGCAGGCAATCAGCAGCACCATGCCCGTCGTCGCCATCAGCACCCAAAGTGGCGTCGCGAGTTCCCGCCGCGTATACGACCGCCCCTGCGAACCCGGCAAAACGTCAATCCAGCATTTCAGAAATTGTTCGCGGTCGTAAGTCGAAGCATGATTGAACGCCGCTTCTTTTACTTCGTTCTCGAGCATTGAATGCATGAAAGGCTGCAGCGAAGCCTTGGCCTGCGTTGCAGAAACGCCCGGCTTCAGCCGCCCGAAGGCATTCACCCAGCGGCTACGCCGGTCCGTCAGCATTTTCATGGGCACCACAAGGACTTGTTCTTCCATCATGATAGGGATGAAAATCTTTGTAGAATACCCGAGCTCCACGCCGTCAAATCCCTGCTGCACCACCCCGACCACGGTCAGGTTGTGGCCGTTCACAATCAAGTTCTTCCCCACAATTTGAGGATCTCCCCCGAACCGTTGCCTCCAGTAGTCATACGTCAGCATCACCAGCGGATGCCCCAGAGGAACCCGATCGTCTTCGGGCGTGAACGCGCGTCCCAGGATGGTCTTCACCCCAAGCACGCTGAAGTACGTTCCTGAAACCAGCTCCGAATTCACCCGCTCAGACTGCCCGCCGAATGTCAAGCTCACCGGATTCGGGAACCGGCAGAACATTCCCGAAAACACTTCGTTGTGCGCTTGGAAATCCCGAAACATCGGGTGCGAGATCGCGTTCCCACCCCAATTGTTCCCGTAATGGTGCCCGCGCATGGTGAGCAGAACCAGTTGCTGGGGATTCTTCACGGGAAGAAGTCTGAGCAGGATTTGGTCCAGCAGGGAGAAAATTGCGGTGTTTGCGCCAATCCCCAGAGCCAGCGTCATCACCGCCACGGCCACAAAGGCCGGGCTCCGCCTCAGCGTTCGCAGGGCATACCTGAAATCACCAATCGTCGTCCCCACCCATTGCTTGAAGCTCATGAAAAGCGCCTCCGCTCAGGATTTATCGGCGGCTCTCCTTTGGACCTGTCTTTTGGGCAACCCGTCGTCTTCAGTCGTGAATACGTCACTTTCCGCTTTTTGTTCCACAACCCGGCCAGGCTGGTTAAAGACTAAGACGATCCACAATCGA
>Ga0307472_100000113_pt1 | contig 24198 bp, 22 predicted proteins | sample atmos_gasesAM5C__2_FD_204582 | JGI IMG/M metagenome (GOLD analysis project Ga0307472, IMG submission 204582) | Hardwood forest soil microbial communities from Morgan-Monroe State Forest, Indiana, United States - atmos_gasesAM5C_05 | ecosystem: Environmental > Terrestrial > Soil > Temperate...
CGCTCCCCGCTCGCCGCTCGAACTTTGCTTGCTCCCACCCGTCTTCCTGGATTACTACATCAACGATCAAGGGGGATACGATCTACCTAGCCATCCCTAACCGCGAAACTCCTACCGCCTCTACTTTACCTCGCGTCCAACAGACTCCGCACGACATCACATCAAGGTAGATCGGAAAGCTAGCGGTCAATTAAAGGAGGAAACATAGATGACCACAACACCTGCAAAGATAGATTGGCAGTCACTTCCAGCAGCCAAATCCGGACAATTCCGAATCGGCGGCGACCTCACCATCAACCGCCTCGGATACGGCTCCATGCGACTCACGGGCAAAGGAATCTGGGGCCCGCCGAAAGACCGAAACGAAGCAATTCGAGTTCTGCGCCGCGCCGTCGAATTCGGAATCAATTTTATCGACACGGCCGATTCCTATGGCCCCGCGGTCAGTGAAGAAATCATCGCCGAAGCGCTGTATCCATTTCCTGCCGGGCTCGTGATTGCGACGAAGGCGGGCTTCGACCGCCCCGGACCGGACAAATGGGTTGAGAATGGTCAGCCAGAACATTTGCGCGCGGCATGCGAAGGCAGCCTCAAGCGGCTCCGCCTCGACCGGATTGAACTTTTCCAGCTTCATCGCATCGATCCGAAAGTCCCGGCAGACGACCAGCTCGGTGCGCTCCAAAATCTGCAATCGGAAGGAAAAATCAACCACATCGGCTTGTCGGAGGTCAGCGTCAAACAAATCGAACACGCGCGCACAATCGTGCCGATCGTCTCGGTTCAAAATCGCTATAGCGTTGTGGACCGCGCCGCGGATGATGTGGTCGAATATTGCGAGCGCGCCGGCCTAGGGTTCATTCCCTGGTTTCCGCTGGCGGCGGGCGATGTTTCCAAGAAAAGCAACGAACTAGAACGCGTAGCGGCCAAGCTGAAGATCACGCCCTCGCAACTCGCGCTCGCGTGGCTCTTGCAACGCTCGCCGGTCATGCTTCCCATTCCCGGCACTTCACGTGTGGAGCATCTCGAAGAAAACGTCGCTGCAGCCGCAGTTAAACTTGACGAGGCTACATTGAAAGGGCTAGCAAAATTGGCGCGCAGCGCGTAAGCGCGCCAGCCGCCCCGCGTGAATCTTTGCTTGTGCGCTACTCGCCCGCCACTGTGCGGCCCGCACTCATCTCTGCATCACGTGCGAAGCGGCAGTAGTGCGCGGAGCCGCGCGTCGCGCAGATAAATTCCCAGCCACGCCAACACTGCGAGCGATAACGCCACTACGAACGTCGGTTGGCCCAGCCGCACATGGGTCGCAATCGCCCCGCCGAAGTACCCTGTCAACAGAATTGCACCCAACACGCAGGTCCGAGGAATCGCGTACAGCAAGGTGGACGCGAGAAACACAATCGTGATCGGCGTCCCGAGAGACTCCGGATACCCCATGTCCCTCATGCCCTGCCGCGACATCTCCGGCTTGAGGAACCCGTAACTGGCAGCGAAGAGCACGAAGGCGACGATCAGCCCGCTGAGTATCCGTCCGGTCCAAAGCATTCCTTTAGAGGTGGGATCTGCGGCTGCAAGCGATGACATAGATTTCCCCTTTCGGCGTTGGGATTAGGATTCTCAGTAAAGCACGAAAATGGGGTGGACTGGCAAATCGGTTTTTGGACGTCGCTGCTTGACCTTTGCTGGGGCTTGCGGCCACTATTGTGAACCCACGCGGAGCACGAGCGAATGCCGGAAGGCAAAGGACTTCTCATTGTTTATACGGGTCCGGGCAAGGGCAAGACCACCTGCGCTCTGGGCACCGCTTTTCGGGCCGTGGGGCAAGGCCTTCGCGTCCTGATGGTCCAATTCATCAAAGGCTCATGGCACTATGGCGAGCTTGACGCTGCGAAAATGCTGGGCGACGACAAGTTTGAGATTCGACCTATGGGCCGCGGGTTCGTAAAAGTGGGCGGTGCGGACACCGATCCGGAAGACATTCGAATGAGCGAGCAGGCTTGGGAATATGCTCGGGATCAGATTTACAGCGAGAAGTACGATTTAGTGGTCCTCGACGAGATCAACTACGTAATCAGTTATAAAATGCTCGATGCAGATCGCGTAGTCGATGCGCTAGCGAAGCGCCCGGAGCGCATTCATGTAATCTGCACGGGCCGCAACGCGCATCCGAGGCTCGTCGAGGTCGCCGATCTTGTTACCGAAATGCGCGAAGTAAAACACCCGTACACGAAAGGCATTCTGGCACAAAGGGGAATCGACTACTAATCATGACGTGGTTCAAGCGCGAAAAGAAGCCGATTGAAAATCCCACTCCGGTGGAAGAGCGGCGCGTCCATACCGAGGGGATGTGGACGAAATGTAACGCATGTCGCGCCATCATCTGGAAGAAGGATCTCGAATCGAATTGGAATGTCTGCCCGAAATGCGAGCACCATTTCCGGCTGGGCGCGCGTCGTCGCCTCGAGCTCCTACTCGACAACGAGCAATACGATGAATTCGACGCAGATCTCGCCTCGAGCGATCCGCTTCGCTTCTCTGACACGAAACCATACACGCAGCGCCTGAAGGATGCACAACACAAACTGGGCATGAAAGACGCGATTCTCACCGCCGAAGGCCGCGTTGACGGCCGGCCCGTCGTCTGCTGTTCGATGGAATTTGGCTTCATTGGCGGCTCGATGGGCGCGGTGGTAGGAGAAAAAGTGGCCCGCGCTATCGAACGCTCGATTGACAGAAAATATCCGCTGGTGATCGTGTCCTGCTCCGGCGGCGCGCGCATGATGGAGGGTGTGGTCAGTCTTATGCAATTAGCAAAAGTCTCCGCTGCGCTTGCGCGCCTCGACGACGCACGCATACCGTACGTTTCGATCCTCACCGATCCAACCACCGGCGGCGTTACGGCGAGTTACGCGATGCTCGGCGACCTGAATATCGCCGAACCCGGTGCGCTGATCGGCTTTGCGGGTCCGCGCGTCATCGAAGATACGATTCGCCAGAAACTTCCGGAAGGTTTCCAGACAGCGGAATTCCTGCTCGATCATGGATTTCTCGATGCAATCGTGCCGCGCAAAGAACTGAAGCCATATGTGAGCCAGGCGCTCACTTTCTTTCTCGATTCCTAAATGAATTACAAAGATTCCGTTCGTTCGCTCCTGGCATTAGGCCGGGAACTCGCGGCGCCGCAGCAGGCTCGCGTCCAGAAATTCGGGCTGGAAAACATCTCGGTGCTCGCATCAGATCTCGGGAATCCGCATCGTGTGATTCCCTGCGCCCACATCGCTGGCACCAACGGCAAGGGTTCCACCGCCGCTATCCTCGAATCCATTCTGCGCAGCGGCGGTTCACGCACCGGCCTCTACACCTCACCGCATCTCGAGCGGATCAACGAACGGATCCGCCTGAATGGCGAACCTGTCTCGGACGACGTGTTCGCCGGAGCTTGGACGCGCGTGCACTCTTCGATCGAATCGCTGATGGCCTCCGGAAAACTGGCCGCGCACCCGACCTACTTCGAATGTGTCACCGCAATGGCTTTTCTGATTTTTGCCGAACGGCGAATCGACTTCGCTATCTACGAAGTGGGGCTCGGCGGCCGGCTCGACTCAACCAACATCGTCACTCCCCAGATCGCCATCATCACGCCCATCGACTTCGATCACGAGAATTTTCTCGGCCATTCGATTGCGGAAATTGCGGCGGAAAAAGCCGGCATTATCAAACCCACTGTGACAGTTGTCAGCTCAGTTCTGCGTCCGGAAGCGCGTACGGTGGTCGCTCGGAAGTGCGCGGAGATGCGCGCACGCCTCGTGGACGTCAACGAGGAGTGGCTTCTGGAAGAAAAACCGCCGGCCGCCGGCTTCTACCGTGCCGTGGCAACGTCCAAAGACTCCCGCGCGAAACTGATCATCGCCCCAGCGCTCCCGGGGCGGTTCCAACTTCAAAATGCTCTCGCTGCCGCCACTGCCGCTCGGGTGCTTTCAGAAAACGGCGATTTTCGCATCGATGATAAAACCATCGAACGCGGCATCGCGAATGTGCGCTGGCCAGGCCGTCTCGAGCGCTTGTCTGAAAATCCCGCCATTTATTTCGATGGCGCACACAATCCCGCCGGCGCTCGCGAACTTCTTAAATTCTGGCAAGACAATTTCGCCGGTCGCCGGATTGTCCTGGTTTACGGAGCGATGCGTGATAAGGCAGTCGACGAAATTGCCGGTGTGCTATTTCCGCACGCGCATGAGGTGATTCTCACCGAGCCACAGCAGCCCCGCGCGATTTCCGCCGCTCTGTTATCCGAAATGACCGCTCACCTAACGTCGCATCCCGCCGTTATCCCCAATTCAGTCGAGGCCTTCGATCGGGCAATCGAAATTGCGCGTGAAGGTGACGCTGTTTTTGTCACGGGTTCGCTCTACCTAATCGGCGAATTGCGCGCTTTGTGTCATGATCGAAAACTCGCCAATGCACGACCTCAATTCTGAATCTCGTATCCTTGTCATTCAGTATTCCATATCCATATTCAGTTTCACGTATCTGCCACAAAACAGCAGGTATTTCAGGCCAAGACCGCACATAGTTCGAATCCGACATCCGTACTTGTGCGTCCCAAGCGCGGACGGAGTTTTTCCCGTGTCCGAACGGGGAACCAAATCATTTCTGCTCGGAATGATCATTTGTGTGGAAACAATTAACGTCTTTTGCTCGTTTATTTACGTAGAGCTTGGAACCTAATCTGCACACGTACGCGTCTAAGCAATATAGTTGGAGGGCCTAATGACACGTGAGGAGAGGCGAAGCAAACTGGAGTCTTTCGGCCACGCGCCCATATTACTTGCCGGCGCGCTTCGGCAATTTCCGAAGAAAATGTGGCTCTACAAACCATCGCCAGAAAAATGGAGCATTCACGAAACGATTCTGCATCTAGCCGATAGCGAAGCCAGCAGCTACGTTCGCTGCCGCCGCTTCATTGCTGAGCCGGGAAGTCCGGTGCTGCAATTTGATGCAGCTCGCTGGGCTGGCTCGCTCGGATATTTTCACCAGAGCACGCGGGAAGCGCTTGAAATTATTCGCCGTTTGCGCAAGATGACCTATCAACTGCTGGCCTCGCTGCCCGATCATATCTGGTCCAATGCGGTCGAGCACCCCAATGACGGCCTGCTTCGCCTTGAAGATTGGGTTGAGATCCAGGAACGCCATATCCCGCACCACGTCGAGCAAATGAAGCGTAATTACGAACTCTGGCTGAAAGCAAATCCGCCTAGAAAGCCGGCTTCTCCCTCCGGGAGATCGAGTGCAAGCGCCGCTCCGCGAATGATCACGCTGTCCGCTGGACTCTAGTTCGGTCACACGCATCGATCGCCTTCCGGCCAAACCGATGTCGTGGTGCGCCGCGAAAGCAAGATTCTGCGTGCTCTCGGGCCTCTAGCATCCAAGTTGCTGGGCTGCAGCACTGGTGGTAGGATTGCTGTTTCATGGCCCTCGATACATCCCCCAAGCCGCGCGTCGGAATTCCCTACCGCACACGAAATGAAGAACTTAAGTCCGAGCGCACGAAGTACGACAAGTACGTGCAGGCGGTGGCGAAAGCCGGCGGCGAACCGGTGGAAGTGTCTTTATCTCTTTCAGCGGATGAACTCCGCAAGCTGGCTGGGACGCTCGATGCCATTGTGCTCACTGGGAGCCCAGCCGACGTAAATCCGTCACTCTACGGCGCGGCTCGCAATCCCGCGTCAGCCGAAGCCGACCCGCATCGCGAGCACACTGACTTCGCGCTTCTGGAGCACGCCTTCGCGGAACACAAACCGGTGCTTGCCATTTGTTACGGAATTCAGAGCATGAACGTCTTCCTCGGTGGCACGCTGATCCAAGACATTCCCAGCGAGCTTCACACGCCGATTCAGCATCCCTGGTCGAACCGCGACAAAGGCGCTCCTGAACCCTTTCACGCTGCAAAGATTGAATCCGGCTCGCGTCTTCGCGAATTGGCTGGCGAGGGAGAGGTTCGCGTCAACAGCTCGCATCATCAGTCGATCCTCGAACCCGGTCGCAGCCTGCGAATTGCGGCTCACGCTTCGGACGGAGTGATCGAAGCGGTCGAATGGACGGGGGATTCAAACTGGGTTACCGGTGTTCAGTGGCATCCGGAACGGATCGTCGAATCGGATTCTCTGGCGCAGCGTTTGTTCATCAACTTGGTAGAGGCCGCGCGCAAAGCGCCTGTCAAACAGCATTAGCTCTCATGCGGGGTGGTCGAGCTAGGGGTCGATCGCCCAGTTTGTGAGCGATGAATTTCGGCGCCAGCGCAATTGACGAGTCGCTTCGTATCCAACTTCATTTCCTGGGGGAATCATGATTTCGCTGGCAGGCAAAGCGGCTCTTGTAACTGGCGGCTCTCGCGGCATTGGGGCCGCCACCGTCCGTCTTTTCGCGCGGGCCGGAGCCGATGTGGTGTTCAACTATTACCGCAGTCACGATGCCGCTTCGCAGCTTGAACAGGAAGCGCGTAAGAATGGCACGCGAATTGAGTCGTTCAAGGCCGACCTCGGCAAAATGGCCGATGCCAAGAAGTTGGTCGAATTCACGCGAGACCGTCTCGGCCGTATCGATATCCTCGTCGCCAACGCTGGCATCTGGAATGAAACCGATACGCCTGTCGAAAAAATTACCGAGCGCGAGTGGGACGAAATGATGCGAGTCAACGTGAAAAGCGTTTACTCCGTGATCCACTTCGCCGTGCCGCACATGATCGCTCAACGGGGTGGACGCATTATCGCGATTAGCTCCACGGCGGGGCAACGCGGCGAATCCTTCCACACCCATTACGGCGCGTCCAAGGGCGCAATCATCAGTTTTGTGAAAGGTCTCTCGACGGAACTTGCGCGCCACAACATTTTGGTCAACTGCGTGGCGCCCGGTTGGGTCGATACGGACATGTCCGCGTCAGTTCTACGCAATAAAGCTGGCCTCAGGCAGGCCACCGCGGCAATTCCGCTGAAGCGGCCTGGCACAGCGGAAGAAATTGCAGGTCCCATCCTGTTCGCAGCTTCTGAGCTGGCAACCTTCATCACGGGAGAAGTAATCAACGTAAATGGAGGCGCCTTGCTGTGCGGGTAATTACGCGCGTTCTTCTTCCCACATTTTTACTGACCGCCGCTTGGGCATCAGTCTCACCGTGCGCCCTCGCGCAGTCGCCTCAGGATATGATGCCGGCGGAAAGCGCTGCCAAGGCGAAAGAAATCCTGCAGCAGGCGATTCAGGCAATGGGCGGCAACGTGTATCTCAACATCCGCGACGTCACCTGCGAAGGCCGCCTCAGCCAGTTCGGCCATGCCGGCGAGCTCAACGGCTTCGAAAAGTTCGTGGATTACAGCATCCCGCCCTTCAAAGATCGCACTGAGAACCTGCCCAAGCGCAACATCATCTCCGTCATGGATGGCGACAAGGGCTGGGTACTCGATCGCGGCGGCGTTTCCGATGCGTCGGGTGCCGATGTCGCCCATTTTCAGGAAGACACCAAAAAGGATCTCGACTACATCCTCCGAAGCCGGATCAAAGAACCCAAAATTATTTTCCGGTATGCAGGCCCGGATATCGTGGATTTGAAAGAAGCCGAGTGGGTTGAGCTCGTTGATAGCGACAACCGGACGATCAAAATCGCCTTTTCGCAGTCCACTCACCTGCCGATTCGAAAGATCGTTGACACGCGCGACGCAAATACGCGGATGAAAACCGGCGAGGTCGAATACTACTCGAACTATCACCCAATCGGCGGCGTCGAGACGCCCTTCCAAATCACCCGTGAGCGTAACGGCATTAAGATTTATCAGGTCTTCTTCGACAAGTGCGAGTACAACACCAACCTCTCTGATTCGCTGTTCACCAAACAATCTCTCGACGATCGCTGGGAGAAGGTCGGGAAGAGCGCCCGCAAGAAAGCCGAAAAAGACGCCAAGAATAACTGACGCCGATAGGCGTTGTCAGGTTGACCTACTCCATAGACTTTCCCGCGCTCGATCTCTGTTCACGATTTTTATCACTACCGCGATAGTAAACCCCCTTGTATGATTCACTCTTTGAGGGCATCCCGCATCAGGAGTGGTTTGATGAACTTTAGACCGATTGCCTGCTTTGTTGTAACCGCCGCAACAACTATCGCCGCACCCGCTCAAAACTCCAAATCCCTGCAATCTTTGAGCGTTTCCATGCCAGGCAACTCGTGGTCCCTCGTAGTCGATGCACCTGGCTTCGCCGTCGAGTCGCAGGGTCGAAAGCCCGATGGGCGCGAGTACTTGTTGGCGAACAATGCCGAAAAGAATGTTGTCCTCTCTATCACACTCGAACGATCCCCAAAAGGTGCCGACCCGAAAACCTGCCCCGACTATCTTCACAGTCGCGCGCAATCATTAGCCTCGTTTGGCCCCACAAATATCAAGTACTCAGAAATCGCACACATGCCGGTCCTGGAGTACTTCATCCCTCAAACCAAAGGGATGCCGGTTAAGCAACAGAGTTTTGTTGCGTGCACTGCCAAGGATGACGTGTACATCGACATCCACTTATCGAAGGTTCGGTTCCAGGCTTCTGAAAGACCGGTGTTCGTCGAAATCCTGAACGCGGTGCACTTCTCAGAAGAACCCTCTTCTCTCTCCGAAGCCTCTGGCCCATCCACGTCGACGAAACAAGACAGCATGGAATTTTTCCAAGAAGGCAGCCGTCACTTCTTGCAGCGTGACTATCAAGGGGCGATCGCTCCGTATCAAGCTGCGCTCGATCTCGAGAAAAAACAGCCGCGGCTCAGCAAGAATTATTGGCGGGTCCTCGTCGACAATCTGGGCATGGCGTACGGAATCACAGGAGATTTGGATCACTCGGAAAAAGTCTACCAGTATGGAATCAGCAAGGACCCCAAATTCCCAAGCTTCTACTACAGCATAGCCTGCGTATTCGCCGAGCGAGGAGATATGGATAAAACCATGGACTATCTTCGAAAGTCCTTTTCGCTCAAGGCAAACGTGCTTCCCGGCGAGTCAATGCCGGATCCTGCCAAAGACGATTCGTTTCAGCGATTCATGTCGAATGAAAAGTTCCGCGATTTTGTGAAATCGCTGAACGCCTCGAATTGACGGTCCATCGCACATTCGCCCGTCTGCCTCCTATTCGCTGATTTCGCATCCGCCGGAGTATAATCGCCTGATGCACAGGAAGCCAAAATCTCAGCAGGTACGCAGCACAACCGTACTTTGCGTGCGCCGCGACAATAAAGTCGTCCTCGCGGCCGACGGACAAGTCACTCTCGGCGAGGGCGTCATCAAACACAACGCCAAAAAGACGCGCCGCCTCTATAACGACAAAATCCTGGCCGGTTTTGCCGGCAGCACGGCGGATGCGCTATCGCTCTTCCAGCGTTTCGAAAACAAATTGCAGGAGTTTCACGGGAATCTGTCCCGTGCGGCCGTTGAGCTCGCCAAGGACTGGCGTACAGACCGTTCGCTCCGGCATCTCGACGCGCTTCTAGTGGTCGCTGACGCTAAATCCACGTTTCTCCTCTCCGGCAATGGCGACGTGATCGAGCCCGACGATGGCATCACCGCCATCGGTTCCGGCGGCCCCTACGCCCTCGCCGCGGCCCGTGCTCTCATCAAATTTACGAAAATGAATTCGAAAGACATCGCCCAAGAAGCCATGCGCATCGCCAGCGAAATTTGTATCTTCACGAATGCTCAATTCAGCATCGAAGAACTATGACCGGTAAATCGGAGAAGGATATGGTGATCTACTTGGCCGGAGAATCGCAGGCTTCGGAGCCGGAACCGCTTCCATCGTTCGACGAACTCACGCCGCGTGAAATTGTCATCGAGCTCGATAAGTACATCGTCGGCCAGAATGCCGCCAAAAAAGCGGTCGCCGTCGCGCTCCGCAACCGCGTTCGCCGCCAAAAACTGACTCCGGAGCTCGCTGAAGACATTCTTCCCAAGAATATTCTGATGATCGGGCCCACCGGCGTCGGCAAGACGGAAATTGCGCGCCGCTTGGCCCGCCTGGCAGGCTGTCCCTTTGTCAAAGTCGAAGCTTCGAAGTACACCGAAGTCGGCTACGTCGGCCGCGACGTCGAGTCCATGGTTCGCGATCTCGTCGAAACTTCGATCGACATGGTGCGCGAAGAAAAGCTCGATGAAGTCGCCGAGCGCGCCGAGCAGTCCGCTGAAGAGCGCCTGCTCGATCTTCTCCTTCCCCCATCATCCATGCCCGCCGAGGCGAACCAGGCTTCTGAAGCTCAACGCCGCGAGCAAGTCCAGCGCACGCGCGAAAAGCTTCGAGTTCAGCTTCGTGAAGGCAAACTAGACCAACGTATGGTCGAAGTGGAGGTACGCGAGCGCTCCATGCCTTCGTTCGAAATCATCACGAATCAAGGCGTCGAAGAAATGGACGTCAATGTAAAGGACATGCTCTCCGGCATGTTCGGCCAGCAAAAGAAGAAGCGGAAGATGACGGTCGCAGAGGCTTTCGATTATCTGATTCAGGAAGAAGAGAACCGCCTAATTGACATGGATCAGGTTACTCGCATGGCGGTGGACCGCGTCGAGCAGATGGGGATTCTTTTCATCGATGAAATCGACAAAATTGCCGGCCGCGAGTCAGGGCACGGCCCGGACGTTTCGCGGGAAGGCGTCCAGCGTGACATTCTTCCGATTGTCGAAGGCACCACGGTGAATACGCGCTACGGCATGGTGCGCACCGACCATATTCTTTTCATTGCTGCGGGCGCGTTCCACACCACGAAGCCCTCCGACCTCATCCCCGAATTGCAGGGGCGCTTCCCGATCCGCGTCGAGCTCAGCTCGCTCTCCGAAGCCGACTTCATCCGCATCCTCACTGAGCCGAAAAACGCTTTAATTAAGCAGTATGTCGCGCTTCTCGATACCGAAGGCTTCAAGCTCGCTTTCACCGAGGACGCGATCGCAGCGATCGCCGGTTTCGCTGCCAAAGTGAACGAGCACACCGAGAATATTGGCGCGCGCCGACTTCACACGATCCTAGAGAAGGTGCTCGAGGAGATTTCCTTCGAAGCGCCCGAGATGAAGAAGAAATCGATGAAGCTCGATGCCGCCTATGTTCAGAAGCAGCTTGCGAACATCGTGAAGGACCAGGATCTGAGCCGCTATATTCTCTAGAAATCAGAAAATGGAAATTCGAAAAGGGGACTTCGCACCCCGACCCGCCGCTCAGCCTCGCGCCCCTCGCTTCCCGATTTTCTATTTGCTATCTTCCGTATTCCTCGTCATTTTTCTGCTCAATGGCTGCGCCGCTCCCGGCGAACCCATAGAGCGCAAGCCGCCCACCCCGAATCCCGTCACCGACCTCGCCGTTTCTCAATCTGGCAACGACGTGATTCTTACCTTCACTCTTCCACATGAGTCGGTCGAAAAACGCGAGATTCAACAGCCCCTGTCGGTCCAGGTGTATCGGGATTTCGAGGCAGTGCCGGCGGACAATTCACCGGCCGCTGTCGCTCCAGCAAACCCCACTCTGCTGCTCACGATTCCACCCGCAATGGTTGATCGCTACATGGCTCAAGGGCGAGTTCGATTCGTCGATTCGCTTCGCGCCGAGGATTTCGCTTCCACAGGCGGTCGCGAAGCCATCTACGTCGTCCGCACATTTGTCTCGCCAAAAAAACTTTCCGCAAACTCAAGCATCGCGGCTCTTACCATCTATCCCCCCGCCAACCCAATCGCCGGCCTGGAAGCCGAATTTACTCGCTCCGGCGTTACGCTCTCATGGACGCCGCCAGAGAAAACTCTAATTGGCACACCGCCCAACATCGTATTTTATCGGGTCTATCGAGCGGAGATGGAATCGGAACCGAATTCCGGCGTGAATTCGGATGCAGCGAGCAACTCGGAAAACCTCAAGCCAAAAGTTCCCTTCGCGCGCATCGCAGAACCCGCATTCCCGCCGTACACCGATACGCAGACGGAGCTCGGCAAGACCTACGCTTACTCAGTCCGCAGCGTTGCGCAGCACCCGGGAGTGCAGCTCGAGTCGGCCGATTCGAATTTCGCCACGATCACGCCAAAAGATATTTTCCCGCCGTCAGCTCCTCAGGATCTTGTCGTGGTCTTTGTTCCTGCCGTCGCCGGCGCGCCTGCCCATCTCGAACTTTCCTGGGCGATTAATCCGGCAACCGACATCGCGGGTTACAACATCTATAAAAGTGAGGAGCCCTCGCGCCCCGGAACGCGCTTAAATCCCGAGTTGTTGCTTACGCCGGCGTTTCGCGATATGAATGTCGTGCCCGGCCACACTTACTTCTATACCGTCACCGCGGTCGACCGCTCCGGAAACGAAGGCCCGGCAAGCGCCCCGGTTTCCACCGGCGTCCCGGCGACCAATCAACAAGAAGACCACTAGAAGCGATGACTGAACCTTCGATTCCCGATCCGTTAAAGGTCGGCCGTAGAGTCTTGGCCGCGAAACACCGCACCGCCTTGGAAACGGGCATCTATATGGGCGCTCTCCTAATCGTAGTCATGGTTGCCGCCCTGTTCGTCGCCAATCGCATCCCCGGCTCGGAGCGCTACGCCCTCGAACGCAACGCCACCTTCTGCGCCCTTTTCTTCATCTGCATGTTGATTCCAATCGCACGCTATTTTAATCGCCCGATGCCGATGTTCATTTCCGCGATGATTGGATGGTTTATATTCGTCTTCGCCTACGACGTCGCCGGCATGTTCTATCAGAATCTTTTTCAAGTTTTGCGCCGGCCCTTCGAGGCGCTGATTGAAGGCAGCATCGTCTACGGCGTGGCTGCCGTGGGCGCGTGGGTGATCGGAATGTTTCTTCAAGCGCGCCACGTCCCAATCGCTCCGCGCCGCCGTCGCACCGACCATCTGCATCAACAACCATGAGGCTCTGCCGGTTTCAGCCGCTTGAATTCGCTGCCGGCGACATCGCCCGCGCGTCCCACGAAGTTCATCCACATCCGCGCAACGGCATCATCGAATCCAATACCGTCCATGAATTGAGTGGCGACCTCTGGGGCTCGCGCGAACGCACCGGCCGGAAGTGGTCGCTCGACTCCGTAAAATTTCTGCCGCCATCCGTACCCTCGAAAATCGTCTGCGTCGGAAAAAACTACGCCGATCACGCCGCGGAAATGGGAGGTCCCCCGCCCAAGAATCCCATAATTTTCATGAAGCCGCCTTCGGCGATCATCGCGCCCGAAGAACCCATCATTCTTCCCCGCATCTCGCAACGCGTCGATTACGAAGGCGAAATCGCCATCATCATCGGCCGCCGCTGCCATCTTCTCGGCGCAAACGAAGATGTCCGTCCTTATATCCTCGGCTACACCTGCTTCAACGACGTCACCGCGCGCGACCTCCAGAAACTCGATGGGCAATGGACGCGCGGCAAAAGCTTCGACACCTTCTCTCCCTTCGGCCCGCTGCTGGAGTCCGGCCTCAACCTTGCCGATACCAGACTAGAGACCTTTGTAAACGGCGTCCGGAAACAGTCCGCCACCGTCTCCGAAATGATCTTTTCCGTTGATGTTATAATTCGCTGGATAGCCGAGGTGATGACCCTTGAACCCGGCGACGTGATCGCGACGGGAACGCCGGCTGGTATCGGCCCCCTCGTCGACGGCGACGTTGTAGAAGTAAGCGTCAGCGGAATCGGCACACTTCGCAATCCGGTCACAAGTTTTCAGTAGGGACGCGGCGGCGCGCAGATCTTGGACGAACTTACGCACACTCCTGATTCCCGGCGAGGCGCTGCCTGAAAAGGGCCTTGTAGGTCGCGGTTTTAACCGCGACATCCGCGCCCCATTGTGACGCGGGCTTCTGAGTTTCTGTGTGAGATCGATGGTTTTACGTCAGGGCACGGCTTGAGCCGTGCCGCAACTGGTGCAAAATCGGTGCGGCTTTAGCCGCTGAGGGAATGTTTCGCGAGTTCTCACACAGACTCTTAAGTCCCTGAAGTACAATTTTTGCAGCAATCACAAAGGTGAAAAAATGAAATTATTCCTCGATACCGCAAATCTCGACGAAATTCGCCAGGGCGCAGCCTCCGGCGTCATTGACGGCATCACCACCAACCCAACCCTCGCCGCCAAAGAAAAAAAGCCCTTCCGCGACCTCATCATCGAAATCTGCAATATCGTAAAAAACGGCGCCATCAGCGCCGAAGTCGTCTCCACCGATTACGACGGCATGCTCCGCGAGGCCCGCGAAGTCGTCAGCTGGCATCCCAACGTCGTCGCAAAAATTCCCATGACGCCCGACGGAGTCCGCGCCCTCAGCGTCCTCTCCAAAGAAGGCGTTCGCGTCAACGTCACTCTCGTCTTCTCCGCGTCGCAGGCGCTTCTGGCCGCCAAAGCCGGCGCCTATTTCGTCAGCCCGTTTCTCGGCCGCCTCGACGATATCTCTCAGGACAGCCTCGTTCTTCTTCGCGATATCCTGCAGATCTATCGCGCGTATGATTACAAGACGCAGGTGCTCGCCGCGAGCCTTCGCCACCCGATGCACGTCGTCGAAGCCGCGAAAATGGGAGCGCATATCGGCACGATGCCGTTCAAAGTTTTCGAAATGCTCTTCAAACATCCGCTCACGGACCGGGGCCTCGAGTCGTTCCTGAAAGACTGGGAAAAAGCGCGCGACACGCTCGGCGAAATCTCCGAGCCGGTCGCGGCGCGTAAAGGCGGGCGTTGAAAAATCTTCTGTCGAATTGGAGCGAACTGCTGCCGATTGCCGGCCTCATCGTCATGGCCGCCATCGGCATCATCGTATGGCTGCGCCGCAAACCTATCGACGCCTCGGAAATTGAACGCCAGCGCCGCGCCTATCTCAACAAGGTCGGCCGGATCGTCGAAGGCCAGATCCTCGAAATCTCCGAAAATCCTCTTCCGGCCGGCGACGCCAAGCACCATCCGACTTCCGCCAAGAATAGCGACACGAAGCTCACCGCCGCCCCGCCCAGCAACGGCACGCAGCGGCTCATCTATTACACCTACTCGATCTCCGGCGTTACGTACGAAACCGCGCAGGACGTCACCGGCCTCGAAGAGCGCCTGCACCTCAAGCGCGCCGCTGTAGGCCAAACCGCCAGCGTAAAATACGATCCCTCGAATCCGAGCAACTCAATTCTGCTAGCCGATGACTGGTCCGGCTTGCACTGAATAACGCTTGTGAACACCCGCTGGTTTACTTTACTGGTTTCGTATATGGGATTCCGACTTTTTGAACTGTCGTGAGGGGCGAAGATTGAACGTTGCAGTTACCGAGTTAAAACTAGGAATTCACTTCATAAGATCAATTATTTTACCGTCCGGGGTTTTTACCCTCATTCGCGCAAACGGATTCTCTTTCAGTTCGGCCTCAATGATGTTTCGTATTGTATCCAGATGGTACTGAAGAATTGACCTGTCGTTAGTGTCCCAGTATTCTCCTTCGTCACTCACGTTCAGTTCACAAAAAAAGGCTGAATTGCTTTTAAAAGATCGATGACTTTTAAGTGGTACTCTGCTCCCGCAAATTGCGTCTTTGTGAATTCTTGCACGTACAAGTCTTTGTCGAACTCAAGACGGACAGGGTCACAATCTTCATGCAAGTGTAAGGCGACGCCCTTCACAGGACCGGTGTAGTTCCAGTCTTGCTCGTCGCGAACCCTCAGAAGGGTCACCTCTGCAGAGTCGATGGTTTCGGTTCGCCAACCCTCCAACTCGGCAAGAGAAGAAACCACACCAATAAGTTCTTCATAGGCAGTTTTACCGGTGAGTCTCCCCTCGAAGTGAATAGTCACTCCCATTTGTGTTGGGCTGGCCAGCTCCCGCTCGGTTAAGATGGGCCCAGTAATCCTACACATCCGCAACACGTTTTGTCTGCTGAAAGAAAGCCGGAAAGAACGAAGCAAGCGCCCCGAGTAAAACGCTTAACGGAAAGTGACTCGATACGCAAACTTCCTGTATTAGTGCCGTCCCACTACGTAATGCTAAACTGTTACGTTTCGTACAGGAGAGAACACACTAGATGCGCATTCGCACATCGCGTTTAGCACTCGCAATCCTCGCAACAATCGCAGCCCCGCTCGTCGCCCCCGCTCAGCAATCCTCCGGCACCATCGATCCCAGCCTCTATTCCGGCATGCGGTGGCGCCTCATCGGCCCGCACCGCGCCGGTCGCGTCACTGGTGTAGCGGGCATCCCGGGCGACCCGTCCACGTATTACATGGCCACTCCCGGCGGCGGCGTCTGGAAAACCACCGACGCGGGCGAAGTCTGGTTCCCGATTTTCGACGAACAGCATGTCGCTTCCATCGGCGCGATCGCGATTGCTTCTTCGAATCCAAGAATCATCTACGTCGGCACCGGCGAGCAAACTGCCGGTGACGGCGTCTACAAATCCACCGACGCGGGCGCCACCTGGAGCAACATCGGCCTCAAAGAATCCAAATACATCAGCTCGATCATTGTCGACCCGCGCAATCCGGACATCGTCATCGTAGGCGTCCTCGGCCATCCTCTCCTGAGCCTCGCTCCACCCAGCCCCGACCGCGGCGTCTACAAAACCACCGACGGCGGCAAAACCTGGAAGAAAACTCTCTACAAAGACAATCTCACCGGCGTCGCCGACCTCTGCGCCGACCCGGAAAATCCCCGCGTCATGTACGCCTCGCTCTGGCATCCCACCGATTTCTTTGCCGGTGACGACGGCCCCGAAAAACCGAATTCCTGGATTTACAAATCCACTGATCAGGGAGCCACCTGGAAAGAACTCGCTTACACCGGTTTCCCGAAAAGCCCGTGGGAAAGAGTTGGCGTCGCCGTCGCGCCCGGCAATCACGGCCAGCGCGTTTTTGCGATTCTAGAGCAAGGCCTCTACCGCTCCGACGATTCCGGCGGCACGTGGCAGCAGATCACTCAGGACACTCGCGTCATCGGCAATGCCTATTTCGCTCGCGTCAATGTCGACCCGCGCAACGCCGACCTCGTTTACGTCATGCAAACTTCTCTCTACCGCTCGACCGATGGCGGCAAGACGTTCATCTCTTTCAAAGGCGCCCCCGGCGGCGACGATTACCACAACATGTGGATCGATCCGCAGAACTCACAGCGCATCATCCTCGGCGTCGATCAGGGCTGCATCATAAGTGTCGACGGCGGCAAAACCTGGACCTCCTGGTACAACCAGCCGACTGGCCAGTTCTACCACGTCTCGACCGACACGAATTTTCCCTACATCGCATACGCCGCGCAGCAGGATAGCGGCACGGCCGAAGTGCCCAGCCGCAGCGACTACGGTTCGCTCACCTATCGCGACTGGTTTTCCGCCGGCGGCTTCGAATACTGCTACATCGCGCCCGATCCTCTGAATCCGGACATCGTTTATTCCGGTGGCTGGTACGGTAGCGTCGTCCGCTTCGACAGGACCACCGGTCAATTCACGCACGTCTTCGTGCGCGGCACAAAATACCGCACCACCAACATGCCTCCACTCGTATTTTCGCCGCAGGATCCGCGGCTTCTCTATCTCGGCGCGCAGGTCGTTCTCACCACGGTAAACGGAGGAAAAACCTGGCAGACCATCAGCCCCGATCTCACCACTCGTCCCGGTGCCAAAGAAAAATCCGCTGAAAAATCTGCGGGTGAACTCGAGCGCACGCAATCTCAGCCCACAGAGATCGCGAAGTCCGTGTTGCAATCGCGCCCAAATTCACGCGAAAACGAAACACAAGAATCCCGGCGAGCATCCGCCGTCAGCCCCGGCCATTCCCCGGAGGCCGAATCCTTCGCGCCTTTCAGCGATGACGAAAAAGATTTTGGCGACGAACAATCCGCCCGCCGCCCGACCGCTATCTCCAGTCTTGCTCTCTCACCCTTGCAGTCGGGCCTCATCTGGGCCGGCACGAACAATGGCCTGATTCAACTCACCGACGACGGCGGCCTTTCGTGGCGCAATGTATCCCCGCCGGATCTCAACGAGCACAGCAACGTGGTGATTCTCGAAGCCTCGCACTTCGACGCCAACGTTGCCTTTGCCACCGTGGAAAATCGTCGCGACTCGACGCCGTACCTTTACCGCACCCGTGACGCCGGAAAAACCTGGGGGAAAATTACGACGGGACTGCCGGCCGATTGGGTCGCTCGCGCGATTCGCGAAGACACCGTCCGCAAGGGCCTTCTGTATGCTGCGCTCTCAAACGGCGTGTACGTTTCTTTCGACGACGGCGATCATTGGCAATCGTTGCAATTAAATCTTCCCACGAGCGATGCCCGCGATCTCGCACTCCACGATAACGATCTCGTCGTCGCCACCTATGGCCGCGCGCTTTGGATTCTCGACGACCTCTCGCCGCTCCGCCAGGCTGGCCCGCAGATCGCGAATGCGGATGTCGCGCTTCTGCGCCCCGCCACTGTGACTCGGATTCGTTGGGACAACGATCAGGAAACTCCGCTTCCAGCGGAAGTTCCCGCCGGTCAGAATCCGCCCGATGGCGCCATCATCTATTACACTCTGAAGTCCGCTCCCGCCGCCGATATCACGCTTGAAATTCACGATGCGCAAGGAAATCTGGTCCGTCGTTTTAGCAGCGCTACTCCAGCTCCCGACACGGTTGTAAAAAATGTTCCTGATTACTGGTTCGGTCCGCAGGCCCAACTTCCGAAAAATTCCGGCTTGAATCGCTTCGCATGGGATTTGCGTTTCGAGCCGCCGCCATCTTTGCAATACAGCTACTACGGCCAGCCGCTCAAATATCTCGAATACACGCTTTCCGATCACGCCGTCCCCGGCGAAACGCCGCGCGAACAAGTCCTCGGTCCGATCGTTCCTCCCGGCCAATATGAAATCGTCCTGAATGCGAATGGCCAGACCATCCGCCAAACTCTCACAGTTGTTCCCGATCCGCGCATCCACATCGCTCCCGCGGATTACGCCGCGCAGTTTGCAGCCGCGAAACGCATCGATAGCGGCCTTCGTGCCAGCTATGCCACGTCTCAGGCCGTTGCTGTTCTCCGCAAAGCTGTCTCCGAGCGCGAACAAAGCCTCGACGCAATCGTGAAGCCCAATGCGCAAGCGGCGAGCGCCCTCGCGCCCAAAGCGCCAGCCGCAAGTGCTCACGCTCCGGATTCGCAGGGCGCGAATCCTCAAGCCGCCGATCCCCAAGCCAAAGCTGCCGCCGAAGCCTTAAAAAATCTCGACGCGAAAATCGGTGAAATTCTCGAAGGCGCTGGCGGCTCAGTCGGTGTCGGTGGCGTCAACCGAGACCTGGCCCGCACCTCCTTCATGATCGAATCGGGCGACGCCGCCCCGGCGGGCACCGCTCTCGAAGTAATCGACGACTCCTGCGCCGCCCTGAACAAATCAATCACCGCATGGCGCACCCTGAACTCCAACACGCTGCCATCCGTAAACTCCACCCTCGAAAAAGCCAAACTCTCCCCTCTCCCAATCGCCGCGCCCCCTTCGGACGCAAACTCAGACGCCTGCCACATGTAAACCCGCCCCAGACCTCGCAAACCATCCGCCCACCGCCGCACTTCCGTAACGCCGGCTTGCCCTGAGGCACGAAGGGCGTCCCGGCGGCTCTTTTGACTTTGCTGCAGCCTTTGCAGTTGATTTCGATATCCGCCCACCGCCGCTCTCTCGCGCACCCGTCATCCCGACCGAAGTGGAGGGATCTCTCTTCCGCTTTTCTTTCCCACCTCCACGTTTCCACTTACCAACGCCATGCGCTAGAATCACAGCGCGCCAAATCCAGCACCGCGCTCACGAAAGCGAGAATTCCGTGCCAGAAACGTTCCCCTGGGTTAGCGAAATGGCCGGCGTCCTGGAAACCATCAACCAGGGCGTCATCATCAACGACGATTGCGCCCACATCGTCTTCGCCAATCGCCTATTCCTGAAGATGATCGGCATCCCGGAAGAAGAACTGATCGGCCGCACGATTCTGGATTTCTATCCGCCCGAAGACGCGGCGATAGTGCGAAGCCGCATCCAGCAGCGGCAAACGGAAGGACATAGCCAGTACGAGTTCTATCTACCGCAGGCGAACGGCAATCGCCTTCCCGTCCTCGTCACCGCGCGCCAGATCGAAGATCCCGACGGAAACGCTTTCGCCGTCATCACCGCCACGGACATTACCGAACAAAAGCGCGCTGAAAACGCGCTTCGCGAAGCGAACACACAACTTGAAAAGCGCCACCAGGAAATCGAAGAGGATCTGCTGCTCGCCGCACGTGTCCAACAAAGCCTCGCGCCCACCGGACTCACCTGGGGCGGCGTCAACGTCGCTACCTACTATCAGCCCGTTCGCACCATCGGCGGCGACTTCGGCTTGGTCGCGCCGCGTAACGACTCGCTCAGCCTTTTCGTTTGCGACGTTTCCGGCCACGGCATCGGCTCGGCTCTCGTCGCCAATCGCATCTATACCGAAACCATGTCGCAAATCGAACGCGGCATCGCGCTCGGCCCGATGATGCACCACCTCAATCGCTTCGTGCTTCGCAATATCGGGTCGTCTGTCTTTTACTTCACGATGGTCGCTGCCCGCCTCGATCGCGACAATCGCACGCTCGAATTCGCCGGTGCCGGCCATCCTCCCGCCATGATCGTGCAGCCCGGACAAGCGCCGCGCCTTCTCGAATCCGGCAGTGCCGTTCTCGGTCTGCTCGAAGACGCTGTAGGCAAGGAAGCGACTGTCATAGTCCCGGTACAATCCGGCGATCGCCTCGTCATTTACACCGATGGATTCACGGAAAGTTTCAATGAACAACGCGACATGCTGGGCGTCGAAGGCCTCAGCGAAATCGTCCGCGAGACATCCATGTTGCCGTTGCAAAAAATGAAAGAGCAGATTCTCCACCGCGTGACCGCCTACCGGCACGGCCCACCCGACGACGACATGTCTCTGGTAATCATCGAAATCCCGTAGTTGCGCAGCAGTCCGCTCCGGCCGCCGGGGGCGTCGCTCTTCGCCGGTGCCGTTGAGTGTTTCACCTCCCCTCAAAAAGCCAGGCGAATAACTTGTTGCTTGGCCATTCGGACTTTGCTACCGTGACACGTGAGTTGTGAGAAGTTGCCAAAGGAGGAACAAGGGGGGAGCCGGCAGCGGCCGTTGGCGGCTAATCTACAGTACCGCGATCAACTTTCCTCCTAAGCCGCTGCCAAAAAACAAGATAGCTTTTTCTAATCGGCGGTAAAAGGGGGGTCGGGCAACCGCGCTTCGCTTGCCTTAGCGGCCCAAAAAGCCGATATTGAGAGGCCGTAATTCCATCATAACCCGGTGAACACCCGAACATGAGTACCCCAAAACCAATGGAGCATCGCAAACATCTCGACCGCCTCGAAGAGCTTCGCCGCCGCAATGCCGAAGCCGAGGAGGGCGGCGGCGCCGAACGCCGCGAGCGCCAGCACAAGGAAGGCAAGCTCAGCGCGCGCGAACGGATCGACCTGCTGTTGGACGAGGGCTCCTTCGAAGAGCTCGACAAATTTGTCCGCCACCATTGCACCGATTTCGGCATGGAGCAGCAGCGCCCCGCCGGCGACGGCTTCATCACCGGCTACGGCCGCATCGATGGCCGCCTCGTTTATGTTTTCGCGCAAGACTTCACTGTCTTCGGCGGCTCGCTTTCGGAGGCGAACGCCTCAAAGATTACAAAAATCATGGATTTGGCGATGCGGCAAGGGGCGCCCGTAATCGGGTTGAACGATTCTGGCGGCGCGCGCATTCAGGAAGGCGTGATGTCGCTTGCGGGCTATGCCGATATTTTTCTGCGCAACACTCTCGCAAGCGGCGTCGTCCCGCAGATCAGCGCAATTATGGGCCCATGCGCCGGGGGAGCCGTCTATTCTCCCGCGATAACGGATTTTATTTTCATGACGCGCGACAGCTCGTACATGTTCGTCACCGGGCCCGATGTGATCAAGACGGTCACGCACGAGGAAGTCACGAAGCAGGAACTCGGCGGCGCGATGACTCATAACGAAAAAAGCGGCGTGGCGCATTTTGTCTCGCGCGACGATGCTGAATGTCTCGCGATGATTCGCGAGCTTTTCAGCTATTTGCCGTCGAACAACCTCGAAGATCCGCCGCGCCGCAGCTCGGACGATCCATGGGACCGCGTTTCGGCCGCATTGAATGCATTGGTGCCGGAAGACCCGCAAAAGCCGTATGACATCAAGGACGCGATCCACGAAATCGCCGACGACGGTGAATTCTTCGAGGTTCACGAGCACTTTGCGAAAAATCTAGTGGTGGGCTTCGCGCGGCTCGACGGGCGTCCGGTTGGGATCGTCGCCAATCAGCCTGCGTTCCTTGCTGGCGTGCTCGATATTAATTCGTCGATGAAAGGCGCGCGCTTCGTTCGCTTCTGCGATGCGTTCAACATTCCGCTCATCACATTCGAAGACGTTCCTGGCTTCCTTCCCGGCACGCAGCAGGAGTTCGGCGGCATCATCAAGCACGGCGCGAAGCTCCTCTTCGCTTTCGCCGAAGCCACGGTGCCGAAAATCACGGTTATCACGCGCAAAGCGTATGGCGGCGCTTATTGCGTTATGGCCTCGAAACATATCCGCACCGACATCAACTTCGCTTGGCCCACCGCCGAAATCGCCGTGATGGGACCCGAAGGCGCCGTCAACATCGTTTACAAGCGCGAGATCGACCGCGCCGCCGAAGCCGATCGCGAAAAACTGCGCCGCGAAAAAACCGATGATTTCCGCGAGCGCTTCGCCAATCCGTACGTGGCAGCCGAGCGCGGCTACATCGACGCCATCATCGAGCCCTCGCAAACGCGCGCCAAGCTCATCACCGCTCTTCGCTCGCTCGAGAACAAACGCGACACCAACCCCAAAAAGAAGCACGGCAACATCCCTCTATGAAGTGGCTTCGACAACCGATAACGACTGCAAGTCATGATGGCTTGCAGGTCTGTAACTTCAAGTTGTCACTTACTGGACATTGGAGGTCCATTTCGGTAGGATTGCGAGGTTTTGCGCCATTATTATCAGATGGGATTGCCCTAGGAGATTGTGATGCCCAAGTCCGGCCCGAAAGACGGCGCGAAGAATGCGCCCAAGACTCTGCTCGATTCGCTCGACTCGCTGATCGAACGCTATCATTTGCTGAAGCATCCTTTCTATCAGGCGTGGACCGAGGGCAAACTTTCGAAGGAATCGCTGCAACTTTACGCCGCGCAGTATTACCAGCACGTGCGAGCGTTCCCCGAAAACCTGAGGCAGCTGGCTTCGCGCACGAACGGCAACTTGCAAACAATCGTAAAGGAGAATCTTGCGGAAGAGATCGATCCCTCGGCTCCGCACCCGATGCTCTGGCGCGAGTTCGCCGCCTCGCTCGGCGTGTCCGACGCGGCCCTCGATTCCAGCCGCGTGCTTCCGGGAATCGCGGCGCTGCTCGATACATTCGACGAGGTTTCGACGGACGGTTCGATGGCGCAGGCTGTCGCCATGTTCTACAGCTACGAGGCACAAGTCCCGGAAATCGCGACGCAGAAAATTTCGGGGCTTCGCCAATTCTACGGACTCACCGATTCGCGCTCACTTCAATATTTTGCGGTGCACGAAGAAGCGGACGTGCGGCATCGCGCGGCCTGGCGCGAGTGGCTTGCGGAACAGAAGAATATCGACGAAGTTGCAGTTCTTTGTGCGGCCGAGCGAAGCTTGAAAGCTCTCTGGGGCGCGCTCGACGCGGTGTATCCGCAAGGCTGCGTCTCGAAGAAGCAATCACGGGACGAGTCCGAGCTCAGCACATCACCGGCCTATCCGGGATTCTAATCGCGCCTACTGATTTCCTTTCATCAGCCGCGTCGCGACCGCTTCGATTTTTTCTTTCCTTTAGCGCGGGGCTTCCCGCGGCTCGCTCCTTGCTTCAAAAATTTTACTCCGCGAGGCCCGCCCACGAATACCTGTTTCGCGAATCCGAGAAACAGCCCGTGCTCGACGACGCCGACGGTTTCGTCCAGTTCACGCGCTACTTTTTTCGGATCTACCATCGGCCCGAACGCGCAATCGAGAATGTAGTGTCCGCCGTCCGTGACGTACGGCTTACCATCGACTCCAGGCCGCAGCTCCGGGCCCGCTCCTATGGCTCTGAGCTTTCGCTCGGTCGCCTGCCAGCCAAACGGGACCACTTCCACGGGAACCGAAAGCGTCGCGCCCAAACGCTTCACCAGTTTCGTCTCGTCTA
>Ga0307472_100000114_pt1 | contig 23938 bp, 20 predicted proteins | sample atmos_gasesAM5C__2_FD_204582 | JGI IMG/M metagenome (GOLD analysis project Ga0307472, IMG submission 204582) | Hardwood forest soil microbial communities from Morgan-Monroe State Forest, Indiana, United States - atmos_gasesAM5C_05 | ecosystem: Environmental > Terrestrial > Soil > Temperate...
GTAACTTCACCAGAAACGTTCATGAGGCGGTTGCGACCAGGGTGGGGCGGGAGACGGTGGCGACGCGCTCGGCTCACGCGGGCTTTGATGCGTCGGGCCGATGCCGGCGGCGCATGCGCGACAGGGGCAGTCCTATGCGGTCCTCCGGTGCACGGGCGATCATTAGAGCGACCATACAACGCGCGCGCGCCGCACTCTATCCGCTGCGAGGCGTGGCCGATGCCCGCAGGACGCATGCCTTCCACCCGCGCGGCCGTCACGCCGAACTCGCACCGCCGCAAACGATCCAGTAAGGTGGCGGCGCACCGTTGGAGAATCGATGAATGACGACGGAGAGGAAGCCGGTAGCCTTCGGCGACATGCGCAACTGGATCAAGGCGCTCAAGACGGCAGGCGAACTGCACGAAATCGACGCCGAGGTCGACTGGAATATCGAGCTCGGCACCGTGATGCGACTGGCGCAAGGCGCCGGCACCGGCCCCGCGCTGCAGTTCAATAACATCAAGGACTACAACCATCAGGCGAGCCGCTGCCGCCGCGTGTTCGGGTGCGGGCTGTCGAGCTACCGGCGCGTCGCCATGATGATGGGGCTTGCGCCCGACACGCATCCGCGCGACCTGGTCAAGATCGGCCGCAACATCCTCAAAGGCAGCGTTCCGCCCAAAGTGGTGAGCAGCGGGCCGTGCAAGGGGAACATTCTCAAGGGCAAGGACATCGACCTCTATCAGTTTCCGGTGCCGTACTGGAACCGGCTCGACGGCGGTCGCTACATCCTCACCTATGGCGGCGTCGTCACCAAGGATCTCGAGAGCGGCATCATGAATGTCGGCATCTATCGCGGCATGGTGGCGAGCCGCGACCAGATCCCGATCCTGATGTGGCGTGCCCAGCATATCGGCCATCACGTCACGGCCTGGCAGCAGGGCGGCAAGCCTGAGATGCCGATCGCGGTCGCGATCGGTTGGGAGCCTTCGCTCGGCTTCTGCGGCGGTGCGCCGGTGCCGAAGGGCGTGTGCGAATACGACGTCATGGGTGCGATCCGCGGCGCTCCGGTCGAACTCGTCAAGTGCGAGACCGTCGATCTCCACGTGCCGGCGACGTCGGAGATCGTGATCGAGGGCTATCTCCAGCTCGACCCGGCGACCTACTTGATGGAAGGGCCGTTCGCCGAGTTCACCGGCCACGTCGCCGGCGACCGCGCGCCCAAGCCGGCGATCCGCGTCACCGCCGTCACCCATCGCGACGATCCGATCCTGCGCGGCACCATCGAGGGCTCGCTGCCCGGCTCGTTCTCCGAGAATGCCATATGCTCGTCGATCATGCGCGCGGCGACCGCCTGGAACGTGCTCGACCGCGCCGGCGTGCCGGGCATAACCGATGTGTGGTGCCCGCCGGTCCACGCCGGCATCAACCTGCTCATCCGCATGAAGCAGTCCTATCGCGGGCAGGCCAAGCAGGCGGCGAATGCGATCTGGGGTTCCTCGGCCGCGCACGTGCGCTACAAACACATCACCGTCGTCGACGACGACATCGACATCCACGACTATGCCGCGGTGGACTGGGCCGTCGCCTATCGCGTCAATGCCGGCGAGGACGACGTCATCATCATGCCGGCAACGTTCGGCGCCGGGCTCGATCCCTCGACGCGCAAACGCGACCGCAACCCGGCGCTGTTCGGCACCGGCAAGTGGAACCGACTGCTGATCGACGCCACCATGAACATGGACTACGACCCCGATCCCGATTTCGACGGCGCGCGCTTTCCCCCGCTGGTGTGGCCGGACAAGGCCGACGTCGACGCGGCGCAGGCACGTTGGGCCGAACTCGGGCTCGACAGAAAAAAGATTTGATACAGGCTGACGATCCAGAGCATTTTCCAGAAAATGCTCTAGAGCTTGATCGTCGTGCGCAGTCCGAATACGGCCGCATCCTTGAGCATCGTTGTGCTGGTCGGGTCGCGCGGATCGGCGTCACCGCCGGCCGGATGAAACACATATTGGAAAACGGCGCGGCCGACATGTTCGGCCTGCCGGTATCGCCGACGCACGTCCTGTCTTCGGGTGTCGCCGGAACCATGGCGGCGAACGGTTCAGGCCTGCAGCTGGCGACCGTGCGAAATCTGCTGATGGCCTGGGTACTCACGCTTCCCGCCGCCATCACGCTGTCGGCAAGCCTCTATGTCCTGTTCAGCCACCTGTTCTGACAGGCGAAAACTCCGTCTCAGCGTCTAATTATCCCGGCGAGGGAAAAAATCGTCCCAGATGCAATGCAGCCGGGCGAGTGCCTCGTCGGGCGGTGCGACGGTGAGCCGGCCGTCCACTCGCCGCAGCAGCCCGAGCCCATCGAGTTTGATGATCGCGTCGTCGATGTCGAATTCGACCGCGACGGCGAAGGTTTTGTGCAGCCAGTCCTCGATGATCGCCTCGAGGCCGGCCTTGTCGAGCGGCAGTGCGGCGGTGTGGAGAAAGTAATAGGCCAGGAAGGCCTCCTTGACGTCTCGCTCCTCGGCCGCGCCGATCAGGTAATCGAAGATTCCGGCGTTGTTGTTGAGGTTGCGGAAATACACATTGTCGGAAATCGCTTTGTGATACTTGAGCGACTGGCGCTGGTACCGGATCCACTGCTGCAGGATGAATCCGCCGAGCGCGGCGAGTCCGCTCAGCGCGGCCAGCGCCTTCTTCTCGTCGTCCTCCTCGATCGTCCCGCTGAAGCCGAGGTAGAAGCCGGTGACGACGAACAGCACAGTCATCGTCGGCAGCAGGTTGAGCAGGATCGGGATCCCACCGGCGATGGCCGGGACGCCGAGCTTGAGCTTGTCGAACAGGCTCATGACGACGCGGACTTGCGGGAATAGCATATCGAGATCTGGCCGCGCGATGTTGCGGAAATATTTGATCAGGATCGAGCCTGGACGCAGGTTGCTGCGGGCGAGCCGGCGCCGCTGCTTCTCCGACAGCTCGCTGTCCGGCTTGATCATCGCCAGCACCGCCACGTTGTCGTACACCGTAACCGTAGCTTTGCGCCGTCGCAGCCCGAACCATTCCGAGATTTCGACGGTTTCCTCGTGATGGCCGCGCCGGAAGAACAGAACCTCGCGATAATCCTCGGTTGGGATGTCAATGGTGACGCGCATCAAATGGTGCTCGGTGTGCGCGTGCTGGACCTCGGCATGGGCAATGGGAACGAAATTGGCCTCCTCGAGCACCGCCTTGAGTGTATCAACGAGCTCCGCATGGAGGCTTTCGAGCGTCGCCGGGTCGACGTGCGCCGCTTCGATTTCGGGATTGAAGTAGTAATAGTCGTCGCGCAATCGCTCGAGCTGGGCGAAGAACTGGTAGTGGTAGATCGCACCCAGCACGTGGCACAGCTGGCGGAATTTCTGCCGTTCCTGTTCGCCGGCGATCGATCCGTGGTCGATCAGGGCGCGCAGCACGTCCGCCTTGCGCACCGGGATGTATCGATCCGGCGCGGCGTCCTCCCGGCCGTTCCCTCCACTCGCTTCACTGGTCATCGCGCCCTCAGCCGCCATATCCCGCCATCATAATCACCGGATCGGCGGGGAGAAGCACTGCCAAGCTATGCATCTGAAAACCGGGGATCCGCCGCGCCGGCCGCAATTCCGCCCGCCGTCCTTGACACGACGCCGGACGCGCGTGAGACCGCGTACCGAGGAGGAGGGCATGGCCGCCCGATTCGCAACAACCCATCGCCTGCGTGCCTGCGCCGTCGTGGCATTGATGGCGCTCTCGCTGGCGGCCGCCGTGGCCGAACCGGCCCGGCCCGGCTCGCCCTCCCAGCTCCCGGCCGAGATCCGGGCGCCGGCGTCGCCGCAGATCGCGGCCTTCGAGCCGTACCAGCAGGCGCTCGACCATCTCTCCGCCATGGCGCGCCAGGAGGGCTTGACCGACCAGGCCTTCGCCGACCTCAAGCGCGAGCTGCAACGGGTCCGCGACGAGCTCAACGCCGAGATCGCCAAGCTCGAACCGCGACTGGCCGAAGTCGAGGCGCGGCTCAACCAGCTTGGACCGCCGCCGGCCGCCGGTGCGCCGCCGGAGGATGCGACCATCACCAGCGAGCGCGAGCGGCTCACGCGGTTCCGCGCCGGCGTCGATTCCGCCCTCAAACAAGGTCGCCTCCTGGCGCTGCAGGCCGACCATCTCGCCGAGCGGATCAGCGAGCGCCGCCGCTTCGTGTTCGCGCGCGAATTGTTCAAGCGCACCGGCAGCGTGCTCGATGCCGCATTCTGGCACGATGCGGCCGTGGCAGCGCACGACGAGATCGGCAGCGTCCGCGATCTCCTGCAGTCGTGGTGGAACCATGCCCGCGACGTCGGCGGCGTCCGCGGCGCGGCCGGGGCATTGCTGACGCTCGCCGCCTTCGCGGTCGGAGCAACGTCGGTTCGGCGTTGGGGCCGCGCGCGCTGGCCGCGGACGCCGGTGATCGAGACGCGCTTTGCCCGCGCCCGCGTTGCGCTCGCCAGGCTCGTGCGCCACGCCGTGCTGATGCCAGCCGCCGTCGCCGCCTTTGTGCTGGTGCTCGATGCCTGCGGCCTCCTGCCGCCCAGCATGCTCGAGCTCGGCCTCGGCTTCGCCGTGGCGGTGACCGTCGCCTGTTCCGGCCGTGCCGTTGCCATCGCCCTGCCGACGCGACGGCGCGGCCGCTCGCCGCCGCCTTCGCCTGGGGCGCGCGTGTCCTCGGCGCCACGATCTTCCTCAACCTCGTGCACAAGACGCTCGACGCTCCGCTGGTGCTGACGGTCGCGACCAGTGCGCTCACCGCCATCGTCGTCGCCGCGCTGCTGGTCAGTCTGCTCGTGCGCCTGCGCCGCAACGCGCGTCTCGCCGAGACGCGCAATCCGCGCGCGCAATGGCTGCGTGCCGCCGGCTGGTTGATCGTTGCTGTGATCGCCGTCGCGCTCGTCACCGGAACGATCGGCTTCGCCGCCTTCATCGCCGGCCGCCTGCTCACGGTGCTCGCCGTGCTCGGCGCGCTGTACATCGCTCTCGTCTTCGTCGAAGCGTTGTTCGACGAGGTGCTCACCGCCGACAGCGAGCACGGCCGCGGCGTCGCGGCCTGGCTCGGCCTGTCGCCGCGCGGCGTCGAACTCGTCGGTACGCTGCTGTCGGCGGCGATCCGCGTGCTCCTGGTCATCGTCGCCGCCTATCCGCTGCTCGGCCCGTGGGGCCTGTTCGCCGCCGATTTCTTCGACGTGATCGGCGGCGCGCTGTTCGGCTTCCGCTTCGCCGGCCTCGCCGTCTCGTTTACTGCGATTTTCGGCGCCTTCGCCGTCGTGCTGGTCGGTGTCCTGGCGACGCGCGCGCTGCAGCGCTGGCTGGAACGCAGCGTGCTGCCGCGTGCCGGGCTCGACCCCGGCCTGCAGCATTCGGTGTCGGCGCTGGTCGGCTATGCCGGCCTGATCGCCGTGATCGCGCTCGCCTTGGCCGAGCTCGGCATCGATCTGCAGAAGATCGCGCTCGTCGCCGGCGCGCTCTCGGTCGGCATCGGCTTCGGGCTGCAGTCGGTGGTTTCCAATTTCGTCTCCGGCCTCATCCTGCTCGCCGAACGGCCGATCCGCGTCGGCGACATGATCGTGGTCAAGGGCGAAGAGGGCTACGTGCGCAAGATCAGCGTACGCGCCACCGAGATCGAAACCTTCGAGCGTGCGAGTGTCATCATTCCGAATTCCGAGCTGATCACCGGCATGGTCAAGAACTGGACGCACCTCAACCCGACCGGCCGCATCACCGTCAAGGTGCGCGTGACCTATGCCAGCGATCCCGACCAGGTGCGCGACATCCTCAAGGAGGCGGCTGCCGAGCATCCCCAGGTACTGCAGACCCCGCCGCCGCGCATCCTGCTGATCGCGCTGGGCGACAGCGCGCTCGAGTTCGAGCTGCGCTGCGTGGTTGCCAATGTCGACTACGCGTTGCTGGTGAAGAGCGACCTTCATTTCGCCATTCTGAGGCGGTTCCGCTCTGCTAGAATCGCTATTCCCTTTCCCCCACATGAAGAACGCATCCTGGGAGGCCAAAGCTGATGCATCGTTTGCTGGCGAAATCCGGGCACCTCCTGATGGCCGGCCTCGCGCTTGCCGCCTGCTCGCTCGACCGCGATCCGACGCCCCAACAACCGAGTTTCTACAAGAGCCTCGCCAATGCCGACGCGGAGCTCGACGCCGCAACGGCGGCCTCGATGATCTCCGGCTATCGGCAGAACAACGGCCTCGGCGCGGTCGCGCTCGATCCGACGCTCGTGAAGCTTGCCACCGAGCAGACCCGCGCCATGGTCGCGCGCGACAAGCTCGATCACAATGCCGGGCGGGCGTTCCAGCAGCGCATCAAGGAGTCGGGCTTCGACGCCAAGCTCGCGGTCGAGAACGTGTCCGCCGGTTATCACACCCTGGCTGAAGCCTTCTCCGGCTGGCGCGATTCGCCGCCGCACCGTGCAAACATGCTTAAGAGCGGCGCGACGCACATGGGCATCGCGGCGGTCTATGCGCCGAACTCCAAATACAAGGTGTTCTGGACGCTGATCCTCGCCGCGCCCGACGATCGGAAGAGCTAGCTCAACCCGCCCCCACCATCTCGAACATCTCGCGCCCGTAGGCCTTGCGCGCGTCGGCGAGCAGGGGCTTCACCGCCGCGGCGAAGGCGTCATGTTCCGCCGCGCTCAGCTCGGTAATGGCACAGCCTTCCGACGCGATGGCGTGACGCGCATCCTTGTCTTCCTCGACGGCGAGGTCGCGCTGGAACACGACGGCATCCTGCACCGCCTTGCGCATCGCCTCCTGCAAATCCTGAGGCCACGCGTCAAACGCCGTGCGGTAGACGAAGATCGGCCGCGAGATGTAGAAATGGTTGGTGGCCGTGTGGAAACGATGGAACTTGTGCACGCCGTAGGTGACGGTATTGGCGAAAGGGTTTTCCTGCGCGTCGATGGTTCCCGCCTTGATGGCGGCGATCGCCTCGGTCAGGTCCCAGCGCAACGGCACGGCGCCGAGCAGTTCGAAGGTGCGCGCCTGCACTTGGCTCGGCAGCACGCGGATGCGCATACCCTTGAGGTCGGCTGGCGTGCGCACGTCGCGCAGCCGGTTCGAGATGTGGCGGAAGCCGTTCTCGAAATATCCCAGGATGCGGTAGTTCAGCCGCTGTTCGATCTTGGCCGCGAAAAAGGCCCCCAGCGGTCCGTCGATGGCGGCGCGTGCCGCATCGTTCTGCGCGAACAGGAAGGGAAGGTCGACGAAGCCGAGCTCGGACACCCGGTCGGTCAGGTAGCTCGACGACTGATAGCCGAGCGTGAGCAAGCCATGCTCGACCAACCATAGAATGTCCTCGGCGCGATAGCCGAACTCCATGATGTTCCAGACGTACTTGATGTCCACGCGATCGCCGAACTCGGCTGCCAGCCGCTCGCCGATGAACGTCAAGGCGCGCGAAAAGCACGTCGTCGCCGGGCCGTAGCCGCCCATGCGGATCTGTATGCGGTCGCTCATTCCTGCTCTCCGCCGCGACCACGTGTGGCCGCCGCGACCGACATAGCACGCTCGGCCGGTGAAACTCCAAGGGGTCGCGGCCACCGCGAGCAGGGCAAACGGATCAGGGCGCGACAATGCGCGCCCTGATCGTCGATCAATCGTTTTGCACCGGTCATCGCCACCACGTTCGGCGGCGGCGATGACGCATCGAGGCTTACAGCGTCGGCATGTGCGAGCCGTGACGGCGGGCGTGCTGGGCGCGCCGCAGGGCGTGTTGCGGCTCGACGCCCGGCCAGTCGCCGGCGGCGTTGCTGAAGCTTAAGCCACTCTCGGTGGCCTGGGAGGCGAAGGCCTGGTGGCCATGCCGATGGGCCCGCGCCACCCGGCGTTGGCCGCCGAGAGACACGAAATGGTAGCGACCGACATCAGCGTGGATGTGGTCGGAGTGGCTGTAGGTCATGGTTCCGCCGGAGTTGTGCTGGGCGAGCCAGCGTACGACGGCGGCCTTGCTTGACGTCCGGAAATCGAACGCCATGCCGTTGCGATGCAGCGACGGATGCCCGCTGCCCGCGATCACCGCGCCGGGACGGCAGGTCGAGATCACCTGCACCGGACCGAACTGGGATTCGATCCGGGCGAGCAGCGCGCGCGCCGCCGGAACCAGACAGCCGCGATTCGCGCTCGCGCCGCGAACGCCGTGCCGCAGGTGCCGCCGCAACGATGCGTAGCGGGCGTAGTGATGGCGGCCCGGCTGATAGTGATGCGAGTGGCTCGCCTTCACATGATGTTTGCGGGCGCGCGATTTGGCATCGGCAGACGTGGCTGACATCGCAAACGCAATGCCGATGGCCACGGCGAACAGCCGTCGTGACATGATGTTTCCTTTCGCTTGTCTGGAGAGCGCCGATCAGGTGGCACCCGCGCGACGCGCGGTTGCCCAATCGTCAATGGTGAAGAGTGATCGGCGGCGTTATGCAGCACCGGGCGCGGTGCAACGGAGTTCAATGTCTGGTCCTCGGATCGCGTGCGATTCGAGATACGCTTGAAACAGAGCCATAGTGTCCTCTCGATATGTACCCCGACTGCGCGGTCCGGACAAACAAGTGAAATTTGTCCTAAGTGTGGTGTTAGGCCGTTCACCTATGTGAATTAGTTAAGCTTATCAAATTTGCGGCGATGATGACTCAGAGGTTTATCATAGAAACGCATGATAATTTCACTCAATAGTACAGTGCTATACGCGGAGCAGTCGATGATCTACAGAAAAGGAAGCCTGATCAGATTCCCGTTAAACTTGTCGTGCGCTATCTTCTCGCCGTGATATACGCTCCTGCCATCCTTCCCGCGTTGCGCGACTACGACGCGCTCTATCGCCGATTCCGCTGGCTGATTCCCGTGCACTACAACATCGGCGTCGACATCTGCGATCGCTGGGCGGCGCGTGAGCCGGATCGCGTCGCCATCCTGCACGTGCGGGCCGACGGCGGATGCGAGCCCGTGAGCTATGGCTCGTTGCGTGAGACCTCGAACCGGCTCGCCAACGCGCTGCGCGCCTACGATGTCGCGCACGGCGACCGCGTCGCCATCCTGTTGCCGCAGGCGCCGGAGGTCGCGGCGATCCATATCGCGGTCTACAAGCTCGGCGCGATCGCGCTGCCGCTCGCCACGCTGTTCGGCCGCGACGCGATTTCCTATCGCTTACGGGACGCCGGCGCCAAGGCGCTCGTCACCAACCGGCAGGGCCTCGAGAAGATTGCCGAGCTGCGTGCCGACTTGTCGGACTTGAAGCTTGTCCTGTCAATCGACGGGACAGGCGACGGCGCCGTGGATTTCCATCAGGCGCTCGCGCGCGGATCGTCCGATTTCTCTGCTGTTGATACCGCCGCCGACGATCCCGCGCTGATGGTCTATACGTCCGGCACCACCGGCCCACCCAAGGGTGCGCTCCATGCCCACCGCGTCCTACTCGGGCACATGCCCGGCATCGAGTTGCCGCACGACTTCTTTCCGCAGGCGGGCGACCGCTTCTGGACGCCAGCCGACTGGGCCTGGGCCGGTGGTCTGCTCGACTGCCTCCTGCCGAGCCTGCACTACGGCGTGCCGGTGGTGGCGCGCCGCTTCGAGAAGTTCGATCCGGAGGACGCCTTCGCGCTGATGGCGGCGATGCAGGTGCGCAACGCCTTCATCCCGCCGACGGCGCTGCGCATGTTGCGTTCGGCGCCGGACCCCCGCGGCCGTCACGCCATCCGCTTGCGCAGCGTCGGCTCGGGCGGCGAAACGCTCGGCGCCGAGACCCTCGAATGGGGTCGCTCGGCGCTCGGCGTGGTCATCAACGAGTTTTACGGCCAGACCGAATGCAATCTCGTGCTCTCGGCCTGCGCCATGATCGGCGTGTCGAAACCCGGCGCGATTGGCAAGCCGGTGCCAGGTCATCATGTGGCGGTGATCCGCGGCGACGGCACGGTCTGCGCGCCGGGCGAAACTGGCCAAATCGCGGTGCAACGTCCCGATCCCGTGATGTTCCTCAACTATTGGGGACGGCCCGACGCGACGCAGGGCAAGTTCATCGGCGATTGGATGACGACCGGCGACCAGGGCGTGGTCGATGAAGAAGGCTATTTCACCTTCATCGGCCGCGACGACGACGTTATCACCTCGTCGGGCTACCGCATCGGGCCGGGTGAGATCGAGGATTGCCTGATCCGCCATCCGGCGGTGGCGCTCGCCGCCGTGGTCGGCAAGGCCGACACGCTGCGCACCGAGATCGTCAAGGCCTTCGTCGTGCTCAAGCCCGGCCACGCCGCGTCCGACGCGCTCGCCGCCGACATCCAGGCCTTCGTGCGCACGCGCCTCTCCGCCCACGAATATCCGCGCGAGATCGCATTCATCAACGAGTTGCCGATGACGACGACGGGCAAGATCATCCGCCGGCTGTTGCGCGAGCGCACGTGAGCGTCACTACCGGCCGCGAACCAGATCGCGCGTGCGTCTGGCCACGACGATGAGTGCGCGACGTATGCCTTCGAGACGGCAGGCAAGCGCAAAGCCGAATGACGCTCGAGGGTCGACCGAGATCAGATAGTCGGCCAGTGTCAGGCGCTCGCGCCAAATGTGATCGATCATCGGATGGTCGGGCGTGGCACAGGAGTCGACGCGGGCAACCGCCCGATCGGCGAGGAAAGCAGCGGTCAAATCAAGCGCGAGCTGCACGCCGGGCGAGGCGCGCGCAACGTCTTCGTCATAGGCGATCTTCCAGAACCACGCGGCGTCGCCGCTCGACAGCGTCAAGGCGGCGGCGATCGGGTGTTCGTCGAGAACAAGGCGCGCGCCGCGAGCCTTTCCTTCGGCGGCAAGGCCGCTCACCGCCTGTCGCAGGAATGCCTCGATGGCGCGATGCTGCGCTGCCGCCGTGCCGGCGCGGCCTTTCCATCCCCTTGCCTCGAGGTCGAGAAACGCCTGCAGCGCCGAGGCGATTGTGGGAGCTCCGCCCAGGTCGAGGCGCAGCGCGCCGGTTTCGGCAAGGCGGCGGCGTTGGCGAGCGAGGTCCTTGCGTTTCTTGCTGCCCAGCACATGGTCGAGATCGTCCGCGCGGTTCTTGCCGGGCGCCAGCATGGCGCGCGAATGCGCGCCGAATGCTGCGAAATGCCCGCCGCGCTGGGCGAGGCTGCGATGCAGCTCGCACGCGAACGTTCCCGTGTCGGATATGAACGGCAGCACGATGACGCTCGGCAGGGCGGGGTCGGAGGCGACGTGGTCGAGCACGGCGCCGACGACGGCGGCGACCTGGTCGCGATCGATCAGCGGTACGCCCAGCGGCGCGAACGGATGCGTCCAGCCGGCAAGCAGCGGGAAGGGGATGCCGTAGCGCCGGGGTTCGATGCGCAGCGGAACGAGGCCGATCAGATGGCGCGGCGTTGCACGCGACCACACCAGGATGGCGCCGGCATCGGCGCCGAATACCGGCGCGGCGGCGAGCGCGAAGGCCGGCTCATAGAACACATTGGGCTCGGCGGCGCGCGCCGCGAGCGCGCGCCATGGCTCGGCGACCTCGGCGAGCGATACGAGTGGATGCCACTCGGTGGCGAGCTTGAGCCCGGGCGGAGCGAGCACGGCAGGGCCTCAGGTGGCGGCCGGCCGGCCGAAGGCGAAGGCGTGAAGGCCGAGCCGGCGCCGGGTGACGAAGAACAGCAGCAGTGATTCGACAAGGACAGCGGTCGCGGTGGCGCTCGCCGCGCCCATCAGGCCGAGCCGGGGGATCAGCACGAGGCAGAGCACGAGATTGGTGGCGAAAGCGGCGGCATAGACCATGGCGCAGGCGCGCTGCTCGCCGACCATGTTGAGCAGGCGCTCAGCGGGGCCGACGGCGGCGCGGGCGAGGAGGCCGACAGCGAGCACGAACATCAGCGGATAGCCCTCGGTGAAGCCGGGTCCGAACAGCGCGAGGATCGGCTTGCCGGCGGCGAGGAGCACGATTGCCACCGCCAGTGACGGCCAGAACGTCCAACGCACCGTGTCGCGGATGAAGGCGGCGAGCTTCGCGTGCTCGCCGCCGATGTGATACTCGCTGAAGCGGTGGGCTGAGGCCGCCGACACGGCGAAATAGATGAAGTTGACGATGATCAGCGTCTTGACCACGGCGTAATAGGTCGCGACCTCGGCCGGCCCGACGAACAGCTGCAGCACCAGGATGTCGATATAGGTGAGCAGGAAGAAGAAGCTGTCGACCAGGAAGATCGGCAGGGCAGTCTTCAGCCATGTGGCGATCTCGTAGCGGTGCGGGCCGCGCTCGACGTGCTCGCTAAGACGGCGATTGAGCAGTGCGAGCTGAATGAGCGTGATCACCCACATGCCGGTCGCGGCGGTGAGCAGGGCGCTCGCTGCGGTGGCCGGGTGTCCCGAGCCGTGGAAGCTCGCCATCACGGCGAGAATGATGACCGGCTGGACGATGAAGCCGGGGATGAGCGCGAGATCGATCCAGTTGAACGACCGCGCCATCGAATCCTGGGCGGAACTGACGGGGAAGATCGGCAGCGCGACGCAGCCGAGCAGGAAGGGAATGTAGTAGTGCGGCGCGATGCGCTCGCCGAGCAGCATGACGAGTAGCGAGACGATCGCCGTCGCCGCAGCGCCTAGGCCGAAGCACAGCCAGCGGCCGCCGCGCAGGAAGCCGCGCAGGCGCTCGCCGTCGCCGCCGGTGCGGTATTCGGGAATGAAACGCTGGGCAGAATAGGCGATGCCGAGCGGCGCCAGCGCGCCGATCAGCCCGACCCAGGTCCAGACATAGACATAGATGCCGAACTCGAAGCGCCCCATCCAGCGTGCGAGCAGCACCTGGGTGATGTAGATGATGGCGGCGCTGACGACCCGGATCAGGAAGGCGGCGCCAGCCACGCGCTGGGCGATCGAACGGTCGCTGGAGTCGCCGCGCCACGCTTTGGTCCAAGCCGTGATGCGCGCGGTCAGGCTCGCCAAGGTGCGGCGGCCGGCGATGCCGTCCACGCCTTCGGTCCCGATCAAGGCCACGCACTCCTCCGCCGCACAGTCCAGGGAGCGCGACCAGCACATCTCGGTTCGGCCTGAAAGCGCCCCAAGGACAGAGACTTAGCCGCGGCCTCTTAACGTTCGGTTCGGTCGCTTGCGATTTCTCCTCCAGAACTTGCTGAGCAGTTAAAATTTATGGTTAACAGCGGGTTAAGGAGGCTCCTTGATGCATGCGAGGAAGGAGATCGCAGCGCAAGTTGGAGACGTGAGTGATCTCCATGAGTGGCCTTATGATTTTCGCGCGACGGGGCACGCAGAATCACGGGTCGGTGCACAGCTCGATGCCGTCCGACGGGCCGGTCGCATCGCTTCCCATGCGCAGCCGATGGCCGTCGAGATCCTGCACATTCATTTCACGCACGCCCCAGGGAAAATTGGTCGGCTTCTGGCGGATGATGGCGCCGCGTCGCTTGTAGTCCTCGTAGAGGGCGTCGACATCCTGCACGAAAATGGACAGCCACATGCCAGCCTTGCCCTGGCCGCCTTTGTTCGCCTTGGGCCCGTCTCCCGGTCCGCACAGGAAGATGGTGACCTCGTCACGTCCGACGCAGGCGAACGTGATCGGATTGCCCCAGTCCCACCTCTTCTCGAAACCGAGCTTCTCGACGTAGTAGTCGAGCGCCGCCAGCACATTCTTTACGGACAGGATCGGCGTGGCGGATTGGAAGCGGTTCACAGTGGCCTCCCTCGGATCGGCGCCGGCATTGACGAGGAGATCGGCGATCGCCCGGTCGGTCGTCAATGACGCCTCGTTGAGCGATGTGTTGCCGCGGCTGTCCTTGACATGCGGATCGGCACCGAGCTCGAGCAGCAGCTCGACCATGTCAGGACGGTTCTTGAGCACCGCGAGGTGTAGCGGCGTTCGATAGTGCTCGAAGCGACTCATCTTGCGGGACGCCAGCAGCGTGGGGTCGGCAGCGACGAGTTGTCTGACCAGATCGCCACGGCCGAGCGCGACGGCCGAGAACAATGTCGGTTTTGCGCCATGCTCCAGCAGAAATTCCGCGACCTCGTCGCGCACATCGCGGAAACAGGTCGCCCAGCCGATGACACCGATCTCGTGGGCGTCGCCTTCGCCGTCGATGTCAGCGCCGGCCGCGAGCAGGCGCCTGACGACGTCGAGATGTCCGTCTTGTGCCGCCCAGTGCAACGCCGTGGCGTTGTCGAGCCGGTCGCGCGTGTTCACATCGAAGCCGCGATCGAGCAGCACATCGACGCAGGCGCGTTGTCCGTGCGCGGCGGCAAAGTGCAACAGCGGCACTTGCCATTGCCCGGCGGTGAGCTGCAGCTTGTGCGGATGCGCGGTCAGGAGTTCGGCAAGCTCGTGCGCGTTGCCCTGGGTGATGGCGGCGGTGATTCGTCCGTCGATGCTCACCGTGTCGACATGCGTCTTGAGTGCGCGCCAGGTGTTGAAACCATAGTCGTTGGCGATAGCGCGCTGGGCTTCGTGCAGCTTGGCCGCAAGCCTGCGCGCACGCAGTTCGGTGAGCCGATCCTTGGCGGCTTTCCTGAGCCAATCGATGTTGGGGTGAGGCGGGAGCGCCTTGGCCATGGGACACCTTCTTTCCCAGCGCCCGGCGTCCGCTTCTCACGGGCAAGAAAGAAGGTCGTGTCGTCAAACGAAAGCAGGTGGGTTCAACCCTTTACGCGGACCGTCGGTCGCCTTGTCGACCGGGTGCAAGTATATCGCCGCTCCGGGCGAGGGGTCAAACCACCGGGCAACAACCCACCGGGGCGGCGTTGGTCGTCGATTCACTCAGCCGGTGGCGTGGCGAGATCGCGGGTCGGTGGCATCGCGTCGGTCTTGATCCAGCGTTGCAGATAAGTGTTGGCGAGCCATACCGCGGCAGCGAGGATCAGCGCTGCCATCAGGCCGCGCATGGCGCTCGCCAGCAATGCGGCGTCGAGCGCCGGCAACGGAAACTTCGCCAGGTCCGTGCCGCGCTCGAGCATCCAGTGCCAGCCGGTGTGGGCGACCAGCGCCGAGAGGACGATGATACCCAGCCGCTCCGGAACGACGTGCCGGAACAGCAGTCCGAGCGCAGGAAGGAGCACCAGCAGCACCGCGATCTGACCGATCTCGATGCCGAGATTAAAGCCGAACAATGCGGTGAGGAGATGGTCGCCGGCGAATTGCAGCGTCTCGGCGAGGGCGAACGAGAAGCCGAAGCCATGCACAATGCCGAACGCGAAGGCGATGATCCAGCGCCGTCGCATGGTGCCGCCGTCGCCTGACGCGAGCGCCGCGCAGACAATATTCTCGAGCGCCATGTAGACGATGGTGGCGGCGATCAGCGTTTCGATCAACGGCGGGAACCACAGACCGTCCGGAACGAAGCCGAAGGCCGACGCGATCAGCGAGATCGAATGGCCAACGGTGAACGACGTCGCGATGATGACGAGCGGCCGCAGCCGCCGGAACGGAATCACCAGGCAGCACAGGAACAACAGATGGTCGATGCCATCGAGAATGTGCCAAAAGCCGGACACGACGAATCGCAGTGCGGCGTGGTGCCAGCGCGGGTCGAGCCGGATGAGGCCGGGATCGCCGTGGAACGCGAATCCCCGGACGGCGCCGTCGGGCGGCAGAAAGCGCAGCGCCGTCGAGACGTTGCGGCCGAAGCGATCGACGCGCGGATGGACGGCGAACTCGGAGCGGTCCGACATGATCGTGTATTCGAGCAGGACGTCGAGCAACTGCTGATTCCAGTAGAGATCGAGCTCGTCAGCGAGCCGCGGCCCCTCGACATGCGCGCGCGCCTGCTCGTAGGCGGCGAATGAGCGATCTGACGCGAGCGACACGCGCGCCCGCGCGACGCGTGGCGCCGGCAGCGGCGTGCCGTTCTCGTACACAATGATGTTGTCGGTCAGGTAGATCTTGACCGCGGTGCGCAGTGCGTCGTCGGCGCGCGAGATGTCGAGGTAGCCGGGACCGCGCGTTGGCACGTCCACTTCGATCATGGCAGCGAGCGGCACGCGGATGAGGAGTTCGAGGCGCTCGCCGGACGGTTTGACGAAGGCCGCGATCTTGACGTCCGAAGGAATGTCGTGGGCGACGGCGCGCATAACAAATGCGCAAACCAGCGTTGCGACGATCGCGGTCCTCCGGCGCGGCGTCATGTCGGTCAGACCCATGATCAAGCCGATGATAACGTGCGGGTTTGTTTCCCGGCCGCGCTACGGTAGGGGAACAGCCTTTGCGCTTACAAGCCCATTCACTTTGCCTATAATCAACCCAACGAGAAAGCACGCCGCGCGGTTTGCGGCGATGCTTCCAGCAGCGACAGGGAGGCGACGATGATCAAGCTCACCGACCAGCGCACACTTGTCTCCGCCGCGGCGCTTGCCGCCGCGATCATCGTCCTCGGCGCCGGCCAGGCGATGTTGCAGCGCAAGGCCGATGCGCAAGGCGCCTCCGTGCAGGCGCCGCGCTACGAGGTCGATCCGCTATGGCCCAAGCCGCTCCCAAATAACTGGCTGCTGGGTTGGACCATCGGCGCATGGGTCGACGAGCAGGACTATGTGTGGATCATCCATCGCGGCGCCGGCGGGCTCCACAACAACGAGCGCGGCGCCGAGCTCGATCCGCCGATCGCCGAGTGCTGCCGTACGGCACCACCGATCTTGGTGTTCGATCCACAGGGCAATCTCGTGCGGTCGTGGGGCGGGCCCGGCCAGGGCTACGAGTGGCCGCAATCCAATCACGGCATCCATGTCGACTACAAAGGCAACGTCTGGATCGGCGGCAACGGCGAGAAAGACGCGCACATTCTCAAGTTTACCAAGGACGGCAAGTTCCTGTTGCAGGTCGGCGGGTTCGGCAAGAATGCCGGTAGCAACGACCTGGAGAATTTCGGCCGCGTTGCCAAGATCTGGGTCGATCCGAAGACCAACGAGGCCTATATCGCCGACGGCTATCTCAACAAGCGCGTCGCGGTGATCGACGCCGACACCGGCAAGATGAAGCGCTACTGGGGCGCCTACGGCAACAAGCCGGATGATACCAAGCTCGGCGCCTACGATCCTAAGGCACCGCCGGCCCAGCAGTTCCGCAATCCGGTCCATTGTGTCGAGCTTTCGAACGACGGTCTTGTCTATGTCTGCGACCGCGCCAACGACCGCCTGCAGGTGTTCCGGGCCGACGGCACATTCGTGCAGGAGGCGTTCTTCGCCCGCAACACGCTGGGCGCGGGGTCGGTGTGGGATGTCGCGTTCTCCAAGGACCCGGAGCAGCGTTTCATTATCCTGGCAGACGGCCAGAACGAGCGCGTGCGCATCATCGTCCGCGACACGCTCGAGGAAGTGGCCTCGTTCGGTGACGGCGGACGCCAGCCTGGCCAATTCTACGGTGTGCACAGCATCGCATCCGATTCCAAGGGCAATCTCTACACGACCGAGACCTACGAGGGTAAGCGCGTGCAGAAGTTCGTCTACAAGGGCATCGGCTCGATGGCGCGCGGCTACCAGGGCGTGCCGTGGCCGCGACCGTGACGGTAGCGAATTTCCTCGAAGCCCGATTGCCGGAGCAAGGGCAACACCCGAGCAAAGCGGGATCCGTCGCCAGCGCGGCAAGTCGGATCAGCCACGCGGCGCTGGTCTCTATCGTCGGCTCCTCCCCGAAGGGTACGTCATTGTCACGACGACGAATTCATGGCGATTGAGCGGTCACCCACGCCGGCGGCGCATCGCCCCGGCGCATGATGCCGATGAAGTACAGCCGTTCGTAGCGCGTCGGTTCGGGCGCGCAGTTGTGCACGAATACGATGGAAAGCCCGGCCCCTTCGATCATCGTCCGGAACGTCTCGGCGGTGGAGCCCTGATTGCTCTCCTGCAGGATGATGACGCCGCCCGGTTTCAGGAACTGTCCGACGTCGGCGAAGAAGTCGCGATGAATCTGCCAGCCGATGTCGCGCGAGCGCAGATCGATGATCGACGGATCGAGATCGAAATGGGGCGGGTTGCTCACGACGAGATCCCACTGCTCCGAGCGCGGGATACTTTTCAGATTGTCGGAGTGATAGACCGACACTTTGCCGGCCAGGCGGTTGGTCAGCACCGTGCGGCGGCAGGCCTCGACCGCCAGCGGGTTGATGTCGGCGAGGCACAGCGTCTCCGCGAGCCCGTAGGCGAGCAACGAAAATCCGATGAATCCCGGGCCGGCGCACCATTCGAACACGCGGGCCTGTTTCGGCATTTTCCGGTCGTCGAGCAACGGAATGAAGTCGCGCCCGAACGTGCGGCCGCCGCCATCAAGGCGTTTCTTATAGTGGACATGGATATCGCCGTAGCTTGCTCGCCGCCACGGCTGCAGCTTGCGCAATTGCGGCTTGAGGTGGCGATGTTCGATGTTCTTCCAGAGGCCGGCCATGAGCGCTCACGTGGATCGAGGGGAAGGGCGCTGACGCTACTCGACCGGGCGTTCAGGGGCAATGTGGGGGTTGGCCGGGGCATTTCCCGCCGCCGGTTTGCTGGTGGGCGAGTGCTGCGGCGTCGCCTCGACCAACCGAGCATGACGTTCGTCGATGGCCACCACTTGTGCGTTCACAGTGATGGTGCGGTGCCGATCAACGGCGATGACAGGAAACTGGTCCCGAGCGCCGCCTCGACCACGCGCCGCTCCTCGGCACTCAGCGGGGCCTGCGGCGGCACCGGATCGCCGACCGCATAGCCCTGGATCGCAAGGCCGGCCTTGATGCAGGCGGCGAGATTGAAGCGCGCGAACACCTCGTTGATGAGCCACAGCTTGCGCTGCAATTCCATCGCTTCGGACCAGCGGCCGGCACGGCAGAGGTCGTAGAGAACGACGCTCTGGCGCGGGATGATACAGGCCGGGCCCGCCATCCAGCCGACGCCGCCGATCAGCATAACGGCGGCGGGAATGTGCGCCGAAGCTGAGAATATGCGGATGTGCTCGCCGCAGCGGTTCATGATCGAGAGCAGACGCCCGGTATTGGTCGAGGCGTCCTTGATGTAGCGGATGCGTGGATGTGCGGCGAGCTGCGCGATGACGTCGAGCGAGAGGTCCGCGCGCTGGAACTGCGGATTGGTATAGAGCACGACCGGAATGTCGACGGCGTCGGCAATGGCGCGGAAATGGCCTGCGATGCGGCTCTCCGTTACCGGAAAATAGGATTCGAGAATGGCGAGGATGCCGTCGGCGCCGAGGCGTTGGTAGGTCCTTGCCTGTTCCACGGCATCGGCCGTTGTGGTCGACACCACGCCCGCGACCACCGGCACGCGGCCGGCGGCCGCCTCGATGGTCGCGCGCACCACGGTCGTGCGCTGGTCGCGGTCAAGATAGGCGAACTCGCCGGTGGAACCGAGCGGCGTCAGGCCGTGCACGCCGGCGACGATCAGGTCGTTGGCGAGACGGCCGAGCACGTCGGTGAGGACGCGGCCGGATGGGTCGACCGGTGAGACGAGATAGGGAAAGACGCCGCGGAAGTCGGGCATGCGACTCTCAATCCTCGTCCGCCTTGAAGCGCCCGAGGCCTTTCATCACGAACGGCGCGAGGAGCGCGATCAGTGCGATGCCGAGCAGCGTCGCCGAGATCGGGCTTTCCAGCAGCACCATCGGATCGCCGAGACTGATCGAGAGCGCGCGGCGCAGCTGGCTTTCGGCCACCGGTCCGAGGATCAACCCGACCACCACCGGCGCGATCGGAAAGTCGAAGCGCCGCATCAGAAAGCCGAGCACGCCGAACGCCGCCAGCATGGTGAGCTCGACCACCGAAGGCTTCGCCGCGATCGTCCCCATGGTCGCGAACACCAGGATACCGGCATAGAGCCACGGCTGCGGGATCGCGAGCAGGCGCACCCACAGGCCGACCAGCGGCAGGTTGAGGATCAGCAGCATGGTGTTGGCGATGAACAGGCTGGCGATCAGGCCCCACACGAGGTCGGGCTTCTCGGCGAACAGGAGCGGGCCGGGATTGAGGCCGTATTGTTGGAAGCCGGCCAGCATCATGGCGGCGGTGGCCGAGGTCGGCAGGCCGAGCGTGAGCAGCGGCACCAGCGTGCCTGCGGCGGAGGCATTGTTGGCCGCTTCCGGCCCGGCCACCCCTTCGATCGCGCCTTTGCCGAATTCGTCCGGGTATTTGGTCAGCCGCTTTTCGGTCGAGTAGGAGAGAAACGTCGGGATCTCGGCGCCGCCGGCCGGCAATGCACCGATCGGGAAGCCGAACAACGTGCCGCGCAGCCACGGCAGCCACGAGCGCTTCCAGTCCTGCCTGGTCATCCACAGCGAGCCGCGCACCGGTTCGAGCTTTTCGGTCGTATGATGACGGCGCGACGCGACATAGAGCGCTTCGCCGACCGCGAACAGCCCGACCGCGAGCGTCGTCACCTCGACGCCGTCGAGCAGTTCCGGGATGCTGAAGGCGAGGCGGGCCTGGCCGGTGAGCTTGTCGATGCCGATGAGGCCGAGCGTGAGGCCGATAAACAAGCTGGTGAGTCCGCGTATCGGCGAGTCGCCGAATGTGGCCGACACGGTGATGAAGGCGACGCACATCAGCGCGAAATAGTCTTCCGGTCCGAACTTGACCGCGACCTCGACCAGCCAGGGCGCGAGAAACGTGAGGCCGAGCGTCGCGATGGTGCCGGCGACGAACGAGCCGATGGCGGCGGTGGCGAGCGCCGGCCCGCCGCGCCCGGCCTTCGCCATCTTGTTGCCCTCGAGCGCGGTCGCCATCGAGGCGCTTTCGCCCGGCGTGTTGATGAGGATTGCGGTGGTCGAGCCGCCATACATGCCGCCGTAGTAGATGCCGGCAAACATGATGAGCGAGCCGCCGGGATCGAGCTTGTAGGTGATCGGCAGAAGCAGCGCGACGGTCAGCGCCGGTCCGATGCCGGGAAGCACGCCGACCGCGGTGCCGAGGAAAACGCCGATCAGCGCGAACAGGAGGTTCATCGGCTGCAGGGCGACGGCCATGCCGTGCGCAAGCGCGAGGAAGGTGTCCACGGACGCTATCTCCTCACAACAGGCGTTCGAGCGGCCCGGCTGGCAGGCTGAGCGTCAACAGCTTGTCGAACATCAGATAGATCGCAACGGCGAGCACCAGGCCGATGGCGAGATCGGTCAGGAACGCGCGGCGGCCGAATGCCGCGGCGGTGGTCGCGAACAGGATCGCGATCGGCACGACGAAGCCGCCGCCCATCCCGATCAGCGCAATGAGCACGGCGAGCCCGCCAAGGATGAGGAGGATGGCTTTGGGATCGACACTCTCGCGCGGCGGCAGGCTGCCGCGCAGCGCTTCGACGAGGTTGGCGAGCGCGAGCATGGCAAGGCCGATAGCGATCACGATCGGCATCATTTTCGGGCCGACGCCGTAGGTCGAGGTGATCTCGAGCCGACTCATGTCCCACATGATCACGGCGGCGGACAGCGCCAGCAACCCGGCGATGACGATGCCGGCTGGGTCGGCTTGTCGCGTAGGCGTGTCTTGCATGGACAATTCCCCCCTGGCGCTGTCGCGCGCATGGAGCGCAGCGGAATGCGGGTATTGACCCGGCGATCCCGCCCCGGGCGCGCTTTGTCCCGGGTCGCTACGCTCTATCCGGGCTACGTCAGCTCGGCCCTATTGACGCAAACCTCACGACTTCACGAGACCGACGGATTTGAGCACGTCGGTGACGCGCGCCTGCTCCTGCTTGAGGAACTGGGCGAAGGCGTCGCCGGGCAGATAGGCGTCGTCCCAGCCCTTCTGCTTGAGGATCTCCTTCCAGGCAGCGGACTTCACCATCTTGTCGATTGCTTCGCTCAGCGCCTTCCTCTGCTCGGCGGTGATGCCGGGCGGTGCGACCACCGAACGCCAGTTGGTGATGACGAGATCGACGCCCTGCTCCTTGAAGGTCGGGATGTCGATGCCGGGCAGTCGCTGCGGCGACGTCACGCCGACAGCACGCAGCTTGCCGGCCTTGATCTGGCCTTCGTATTCGCCGTAACCGGAAATACCCGCCGTCACCTTGGCACCGAGGATCGCGGCCAGCGACTCGCCGCCGCCCGAGAACGGGATGTAGTTGACCTTGGTCGCGTCGGCGCCGATCGCACCGGCGAACAGCGCCGCGGTGATGTGATCGACGCCGCCGGCCGAACCGCCCGCCCACGTGACCTTGGCGACGTCGGCCTTGACCGCCGCGGCGAGATCTTTTGCGGTCTTAATCGGCGAATTGGCCGGCACGACGATGACCTGCGTTTCCTCGGTCAGCCGCGCGATCGGCGTGACCTGGTCGAGCGTGACCGGCGACTTGCTCATGGCGAGCGCGCCCACCATGACGAAGCCGTTGACCATGAGCTGGTTGCCGTCGCCCTTGGCACCGTTGACGAACTGCGCGATGCCGACCGAGCCGCCGGCGCCGGCCACGTTGACGACCTGCACACTCCTGGCGATTTTCTCCGCCACCAGGGCCTGCTGCATGGATCGCGCGGTCTGGTCCCAGCCGCCGCCCGGGGCGGCTGGCGCCATGATCTTGAGTTCCATTTGCGCCGCGGCGGGTTGTTGCGATGCGACAATAGCCACCGCGGCGGTCAGTACGAGCCGGCGGCCTCTCGACAACATGGACATGAAATCCTCCCTGTGGACCCTCGGGCGCAGACTTCGTGGTGTGATCCAAACAGATGTTTCCCATCTGTTTGGATCACTCGCGCCACGCGTCCAATACGTTAGAGCATTTTCCGGAAAAGTGGGCACCGGTTTTCTGCACAAAATGCTGATCAACCAAACGAGCGCGCGTGCGCCGCCGATTCAACTTAGCCGCAACGGGCGCGATTGTTTCGTTTCGCCATTCGCTGCGGGCAATTCAGCCCTGGAAACCGCCACTGTCGAGAAAGGCCTGCTCGGCGGACGTGGTCGCGCGGCCAAGCACGGCGTTGCGGTGGGGAAAGCGGCCGAATCGGCGGATGATGTCGGCGTGGAGGTCGGCATATTTCAGGTTTTCGGGGTCTCCCAAAGCGCGATAGAGCGCGATGCAACGCTCCTGGTCCGCCAACACTTCCGAGTGCATGAACGGCAGATAGAAGAATCCTCGTTCGTGCGCCGTCACCTGCCGGTCGAAGCCGCGGGCGAGCGCCCGGTCGGCGACGGCGCGCGCTTGCAGATCGGCGGCGAAGGCGCGGGCCGAATTGCGGAACATGTTGCGGGGAAACTGATCGAGCACGATGACGAGGGCGAGGGCGCCCTCCGGCGTCGCCTCCCACGGCGCGAGCCGTCCCGCCGCAGCCGCCTCATACACGTCGAGGAACCGCGCGCCGATCGCGGCATCAAAACCGTCGTCCTTGGTGAACCACTTGTCGGGACCCGCCGCGCGCCAGAAGGCCATGACATCCTCGGGACCCGGCAACGCGCTGCCGCTCGCTGGGCCTGCGCTCATATCCTGATCTGGCCGGCGATGATGCGATCATAGAGGCTCTGGTCGAGGAGCTCGAAGGTGCGCGCCTGCGGATCGTCGAAATAGATCGCATCCTTGGTGGCCGCCGGATCGAAGCCCTGTTTTACCAGGTCGATCTTCTTGTGCTTGAACGTCGCCGTGACCTCGATCTCACCGCGGATGCGCACGAACAGCGGCCGGGCGTATTCCGGCAGCTGCTTGGCGAGATAAACGCGGAACTTGTCCATGTCGAACTTGTCGTCGACGACGAGCGCCGCCATACCGACGCGTCCCTCCTTGCCGGGGATCGCGACGCCGTAGACGTTTGCCTCCATCACCCCGGGGAACACGGTGATCGCTTCGGATACTTCGGACGTCGCGACGTTCTCGCCCTTCCAGCGATAGGTGTCGCCGATGCGGTCGACGAAGAAGAAATAGCCGTCTCTGTCTTTGCGCATCAGGTCGCCGGTACGGAACCACGAGTCGCCCGGCGCGAACACGTTGCGCAAGATCTTCTTCTCGGTCTCGGCCTGCGTCGCATAGCCCTCGAAGCGCGCG
>Ga0307472_100000115_pt1 | contig 23923 bp, 19 predicted proteins | sample atmos_gasesAM5C__2_FD_204582 | JGI IMG/M metagenome (GOLD analysis project Ga0307472, IMG submission 204582) | Hardwood forest soil microbial communities from Morgan-Monroe State Forest, Indiana, United States - atmos_gasesAM5C_05 | ecosystem: Environmental > Terrestrial > Soil > Temperate...
CTCAGAGCGCCGTGGAATACCGCGAAGGCCACTACATCTACACGCGCAAGTACAGCGGTATCCCGTCCATGAACGACATCACGCTTTCTCGTGGTGTTGCTCTTGCCGAGGGCACCTTCTGGGCGTGGATGAAGGCCTGCATGGAAGGCAACGAAGAGTACAGGGCGGACGTGAGCATTCTGCACTTCCACCGTGACTCGAAGCCGGCCACGTCGACGACGCCAGGTGCCCCGAACACGATCCAGGGAATCCCTGCGACCGAGGGTTTCATCGAGTACAAGCTCGGTGAGTCCATCCCGGTCCGCAACAAGGCTGCGTCGGATCTCGATGCAACTGGCGCCGAGGTCTCCATTAAGGAGATCGACCTCTCGTACGAGTGGTTCGACATCATCGACCACGGAGCTGCTACCTCTTCGGCGCAGCCACCTGGTACAGTATGATTCGTGGCGCGGAGCCGACTATTTGATGTACTGCAGAGCCACCTGTTCTGGGCGTTTGACGCGACCAGTCAGGGGGTTCCGGTCTTCAACCCGCTGTTCGGCTTCGCAAAGGTATCTGCTCCCCAGATCACCGCTGAGGTTGAGCAGTTCAAAGACGGCACGTACGTCTACAACCGTTACGTCGTAAAAGGCGGATCTATTGGTCCGGTCATTTTTGAGAGGGCGGCTTCGATGTTCGATGCCGACTTCTATGACTGGATCATGTTTACGCTCCACGGCAACAAGGACTTCGAGGACGGTGGCACCCTTGGAAAAATTGCCAACGATCTTCTTGGTGGTGGGCGTACTACGCCGAGGCGCAATCTGCTGATTGTTCAGTTCACGAACATCAACATTGCGAATTTGTCTGGGGATGCTGCTACCGAGGCGCTCAAAATTGCCGGTATGGTTGCCATTGGGTCCATCACGGGAATTCTGTCCGGTGGTGGAATTGCTGGAGCTGCCGTCGGTGCCGCTGCAGCGGCAGTTGGTATTGGCCCGTTCCAGTTTGCGACAAGAATTCCGGCTCGGGCTTGGCTCCTGCACGGTTGTTTACCGATCAGATACAAAGCAGGGGCAGATTTTGATGCGAGCACTGCGTCCATCTCTCTACAGGAACTAGAAGTTCAGCCAGAGATGATCGAAGAATTCAGCCTTGGCCTGAAGCCATAAGTAGGAGGGGTCTATGCCGCGAAATAGCGATGAGATGCTCCAGATCCCTCTCAGCGAAAATGAGAGTCTCGATATCATCCGCCTCGAAGACATGACAATCTTGTTCGTGATCTCCGAGCGCCGTGGCGTTCAACGCAGGACGGTCGCCAAGGTGAATGTCTCTGACGTCGTGAAGATCGCCAAGTTTCTCGTCGGCATTCCAGGAGGAAAAGATGGACCCGAAGGATCCTGAAGGCGAAGAGTGGACCGCAGCTGACTTTGCGGCGATGCTCACGGGCGGAGACGCCAGGTCGTTTCAGCAGAACGCCAACGTCAACGTTGAGCCAGCCCCTGGGTTTCAGCATGGAGAAGGGGAATACGTCATCGACCCCGACTATGCCGACATTTTATCCTTGGATTACGACGACTTGATCCGAAGGAAAGTCGACATAGCAAAAAGGTAGGCGTTACCTACAGCTAGAGTTGACAGTATCTCTTAGTAGAGGTAATAAAGAGGCATCCCAAGATCTTTCGAGATCTTGCAATGGTGCCCAGTGGATCACGTAAAAACGAAGCCAGCGCCTCAAGTTCCCGGCCATGAAGAGTGGAAGGCCAAGGTTCTAGAACGCGATGGCAGCGCATGCGTGAACTGCAGCAGCACCGAGAAGGTAGCTGCTTGTTTCGTTATCCCGATTGAGGTTGGCGGCAATGTGAGGCCAAGCAACGGCGTCACAGTGTGCCGTGAGTGTCGAATTGCAGCCGAGAGCAGCCGGGTGCTGCCGCAACGGATCGACAACAAGACGCCCATCAACTTCCTCATCAGCGACAACCTTCACAAGGTCGTGAACAAGTACGTTCACAACGGATCGAAATTCGGCAGCGTCTCGGCTCTGATGAGATCGATGATCTCGTCGTTCATCGCGCAGCCGGAACTGTACGAAGACCTGCAGAGCTGGCAGGACGAAGGCTCAGACGTGAAGGTAAACGGATGGGTTGACGGCCTGCAGTACCAGCTGTTCAAGAACATGTGTCGCGCCAAAGGCATTAGCTACACGGACGCCCTCAAGGCGTTGCTGCTTGTAGCTGTTGATGGCTATCAGACGGACAACCACTAGGGGTTATATGGATCCGCAGATTGAAAACGCAAAACCGTCAGTTGACTCGTTTGAGCTGCCCTGCGGTTTCATTGACTCAGAGAACAAGCTCCACACGTCGGTTATCGTCACCGAAATCACCGGCGAAGAAGAAGAAATTCTTGCCGCGCGAAACATGCCGGTAACGAAGAGGATCAACAAGATCCTGACCAACTGTACGGAGTCGATTGGTCCGTATTCTGGCCAGCAGTTGAGCTTCATTATCCCGGATTTGACTCAGGGTGATCGCATCTATCTGCTGATGGCAATCCGACGTGCATCCCTCGGGAACGAGATGCCGTTCCAGACGAAATGCACCTCCTGCAAGGAGGACGCGCGCTTCATTCTGGACTTGGCCGACCTCGAAACCAAGAAGATGCCAAACCCGCTGATTCGTACCTACGACCTCGTTCTTCCGAAGACGAAGAAGAAGGTCCGCATGAAGGTGCTCACTGGGCGTGGCGAGGAAGCAATTTCCAAGGCGGCGCAGAAGGGCATCGACGTCATTTCGACGGCCATCCTTGCTCGCATGGATTCAATCGACGACAAGCCCGTGACGATCGACGATCTCAAGGGGTTGCCGTTGATGGATCGAAACTTTCTGAAGGATGCGTGGGTGGACAACGAGGGCGGCGTCGACACCGAGGTTCAGATCGATTGTCCTGCTTGCGGCGTTTCCTATGAAACGGAGTTGGATATCTCCCAGCAGGGTTTTTTCAACCCCTCGGCAACATTGAAGAACTGGAAGAAGAAATATTCTTTCTGATGGAGTGCTGGCGAGGGTTGACCTACGAATCGATCATGAAGATGCCGTCCACCCGACGGATTAGGATGATCCTCAAGAAGTCAGATCTAGAGAGAGAACGACAAAGACGCGAGGAGCGACTATCGAGAAGGTGATCAGCGCAAGTGTTTGCGCGAAACGGGGTGCCGAGAACTAGCTCAGCACCCCGTTGTTCTATGGCCAGGTGGTGCGATTTCTGAAGTTTGAGTAGAGTCTAAGTCGATGATGACGGCTGCATATAACCAGGGAATGGAGGCCTAGTATGGGCTTGAATTTCCTTGGTTTGGGCTTCTCTCTTGGTGCGCAGGACAAGGGTCTTGCTGGCGCGATCAAAGAGACGTCTAGCGGCCTGATGGACATCTCCAAGTCGGTTATTGGGATCGGCTTGGCGTCGGCCAAGATGGTCTTTACGCCGCCCAATCTGAAGCCTGCGATCGGCATGGCTCAGACGTTGGCTAACGACGTCAAGCTGAACACAACGGCGATCGAGGCTTACGGTGTTGCGGCGTCTAAGACGACTAGTGCAGGTCTTGCTGGCCTCAATCTGACCGAGAAGCAACTGCGCAGGGCGCAGTCCACGATTTCAAGCACGGCGTTCGCCTTGAACGTGCCGGTAGAGAACGTGACCAAGTCGTTCGCCGCCCTAACACAGGCCGGTATCGACACAAACAAGATGGCCGATTACGGCTTCGATAGCTTCTCTGATTTCCAGAAGGTCATGGAGGTTACCGGGACGAATTCGGACGAGTTCGCAGCATCGCTTGGGACGATGAACAAGCAGCTGGGCATGACGAAGGGACAGATCAAGAATTCTGTTCAAGCAGTCGCGGCTATCGGTAAGAGCATGAATATTGGCCGTCAGGCCATTTCAGGCATGTCTGAGACCGTAAAGATCTTGAATGCAAACGCCAATCTGTTGCCACAGCAATGGAGCCCGGCGCGGATGGACAAGTTCCTCAAGGGGACGACCATCGTTGCAGGCGCTCTGACCAGCATTGGAATGACGGCCGACGAGGCGATGGGCGCATCGCGCGGACTAACGCAGGCCCTTTTGAAGGGCCAGAAGAATATGTCGGATACGTTCGCTGGTCTCAAGGATGATCTGGGCAACGAGATGGACGTGCTTACGCAGAACTTCGGTTCTGCCGATGAAGCGTTCAAGATGCTTCAGGAGAGTCCAGATCAGTTCATGTTGAAGATCGGCAAGGTCGTCGATCAGGTCAACAAGAAGGTCACAGACCCGCAAGCCCTGAACCGTTTCCGATCACAGATGGAGGCGACGTTCGGTCCGCAGGTGATGGCCGCCTTCCAGAAGAAGGGATACGGGCAGCTAGCGCCAATGATCGAGAAGGCCAACAAGATGGCCGACGATGGCGGCAAGGCACTCAAGAGTCTGGCGCAGGCACATCAAGACGGTCGTACATACGCCGAGAGGTTTGGTTGGGCTCAGGACATGATCCAGACAAAGCTCAAGCAGGTCAAGGGCGTCATGAGCGACGACAAGTACCTGAAGGAGTACGTCAAGCAGGGTAAGCAATTCACAGATTGGGCAGCGAAGACGGCAGCCAAGGGTGGTCCGCTTGGCAAGATGACCGACATGCTGATCGAGGTGAAGAACCGTGGCTTCGGCGGGTTCTTGGCCGCGCACAGCAAATTCGGATTTGCGATGTCCGAGACCATTAAGATGCTGCAGCCGACGTTGCAGTACCTGCCGGCACTGTCGGTGGCATTCAGAGCGCTGATGAATCCGATGGGGCTCGTCATCGCGGCGGTTGCTGGGCTCTATTTCGCGTTCAAGGATTTGAACAAGGGAGCCAACAGCGTTCTGCGCCCGATGATCGACAAGATGGTGAAGGAGGCCCCTGTCTTCCTCAAGAAGGTCTGGGGCTTCATTCAAGAAGTCGGGCGTACAATCTTCAAGGTTATCCAGAGCATCGACTGGGACAAGGTCGTCGATGTGATCATGGAAGGTCTGTCGGCAATCTTTGATTTCGTCGCGAATATCGACTGGGGTGGAATTGCTCAGACTCTAATGGACGCCCTGGGCAAGGTCGTCGATTTTGCTTTCAAGGTCATCGACAGGATTGACTGGAACAAGGTTGGGCAGGTTCTTGGAGTGATTCTGTCCAAGGCTGTCGATGTCGCCCTGGCTCTTGTGGGGGCGGTCTTCAATCTCGCCGAGAGAATCGGCGAATGGCTAGCCGGCATTGACTGGAAGGGCGTCATTACAAGGATCGGCGATGCCCTCGTCATGATTTTTGACAAGGCAGCTGATTTTCTGGGCAAGATCAACTGGGGCAAGGTTGGAACTATCCTTGGTGACATTCTCATCAAGGCCATGGAAGTTGCGCTTCTACTGCTCCAGAAGGCGTTTGCGTTGGGCGAGCGGATTGTTCGATGGCTTGGTGATATCGATTGGACCGCCGTCGGACAGAAGCTTGGTTACTACCTGGCAGCAGCAGCTGACCTTGCACTCCAGGCTGTTGCTCTTGTGTTCCAGAAGATCTGGCAGATCTTCACGCACATTCCAGAAATCATGGCCAAGGCCTGGCAGATGGCCGTCGATTTCGTTGTCGGTCTTCTGGATGGAATCAGGGACTACCTGGTCAACAAATTCCCGTCAGCGACAAAGCCGATCGTGTTCATCTTTGAGATGATCAAGGCTGCAGTTAAAATTGTCGGCGGTGCATTCAAGCTCGCATGGGAAGCCATTGGTGCAGTCCTTGGTTTCATCTGGGACATCGTCAAAGGAATCGCCAAGGTTGTTGGATTTGTGCTCAATGCGGCATGGCAGGTCACTAAGGCGACCATCGGCTTTATTTGGGACATCCTGAAGGGCATCTACAACGTCATCAGCACTATTGTTCATGCTGTTGGCGATGCCCTAGGATGGGCGTTCGGGAAGATCAAAGATGCCGTCGGGTGGATTTACGACAAGCTGTCCGCTGTTGGTGGCGTGATCGGAAGCGTTGTGAGCGGCATCGGTGGTGCGCTCAGCAAGGTTGGCGGATTCTTCAGCGGCATCGGAGGCAGCATCAAGAGCCTCTTCAGCTCCTCGGAGAAGAGCAGCGGCGTGAGCATGCAGCAGCTCATCAACAAGCAGATGGAAGCGAACAAGAAGATCATCGAGGAGTACCACAAGCGCAACATCGAGCTTGCCAAAAAGGGCGATGAGCGCGCGATGAAGGAAGAGGGCTACGTCAAGACGATCGAGGGAAATATCATCAAGTCGATCGATTCGCTGACGCAGTACACGAGGGACGCCTCAGGAAAGATCAAAGAGACGTACGTGACAGCGGCAGCGTACAGCAAGGGCTTCGTTCAGGGCGAGGCCTGGGAAGAGCTGGAGAAGATGCAGGAGGGCATTCGCAAGGAGGGCGATGCTCTAAGAGGCAAGAACTACAAGATGGGCAGCAAAGAGCAAGAGAAGTGGATGCAAGACATGGACACCATGCTGGCGGGCTTCGATAAGCAGCATGAGGAGTACATGAAGAAGTTCGGCGTTCGTTGGGACATCATGTACCAGGCGAACGAGCAGATTAAGGGGCAGTTTGCGATTGAAACGAAACTGCTCGACGACGCCAAGGCCAAGAGCGAGGGCTACTACACGACTCTCACAGGTCTGCAGAAAAGCCTCAGCAAAGAGAGTGGCGAGCTACGCCTTGAGATGCTCAAGCTGGAGGCTCAGGGCAAGGTTGGCACCGAGCACTACATGGATATCCAGAAAAAGTATCTGGATTCAATGGCGGATGGCAAGGCGAAACTAGATCAGTACACCACGATTCTAGCCGGCAACATGCACGACGCTCTCGACAAGTTCGCCAAGGACTCGAACGAATATGCGCAGAAGGCGCAGGTTGCCGCGCATATTATCGCTGAGGGTTACAAGAACAGCGTGACGTCGATGTTGGCCGGATTGCCTGAGCAGAGCAAGGCAACGTCAGATCTCGTCACGAGCATGATGACGGAACTTGGCAACGCCCAAGAGAAGGCGGTTGCCGACTTCCTCAAGACGACGAAATTGACGGGTCCTGCTCTTGATGCAGCCGTTGCTGACATCACGAAGAAATACAAGGACCAGCAGGACCAGGTCACGAGCATCCTGAAGCAGAACCACGAAGCTCTAATGGTTGGTGCCCAGAACGATACGCTGGCAGCGCTGGATAAGGTGAAGCAGGGATATGCCGGCATGGTCAAAGAGGTCAACGCGAAGACATCCGAAGCAGCTGGTGAGATTCAGAAACAGTTCGGCGTTTCCGCTGATGCGGCCCTAGAGTCTGTGAACCAGATCGCAGCAATCGATCCGAACACGTTCAAGAAGAACATGGCCGTCGTTAAAAGGACGTTCATGGATTTCCTGGCTGAGATGGATGCCAAGGGCAAGAAGCTGCTCGACAACACCACTAAGTCCTTCAACCAGCTCTGGGAGACGATGAACAACGGCTGGAAGAAGCACACCGAGCTGCTGACCACCTACACAGACAAGACCGACCAAACGCTGACGAAGTTCTGGGACATGGTCACGACCAAGGCCAACAACGCCGTTGATCAACTGATGGCGACGACGGGTAGCCTCAGCGCCTCATTCATGGCGCTCGCCAAAACCATCAACATCATGGATCTGCTGGCTTCGCCGGATCAGATCACCCAGTGGGCGGCGGCTGTAGTTTCCGCTCTTGCTTATGCCTTTAGGAATGGCGGGGCAGCGGATGCGATGATCAGCGCCTCGTACAACAAGGCGCTTCAGATGGCGTCAGAGATTCAGACATCGGCAGGTGCGCCAGCGACGCCAGACACGAGCAAGACCTCGGCCTCGCCATCGTCTTCGTCGATTACGGCAGCGCAAGAACTGCTCAGGGTGATGGATTACCCGAAGTGGGCAACAGATCCCAAGGCGGCAATCCCATCCGAGCTTGATGAGATGAACCACAATCTCAAGGTGATGATCGAGCTTCTTGGAAAGATGGCGGGCTCTAAGGCAACGAAGCCAACCTCAACTCCACCCAAAATCTCACATTAACCAATGCCAGTTGATATCCGCAGCGTGTCCAGACTGAAGTTCGCAGATCTCCTTGTCGTCGACGACGTGGAGTTCTGGGATACGCTCGTCTTGCCGGACACAACTACACGGCCAGACGACACGATTCACGTTGTTTCGCAGTTCGACCGAATCGATCTGCTGGCAGACCGCTACTACCAGGATGCTGGTCTTTGGTGGGTGATCGCGTGGGCAAACGGCCTGGATATTCTCCCGACTGACATGAAGGAGAACATGCAGCTTCGAATCCCGTCGAGGGTGTATGTGACCACCATTTTGAAGAAAGCGAAGCTCAGGGGCTGAGATGGCTCTCGATTTCTATGGCGTCAGCTTGTCAGGCAGGATTCGTCAGTTCGCTACTGGCAGCGGATCCGGCGGCGGCAAGATCGTTGATTTGTGGGTGACGCCGCAGACCACGGAGCTGTTTGGCGATATCGGAGCGCTGGCGTTTGTGTCGGAGGTCGACGTCAAGTACAAGCTCGGAGATAACGCAGAGCTGTCACTGGTGTTGACGCCTCCATTTGAGGATGCGCTCAAGTTTCTGCAGTCGGATCTGGTCAGGTTCGGAAATGGTCGTCTCGAAGTAATCCTTGAGTACACCACCGGAACGTTTACCGGATCGGGCGCGATCACCAAAACAACGCTTCCGTTTACCGGCTTTCTTCAGAAGCCGGACGTCAACATTGGGTCAGACATTACAATCACGCTTCATGCTCTTGGTGTTGGCTATCAGATGAACGTGGTCGGCGGAGTCGAGACGGAACCATTCCCGGAGGGATTCTCGTACGCCGATGCGATTCGGGATACGCTTAAGAAGTACATCACGCACGATGGTTCTTCTAGTGCGCTGAGTATTGACCATCTGTATGACTACATTTCAGAAGAGAAGAAAAGCGGAGCCACAGCCGACAGTTTCTTCAAGAAGCCGCCAACTAAGTCAGTGACCGGAGGCGGCGAAGAGGTGGACGCTATCTCTGGCGGAAGAGTGGACAACAACCCGGCGCGCATTTGGAAGGGGCCTCGAAACGACTGGTGGTTTGTTCGCGAGACGCTCAATAACTTTGGCTACGACTTGTTCATTCAGGGTAGCGAGATCTTTGTCGTCGAGAAATCGTTCTGGATTACCAACGCGTTCGGTCAAAAGGGCAAGAACCGCAAGCAGTTTATGCTTCGTGGTGCCGTTGACCCAACCAGGAACATGTACCCAATTTTGTCGTTCTCGTCTCCAACGACAGCGGTTTGGCTGCAGCCGGGCGTTGGTCGTCTCTACAAGTTCGATGTGGACGTCAACAAGAAGGACGAGGCTGGCAAGACCAATTCCGCTTCTGGAGATCAGACTGAAATCGCGCGCGGCGGAGAGACAGGGAACCCGGCTGACTTCTTCAAGGCGATTGTTCCGACCATCGTAAAGGCCGCTGACGACCTTGCTGCTGCTGCGAACTACGTCCTCAAAGCGGGCGGACGGATGCTCCCTGGGGACCCTGTTGACCATGAAAACGAAGCGCAGCTGAAAGCGCACTGGGTCGATCTGAACATGAAGGACGGTGTTCAGGGTCAGTTCACCACGATTGGTGTTCCAGATCTTGTTCCTGGAGAAGCCGTTCAGGTTTCAGGTTTCGAATTGATGCCGGGCACAAAGTCTGGACCCGGCACGCCAGATAAGGACAGCGCCGTGTTCAACGGTGTCTACGGTGTCATCGAGGTGAACCACAAGATCGGCGTAGGCGGATGGGAGACGTCGTTTATGGCGATCACGAACGTTCTGCCAGAGGCGTTTCGTCAGGCAACCGGAATTACGTCGACCAAGGACATTGCGACGACGGCCAAAGATCAACAGGTGGCCCCATCCGATGAGTCTTCAAACGGAGACAAATCGTCAACGCAACCATTCACCGGATCACAATAAGTGCCATTCTTCGCCGATAAAATGGAAGAGTTTCTGGAGTATTTGGTCCGGTTCGGGCTCGAATACTACCGGCGGTACTATGGCCCGTATCGAGCTAAGGTCATCACCAACAAGGACCCAGAAGGTCTTGGTAGAATCATCGTTGAGGTTCCTCGTGCTCGCGTTCCCAAGGAGAACGGCGAGTGGGTGCTTCCGATGATGCAGGGGGCTGGAAAGCAGACCGGCTTCTTCTGGCCGCCCGAGGAAGGCGACTATGTCTTCGTGTTCTTCGATAACGGAGATCCAAGAAAAATCCTCGGCTACCTTGGTGGATGGTTTGCTGGCGGAGAGGTTCATACGAAACTCACGCCAGAGCAGGACGGGTCGCCGAAGAAGCGTGGCTTTAGCACTCCTGGTGGCCACCTGATTGCGTTCTCCGACAAGGACGGGGAGGAAGAGATTACGATCCGCCACAAGAGCGGATCGATCGTCAAGTTGACTTCCGACGGAAAGGTCCAAGCTGGAAAAGAAGATGGCTCCTTCGAGCCGATGATGAAGGGCAACACGGTAAAGCAATGGCTAACGAGTCATACGCATCCACATGCGTGGGGACCGACAGGGCCGCCGATTCAGCCGTTTCCGGCCAATGGCCTGAGTGATGACGTCGAGGGGACCTGATGGCGCTTAACGTTTCTCAGCTCAAGAATCAGATCCAGGGCGTCTTCGATCAGAAGCTCAAGAGCGTTCCTCAAATCGCTTCGAAGATCGCAAGGGCGTACCAGGTCTATGCCACAGCTGCGCAAGCTCCGCCTGGAACTCCAGTAATCCTGAAGGGTTCTGAATCTAGGTTGTTCGAGGTCGCTTTGACTCAGCTGATGCAGGGACGATTGCCTGCGCCGGCCGCAGCGCAGTCTCTGGGAAATGCAATCGTAGCATTTTGGCTGTTACCACCCGTGCTAACTGGTGCTGGAGGCGTTGTCACAGCAGTTATCCCTGCGGCTGCTATTGCCAAGATGATCGGTACGAAGGTGGACGACTCGTCTGGAGCGGCTGCATCGCTTGCTCAGGCGCTTGATACAATGACGAAGACGGTGTTCGTAACGAACCCGCCACCACTTGCCCCAGGACCATTGTTTTAGCCATGGCGGGTTCAACAATCAGATCATTCGCTTTTCCATTTGCCAAGGGCGATTTGGCTTTCCCGAAGCAGGCAACTGACACGGACGCGATCATGGCATCCGTGATACAGATCGTCACCACGATGCGGGGAGAGCGAGTCATGCGTCCAGACTTTGGGTGCAATGCGTTCTCCTACGTATTTGAGAACAACAGCGACAGCTTCCGAGTGAACGCTGAACGTGAGATTCGTCAGGCGCTCGCCAAGTGGGAGCGGCGAATCCGTGTTGATGCCGTCGATATCACAACCGACGACATTTCAGAGCCAGGGCAGATCCTGATCGATATCACGTACACGATTCTGTCTACCGGCATTGTCCAAACCACGACAGTGGCTGGAGGAGTCTGATGGCTACTTCGAGCACCCTGACTCGCGTCCGGTATGCCGGACTTGATTTCGATACGCATGAAGACGAGATCTTGGCTCGCCTTCAGGTAAAGTTCGCAGCCGTCTTCAATGATTTCGCGGTGTCTTCGCTCGGAATCATGTTGGTCGACATCTTCTCGTTCGGCCTGGACACGCTGTCATTCTATCTAGATCGTCGTGCGACCGACAACTTCCTGGTTACCGCAAGGACAAGATCGTCAGCGGTCAGACTAGCAAGGCAGCTTGGTTACCGTCCAGGTCCGGCGAGTGCGTCTAGCGTAGATTTGAACATCTCTCTGAACGGAACGTATGCGTTTCCGGTGACCGTCCCAATCGGCTTTCAGTTCAATGGTCCGAACGGACTGATTTTCGAGGCGCAGGAATCGGTCACATTCTCTGCCGGCGATACGAGCACAAAGACACTGACAGCATCTGAAGGGCAGACGATCACTGCCACGTTTTTCTCGGATGCCAGCGCCAATCAGGTGTTCGAGATCAATAACGTCCCCTCGGGCAAGTTTCTGACCGGCAAAGGGACGACGGGGCAATCGAAAACCGTCGTTACGGTCGACGGAGAAGACTGGACAGAGGAAGAGTTTCTTCAGTTCGGTGAGACCAACCAATTCGAGGTCGGGTACGTCGACGCTCCGCCCACGCTTCGTTTTGGCGATGGCATTGCTGGAGCCATCCCGAAGAACGGCGCCGAGATCCGTCTGTCCTTCTTTGCAACGAGCGGAACGTCGGGCTCCGCTACGGCAGGAACGATCACGGCGGCGACGAGGCCGTTGGTTGTTAGCTTCACTCAGATCAATCTGACCATCACCAATCCAGAAGGCACCAGCGGAGGCTCTGACCCGGAATCCTTGTCGAGCATCAAGGCAAATGCGCCCTCGGTGTTCAAAAGCCGAAACGTCAACGTGACGCTGGAGGACTACCAGGCCAGGTCTCAGTCGTTCGTAGACCCAGTCTTTGGCGCCATCGCAGTAGCCATGGCCATCAACGTTCGTGGTTCGTCCGATGATGCATTCCTTGCCTCTCGCCTTACGACGATCAACACAGAAGCTGCTAGCTATGTTCCGACGGTCGCCGCAGCAGTTGCCCTGATTCTCGCTAGCATCACGTCCATCGACGCGTCTGTGGCTTCTGCGCAGACGGATGATGATGCATTGGCAACGGACCTGACGGATATCGGAACCGAGGAGGCGACTGCTAGATCGGCCAACGAGTCCAACCGGACAGCAGCCAACGTCGCACAATCGAATTCGTCGTCGTTGGGCGGCGATTTAAGCGGACTTACGACTGCGATCAATGCCTTTACGGTAGCGGGCACGACGCAGATCACGACGACGGACAAGAACACGCTGCTGAACATCATCAACGCCGCAACGGCCAAGAACAACGAAATCAGCAGCCAGTCGTCGACGATTCTATCCAACGTCACGTCGGTCACGACGGCGCTAGATCAGGTCGTTCTGAAAAATGATGATGCGTCTACGCGCAGGACCAGCATCCGCGCAGACATCAACTCAATCTCTGCTCAGAGCGCGTTGATCAACACGGAGTCGAGCGCGCTCAACACGAATGTGGCTGCGGTAACTAACACAATCTCATCGCAGACTGCTGATGTGGCCACGCACGTAGATTCATTCCTGTCCAACGAATGCAAATCCAACCTCATCGAGGTTCCAGTGCTTACATTGGACTCGGAAGGGTTTTACGTTGTTCCGACTCTTGGCCTGCAGAAGAGTCTGCAAGCGTACCTGGACAACGGCAAGGAAGTAACCCAGGTCGTCAAGGTCACAGGCGTTAGCTCATTGCTCGTGTCGGCCGATATCAGCTGTCTCGTTGGAGTTCTGACCGGATACAACGAGGCGACAGTTCGTTCTCAGGTCGAGGCTGCAATTCTCGGCGTGCTGAAGGGGCGAGCATTCGGCAATAAGCTTCGTTTGTCTGAATTGTATGCTCCGACGGCGCCTGAGGAAGGTGATGTGCCGATCGAAGGCGTCGAGTACGTTCATATCGACATCACGGGCCCAGTAGATCACGTCGACACAGATGGCGGACTAAAGGCGTCGGACTACGAGGTGATCACGAGAGGAACCATCTCGGTTACCTCTGAGGTCGTCAACAAGTCGCTGGTTGGTCAGTAAGGAGGCCACGATGGCGATCTCAGATACCAGCTCAAACATCACCAAAAGTTCTAATACGATAGAGCTATACCAGGGCGAGTCGATGGATATCGACCTGGAGATTGTCCAAGAGGTTCCAGATGTCAACGGAGTTCCGACGGAACAGCCGGTAGATCTGACCGGATCGACGATCTATTTCTCGATGAGAATGAAGGCGAGTGCTCCAGAGCTGCTCATCGGAAAGAATTCGACCAACCTGCTTGAGATTGAGATCGTAGATCCGCCCAGGAATGGGAAGGCGATCATTCACCTCGTTTCCAGCGATACCAAGGTCACGCCGCCTGGCGATTACGTCTTCGATGTGTGGGTCGTGCTGTCCAGCGGGAAAAGCGTACCTGTGATAGAGATATCTACCTTCACCGTGAAGGAGCCTGTCACGAAGCTCCCGTAACGACGAAAGTATTTGCGCAGGTGGTTTATGTCCGGCAAAGATCTCTTCGACAAAGTTGCAGCTTCGATCTCGGCTGACCACCCGTCGTTCGAGATTCGCTACAAGAACGAAAGCTGGCTGATGAGGCTTCTGGCCTTGTTGATGTTTCCGTTCAACCCGAATTTCGCAACAGAGTTCACCACCACGCTCGGGTCTAAGACCTACCTGCCCAGTCGAGACGAGGTGGCGAAGGATTACGAGGGATACGCTGGAACGCTGGCCCATGAGGGTGTCCATGTATTCGATGATTCCAGGCGTCCGCTCTGGTTCAAGCTGAGCTATTCGTTGAATCAGTCGCTGGTGCTGCCGCTGTTGGTTCTGTTCGCAGTGTTTGGTAGTTGGATCCCAGTAGCTGCGCTGGTTGGCGGCGTGACGCTGGCCTACATCTCGTTTTGGCTGTTGAAGAACAAGCCGTTCTTCTTTGCCTGGGCTGGACTGGGAGTCGTCAGCTACATCGGACTTTCGATCTGGTTGTCCGGCTGGTGGACGGCGCTTGCTCTCGGCTCGTTCTTGCCGCTGATTCCTGTGACCTCGTACTGGAGGGCCAAGTGGGAGTATCGCGGGTACGCGATGACCATGGCCTTCGATTTTTGGGTCAGCGGGAAGCTGACGGACGGCGAGGTTACCTGGATCGATCAGATCTTCACTGGTCCAGCCTACTACTACATGGACACCAGCGCCGATCGCGTTGCTGATAAGCTCAAGGACATCAAGGCCAGCATCCTGAATGGTTCCCTTTTGGTGGGTGCTGACGCTCGTCCGTATCAGCGAACGCACGATCTGCTGAAGCAGATGAGTATCCTGAAGGGCGGCATCAGTGCCTAATAGCGACAAGATGCTATGGCCGTATCCGAACAAGGATACGGATCCGTGGTTCGACATCTTCGAGTCGATGGTTACGGCCATGGACTCGTCTGGCTATTCCGCCAGGGAAGACCGCAGCATCATTTGGAGTGGCGGCGGAGATGTCACATGGGACGCTGGGTCCAACACGCTGACCTGGCCGTTGCCATTTGTCGCGTTTTCGATGATTGCCGGATTCAAGCTGACGATTCCGGCTGGCAGCGTCACCATTGCAGACGGTGAAGTTCTCTACGTCACCCTCACAAGGTCTCCGACCACGAATGTATCGATCGGAGTTGTTCCTGCGACGTCTGTTCCGAACACGAACGAGGCGATGGCGGTCGCCGTTCGTACTGGAACGACGGTCTATTTCCGGTGGGGCTCGAAGATCGAGACAGGCGAAACGCTCAACCTGTTTGCGGTTTCCGGCGGCGGTAATTCAGACGTCTACGAGCGCGAAGCAACGTTTGGCGTTCCGCTCGGTTCGTCGACGGACGAAGCCACGTTGGGTCGAATCATTGTTTTTGGCTCAGTGGTTGGTCTTTCGGCTGAGCTTACGCGCCCAGTTACTACTGGAACCGTAACGGTCAACCTGAAGGTGAACGGCATCACGAAGATGACCGTTCAGCTATCACTGACGAACACGACATTCATTCAAGCGACTGCCGCGCCGGGCGTCGTTCCAATTGCGTCTGGAGATCAGGTCTCGATTCAGGTTGTAGCATCGTCCTACTCGAACGCAGATTCGCTTGATTCCGGTCTTACGGTAAACGTCCTGATTGGATCAGGAATCACGATCCCGCCATCAGGAATTCCTGACGCATCAGACTCTACAGAGGGCATCACAAGGCTGTCGGTTGCTCCGGTGCTTCCGAGTAGTCCGATTGCGGTCGGCAACAACGATCCAAGACTCTCTGAGAACAGAAGAATCGTTTACACGGTCACCCAGCCAGCGGACGGCACCGACTTCTTCGTTACGATTACCCCTACGATGTCGTCGCCGAACTACATCGTGCTTCACACGCTGGCGACTGTTTCGGTCCACGTGACTGTAAGTGTCCCGTTGGCTGGTCGTGCCGTTGGTCAGTTCAACGTGAAGACGAATGCAGCCCTCGGTAACGGGGATACGATTTATTTCCACGTGGTGGGGATCTAGATGTCGTTCCCGTTCAAGAGCACAAGCATCATTGTGGTCAGCGGAGGGTCTTCCGATCCGAAGATCTTGTCTGGCACAGGTGACCCCACTTCCGGTGTGGCCAGCGCCGAAGGGTCGATTTACCTGCGTTTCGTCGCGAGTGCCGGTCAGCTGTTCGTCAAGACTGGACCAGGGGACACGGACTGGAGCGTGGTGCCTATTGGCGCAAGCGGCGGCACGCTTGATCAAGCGTATGACTTTGGCGGCCTAGGCGGTGGCAGAATAATTACTGCCGATGCTGGGGCAGTTCGAATCAACGCGAATACTGACGACACACAGGCCGCTCTGGACATCAGTCGCAGTCCGACCACGCCAGCTGGCGCTGTTGGCATCAACATGACGTTGGGTTCCAACGCCAACACGTTGAGCAACGGCATTCAGATCACAGACGGAGGTCAGGGTAATTCTGTTTATGTCCAGAAGAACGCTGCCGGTGTCGCGTTTTCTGCGAACCTGACCGACAACGGCGCCCAAGGTCTCGTCGTTACCGTAAACAACATTCCGACATCGGTGTCGCCGGTCTCGATTGTGGCGAACCAGACTGGAACTACAGCGTCGCTGCTGTCGATCTCGAAGATTCCGAGCGGTGCAACTGCGGGTGCTGCGATTTCAGTTTCGATGGGCGCAAACACGACGGGCCCTGGCATTACGGTGTCGACCGTTGGCACTGGTGCAGCAGTTCAGATTTCGTCCGGTGCCCTGGAAATGGCGAACAGTTCGCCAGCTGTATCAGCGTCTAACCAAGGCAGGATCAAATACGACAGCGCGTCACAGACGTTTCAGGTCTCTAAGAATGGCGGATCGTACGAATCGGTCGCCACCACGGCGACTCGTCAGCTTTATACAAAGGCCCAGGACGTTGCGCCATCTGCACTGACGTACGGAGCCACGATCAGCGTAGATGCATCTCTAAGCAACACGTTCACGGTGACGTTGACTGGTGCGACGGCGCAACTGAATAATCCGACGAACCTCGTAGACGGCCAGACGGTCGTATTTCGCATCAGTCAAGATTCGATGGGTGGCCGTGATCTGACCTTCGATACGAACTACGACTTCGGAGCCGCAGGTACGCCCACGATTTCTTCGTCGACATCCAACCAGGTGGATATTATTTCGGGGGTTTCGGACGGCACAAAGCTATTTTGCATTGCCCTGAGAGGGTTCTAAGATCGTGCCTACCGCGCGAGGAGTAACGGCATGAAGACCGCGCATCAAAATGCCCCCAAGCCGGCGACGACCGTAGACGTCGCCAACAAGTCGTATGTTGATACGGCTGTTGGCGGTGCTGGCGTAGCAATTGGGAGCACCGTTAGCGGCGGTACGGCTGGATCTCTGTTGTTCATTGGCACCGGGCCGGTCCTTGCCCAGAACAACACGAGGCTCTTCTGGGATAACACCAACTTCCGGCTTGGCATTGGCACAAGCGTGCCAGGCACGACCCTGGATGTCGTCGGCGCGAGCAATACGTCAGCGGTAGCGCTCTATGGTGGCTCGTCGGCTCCGGTCAGCGCAGCCAGTACTGGTCGCATTCGATTCAACGAGGGTACGAACAAGTTTCAGGTTTCAGAAAACGGTGCCGCGTATGCCGACATTCTGAGCGGCACAGCAGTGATGTCGATCGGCGAGGCCATTGGCAGCGCTACAGCAGGGTCTGTTCTGTTTGTTGGCACCGGGCCGGTCCTGGCTCAGGACAACGCGAACCTGTTCTACGACAACACGAACAAGCGACTTGGAATCGGTACCGCTTCTCCAGCTACAAAGATCCACACCAAGGCGACGGTTTCTGGAAATTACGCCGCTCGATTTGAACATTCCAACACTGCTGGCTATGCCGGCGCTGAGTTCTACGATTCGACGCCGGTCCAGAAGGGTGCGGTCGGCTACGGCAACTCTGCCGTGGGCAACACGTTCCTTCAGTCGTTGCTTCATCTTTACAGCGCAGGCCCAGACTGGGTGATCGCGAATGCGACAGCTGTTACGCACCAATTTGGAGTGACGGCCGGAGCTGTGTTCGTTGGCTACACCGATGGTGCATCTGCTGCTGTGAGTGCGGCTAGTGCTGGACGCATCAGGTACAACAACTCCACGAGCAAATTTCAGGTTTCGACGAATGGCGGTGCATATCAGGATTTGCAAGTCGGCGCCGAGACAATGGCTATTGGCGAGGCCGTTGGTAGCGGCACGACTGGATCGGTATTGTTCGTCGGCGCTGGACCTGTATTGGCCCAGGACAACGGAAACTTCTTCTGGGACAACACGAACAAGCGGCTCGGTATCGGTACTGCGTCTCCTGGGTTGTCGTTGGATGTTAGAAATTCTGCGGCGACGGACGTTATCAAGATCGAGAACGCGTCTGCCACGGGGTTCAGCACCATCACATGGTTTGACAACAGCGACGTGCAGAAAGGTTCGTTTGGCTATGCTAACTCAAGCGCCGCAGTAAATGCCGGCACGAACTTTATCTATACCCCAGGTGGTTTCGATTTCATTTGGACGGACAATACAACTGTTTGGTTTCGGTACGGGCTGACCACGAACAGCGTATTCGCTGAACTGGCAAACGGCAGCTCGTCGGCCATCAGCGCTGCCAACAAAGGCCGACTTCGCTACAACACGACCGGGCAGAAGGCTCAGTGGAGCTTTAACGGAGGCTCGTATTTCGATGCCGCAACGTACGCAGCTGCGCTGACTACCGGATCTGTCCTGTTTGCGAATGCGAGCAACCAGATTGCTCAGGATAATGCGACATTTTTTTGGGACAACACGAACAAGTCCCTTAGAGTTGGCGCTAGCGCAGTAACGCAGGCATTTACTTCGTTTCCGCTGACGGTGTCGTGCAACACGACTGACATCGTTTCGTATATGTGGAACACGAACGTGGCTGGTTATAGTGCGATCGGATTTCTCGACAACGCCCTTACGTATCGAGCGATCTTTGGCTACGGAAACGCGAGCACCTCGAACGGCTTCACGAGCCATGCATTTGTTGATTGCAACTCTGTTGATTTCGTCATCATCGATGGAAATACAGGGAATGCCGAATTCCAGTTCGGAACCACTGACAATGCGACGTTTTTGCAAATGAACAACGGCAGCTCTGCTGCTGTGAGCCCGGCGAACAAAGGTCGGCTTCGCTACAACACGACCGGACAAAAATCGCAGTTGAGCTTTAACGGTGGCTCGTACTTCGACGTTGGAACCTATGCGGCTGCGCTGACTACTGGATCTGTCCTGTTTGCGAATGCCTCGAACCAAATCGCCCAAAACAACGCGAATTTCAACTGGGACAACACAAACAACACGCTGAACCTTACCGGCGGAAGCGCGTCGGCTTTTGCTCTAGATATTTTCGGTCTGGATACAAGCGGCAATCATAATACCGTTCGTATTTCCAACAATGCCGGAAGCTTTGGCCTGCCGGCGCTGCAGTTTGATAGAGCATCAGTCAATACGGGCACAGTTATCGGTTTTGACTCGCTGTCATTTGGTCTAGTCAACGGCCTTACGATGGCCATACCGTCTGGCAAGAACTTTGGTGTCCGCATCGGCGCTAGTGTGTCTACGTCGACGGTCATGTTCATCGATCCGACGAACAGCTACATCTTCAGCAACCTTTCAGTCGGCCACCAGAACAGTCCGGCAAATGTGATCGATGCCCGCGCCAGCGTCTCTGGCGGTGGCATTGTCCGTGTTCAGAACACGTCGGCAACGGGGTTCTCGGACATCCTTTTCTACAACGAGTCGAGCGTACTCAAGGGTGCCGTAGGCTATGCGAACGCTTCGGAAACTGCGGTTTCGTCTGCGGCTGGCCTGAATATTCTCTACACCGAGGGAGCTACTCCAGCTGACTGGGCGATGATCAACGGAACTGCCAACAAGGCAGAGTTCCGTTGGGGTATGACCGATGGTTCGATCTTTGTCGAGCAAGCGGATGGCGCTTCGGCTGCAGTGAGTTCGGCCAACACAGGACGCATCCGTTACAACAATAGCTCCAAGACGTTCCAGGTCTCGCTGAGCGGAAGCGCGTACGTGGATCTGATCACGTCGCAATCAGCATCGAGCTTCGGAAGGCTGATGCTAGACGAGTCCACGGATAGCACGGTCGATTGGGGCTTCCCTAACGGGATGTCGATTGGCGCTTCTGTTCAGGGAGCAACGTCCGGCTCGTTGCTGTTTGCTGGTACCAGCTCCGGTCTGGCGCAGGACAACGCCAACCTTTTCTGGGGGACGACGAATAAGCAGCTGGGTCTAGGCACAAACGTTTTTACGTCTAACGCTGTCATCGGTGGCGGGGTGCAGCCAGGGTTGGAGGTTGTATCGCCAACCGGCATTGCGCCGCAAATCTGCATGACTTCGTACTCCTCTACGCAGTCTGCATTGCTGCTTGGTTTCAGATCGAGAGGATCTGTTGGATCGCCATCACCCGTTCTAACCGGAGATACGCTTCTTAATATCACCGGATACGGCCAGCAGAACAGTACCGTTGGTCACGTCGTGAGCGGCGGACGCATTCTCATCACCCCGGCAGAAGACTGGTCAGGTACAGCACACGGCACTCGTATGGGGTTTGGTGTTGTCACAAACACCACCACAACGATGCTCGAACGCATGGCCGTTGAAAACGATGGCGGCATCTCGTTTAATAACAGCTCCACTGCGGCAGTATCGGCAGCAAGTGAAGTTCGGCTGCGCAACTCCAGTAACACGCTTCAGGTGTCTAAGAACACCGGTGCATACGTAACTATATTTGATACTGCAGGCACTGGGCTCAGCAGTTCTGGTTCGTCAGTTTCGCTTGCGAACACGACGGTTGTTCCAGGTACGTATGCCAACCCAACCATCACGGTTGATTCGCAAGGTCGAATCACCTACGCCGCTGGCGGCGGAGCTGCCCTTCTGTCGCCAGATGACTACGTGTCGTCGCATCTGGAATTCAGCAACCAGCAAATGTCGATTGGCATGGCGGTTGGCGGCGCCACCGCAGGTTCGTTGCTGTTTGCTGGTCCCAGCTCGAACCTGACCCAGAACAATGCAAAGCTGTTCTGGGATGACACCAACTTCAGGTTAGGCATTCGTACGGCAAGTCCGGCACATGCTCTTGATGTTCAGGGCGGAAGCATCAATCTAAAGACTCACACGGGATACGCTGGATCTGACGTTGTTACTGGAACGTTTGCGGTTCAGACCACATCGGCAACGACGTTGGACACCACGATCTTCACGATGGTTGATAACACCGTGTTCCGGGTAATTTACGAGGTTATCGGCCGTGACGAAGCAGGCGTAGAGCGTGCTCTACTTGGTCGCGCAGCGCTTGTCTATCGCCAGGGTGGTGGCGCAACGATCCAGGCGGAGAATTCTACGTTCAGCGATATCTTCACAACTTCAGTAACTGCTGCGGTCACGGTGTCGTCCAACGATGTCAGGATTTCAATCACCGGCCTTGCGTCCACGACGATTGATTGGGTTGTCCACATGCGATACCAGGCCCTGGCAACAAGCGCCTAATGGCTATTGATAATTGACGTTCTACGTGATCTAAGAACATACCATGCCTACACGCTACATCGAGATCCCAACCCCGATTATCCTCAAAGATCCTGTTTCGAAGGAACCGCTTCTCAATGACGGCCAGCCAGAGACATGGGACTTCAAGCTGATCATCAGCAAGATCATGTCGAACCCCAAATGGGGCGAGAGCTATGCGGCGATGAGAGCGCAAGCGGCGATCGAAGATGCCCTTGCAGAAGCAAAGGACGGTGTGATGGTCGTTGCTGAAGAGGACTGGAACCGTCTCAAGGACGCGGCCGAGAACCCACGTAGTCAGGTGATCACGACGATGGGGCCGCAGGTGGTTCAGGGCTTTTTCGGTGTTCATCCGACGCTGGCAAGGCAGCTGGTTCCGCTACTTGCGCCGATCGTAGACGCGAAGACGGAACGCCCTCGCAAGGTGTAACTTCCAGGTCGAGGTATGAGCAATACGAACAAGATGCTCTGGCCGTACCCGTCCAAGGACTCAGATCCTTGGTTCGACGGGTTCGAGTCCATGACGGCGGCGATGGATGCGTCTGGTTACGCGTCCAGGGAAGACCGCAGCATCTTGATCGACGGTGGAGGTTTGGTTTCGTTTACCGCCTCTTCGGGTCTCGTGGCCTGGTCGGCGGCAATTGTTTTTCTCTCCCCCATCGCTGGCTTCAAACTATCGCTGCCTGCCGGAAACGCTACGCTGCTTGATGGAGAGTGCCTATACGTCAACCTGACGAGGTCGCCAACCGGCAATCTTTCGCTTGGTGGATTCGTAGCCGGTACTGTTCCGAATACTGACAGCGCCATGCTGTTGGCAATCCGTGATGGATCTGCCGTCTACTTTCGTAACGGATGCCAGATACAGGATGGTCAGACGAAACCGCTTTTTGGCGGCGGAATCGCCTCCGGCACGAAGCTCATTGACGTGGTCAAGATGGGTACAAGGGAAAGTCACAACGCCACGACCCCATTGGTCGTTGGTGGAGACGCCTTTAATCCGACGACCTACGATCGTTCTGGCTTCACGAAGGCGATGGTATTTCGTGCTGTCGCCGCCAACGGAGATACTGGTCTCACCAATACGGTGGTGTTGTACAACGTCACGGACTCCGATCCGGTTGCGACGCTAACCTTCACGTCTACAACCACAACGAAGTTGGAAGCAGTTCTCGCCCAGGGTACAGGAGCAGGACAGGTGGATCCTGCGGAGAAGATCTACGAGGTCAGGATCGCGCTTGGCGCACCACCGCCAGGACTGACGCAGACCATCGAGCTGTACGCTGCGGAGATCATCGTCACAAGTACGGCCACTTAGTTTCGCAACGTATCTAGTGGTTTATGCAACCGGTCGAGATTACAAGAGTACCACTTGCGCACCCTCATCAGATTCTCTCAGGTCCGGCGTACGGAGCGAGTCGATTCGCCGGCCGACGAAGCTCAGATGGCGCTTGGTCGGTACTTCCGCGCCAATTGTCTGAGTACTGATGCGGTTGGTATCTTTGTTTACGTGACCGGCCCATCGGTTGGCGGTGTGCCGCAGGTCTCTCAGGTCGACATCACGGTGCCGGGCAAGTTTCCTGCTGTCGGTATTATCGTGGAGAAATCAGATCCTACGACCTGCCTTGTTCAGGTTCGTGGTGAGATAGAGGTGTCGCCGGCTGCGCTTGTGCCTGGAAGACCGTATTTCGTCGGCCTTGATGGCGTGATTACGAACCTACCGCCAGCTCCATTGCCGGGGGTGACAGCGGCGATTCAGTCGATAGGAACTGCTATAGATCTTGGACGCTTGCTTTTGAACGTTCACGCGCAGCTGTACCTGCACAAGGGTTAGTCCATGTCCGGGCGCAAAATTACAACATTCGACCCGGATACTGGATTTCCGACGGACGATCTGCCGGAAGGCGACGTCTATGATGCGGATGGGCACAGAGTTACAAACGCGGCGGATCCAGGTGGTGCTCAAGACCTAGCCACTCGTCATTTCGTTGAGCAGCTCGTTGGTCACGTCGCAGCCGGCGAAGACGGTATCGACGGAGAGCCAGGATCTCCAGGCGCCCCAGGCCCGCAAGGTGTTACGGGCAACACGGGCGCTCCTGGTCCAGCGATCTTTCTAACTGGCGAAGACGGTGAACCCGGTGAAGTCGGTCCGCAGGGTCCTCCGGGTATTCAAGGCATCACAGGCGACACAGGCGCTCCTGGTCCAGCTACATTTCTTGTTGGCGAA
>Ga0307472_100000116_pt1 | contig 23746 bp, 16 predicted proteins | sample atmos_gasesAM5C__2_FD_204582 | JGI IMG/M metagenome (GOLD analysis project Ga0307472, IMG submission 204582) | Hardwood forest soil microbial communities from Morgan-Monroe State Forest, Indiana, United States - atmos_gasesAM5C_05 | ecosystem: Environmental > Terrestrial > Soil > Temperate...
GACGAGCCCACCCTGGAGGATGAAGGCGGTATTGCTCGAGAGCAGTCCCGCGATGATCACTTCGCCCAGGCCCTTGGCGGCGACCGTGGAGCCGATGGTTGCCGTGCCGACGTTGATGACGAGCGAGAGCCGCACCCCTTCGAGGATGAGGGGCATCGCGAGCGGCAGCTCTACCAGGCGCAGCCGCTCGCGCGCGCTCATGCCCATGCCGCTCGCCGCTTCGAGCACCGCCGGCGGGCAACTGCGCAACCCCGCGATGGTGTTCTCGAAGATGGGCAGCAGTCCGTAGGCGAAGAGCGCGATGAGGGTCGGCTTCTCCCCGAAGCCGACCAGCGGCACCGCCACGGCGAGCACCGCGACCGGCGGAAATGTCTGGCCGATGTTCACCAGCGTGCGCGACAGCGGCAGAAACTGCGCCCCGGCGGGCCGCGTTACGAGGATCCCGAGGCCGACGGCGACGAGCGTGCTGGCGAGAGCCGCACAGCAGACCGTGGCGAGCTGCGCGAGCGCGAGCGTGAGGAGATCCCCCTGATCGTAGATCGGCGGTGCGCCATAGCGCGTGAGCGGTGCGAACACGGGAGCGAAGGTGTGCGGCGAAACGAGGAATGCGACGAGAAGCCCGAGAGCGGCCAGTCGCAGCAGGTTCGCGCCGTACATGCGTCAGGGGCGCCCGCGCGCGAGTATCGCGGCCACGGTGAGCTGCCCGCGCGGTGCGCCATCCTCCCCCAGCACGAGCGCCGAGGCCGCTCCGCTCCAGAGCAGCTCGGAGAGCACCTCGCGGAGTGATGCGGACGAAGCCACGCGCGGTCCATCCGAGCCCCCGGGGAGCGCCGCCTCGCCAGCGGTGGTGAGCGCGAGCAGTTTCATCGCGCGGTCGGTGATCCCGGTCATGCGCGCCACGAAGGGATCCGCCGGGTGAGTCAGCAGGACCGCCGGGCGGTCGTACTGCAGCAGCCGTCCCTGACTCATGACCGCCACACGCTCGCCGAGATGGAACGCCTCGTCCATGTCATGAGTGACCAGCACCATGGTCGTGCCAAACCGGCGCTGAATGCCGAGTAGGTCTTCCTGCGCCTTGGCGCGGATGATGGGGTCGAGTGCCCCGAAGGGCTCATCCATCAGCAGTACCGCTGGCTCGGCCGCCAGCGCCCGCGCCACTCCCACGCGCTGCTGCTGGCCCCCGGAGAGCTGGTGCGGGAAGGCGTTCGCATAGAGGCCCGGATCGAGCTGGAAGACCTCCATCAGCTCGTGAACACGGGAGCGGATGCGCGCTTCCGGCCATCCAAGAAGGCGCGGGACCGTGGCCACATTCTCCACCACGGTGCGGTGGGGAAAGAGGCCGTGCCCCTGGATCGCGTAGCCGATGCGGCGGCGCAGGAGGTGGGCAGGCTCGCTGCGAGTGTCGGCACCATCGAGCAGCACCCGGCCGGCGGTAGGCTCGACCAGACGGTTGATCATTCGCAGCAGCGTCGACTTGCCCGAGCCCGATGTGCCGACGATCACGGCGATCGAGTTGCGCTCGACATTGAAAGAGACGCGGTCGACGACGGTGGTCGCGCCGTACTGCTTGGTGAGGCCCTCGATCTGGATCACGGCGCGGACTCCGGCGCGGTGAAGGGAGTCCGGTCGAGTACCTCCACGAGCGCGTCGAGCAACACCGAGGCGGAGAAGGCAAGCACCACGATGGGTATCGCACCGAGGAGCACGAGATCGACGGCCGTCTGCCCGATGCCCTGGAAAACGAACGTGCCAAGCCCGCCACCGCCGATGAGTGCGGCGACCGTGACCATGCCGATGTTCTGCACCAGCACCACGCGGATACCGGTGATGATCACCGGCAGGGCGAGCGGCAGCTCGATGCCGGAGAGCACCTGCCGGGGCGTCATGCCGACACCGAGCGCCGCATCGACCGCCGCGTGCGATACGCGCCGGAGGCCCACGACCGTGTTGGCGACGATCGGCAACAATGAATACAGAAACAACGCCACCACCGCCGGGGCTGCCCCGATGCCGCGGATGCCGAGGGCGGCCGCCGCCGGCAGCCGCGCGGCGAGCGCACCGAGCGGCGCCATGAGAATGCCGAAGAGCGCGATTGCGGGGATGGTCTGAATGATGTTGAGCGTGCCGAGCACCGGCGGCTGAAGTCTTGGTGCGCGGTGGCACAGGATGCCGAGCGGCATGCCGACGATCACCGCGGCGATCAGTGAGCCGCCTGCGAGCCAGATGTGCCGCCACAACTCCACCGGGAACCGGCCCGCGTTCACCGCGTACTCGCGCATCACCGACAGGTTGTCGAACGTGCCCTGGGCGAGCGCCGCGCCCGCGATGGCGATGGCGAGCGCCAGCAGCAGCACGCGCACGAGCGGGCCGGGCCGCATGCGCGTGATGGCATCGGTGGCGAGCAGCCCGAGGCATATCAACAGCACCCAGAATGCGGCACCGGGGGCGACGCGAATCACCTTGTCGCCCGCGGGGGTGAGAGCGTTGGCGGCGGCTGCCACAGCGAGTGCGAGCACGGTGACGCCCCCAAGGGCTGCGATCAGGCGCCGTTTCGCGTCGGCGACGCCGACCGCCACCGCCGCCGTGAGCAGCAGCACCGCCTGAAAGCCGAGCGCCGCCCATGCGGGCAGCACCTGCTGCAGCCCGCGCGGCTCACCGGGCATGATGCGGTTCGTCTTGAAGACCACGAAGGGCAGCCAGATGACCGCCGCCAGCCCTACCGCCGTCAGCAGGAGTCCCAGGCGGTCGATGCGCTCGCGCCGCGGCAGAGCGATGGCGAGTCGAAGCTCCAGTGTGCCCCCTACTTCAGCCAGCCCCTGTTCTTCAGGTACTCGACAGCGACCGCTTCGTCGGACTCGCCGTTCACCTGCACGCGCGCGTTCAGCTGCTGCAGCGTCTCCCGGTCGAAACTCGCCATGAGCGGCTTCACGATCGCGGCGATCTGCGGATACTGCCGCAGGACGGTTTCGCGGATGACGGGCACCGGAGCATACACCGGCTGGTCGTGCCGATCGTCCTCCAGGATCTGCAGACGAGCGGCGGCAATCCCGCCATCGGTGCCGTACACCATCGCGGTGTTGGCCCCATTGGTGCCGGCAGCCGCCGCGGCGATGGTCGCCGCGGTTTCGCCACCGGCAAGCACGATGAGCTGCGAGGAGCGCAGCACGAAGCCGTAGGTGCGCTCGAGTGAGCGCAAAGTCCCTGCGTTGGCAAATTCCGCCGAGCAGATGAGCACCACGTGGCCGCCGCCTGAGACCCAGCGGCCGAAGTCGCTCATCGTGCGGAGGTGATACGCCTGCGCGACGTCCGACCGAACGGCGAGCGCCCAGGCGTTGCTCGCACGCGCTGGGGTGAGCCATACGATGCGGTTGGCGGCGTAGTCGAGCCGCGCGCCGAGCTCATAGCCGCGGTCGAGATCCTTCCACGCCGGATCCGCCGTATCGTTGAAGAAGAGTCCCGCGTTGCCCGTGTACTCGATATACAGGTCGATCTCGCCCGCGAGCAGCGCCTGGCGCACCACCGGGGTCGCCCCGATCCGCATGCGATCCACCGTCGGGATACCCTCGGCGAGAAGCAGCAGCCGGATCATCTGTCCGAGCATCGCGGATTCGCTGGAGAGCTTCGAGGAGACGACGACCGCGGCTTCGAGCGGTGGTGCCGGACCGAGCGCCAGCAGCACAACCGCGCACAGCGACTTCAGGATCTTCGACAATCTCGGCCCTCGCGCGTGAGCGTGCAGTCCCCGCGCACGTTGTCGGTTGTGGCCCGGCGCGTCAAGCCCGCGCGCCGCGGACTCAACGCGCACCCTGCACTCCCGCAGCGGCGTCGCGTGCCGGCGGCGTCGAAACCGCCTTATGATGGCGCCAACCCATGAATGCTCCGCACCCGCGCCCTCGCCCGCCGCTGCAAAGACGCGCCACTCCCAGCCGCTACTCCATCTGGCGGTTGCTCCGTGAGGGGCTCGGCGGTCATCGTGGCTGGTCGCGCGCCTGGGCGAAGGCGAGCCCCCGCCCTCGCTACCGGGTCGTCATCGTCGGTGGTGGCGGGCACGGACTCTCGACCGCCTTCCACCTCGCCGCCGAGCACGGCATCACCGACGTCGCCGTGCTCGAGCGCGGGCCGCTCGGTCTCGGCAACGTCGGCCGCAACACCACCATCATCCGCTCCAACTACTTCCATCCCGACAACATCCGCTTCTACGAGCTCTCGCTCAGGCTGTGGGAGCGGCTCGAGCGCGAGCTCAATTTCAACGCAATGGTGAGTCAGCGCGGCACGCTCAACCTCTTCCACACGGAAGCGCAGCGGGACCTGTTCACGCGGCGCGCCAACCAGATGCGGCTCCTGGGAGTGGACGCCGAGGCCGTGGGCCCGGCCGAGGTCCGCCGGCTCGTGCCGCTCGCGGATCTCGACAACGGACGCTACCCGGTGCTCGGGGGCTTCCTGCAGCGACGCGGCGGCACGGTGCGCCACGATGCGGTGGCCTGGGGCTATGCCCGCGCCGCCTCCGCGGCCGGCGTCGACATCGTCGAGCATTGCGAAGTGAAGGGCCTGGCAGTGACACACGGGCGCGTGTCCGGCGTCGAGACCTCAGGCGGGTTCATTGCGGCGGACACCGTCTGTCTGGCGGTCGCCGGACACTCCTCGGTGCTCGCGGCGACGGCGGAACTGAAGCTTCCCATCGAGAGTCACGTGCTGCAGGCCTTCGTGAGCGAGCCGGTGAAGCCGGTGCTCGATGTCGTACTCACCTACGGCGCCGGGCACTTCTACGTCAGCCAGTCGGACAAGGGGGGCCTGGTGTTTGGCGGTGCGATCGATGGCTACAACACCTATGGGCAGCGCGGCACGCTGCCGATGGCCGAAGAGGTCGCCGCGGCCGCGGTGACCCTGTTGCCGGCGCTGGCGCGGCTGAAGGTGCTGCGCCAGTGGGGCGGCGTCATGGACATGACCATGGATGGCTCACCAATCATCTCCAAGACGAACATCGAAGGGCTCATCCTCAACGGCGGCTGGTGTTATGGCGGCTTCAAGGCGATTCCGGCCGGCGGGCTCACCACTGCCCACCTGATCGCTCACGGTGTCCCGCACCCGGCCGCCGCGCACCTCGATCTCGGGCGCTTCGCTGCCGGGTGCACGGTCGATGAGCGCGGCATCGGCCCCTTCCCCTACCTGCACTGAGACGGCGCGCGATGCTACGGATACCCTGCCCCTGGTGCGGCCTGCGCGATGAGAGCGAGTTTCGCTACCGCGGGGATGCCACGCGCCGCCGGCCGGCCGCCGAGGCGGGGATCGACGCTTTCAACGCCTACGTGTACGAGCGCGACAATCCACGCGACTGGCACAGCGAGTGGTGGCTGCACGTTGCCGGCTGCCGCCGGCTGCTCAAGGTCGTCCGCCATACGCTCACGCACGAGATCCGCTCGGTCGAGCCGGGTGCGGATCCGCAAGGCGCGGAGCGCTCGCGCTGATGGCAGGCCCGCGCCGCATCACCTCCGGAGCGCTCACCGACCCGTCCCGCCCGCTTCGCTTTCGTTTCGATGGCAGGGAGCTGCAGGGGCTCACGGGCGACACGCTCGCCTCGGCACTGCTCGCCAACGGCGTGCGGCAAGTCGCGCGCAGCTTCAAGTATCACCGGCCGCGCGGCATCGTGACGGCCGGCCCCGAGGAGCCCTGCGCGCTCGTCGATGTGATCGGCACCCGCGGGCGGGAGCCCAACCTGCCCGCCACCACCTTGCCGTTGGCTGAAGGCCTCATCGCCGAGAGCCAGAACCGCTGGCCGTCGTTGCGATTCGACCTGCGGGCGGTCGCGGATCTGCTCGGACGGTTTCTACCGGCGGGCTTCTACTACAAGACCTTCATGAGGCCGGGGTGGGCGTGGGAACGGCTGTACGAGCCTCTCATCCGCCGCGCCGCTGGCCTCGGGCGGCTCGCAGCCGTCGTGCCTCCCCACGCCGATCCCGCCGAGACGGTGCACGAGCACGCCGACGTGCTCATTGTCGGCGCCGGCTCCTGTGGGCTGGCGGCGGCCCACCGTCTGGCTGCGGCCGGCCTGCGCGTCATCCTCGCCGAGCAGGATGTCGTGCCCGGAGGCGGAACGCTCCTCGATGGCCGTTGGGCGGCCTGGCGCGAGGCGGTGTGTGCCTCGCTGATGCGATCGCCCACGCTTCGCTGCCTGACCCGAACGACCGTGCTCGGAGCTTACGGTCACGGCGTGTTCGGCGCCCTCGAGAGACTCTCGCCGCAGGAGTGCGCGAAGTTCGGCGGCCTGCGCGAGCGCTTGCGCGTGATACGCGCGCGGCGTGTGCTGCTCGCCACGGGCGCGCTCGAGCGATTGATCGCCTTCCCCGGCAACGATGTGCCCGGCGTGATGCTCGCCGGCGGCGCACTCGCCTACCTGAAGCGCTACGGCATCGCCGTGGGCCGCCGCCCCGCGCTATTCGCGAACAACGACGAGGCGTACGAAGCGCTGTTCGCGCTTGCCGCGGCCGGTGTGCCTTGCGCCGGCGTCATCGACCCGCGGCCGGACTCGCGCGCCGCCGCGCGCGCGCGCGCACTCGGGGTTGCGGTTCACGGCGCGGCCCTCGTGGGCGCCGTCCGCGGCCGGCGCGAGGTGCAGGCCGTCACCATTACCGAGCTCGATGGACGCCGCCGCTTCGTGCTGCAGGCCGATTCGCTGCTGATGTCGGGTGGGCAGACTCCGCTCACTGCGCTCGCCACGCAGCTGGCCGCGCCGCTCGAATGGCGCGAGTCACTCACGGCGTTCGTTGCCGAGCTCGCCCCGGCGGCCGGCCGCATCGCGGGCGGCGCGCGCGGAGTGTTCGGACTCGCCGCCGCCGCCCGCGATGGCGATGAAGCCGCGTGCGCGATCGCAACGGATCTCGGTCGCGCGGCGGATACGGCCGCCGCTCCGCTGCTGCCGAACGACCCCGAGATGAGCCTTGCCAGTGCCCTGTGGGAGGTACGCGCGCCGGGCAAGGCGTTCATCGACCTGCAGAACGATGTGACCGGCGATGACGTACGCCTCGCTTGCCGGGAAGGCTACGAGCATCTCGAGCACATGAAGCGTTACACCACGTTCGGCATGGCGACCGACCAGGGACGCATCGGCGGGCTCGTCGGGTGTGCGGTCCTCGCCGCAGCGCGCGGAGTGCCGCTCGCGGAGATCGGCGCACTGCGCGCGCGCCCGTTCACGCAGGCCGTCCCGTTCGCGGCGCTCGCCGGTGGCGAGGTCCGCGAGCACTACCGCCCGCGGCGCCGCCTGCCCTTGCACGAGTGGCACGAGTCCGCGGGCGCTGCGTTCGTATCGACGGGACTGTGGCTGCGCCCGCTCGTCTACTCGCGCGAGGCGGGCTGGTCCGCGGTGCTCGATGAGGCGCGCGCGGTGCGCAAGCGTGTCGGCATCACCGATGTATCGACGCTCGGGAAGATCGACGTCCAGGGAACGGATGCGGCCCGCTTTCTCGATTTCGTTTACGCCAACCGCTTCGCCACACTGCCGATCGGGCGGGCGCGCTATGGCATCATGCTGCGCGAGGACGGCATGCTGCTCGACGATGGCACCACCTCCCGGCTCGGGCCCGGGCACTTCCTCATAACCACCACGACTGCCAACAGTACGGCGGTGCTCGAGCACCTCGAGTTTCACCTGCAGACGGCGTGCGCCGCGCTCGACGTCGTGCTCACCGACGTCACCGACCAGTGGGCGCAGTTCGCGGTTGCCGGTCCCCGCGCGCGCGAGGTGGTCGCGCCCCTCGTCGGCGGGCTCGACCTCGCGAACGAAGCCTTCCCGTTCATGGCCGTCAGCGAGCCGCCGATAGCCGGAGCGCCGGGCCGCTTGTTCCGCATCTCATTCTCGGGTGAGCTCGCTTACGAGATCGCCGTCCCCGCCGCGCACGCGCTCACCGTCTGGTCGGCGCTGCTCGAATCGGGGGCGCGTTTCGACATCCGGCCTTACGGCCTCGATGCGCTCAATACCCTGCGCATCGAGAAGGGGCACGTCACCACCGCGGAGCTCAACGGCAACACCACGGCGGACGATCTCGGTCTCCAGCGCCTGCTGAAGAACGAGGGCGATTTCATCGGTCGCACACTTGCCCGGCGCCCCGGGCTCAACGACGCGCAGCGGCTGCAGCTGGTCGGTGTCCGTCCGGTGAGCCGCACGGCGCGTCTGCGCAACGGCAGCCAGCTCGTCGCACCCGAGGCGCCCGATACCAGTCTCGGCTACGTGACTTCCGCCACCCCCTCCGTCGAGTTCGAAGGGTGGGTGGGACTTGCGCTGCTCGCCGGCGGCCGCCAGCGTCTCGGCCAGCGGCTGACCGCGCGCTCACCGGTGCACCGTGAGACTGTGGAGGTGCAGATCCTCGCTTCCCACATGCTCGATGCGGAGAACACCCGTGTCCGCTCCTGAAGGCGACGCGGGCACCGGGACGCCGGAGGGCATCAGCTGCGCGGCGCTGCGGGCCGACATCGTCGAGCTCGCGGCGCTGCGCGAGCGCACGCAGGTCCTCAAGGCACTCGCGGCGCGGCGCGGCCTTCCCCTCCCTGCGATCGGCTGGATCGCGGCGGCGCGCGACACGCTGCTGCTGTGTGTGCGTCCGGAGCGCTGGCTGCTGCTCACCACGCCGGGCCCGCCGGGAGCGACGCTCTCACTCTGGCGGGAAGCGTGCGCCGGATGCGCCGCGGCCGTCGAGCTCTCCTCCGCCCTGACTGCGCTGCACCTCGCAGGCCCTGCGGTACGCGACGTGTTGGCCCGCGGCTGTCGGCTGGATCTGCACCCCGAGACTTTCGTGCCGGGAAGCGCCGCCGCCACCTCCATGGCGCAGGTGCCCGTGATGCTCGCGATGCTCCCCGGCGGCTGGCTGCTGCTCACTCCCTCGAGCACTGCGCGCCATTTGCGCGAGTGGCTCGCCGCGACGGCACGTCCCTTCGGCATGGGGTCCGGTGCAAGTGTTAGTGTTGCGTCCCTGTCCGGAGAGAAGACCCCATGAAGGATTCCGCGCGAGCCGTGATCATCGGCGGCGGCGTCGTCGGTGCCAGTGTGCTCTATCACCTGGCGAAGATCGGCTGGCGTGACTTGCTGCTGCTCGAGAAGAGCGAGCTTACCTCCGGCTCCACCTGGCATGCCGCGGGCGGCATGCACACCTTCAACGGCGAGGCGAACATCTCGCGGCTGCAGAAGTACACCATCGATCTCTACCGCGAGATCGAGACGCTCTCCGGTCAGTCGTGCGGCCTGCACCCGAACGGCGGGCTTATGCTGGCTGCCACCGAGGGTGAGCTCGACAGCCTCAGGCTCATCTGCTCACGTGCGCGCTATCTCGGGATGGAAACCGAGATGATCTCGCTCGCCGAGGCGCACAGCCTCAACCCGCTGATCGACACGCGCCACTTCATCGGTGCGCTGTGGCGCGCCGATGGCGGCCATTGTGACCCCTCGGGGACGACGCACGCCTACGTCAAGGCCGCGCAGCAGCTCGGCGCGAGCGTCGAGCGCTTCACGCGGGTGCTGTCACTCACACCGCGGCGCGATGGCTCCTGGGAAATTCTCACCGACAAGGGCGAGGTCCGCGCCGAGCACGTGGTCAATTGCGCCGGCCTGTGGGCACGCGAGGTGGGCCACATGGTGGGAATCGAGCTGCCGGTGCTCGCCATGGAGCACCACTACCTGATCACCGAGGACCTCCCCGAGCTCGCCGGCCGCGACCGCGAGATCGTCAACACCACCGACTATTCGGGCGAGATCTACATGCGGCAGGAGCGCCGTGGCGCACTCATCGGCACCTACGAGCCTCACGGCGTGCCATGGGCCCCACTGAAGACGCCCGATGACTTCACCATGCAGCTCCTGCCGGAGGACTTCGAGCGGCTGGCGCCATACTTCGAGGTGGGGTTCCGCCACTTTCCCGCGCTCGGCCGCGCGGGTATCCGCAAGGCCGTGAACGGCCCGTTCACCTTCGCTCCCGACGGCAATCCGCTCGTCGGGCCGGTGCGCGGCGTGCGCAACTACTGGGTCGCATGCGCCGTGATGGCCGGCTTCAGCCAGGGTGGCGGCATCGGGCTCGTGCTCTCGCGCTGGATGGCGGACGGCGACCCGGGCCAGGACATCCTCTCGATGGACGTCGCGCGCTTCGGCGCCTTCGCGACCCCGAAATACACGGCTCTGAAGGTGCCGGAAAACTATTCGCGCCGCTTCCGCCTCGCGTATCCCAACGAGGAGCTGCCGGCTGCGCGGCCGGTGCGCCGCTCGCCGATCTACGAACGGCTGCTCGACGCGGGCGCGGTCATGGGTGCGAATTTCGGGCTCGAGAATGCACTCTGGTTCGCACCCGCCGGCATGCCGCGCACCGAGACTCCCACCTATCGCCGCTCGGAAGCGTTTCCGGTGGTGCGGGCCGAATGCCAGGCGGTCCGGCGCGGAGTCGGTCTTTACGAGACCACGAACTACGGCAAATACGAGGTCACCGGCCGCGGTGCGCGTGCCTGGCTCGATCGGGTGTTTGCCTCACGCATACCCAGGCCCGGACGCCTCGCGCTCGCCCCGATGCTCAATCCCGCCGGACGCATCGTCGGCGATCTTTCGCTCGCCTGCCTCGCCGAGGACCGCTTCCTGATCATCGGCTCGGGCTTCGCCGAGGAATTCCATCTGCGCTGGTTCTGGCAGAGCGAGCCGCCGGCGGATGTATTCGTGCGTTCGGCGGCCTCGACACTGGCCGGCGTGTCGATCGCGGGTCCCCGCTCGCGCGAGCTGGTGCAGCGTCTCACGCGCACCGATCTCTCGGGGCAGGCTTTCAAGCTCTTTCAGGTCATCGAAACCGCGGTCGGCTTCGCGCCTGCGATCCTCACGCGCGCCGGTTTCACCGGCGAGCTCGGCTACGAGATCTGGACGACCCCGGACTACTTTGCGACGCTCTACGACGATCTGCGCGAGGCGGGAACGGATCTCGGGCTGCTGCACTTTGGCGGGCGCGCACTCTCGTCGCTCCGCCTGGAGAAGGCGTACGGCTCCTTCAACAAGGACTTCCGTCCCGACTACACCCCTGGCGAGACGGGGCTCGACCGGTATATCGACTTCGGCAAGCCCGACTTCACCGGGCGCGCCGCCGCGCTCGCGGAGCGCGCGGCCGGCGCTCGCCGCCGTTTCGTGGTCATGGAGGTCGCGGAAACCCAGGCGGAGGCGGTCGGCTTCGAATCGATCATGAAAGACGGCGCGGCAGTCGGCTACGTGACCTCCGGCGCCTACGGACACTGCATCGACAGGAGCCTCGCGGCGGGCTACGTCCCGTCAGCTCTCGCGAAAGACGGGGCACGCTTCGAGATCGACATCCTCGGGGAAATGCGCGCGGCCACCGTGCGCCTGCAGCCGCTCTACGATCCCCAGGGACTGCGACTGCGTGGTTGAAGGTTGCGATCAAGAGCCTTTCCGGCCGACGTCCGCTCGAGTCCGTTAAAGTCCGCTCAAATCAGCACCGTTATGTCAATTGGGACGGGGCTGGTCGGAGATCTGCCTGTTAGCCTCGAGCGGGCGTTGGGCACGACAAGAAACACCCGGAGGCTCAGCTTCGGGAATGCTCCAGGAAGGAGACGCGGCCCTTCGCCAGTGCAAGATAGTGCATCGGACGCCAGTTCCTGAGCCGTTGCTGACGCGAGCCGTACTCCCCCGTCCGGCTCGCGTCTTTTTTTGCGTGTGCCCCTGACACGGCGAGGCCCGCACGGAGCCGGAGCTCCGCGCGGGCCTGGTCGCCTGGCTTAACCACCACTTACCAGAACCAGTGGTACCACGCCTGGTGCACGGGGTGCGTGGCGGGCGGCTTCTTGCTTTCGGCCGCCGCGTTGTTGGCCATCACGGTCGGTGTGAGGCCCTGCGGCTTCGCCGTCGGCTGCGTCGTGTGAGTGCGCTGAGCAGTGCTCGCACCCGCGTTGACCGCGGGCTGCGCGCTCGCCGTCGCCACACCACTACGCGTCGCGGTGCCCATTCGCTCAGTGCCGAGCGGCGGATGACTGTTGCGCGCCACCCGCTCGTTCATAGCAGAACGATCGCTCCGCAGGTCGCGCTGGTCCGCGCGCAGGTCCGCGCGGTCCTTGCGAATGTCCTGCACATCCGAGCGAATGTCGGCGCGGTCCCGCTGGATGTCCGCCCGGTCGGACCGGATGTCCGCCTGGTCGCGGGCGATATCGCGCTGCTCGTTCGTGCCCGCACGCTGCGCGGCGTAGTCGTGCCGCAGGTCCATCCGGTCCGCCCGGATGTCCCGCTCGTCCCGCCCGATATCCCGGCGGTCGGCGTGGATATCCGCGCGGTCGTGCGCGATGTCGGCTCGGTCCTTCGCGATGTCGCGCTGGTCTGCCGTGACATCACGCCGGTCGGCGCTCATGCCACTCCGACTGCCGGACGCGGTCGACGGTGTCGTGGTGGTCTTGCGCTGCGCCAGCGATTCATCGCGCGCGAGGTCGCGCTGGTCAGCACGGACGTCCGCCTGGTCGCGTGCGATGTCCCTGCGGTCCGTACGGATATCGGCTCGATCCCGCCGGATGTCGCTGCGGTCGGAGTTGATGTCCGCGCGGTCGCGGTCAATGTCCGACTGCTCGTTCGCTCCGGCGCGCTGCGCCGCATAGTCATGGCGCAGGTCGGCCTCATCCGTCCGGATGTCCCGGCGGTCGCGCTGGATGTCACGGCGATCCGCACGGATATCCGTCCGGTCGTGCGCGATGTCGCGCTGGTCCCGCGCGATGTCACGCCGGTCGGCGTTCATGTCCGCCTGCAGGGAGTCTGGCGGAGGTTTGGCCGCGGGTGGGCGCGAAGCGGGCTGACCGCTGCGTGCGCCAGTTACATCATCACGCAGGTCGCGCTGATCCGCATGAATGTCCCGTCGGTCGGCACGAATGTCGGCGCGGTCCTGCTGAAGGTCCTGACGATCCTTGCGGATGTCAGCCTGGTCACGCGCGATGTCGCGCTGCTCGTTCATGCCCTCGCGCTGTTCGGCGTAGTCATGGTGCAGATCGCGTTCATCCGCGCGCAGGTCCGCGCGATCCCGCCGGATGTCCTGCCGGTCGCTACGGATGTCTGCCCGGTCACGGGCGATGTCGCGCCGATCACTGGTCACGTCGTGATCATCGTGACGCTCGCCGTGGCGGCGATCAGCCTGACCACTCGGTTCCTGGTCATCGCTATCCGCGTTGCCGAAATGGGCGGGGTTCAGCTGCGTGCCCGCCTGCGGAGCGTTGGGCGCCTGCTGGTTGGCCTGCTGATCATCAGGAGCCGGCGCCAACTGTCCGTCCGCGTACGCGGTTGACAATGCCGCGCTCATTACAGTCCCGACGGCAATGGCAATAAGATTGTTGCGCTTCATGACACCTCCTTTGTCGCCTTGAGCTACGTCACCCGCGAGCGACGTCACTGATTGCGGTCCTGCGCATCGTTGCGCACTTGTGCATGGTGTTCATCGTGCGAGCGGCGCTCCTGCGCCGCCCGCTGCTCCTGATCGGCGTACGACTGCACCAGCGAAAAGAATCGATCGTAAAACGCCGGGTCCTTGATCGTTTCGCGCCGCACGACGCCGAGAACCTGCGCCGAGCCCGAAGGCATCGTGAGTGTCGCCGGGCCCACGCCGACGCTCGTCGACTGCTTCATCTTCTGCAGCCGGCTCTCCTCCCGTTCTGCGGTCACGAAGACGATGCTGCTGCCGTCGCGGTTGTCCGCGCAGGTCGTTTGCAGGTGATAGCTGATGTTCAGTTTCGGGTCCGGCTGGAAGTCGCGCGTGCCGGTCAGCACGCCCGACTCGCCTGGCCGATCGAGCATGTAGCCCTGGCTGAGCAGCGCGCGCTTCACGCTCCAGCACACTGCATCGCCCGAGCCCTGGAAAGTGCGGCTGAAGGGCGCGCGCGCACTGATACTTTCCTGCGCAACATCCACCTTCGGTGACGCGCAGCCGCCGCACGCGAGTGCGCCTGCCGCGAGTAGCACCGCTACACACCGGTTCGTCGTGTCTGCGAAACCATGCACGATGGGCCTCCGTTCCCGGGTCGCAAAGCAAACGACCCGACCCCTGTTTGACTCCAACTGTTGCGCATGAAGTTCCCCGCTGTTTCAGGGGCTCAAGGGGTGCCTGCGGCGCGCAAGCCGCGCAAACCCCGCGGGAATCTTCTGACAGTCAGATCGGTCGGCGGAATGCGCCATCGACCGACTGACGGGAGGACGGCGCGTTTGATCGCAGGTTCGGTACGGTGCGGGCGCTGGCCGCTGGCGCGCGCTCCTCGTTGAATGCATCATATGCCGCTCTCAAAAGGACAGGGGGATCCATGCATCGCATCGCAGCCGCCCTGATGATCATGGCGGCACCGGGCGCGTTCGCGTACACGGCCGCCGAGCTCGCCGCCAAGAATGTCGCCGCCAAAGGTGGCGCCGAACAGCTGAATGCCATTCAGTCGCTGCGGCTCTCCGGAAAGCTCCTCGTCAATCGCGGCACGATCGAGGTGAGCTACAGCATGCTGGTCACGCGCCCGAGCGCGATCCGCTACGAGGCGCAGCTCCAGGGTCTCACGAGAGTGCAGGCGTACGACGGTTCACAGGCCTGGCAGATCAATCCCTTCCAGGGGCGTAAAGACCCGGAGAAGCTTTCCGCCGACGATGCCAAGGCGCTCGGCGAGGACGCCGCAGATTTCACCGGAACGCTGGTCGACTATCAGGCGAAGGGATACAAGCTGGACTATCTCGGGACCGAGGACATCGATGGTACCGAGGCGCACAAGCTGCGAGTGACGCGCGCGAATGGTGATGTGGCCTACGTCTATCTCGATCCCGATCACTTCCTCGAGATCCGCACGGTGAACCGCCGCATCGAGCACGGCGTTCCCAACGAAACCATCGTCGACTACGGTGACTACGAAAAGGTGAACGGCGTGTACCTCCCCTTCGCGCAGGAGTCGTACCAGAAGGGCTCCGACGATCGCGAGAAACTGCAGATCGACAAGGCGGAAGCCAACGTGGCTGCAGACAAGACACTCTTCGAGTTCCCGGCGCCTCGCACGGCTGCGGCACCCGCCAAGTAAACTGTGGAGTAAAGCTGATGCGCTTCAATCCCGCGCTGCCGGCGTGCGCGCTCTTGGCCGGCTACCTCGGTGCCGCACTGGCACAGGCTCCGCCCGCCCTCATCGACTCCGGTGCAATCTCGGGCCTGGGGGCCCGCAACATCGGCTCGGCGGCGATGAGCGGGCGGATCTCCGCGCTCGCAGGCTACCGCGACACCTCGGGTAAGGTGGTGTTGTTCGTCGGCGCCGCAAGCGGTGGGGTCTGGAAGTCCACCGATGGTGCGACCACCTTCAAGCCGGTGTTCGATGAACAGCCGGTGCAATCGATCGGCGCGATCGCGGTCGATCCCTCCAATGTCAGGAACGTCTGGGTCGGCACGGGCGAGTCCTGGACGCGTAACAGCGTGTCGATCGGTAACGGCATCTACAAATCGGTCGACGGTGGTGAAACCTGGACTTACTCGGGACTGCCGGACTCCGAGCGCATTGCACGTATCGTCATCGACCCGCGAGCATCGGACACCGTCTTTGCCTGCGTACCGGGGAAGCTCTGGAGCGACTCGGCCGAGCGCGGTCTCTACCGGACCGTCGATGGCGGCAAGAGCTGGCAGCTGATCCTCAAGGGGGGAAACCTCTCGACCGGCTGCGCGAGCGTCGCCATGCAGCCGGGAAGTCCCGACGTGCTGCTCGCCGCGCTGTGGGACTTCCGCCGCAAAGGCTGGACGTTCCGCTCCGGAGGCGACGGACCCAAGGCGCCATCGGGCAGTGGCCTCTACCGCAGCGCCGATGGCGGCCGCAGCTGGAGCGAACTGCTGCCGGCGGACTACAAGGGGCTTCCGCCGAAGCCCTACGGGCGCATCGCCATCGCTTACGCGCCGAGCGATCCGCGCACCGTGTATGCCTTCATCGAATCGACCGACTCCGGGCTTTTCATCTCTCACGACGGCGGGTCGAGCTGGGAGCGGGGCGACAAGAGCCAGTGGATGGTGTGGCGGCCCTTCTATTTCGCGAACCTGGTCGTCGACCCGAAGGATCCGCGACGTGTCTTCAAGACCGACGGCGCGCTCATCCTGAGCGAGGACGCCGGCAAGAGCTTCAGCACCATCGGCGGGTTCAACGGCGCGCACGGCGACGTGCACGACGTGTTCGTCGATCCGGCCGATCCGCAGCACGTTTTTGCCGGCGACGACGGCGGCCTGTGGATTTCCTACGACGGGGCGAACAAGTGGTGGAAGACCGACAATCTGCCCATATCGCAGTTCTACCACGTCAGTGTCGATGCCGCCGACCCCTACCACGTCTACGGCGGGCTGCAGGACAACAGTGCGTGGGTCGGCGACTCGGCCTACCCGGGTGGGATCACCAGCTCGCGCTGGGAGAACATGATCGGCGGCGACGGCTTCTTCATGTACCAGGACCCGACCGACCCCAATTACGTGTACGGCGAGTCCCAGGGCGGCAATATCAGTCGCGTCAACGCGCACACGCACGAGTCGCGTGACATTCAGCCGCGCCTCGGGCCCGAGGAGCTCAAGCGCTATACCAAGCTGCGCTTCAACTGGAACACACCGATCGCACTCTCACCGCAGGATCCCGCGACGATCTACATCGGCGCGCAGTTCCTGTTCCGCTCGCGCGATCACGGGCAGAGCTGGGAGCGCATCTCGCCGGACCTGACCACGAACGACCCGCAGATGCAGAAGCAGGAACAGTCAGGCGGCGTCACGGTCGACAATTCCGTCGCCGAGATGCACACCACCCTCTACTCGATCAGCGAATCGCCGCGCACGGCGGGACTCATCTGGGTCGGTACCGACGACGGCAACCTGCAGCTCACCCGCGATGGCGGACAGCACTGGGAGAACCTCATCGCCAACGTGCGTGGGCTGCCCAAGGGAAGCTGGGTGAGTTGGGTGCAGGCGAGCAACTTCGAGCCCGGCACCGCCTACGTCGCCTTCGACCGTCATACCTTCGGCGACATGGCAGCGTACGTCTACGTCACCAGCGACTACGGCAAGACCTGGAGAGCGCTCGCGGGTCCCCAGGACGTCAAAGGGATCCGCGGCTACGCGCACGTCATCAAGGAGGACCCGGTCGATCCGCAGCTGCTGTTCCTCGGCACCGAATTCGGCCTGTGGATCTCGCTCGATCGCGGCGCACACTGGGCGCAGTTCAAGGGCGGCCATTTTCCTGCCGTGGCAGTGCGCGATCTCGCCGTACAGCCGCGCGACGGCGATCTGGTGCTCGCCACCCACGGCCGGGGCATCTGGATCGTCGACGACATCAGCCCGCTGCGGCACCTGACGCCGGAGATCGCCGCGCAGGATGCGGCCTTCATCGACGCCCGCCCGGTGCAGCAACGCATCGAGGCGAACGGCGGCTGGGTCAACGGCGCGGCGGCGTTCGTGGGCGAGAACCCCAAGGACGGCGCGGTCATCACCTATTACCAGCGCACGCGGCAGCTGTTCGGCAAGCTGCGGATCGAGGTGCTCGACGGGAGCGGCGCGGTGATCGATGAGCTGCCGGCGAGCAGCCGCCGCGGGCTGAATCGCGTTCTCTGGACGATGCACCGGCGCGCACCGCACGTGCCGCCGGCGGTCCAGCTCGCGCAGGCGGGAACGACGGGCCCGCGCGTGCCGCCCGGCAGCTACAGCATCCGCATGGTGAAGGACGGCAAGAGCTACACCCTGCCCCTTGTCGTTGGAATCGACCGGCGCGTCAGCTGGACGCTCGCCGACCGGCAGGCGCAGTACGATGCGGCAATGAAGGTGTACACGCTCTTCAACGACGAGTCCGCTTTGTTCGCGCGCATCGCGGGACTGCGCGAGCAGGTCGCGGCGGCGAGCAAGGGCCGCGCCGCCGCCGCTCCGCTGCAGCGGCACCTTGCGGATTTCGACGGTCAGCTCGATGCGCTGCGCAAGCGCATCGTGGCGACCACCGAAGGCGGCGCCATCACGGGCGAGGAACGGCTGCGCGAGCACACCGATCAGCTTTACGGGGCAATCACCTCCTGGGACGGCCCGCCGGCGCGCTATCAGCTCGACAACATCGCGGCGCTGCGTGGGGAGCTCGACGACATCTCCACTAAATTCGAGCAGCTGACCATCAAGGAGCTGCCGGGGATCAACCGGGCGCTGAGCGGCTCCGGCGGCCATGCCCTGGAGGTGCCGCCGGCGACCGCATTCGAGCTGGACGACGCTCCTGGTAACGGAGGCGGTGGTGTGGCCGGCGGCCGTCAGGATGCAGACAGCCGCGGGTCACTCGAGTTGCCGAAGGACTTGCGACTCTGGCAGTGAGACCTCAGGCAGCGTTTCTGGCCCGGCGCAGCACTTCCGCCACTACCCCGAACTCGATCGCTGAGGGACACTCTCCGCACGGTCAACCTCAGAGGGAGCTCTGCCATGTCGTTTTCGCTCTATGACGCCACGATCCCATCCTATCGGCAGACCCTCGGGGCCATCGCCGGCCTGCTCGTCACCGCCGAGGCGTTTTGCGCGGAGAAGCAGCTCCCGCCCGAAGCGATCATCGACGCCCGCCTGACGGAGGACATGCTGCCCTTCGCCTACCAGGTGAAATCGACCGCGGTGCACTCGCTCGGGTCGATCGAGGGCGTGCGCCGCGGCGTGTTCTCCCCCGACATGACTCCGCCGCCGCAGACTTTCACTGCGCTCCGTACGCGGATTGCGGAGACGCTGAGCGCGCTCGAGAGCGTGCAAGCGGCGGAGATAAATGCCTTAACGGGTCGCGACATGCGCTTCGAGTTCCGCGAACGGAGCCTGGAGTTCACCGCGGAAGACTTCCTGCTGTCATTCTCGCTCCCCAACTTCTACTTTCATGCCGCCACCGCTTACGACATCCTGCGCTGGAAGGGTGCCCGCATCGGCAAGCGCGACTTCATCGGCCGGCTGCGCCTGAAGGCGTGATCGCCATGCTCACGAGAGTCGCCCTGGCACTCACGGCGTGCCTCGCCTGCGCGGTCGTGGCCGGCGCTGCCCCTGGCGAGAAGGCGGCGGGCGGCGCGGACTTCGTGCATCTGACGCCCGATCAGATCCAGTGGCGGGACCTGCCCGATGGGCATGGCGCGCAGCTCGCGACGATTGCCGGCGATCCCTCGGGCAACGGCCTGTACGTGCAGCGCGTGAGGTTTCCACCGCACGTCATGGACCAGCCGCACCGGCATCCACACGATCGTCACGTCACCGTTATCAGCGGCACCTGGTTCACCGGAACGGGCTCTACCTTCGATCCCGGCAAGGCCGTGCCGCTCAGGGCGGGCAGCTACATGCTCCATCCCGGGGGCGCGTGGCACTGGGACGGCTCCAACAGCGATGAGGAAGTGATTGTGCAGGTGGTCGGGATCGGGCCTGCCGACACCGTGCAGGCCGATCCGCGTCAGCCGTTCTGGGTGCAGCTTCCGCCGTGAGCCCGGATCGGGCCACGACGCCCGGCGGAGCCGTCGATTCACCCGGGACCCCGGTCCTCAGCGTACGGAATCTCTCCAAGCGCTATGCGCGGCTTCTCGCCGTCAGCGAGGTGTCCTTCAACATCCGCCGCGGAGAGATCGTGGGTCTCCTGGGTCCGAACGGCGCTGGCAAGACGACGATCATCAACACCGTCCTCGGACTGCTCGCGCCCACGGCGGGAGCGATCCGCATCGGCACCCGGGACATTGCGCGTGAGCGCGCAGCGGCGCTGGCCCGCACCAACTTTGCCGCGGTGTACGCGACGCTGCCCGGAAACCTCACCGTACGCCAGAATCTGCGCTTCTTCGGGCTGATCTACGCGGTGCGCAATCTGTCTGCGCGCATCGAGTCGCTGCTGCAGCAGTTCGATCTGCGTGCCCTCGGCGAGAAGAAGTGTGGCGTACTCTCCTCGGGCGAGCAGACCCGGGTTTCGCTGGCCAAGGCGCTGCTCAACGCGCCGGAGCTGCTGCTGCTCGATGAGCCGACGGCTTCCCTCGACCCGTCCGCGGCCCAGATCATCAGAACTCACATCCGTGATCTTGCGCGGCACGGTGGCTGCGGGATCCTCTGGACGTCCCATAACATGTACGAGGTCGAGGAAGTCTGCGACCGCGTTATGTTCCTGTCGCGCGGCAGGTTGCTGCTCGAGGGAGACCCGAAACGCCTGCCGTCCGAGCACGGAACGCGCAATCTCGAGGAGCTGTTCATCCGGCTCGCCCGCGAGCCGCTCACCCACGGGGAAGGCGCGATCCCGTGAAGCTGCAGCCCGTTGCCGGCATCGTGCTGCGCCAGCTGTACCTGATCCGCGGCAGCCCCGTGCGGGTGTTACCGATATTCGCCTGGGTGGCGGTCGACATCGTCCTGTGGGGTTTCATCACGCGCTATCTCGACTCGGTGAGCGCCTCGGGAATCAATTTCGTCTCGACGCTGCTCGGTGCGGTGCTCCTCTGGGACCTCTTCACCCGCATCATGCACGGGATCACCACCGCGTTCCTCGAGGATGTCTGGTCGCGGAACTTTCTCAACCTGTTCGCCACCCCGCTGCGCATCTCGGAATACGTCACCGGCCTGGTGCTGACGAGCCTCGCCACGAGCACGCTCGGGCTCATCATCATGCTGGCGCTCGCTACGGTATGTTTCGGGTTGTCGTACCTCGCGCTCGGAGCGCTGCTGATTCCGCTCCTGCTGACGCTCACCGGCTTCGGGATCGCACTCGGCATCCTGGCGAGCGCGCTCGTGCTGCGCCTCGGCCCCGCCTCGGAATGGCTGGTGTGGCCGCTGCCTGCGCTGCTCTCGCCCTTCGCCTGCGTGTTCTACCCGCTGGCGGTCCTGCCGCACTGGATGCGGCCAGTCGCTTATGCGCTTCCGCCCGCTTACGTCTTCGAAGGCATGCGCTCGGTCCTCGGCGGACGCACTCCGCCGGCCGCACCACTCGCGTGTGCCGTGCTCCTGTCGCTCGCCTACATCGTCGCCGCGGCTTATCTCTTCAGTCGCGTCTACCGCTACGCGGTGCGCACCGGGCTGCTCGCGCGCTACAGCGCGGAAACGGTGAACTGAGAGCAAATGAAGCCCGGCGGGCTCGCGCCCGCCGGGCGGCTAAGGTGATGCAAGATCAGGCCCCGCGGCACTTGGATCTGCACCACGTCCTCGAGGACACCTGCACAGCGGAATCCGCCCGTTGAAAACGAGAAGACCCCGGGCAGCAGCGCCGACCGGGGTCCTCGGTGAGTCCCGGAGAGCTGCAGCGATCAGCCCTCCGAGTGGTGTGCTCGCGGGCTAATCTCTCATGTCTTGAACGCGCGCCGCGGCAGGCGGCAGGCGTTCGGGTGTTCTGAAACAGCTTGTGTTCATGGGGGCGCGAAAGTTTACGCGCGCGCATCGATCTGTCAAGCATTGCGATGGCGCCGCGGACCGCGCGGAACCTGAAGAGGAAGGCACGACATGGGAACCCAATCGATGGCCGGTGGCGCACCAGCTTCCGATCGCGTCGCAGTCGCCGAGCAGGTGAGCCTGTTATCGGAAATCAGGCGAGTGGCGGCGATCATCCGCCGCTCCCGCCATCGCAGGCGGCTGCGGCGGCTCGGCATCGGTCTGATCGTGGTCGTTGCCGCCACGGCGTACATGCAGACCCGGCTCAACGCCTGGAACCAGCCCTTCTACGATGCGCTGACGCGCAAGGATGTCGCGGCCTTCCTCCGGGAGCTCGGCGTGTTTGCAGGCCTCGCAGCCATACTGCTAGTGCTGAATGTGAGCCAGGTATGGCTCAACCAGACGACGCGGATGGTGCTGCGTCAGGGGCTCGTGCACGACCTGCTGGATGAGTGGCTGAAGCCGCTGCGCGCTTTCCGTCTCTCGCAAGCGGGCCCGATCGGGAAAAATCCCGATCAGCGTCTGCAAGCGGACGCGCAGCATCTGATGGATCTCGTCACCGATCTCGGCATCGGGCTGCTGTCTGCGACGCTGCTTCTGCTGTCGTTCATCGGGGTCCTGTGGGTGCTGTCGCAGCACATGACGCTGCCGCTCGGCGGCCGTCAGGTGCACGTGCCCGGATACATGGTGTGGTGTGCGCTGCTCTATTCGGCGACCGCGTCGTTTCTCAGCTGGCGCGTCGGTCGGCCGCTCATCGCCCTCAACGCCGAGCGCTATGCGCGCGAGGCGGAGCTGCGTCATGCCCTGGTGCGCGTCAGCGAAGAGATCGAGGGCGTCACACTACATGGACGGGAAAACGACGAGCGGCTGAGCCTCTACGGGGTATTCGATATCGTGCTCGGCGTCTCGCGGACCATTGTCGGCGCTCTCACCCGCCTCACGTGGATCACCGCCGGCTACGGCTGGTTCACTATCGTTGCACCCATACTGGTGGCCGCACCCAGTTATCTCTCCGGCGAGATGAGCTTCGGCGAGCTGATGATGATCGTCGGCGCCTTCAACCAGGTGCAGTCATCGCTGCGGTGGTTCGTGGACAATTTCTCCAGCCTTGCGGACTGGCGCGCCACCCGGCGGCGCGTTGCGGACTTCCATCGTGCGACAGCGCTCGTGGATAGCCTCGGCCAGTCCAGCGCTCACATCGCCGTGGAGGAGACGCCGCATGAGGCGATCCGCATCGACGATCTGTGCGTCGCAGGCCCGGAAGGCTCGGTGACGCTCAGTGAGGCGCACCTGGAGCTCAGGCCGGGTGAGCGCACGCTCATCGTGGGCGAACACGGTGCGGCGCGAGCGCTGCTGCTCCAGGCGCTCATCGGGATGTGGCCGTGGGGAGACGGACGGGTGAGCCGCCCTTCCCGGCAATCGATCATGTTCCTTCCCGCGCGTGCGTACGTTCCGGCGGGCACGTTGCGCGCAGCGCTCATCCACCCGCAGCCGGCCAGCGCTTATGACGAAACCGCCATCAACGATGCTCTCACGGGCGCAGGCCTCGAGCACCTGCTGACACTGCTGGATGCCACCGACCGCTGGGACCGGCGGTTGAATGAAGATGAAAAGCAGGGTTTCGCCTTTGCGCGCATGTTGCTGCAACGGCCGCGCTGGCTGGTGATGGACGGTGCCCTGGAGAAGCTCGCTCCCGTATCGCGCGAGCGCATCGAAGCGCTCATCGCTCAGCAGGCGGCCACGGGTCTGGTTGTCATCGGTCCGGACAGCGACGCGGAGCGATTCTTCACGCGCAAATTGCGTCTCATAACGGACCCACGGGGCCCCACCTTCAACCCTGCCGACGCCTGGTGCTGAGCGCGCCGTTTGCCTCGGACATCGTCGCGGCGCCCTCGGGTCGCGCCTTCGCCTGGACGCATTCGCTGCGCCTACGGCCGAGCCCGCCTGTCTCATGCCACCACTTCGATGCTGCAGCTGAGGAGTTCGGCGGGATCCGCGCTCTGGCCGACATGGAGCTCGAACCGCCCCGGCTCGAGAACCGGATCGAGATCGGCACCGAGGAAGGCGAGTGCGGCGATGGGCAGCCGCCAGCTGACGCTGCCCCGCTCTCCGGACCCGAGAGCGATGCGGCTCACGCCTTTCAGCTCGAGGAGCGGCCGCGAGATACTCGCCACCGGATCGCGCGCGAACAGGAACACCGTGACTTCACCCGTGCCGGGGCCCTGGTTGTGGACCGAGGCGGACACCTCGATGGCATCGGATCGCTTGACCGCGCGCGGCGTGCACCGCAAGTCGGACAGCGCGAACGCACTGTAGGACAAGCCGTGTGCAAAGGGAAACTGCGGCGTCACCGGCAGATCGAGGTAGGAATTGGTGAGCCGCTCGCCGGGCCTGGC
>Ga0307472_100000117_pt1 | contig 23741 bp, 19 predicted proteins | sample atmos_gasesAM5C__2_FD_204582 | JGI IMG/M metagenome (GOLD analysis project Ga0307472, IMG submission 204582) | Hardwood forest soil microbial communities from Morgan-Monroe State Forest, Indiana, United States - atmos_gasesAM5C_05 | ecosystem: Environmental > Terrestrial > Soil > Temperate...
CGCAGCGGCTGCATCTTCTCGTCACGCGCCACGCCCGCTTGGCCGGTTCGAGCCGCGCCGCGCATATTCTCGAACACTGGAACGCGTATCTGCCAAAGTTCCGCAAGGTGATGCCTGTCGAGTATCGCCGCGCGCTCGCCGATCTGGCGAAGGAGAAGGCTGCAGCGATGCAGGCGGCGGAGTAGCGGATGCGTCAGGCCACTGCTTTCGTTGCCGCAGCGCTTTCGCCGGTCGCCCGGTTCTCTGCGATGGTGATTGATTCTCTTTCGTGTCCCAATTGGGCTGTCCAAGACGGTGACTTGGTCAACGTCTACGCTTGGCAGCGAGCGAGGCCAGGTTTTGGGGCCTATAGGCTCGCTCCTTGCCCGAAATAGGTTCGAGCGGAATGGGCAGGGTTACGGGTTTTCTCGAGTTCGAGCGCAACGAGCGCCACTACGCGCCGGTCGAGGAACGCGTGCGTCATTGGCGCGAGTTCGTCCTGCCGCTGCCGGAAAAGGAGACGCGCGAGCAGGCGGCGCGCTGCATGAACTGCGGCATTCCGTACTGTCACACCGGCTGCCCGGTGAACAACCAAATCCCCGACTGGAACGATCTCGTCTACGCCGGCGACTGGGAGGATGCGGCGCGCAACCTGCATTCGACCAACAATTTCCCCGAAGTCACCGGCCGCATATGCCCGGCGCCGTGCGAGGCGTCCTGCACACTCAACCTCGACGACAACCCGGTCACCATCAAGACGATCGAATGCGCGATCATCGACAGGGCCTACGAACAAGGCTGGGTGAAGCCCGAGCCGCCGACGCTCAAAACCGGCAAGACGGTCGCCATCGTTGGCTCGGGCCCGGCGGGAATGGCCTGCGCGCAGCAGCTCGCGCGCGCCGGGCACGATGTGCATGTGTTCGAGAAATATGCCAAGGCCGGCGGCCTCCTGCGCTACGGCATTCCTGACTTTAAGATGGAAAAGCATCACGTCGACCGCCGTGTCGAGCAGATGCAGGCGGAAGGCGTGACCTTCCACTACGACGCCCACGTCGGCGGCAATGTGCCGACCGAGGACCTGATCAAAGGTTACGACGCGATCGTGTTGACCGGCGGCGCCGAAGAGGGCCGCGATCTGCCGATTCCCGGCCGCGATCTCAGGGGCATCCATTTTGCCATGGATTTCCTGCCGCAGCAGAATCGGCGCGTCAGCGGCGAGCCCGTCGGCGCGGTCGAGCCCATCCTCGCCAAGGACAAGCATGTGGTTGTGATCGGCGGCGGCGACACCGGCTCCGACTGCATCGGCACCTCGATTCGTCAGGGCGCACGTTCGGTCACCAATTTCGAAATCATGCCGATGCCGCCGGAAAAGGAGAATAAGCTGCTCACCTGGCCGGACTGGCCGCTCAAGCTGCGCACCTCGTCGAGCCACGAAGAAGGCGCGAAACGCGAGTTTTCGGTGCTGACGCAAAAATTCACCGGCGAGAACGGCGAGGTGAAGAAGCTGCACTGCATTCATGTCGACGAGAAATTCAAGCCCGTTCCTGGCAGCGAATTCGAACTCGATGCCGAGCTCGTGCTGCTCGCCATGGGCTTCGTCCACCCGGTGCACGACGGCATGATCGAGTCGCTGGGGCTCGATCTCGATCAGCGCGGCAACGTCAAGGCCGACACGGAGACCTACCGGACGTCGCTGCCGAAGGTGTTTGCCGCCGGTGACATGCGGCGCGGACAATCGCTCGTGGTATGGGCGATCCGCGAGGGCCGACAGGCCGCCCATGCGGTCGACAAATTCCTGATGGGCACGACGACGCTGCCGCGGTGACGCGGCCCGGCGCCAGCGTCTACCTGATCGGTGGAAACAGCAGGAAGAACGGCGACTGGCGCGGCGGCGGCGGATTGCGCGCCTCGGCTTGGCCCATGCCCCCCGGCGGGCGCGGTCCGCCGCGCGGTCCACCGAAGAAGAAGCCATGATAGCCCGGCTGGCCAGCCGGCGATCGCGCGGCCTGCGACTGTGATCGCGGTTCGGACCTGGTGGCCGTTTGCTGGCCGGTGCCTGGCGGCGGCGCCTGCTGCGGCGGCTGCGGCGGCTGCGCCACCATCGGCGTCATCGGCAGCGTCGTCGTGGCCGCGATCGGATCCGAACCGACCGGCGCGACGCCGCGCCGCGGCCAGGCGAAATCGTCGGCGCGGCCGGCGGGCGCTGGCATCGCTTCGCCCTTGACCAGCACACGCGTCGCGACGGGATCGGTGGTGGATTGGCGGACGCCGCCGGCGCCGAGCAGGTCCTCGCTGGCGCCGACAGCAGCGGTCAACGGCATGACCGGGCCGGACAACGGCCGGGCCATCGGCATGCCGGGCCGCGCCGCCGGTGCCTGCTGCACCGGCTCGGGCTGTACCGGAATCGCGATCGGCGTGTTGCGCGCGTTTAGCACGCGCCGGATCTCGCGCTCGACGTAGTGCGCGAGCTTACGGGCGCCGGCCTGGGTGAAATGCACACCGTCAGCGCTGCGCAGCCGGCGGATCTGCCCTTCGAAGTCCGGCCCCTGGGTGGCGAAGCGGCCACTCTCGTCGGCGAAACCGTCCCACACGTCGACATAGACGATGCCATTGCGGTCGGCGCGGGCGCGGAACAGGTCATTGAGGAACATCACTTCCGAGCTCGCGCGCGTGCCGCGGATCGAAGGCAGCCCGACCCAAAACACCGGAACGCCCTTGCTTTTCATCGCGGCAATCGTGTCGTCGATGCGCTTGCTATAGAGCTCGACCCATTTCTCGGAGCGGAATTCGTGGGTGCCGATGGTGCTGCCCGGTCGGGGCTGCGGCTGGTCCGGTGCGATCGACGGCGAGTCGGCGTCGATCGGCTCGTCGGAGTTCGGCCGGTTTTGCGGCGGCGCCGCTTGTTGCGCTGGCGGGTTTTGCTGGCCTTGCGGCGCTGCTGGCTGATTGACCTGCTGCTGCGCCGTGCCGCGCGCCGGGGCGCGCTCGCGGATCTGCTGGCGGTCGTGCAGGCCGATCATCATGACGACGATATCGGCCTTTTCGGCAGCGAGCAGTTCGCGGATCGTCTGTGGCCAATCCGGATGATCGCTGCGGGTATCGTTGCGGACCAGGCCCGAGCCCGTGCGATGCTTGCGCACGACTCCCATCTCGGGCGAGTCGGAGAAGGCATTCTCGAGACCATAGGCAAGCCAGTCGGCCAGCGAGTCGCCGACGACGAGGACCGAGGTCAGCGGTTCGACCTCGGCTTTGACCTCGGCTTTCTTGGCCGGCGGCGCCTTGGAATTGTCGGGCGGTGGGCCGCGCTGAGCGTCGGGGTGATACGTCGGCGGCGGCGGCCGCCAGAAGCGATCCTGCAGGAACGGAAAGCGACCATCGAAGAACTGCGCGCCGGCCGGCGCCATGAATGTGAGCAGGACGGCAAACGGCGCGGCGACCGTGGCCAAGCCAAGCAACGCCGAGATGAGACGCCGTATGGTCCCGTTCGCCATGGTGGCAACCCGTAGCCTCGATCGACCTTCAACTGCATTGCGGCTCGGCCGCGGCCGGCGCGCCGAACCGCCCTGTTCAATAGCATGCTAATGGTGGCAACTTGAAGATAGCCGCCATGGTTCCCGGTTAACGAATTTACCGGCCGCGCAGGCGCTCCAGCAGGTCGACGGTGGCAAATCCGTCCGGGACGAGGCCGGCCGAGGCCTGGAAATCGCGGATGGCGACCCGGGTCCTGGCGCCGAATCGACCGTCAGCCTCGCCGACGTCGAAGCCGCGGCGGGCCAGCAGTTGCTGCATCTCGGTGCGTTCGGCAAGCGACAACACGCGCTGGTCGCGCGGCCATGGCTGCACGATCGCGCCGCCGCCGCGCAGCCGATCGGCGAGATGGCCGATGGCAAGCGCATAGGCTTCGGACGGATTGTATTTCATGATGGCGCGGAAATTCGGCAGCATGAGGAAGGCAGGCCCGTGCGCCCCCGCCGGCACGAGCAGATAGGCCCGCTCGCTTGACCGCGGAAACGGCTGATTGCCGACCTGCCGGAGGCCGAGCCGCTCCCAATCACCGAGCGTGAGCTGACGCGAACGGTCGGCCTGGAGATAGTCGAAGCCTTGCGGCAGGATCACCTCGTAGCCCCAGGTTTGGCCGGTGACCCAGCCGTCGCGCTTGAGGTTGTTGGCGGTCGAGGCGAGCACGTCGGGGACAGAATCGACCACGTCACGCCGGCCATCGCCGTCGAAATCGACCGCGAAGCGCTTGAAGGCCGTCGGCATGAACTGGGTCGGACCAAACGCGCCGGCCCACGATCCCTTCAAATGATCGGGCGTGACATCGCCGCGCTCGAGGATTTCGAGCGTCGCGAGGAATTCCTCGCGGAAATAGTCCTGGCGTCGGCCGATGCAGGCGAGCGTCGCCGTCGAACGGATCACCGGCCGATCGCCGATCGCCGTGCCGTAGTTCGATTCGATGCCCCAGATCGCGGCGATGACGGTGCGATCGACGCCGTAGGCCTTCTCGACCGCCTCGAACGTCGCCTGGTGCTGCGACAGAATCTCGCGCCCACGCGCGATACGCTCGTCGCTGACGAGGAGATCGAGATACTCCCAGAACGATTTGGTGAACTCGGGTTGGGCATCGAGCAGATCCATGATGCGCAGATCGGGCGTCAGCCCGAACGTGTACGTCTGGAAGGTCGCGCGCGACACACCGCGCTTGGCGGCGAGCGGCCAGATGCCCTGGAGGCAAATGGCGAAATTGTCGGCGGCGGCGCGGATCGCGTCCGCCGTCATCAGCGGATGGCCGGATCCGCCGGATTCCCCGCTCCACTCGCGCGGCGCACCGGATCCCGGGGTCGCTGGCACGCTCGACGTGGTTCCCGCGCCCGGATCAATGCCCAACGAAATCTGCGCCGCGCAACAGGCCGCCGAGAACGCCAGCAGCCCGGCCGCCGTGGCCACTCTATGGATCAGCATCGAAGCAAACCTCATCCGGCGCGTCCCCTGCTGCACGGAACCTCGCGCGCATCGCCCGAGGTCCTCGTGGATCGGATATGGTTTCATCGGGCTTAATGACATAAATGGGTGCGGCGGTTCCACCCTCTCGGGGGAACATACCCCGACACCATGGATTTTCCCTCGCCGAACGAATAAAGGAAGCCATCCTCCCTTCCGGAAGACCCCTCCGACATGTCCGCAGCCGCCATCAAGCCGATCCGCAAAGCCATTTTCCCGGTCGCCGGTCTCGGTACGCGCTTTCTGCCCGCGACCAAGGCCATGCCCAAGGAGATGTTGCCGGTGGTTGACCGGCCGCTGATCCAGCACGTGGTCGATGAAGCGCGCCAAGCCGGCATCGAACACTTCATCTTCGTGACCGGGCGCAACAAAGGCGTCATCGAGGATCATTTCGATCGGCAAGTCGAGCTCGAAGACACCCTGCGGGCGCGCGGCAAGAGTGCCGATATCGATCTGCTCGAGCGCGTCCTGCCGGGCCCCGGTACAACCAGCTTCACGCGCCAGCAGGAGCCGCTCGGTCTCGGCCACGCGGTGTGGTGCGCCCGCGAACTGGTCGGCGACGAGCCGTTCGCGTTGCTTCTCCCCGATGTGCTGGTGAAAAACGCGCGCGGCTGCCTCGCGCAGATGATCGACGCCTACAGCCAGCTCGGCGACAACGCGAACGTCATCGCGGTCGAGGAGGTGCCGGCGGACCGCGTCCACATGTACGGCGTCGTCGGCGTGGGCGAGGCCAAGGGCAAGGCGTTCAAGATCACCGGCATGGTGGAGAAACCGCCGCGCGACAACGCGCCCTCGAACCTCATCATCACCGGCCGCTACGTGCTGCAGCCTGACATTTTCAAAATTCTCGAGAACCAGCAGCGCGGCGCCGGCAACGAAATCCAGCTCACCGACGCGATGATCCGTCTGGCGCAAAGGCAGCCGTTCTATGGCCTGAAGTTCGAAGGCAAGAGCTTCGACTGCGGCTCCAAGGTCGGCTTCCTTGCCGCCAACGTCGCCTATGCGCTCGAACGCGACGACATCGCGCCGGCGTTCCGTAAGGAGCTCGAACAATTGCTGCGGAAGGACTAGAGCAGAAGCGGATGCCGGGCACCCGCACGATGCGCTTGGCAAGTGGCGATCGAGAGCCGGAGCCGGCCGACACCGCGCACGTGCTGGCCGTCGTTGAAGGCCTCGCACAAGCTCGCCGCCCGCGCGTTTGCACCGGACACCGAAGTTGACACCGCTTTCCGCAGTTTCGATCGATGCCGTGCCTAATGGACAACTACCACGACCTCGTCTCCTGCACTGTCGACGTGGCAGCTCAGGAAATCGTCGTTGTCATGATCCAACATCCGGCACGCCAAGGCGAGCATGCCAATAAGGCGAGCATGCCAATAGTGCCGTCGCGGCCGTACCGACATGTCACAGTTGAAAGCGCAGGCCGCCGAGCACCGCGGTCGCGGTGTAGTCGGCGCCTTCGACGCTCGACTTGAGCCAGTCGCGGCGCAATTCCCCCTTCACCTGCACGGTGCGACTGAGTTTGTAGGTCATCAGCCCCGAGGCCGAGTAGCGCTGATCCTCACGCGCGGAACCGACGTAGTCGTCCATCCCGTAGCCGAGCCTGACCGTGCCGATCAACCAGCGCCGGAAAGCGTGGTCGACCTGAACGCCGACGTCGCGCCGCAGCGTGCCGGAGACGCCGGCGACGATCGTTTCATCGACCGTCGATTTGGCGGTGAGCGTCGCGGTGGTCAGCGCGCTCGCCGTCCAGATCAGCGAGGCGTCGAAGATCGCCCCTGCGAGGTCGGGCAGCGTCGGGTCCTTGTAGGTGCGTGCAAGATAGCCGGCGGAGACTTCGCCAGTGAGCTTGTGCGAGAATTCGAAGGTGGTACCAACCCGTACGGTGGCGCCGTTCGAATCGCGCTGCGTGCCGCTGCGGTCGACGGCGAGATCATGCACGCGGGTATCGATACCGGCCTCGACGAACGGCCTGACGCCGGGCGTGAGCTCGTAACTGCCGCGCATCGCGCCGGCATATTGATTGAAATTGCGGTCGTCGTTACTCGCGGTCGAACCGTCGGTGAGCTCCGACTGCTGATAGACGCTGCGGTCGACGCTGCCCTTGCCGGTCAGCTCGAAGCGATTGAACCGCTGCGCATAACCCATCGTGCCGCCCACCGTGGTGACGATCGGCAGTCGCACGAGCCCGGCCTGAATGTTGGGGCTGCCGGGATTGTCGGTCGACACAATCAGCCGCCCTTGGCCCTCGAACCGGCTCAGCGCCGTTATGTCGAGCCGGCCATCTAACCTGGCGTCGAGATTCGGGCGATCGAGCGATTCCGGCGTGCTCGAGCCGGCCGTGCCGAAGTTCCGGCCGTAGGCGATGTAGCCGCCGCGGATATCGGCGTTGACGGCATGGCGTTGCCAGTCGGAGCGAACCTGCAATTCCGGCGCGATGACCATGAGCGAGGAGCCCTTGCCGCCAGTGACGCGCGTTGGGTTGCTGTCGAAGCCCGCGCTGACCTCGACGGCGGGACGCAGCAGGAAAGGCCCTGCCCGAACGCCGACCGGCGAGAACGGGTCTGTGTCGGCCGGCGGCCGCCGGCGCGGCGGCGCGACCCCGGCGCTGATCGGATAGGCGCCGGCTTGCGGCGTCAGCGATGCGCCGCGGCGCTCAAGCTGCGGCGCCGGCCGCACGGCGCCGACCGGCGACGTCATTCGCAGCGGCGCAACTGCCACCGTCGCCGAGACGCGCGTTGCCGTTGACGTTCGCCTGCGCGCCCTCGCCTTGCGCTTGAGCGCATTGGTCGAATCGAAGCCGGTCTGGCCCGCCGCCGAAGCCGGCGGGCTGCCGAATGCCGGAATTTCGCCGAAGCGTGACGGTCCGCTAGACTGCGCCGTTCGCTCGGCGGGGCGAAAGCGCGTTGGGTGGCTCTGGTCGCCGTCGGCCGTCGGACGCAGGATATCGGCGGGATCGCTTGGCGCGGTCTGGGCCCTGGCCGCAACCGTGCCGAGCGCCGCCACGACGAGCGCGCCGGCGCCGAACGATGCGGCGAGATGCAACACGCGCAGACGCGGCACGGATGATGTCCTGGAACGCCGGCAGGGCCCGGCAAGGCATTGGTTAACAAGGATAAAATGATTATGGTTAACAACGGGTTGACGGCACAGCGCGACGGTTCGCCCGGACCACCTGTTTCATGCTATGCGGGGAGTCGGGGATCACCCGTAGCAGGCGTTGAGCGGTCATGGCCGAGCGGAAGATAGGCCGCACCGACACGGACGAGAGCGCGTACGGCCGTGCCTTGATCGAGTCCGGACTGCGCACCCTCGACGTCGAGGGAGACGGTATCGCAGCACTGGCGGCGGCGCTGCATGACGGCCTCGGCAAGCCGTTCATCGCCGCCACCGCGCTAATCGGTGCCGCGCGCGGCCGGGTCATTGTCTCGGGCATGGGCAAGTCCGGACATGTCGGCCACAAGATCGCTGCCACCCTGTCCTCGACCGGCACTCCCGCCTTCTTCGTCCATCCGGCCGAAGCGAGCCACGGCGACCTCGGCATGATCACGCCCGACGACGTCATCGTTGCGCTGTCGTGGTCGGGCGAGACGGCGGAACTCAAGAACCTGATCGACTATTCGAGACGCTTCCGCATCAGCCTCGTTGCCGTGACCGCCTATCCCGACAGCACGCTCGGCCGCGCCGCCGACGTGGTGCTGCACCTGCCGCAGGCACGCGAGGCCTGTCCGCACAATCTCGCGCCGACCACCTCATCGCTGATGCAGCTCGCGCTCGGCGACGCCCTCGCGGTCGCCCTCCTGGAGAGTCGCGGATTCACGGCGCTCGATTTCCGCCGCTTGCATCCCGGCGGCCGACTCGGCGCCATGCTCACGTTCGTCCGCAACCTCATGCATGCCGGCGAGGCGATGCCGCTCATGCCGCTCGGCGCGCGCATGGCAGATGCGCTGGTGGAGATGTCGGCCAAAGGCTTCGGCTGCATCGGCATCATCGACGCCAGGGGCAAGCTCGCCGGTATCATCACCGACGGCGACCTGCGTCGGCACATGCGCCCCGACCTGCTTGATGCGCGCGTCGACGACGTGATGACGGAGGGTCCGAAGACCGTGAGCCCCGATCAGCTCGCCAGCGAAGCCCTGCAGCAACTCAATGCCGGCAAGATCACCGCGGTGTTCGTGGTCGATGCCGGCAAGCCGCTCGGCATCCTGCACCTGCACGATCTGCTGCGCGCCGGCGTGGCGTAGCCTGCGGTCATTCGCGAACGCATCACCGCGACCTGATCACCCCGCAACTTGCTCCACCGCAAGCTGGGCACCGTTGGCGCTGACGACCTTGACGCGGCTGCCCGCCGGACTGTCGGGGCCGGTCACCCGCCAGACGGTATCGTCGACCCTGATCGTGCCGACCGCATCGACGATCGGCTTCTCCAATGTGAAGACGCGGCCGACCAGCGCATCGGCGCGGCGGTTGAGATAGGGCGTTTCGACGGGCCTTTCGACGCGCGGGGCGAACCGCCGCCACAGGGGAATCGCGGCGACCGAGAAAACCGCAAAGGCCACGAGCTGCGCCTGCCACGACCACACAACGAACATCGAGATCAGGCCGACCAGCAAGGCCGCGAGCCCGAGCCACATCATAAACGCGCCCGGCGCCAGGAGCTCGAGCAGAAGCAGCACCGCGCCGGTGATGAACCAGTTCCACGGGCCGAGCGATGTGATCAGGTCGATCATGGGCCGACCCCGCTCAGGCCGCCGGGCCGGTCGCCGGGCCGCTCGGCCGGCGCGTCGGCGTTGCGCTGCCGCCGTCACCGAACGTGGCCTTGGCGATCTCGGCAATGCCGGCGAGCGAGGACAGAACGCCGGTCGCTTCCATCGGCAGCATCAGGATCTTCTGGTTCGGCGAATGCGCGAACTCGCCGAAAGCCTTCAGATATTTGTCGGCAATGAAATAGTTGAGCGCGGCGATGTCGCCACGGGCGACCGCCTGGCTGACCACTTCGGTCGCCTTGGCCTCGGCCTGGGCGAGACGTTCGCGCGCTTCGGCATCGCGAAACGCGGCCTCGCGACGGCCTTCCGCTTCGAGAATCTGCGCTTGCTTGGCACCTTCGGCCTTGAGAATCGCTGACTGACGATGGCCTTCGGCGGAGAGGATCTCGGCGCGCTTCTCGCGCTCGGCCTTCATCTGGCGACCCATTGACTGGATGAGATCGGCCGGCGGAACAATGTCCTTGATCTCGATCCGGTTGACCTTGACACCCCACGGCGAAACGGCCGCATCGACCACGCGCAACAGCCGCTCGTTGATCTCGTCGCGATGCGACAGCATCTGGTCGAGGTCCATAGCGCCCATGACCGAGCGGATGTTGGTCATGGTGAGCTTGGTGATCGCCTGATAGAGAAAGGCGACCTCGTAGCTCGCCTTGGCCGCATCGAACACCTGGAAGAACGCGATGCCGTCGACCTTGACCGTGGCGTTGTCCTTGGTGATGACCTCCTGCTCGGGCACGTCGATCACCTGCTCCATCATGTTGATCTTGCGGCCGATGCGGTCGAATAACGGCACGATGATGTTGAGCCCGGGACGGAGGGTGTGGGTGTAACGGCCGAAGCGCTCGACGGTCCAGTTGTAGCCCTGCTCCACCGTCTTGACGCCGGCGACGACGACCATCATCGCAAGCACGACGAGCACGAGAATGAAGATGTCGAAGCCCGACAACATGCGACCCCCTCTGTCAGTGGCGCGGCATTGTGGCGGGCCGGCCGAGGTCCGACAAGCCGTCGTCGTTCGATAGGTCGTGCGGGATGGTCGCGCCGTTCATCACGCGACGATCGATACGATATCGGAGCACTCGCGCGGGCGGACGCGCCTCAGGCAAACAGGGACGCCGCGGGCTCACGGTCGGCCGGCGGACGCGACGACAACGATTGGGCCGCTGGACCGGTCTTGACACTTTATGAACTATTTTCATTGAATATATATCTATTCAATTTTGAGGCACCCATGGCACGCCGTACCTATCGTTTGGGACGCCGGGCGCACTCCGCCGAAGAAACGCGCCGCCGCCTCGTCGAGGCAACCTATGCGCTGCATAACGAGCGTGGCATCCGCGCGACGTCGATGATCGATATCGCCCAGCGCGCCGGGGTCAGCGCCGGCACGGTCTATCACCACTTCCCGTCCTACGAGGACGCGATCCTCGCCTGTGCCCGCCACACTGCCGACCACAAGCCGCTGCCCGGCCCGGACATCTTGCACGGCCTGTCGTCGCTGCCCGATCGCGTGCAGCGCCTGACAGCGGCGATCTTTTCCTATTTCGAACGCTTTCCATCGTTCGAGCGCATCCGCGCCGAACGCAAGGGGATGCCGCCGGTCGAGGCGTTCTTCGACGTCGAGGAACGCAATCGACTTGCGCTGACGCGCGAAGCGCTGGCCCCGTTCACGACCGACGCATCGCTGATCAATGCGAGTGCCGCCGTGCTCGATGCCGCCGTCCACAGCGCGCTGCGGCGCGCCGGCTTCAGCACCGCCAGGGCCGCCGAAACGATCGCCGAATTCGTGCTGGCGCGGTGCGCCGAGCAGACGTCCGCAACCGTTTCGAAACGACGCTGACGCGTCCGATCATGCTGGATCTGGTCATAGAAACGAAGATCGGCGGACCGCGCCGCCGGATCACGCCCAGCCCTGCAACTCGCGCAGGACGACCTGGCGGAGCACAGTCATTCCCTGTTCGCTGTCGTTGAGGCAGGGAATGGCGGCGAAATTCTCTCCGCCGTTGGCGCGGAAGATAGCGGCGTTCTCGACGGCAATCTCCTCGAGCGTTTCGAGGCAATCGGCGACGAAGCCGGGCGTTGTCACCGCCAGGTTCTTTACGCCGCGCTCGGCCAAACTCTTCACCGTCACGTCGGTATAGGGCTTGAGCCATTCCGCCATCCCGAACCGCGACTGGAACGTGAGCATGAAGCGGCTCTCGTCCAGGCCGAGGCGCTGGCGCAGCAGCCGTGCCGTCGTCGCGCATTGCGCCTGATAGGGATCGCCCTTGAGCACATAGTCTTCCGGCATGCCGTGGAAGGAGGCGAGGATGACGTCGGGCTTGAAGGCGAGCTTTGTCAGTTCGGCCTCGAGCGAACTCGCGAGCGCGTCGATATAGACCTGATTGTCGTGCCAATCCGGCGCGATCCGCACGGCCGGCTGCCGGCGCACGCGCATCAAGGACTCGAACGCCTTGTCGCCGACGCTCGCCGTCGTCGCCGCGGCATATTGCGGATAGAGCGGAACGATCAGGATGCGCTCGCAGCCTGCCTGCTGAAGCGCTTCGAGCCGCGAGGCGATCGACGGGTTGCCGTAGCGCATGGCCCAGTCGACCACGAGGTTCGATCCGGCCGGGGCCAACATCGCGGACAGCTTCTCGGCCTGCGAACGTGTCGTCGTCTTCAACGGCGACTCGTTGCGCTCGCGATTCCAGATCGAGTCGTAGTCGCGGCCTTTACGGCCCGGCCGCACGGGGAGAATGATCAGGTTGAGGATCAGCCACCACTTGATGCGGTTCTCTTCGATCACGCGCGGATCGGAGAGAAACTCCTTGAGATAGCGCCGCATCGACCAGTAATCGGTCGCGTCCGGGGTGCCGAGATTGGCGATGAGTACGCCGATGCGCCCGCCCGCGACCGCGCCGGCCGCCCCAGCCTGAAACTGATCTTTCATGCCATCCATGGTTGCCCTGGCCGAGGAGCGCCGGTCGCTGGCGCCAGATTACTAAACTTGATGACGTTGTGTACGGCAAAGTGCTGCACACTGCGCCAGAAAAATGCGCTAAGGCTAGGTCGACGATCGTACCGAATCGCACAGCATGTCCGCCATCGCCCGTCTCCTCCCATTCATTGTTGGCCTCGCCCTGATGCTGGCCGCTCCGGCGCGCGCGCAGACGGCGAAGGTGGCCTTCGTGCTCGTCAACGACATCTACCAGATGAGCGAGCAGAAGATGCCCGACGGCAAGGCGCGCGGCGGTTTCGCTCGGTTGGCCGCCGCCGTCAAGGCCGAACGCGCCAAGGGCCCGGTGATCTTCGCCCATGCCGGCGACACCTTGTCGCCCTCGCTGATGTCGGGTTTCGACCGTGGCGCGCACATCATCACGCTCACCAACATGGTCGCGCCCGACGCTTTCGTCCCCGGCAACCACGAATTCGACTTCGGCAAGGCGACGTTTCTGCAGCGCATGGCGGAAGCGACCTTCCCGCGCTATGCGGCCAACCTGCGCGGACCGGACGGCGCGCCGCTTCCCGGCTTCGAGGATCGCGCCATCGTGACGATCGGCGGCGTGCGCATCGGCATCACCGGCGCGACCTACGACGACACCGCGCGCGCCTCGAGCCCGGAGGACCTGAAGTTCGCGTCCACGGTTGAGACCGCCAAGACGCAAGCCGGGGCGCTGCGACGCGAGGGCGCCGATTTCGTCGTCGCCATCATCCATGCCGATCGCCGCCAGGACTACGAATTGTTCGGATCGCGCACCGTCGATCTGATCCTGAGCGGCCACGACCACGACCTGTTCGTCAACTTTGACGAGCGCGGCGCCATGGTCGAGTCGAGCTATGACGGGCATTTCGTCACCGTGATCGAGGCGACGATCGACGTCGTTGAGCGCGACGGCAAGCGCGAGATGAAATGGTGGCCGCAGATACGCATTATCGACACCGCGACCGTGACGCCCGACCCGCAGGTCGCGGCGGCGGTCGCCGCATATGAGCAGGACTTCACCCGCGAGATCGACGTACCGCTCGGCACCACGGCGGTCGAGCTCGATAGCCGCAACGTCACCGTGCGCACCGGCGAGGCGGCGGTCGGCAACCTGATCGCCGACGCCATGCGCGCCTCGGCGCGTGCCGACGTCGCGATCATGAACGGCGGGGGCATCCGCTCGGGCAAGGTCTATGCGCCCGGTACGACGCTGACCCGCCGCGACATCCTTGCCGAGATGCCGTTCAACAACCGCATGGTGACGATTGAAGTCAGCGGCAACGACCTGCGGCGCGCGATCGAGAATGGATTGGCCCTCTTGCCCAATGCCAGCGGCCGTTTTCCGCAAGTCTCGGGCATCACGGTCGAGGCCGACCTCAAGCGCCCGCCCGGCAGCCGCGTCGTCGCCATCAAGGTCGGCGCCTTGCCGCTCGACAACGACAAGCTCTACCGCCTCGCCACGAATGATTTCATGGCGCGGGGCGGCGACGGCTACGGCATGCTACGCGACGCCAAGCAGCTGCTGCCGGTGGACGACTCGCCGCTCCTGGCGAACGAAATCATGGTCTATTTGCGTCGCATCGGCGCCGTGCGCAGCGGGATCGAAGGGCGGATGATCCTGCGCTGACAAGCGCGCATGTTAAGCTGGAGCGTTTTTTGCAAACAAGCCTGCCCCGGACTTGATCCGCGTGGACACCGGATTTCAGCAGAAAATGCGACGACTTGGAAGCGAGAGCGCGTTTCCGATTCAACTTAGCCGGAACGCGCTTTAGATTTTCGGACCGAAAGCCGGAATTCCAGAAAATGCTCTAGGCCGATGCCGGGACCGACGCGCTCCATGCCGCTGACCGACGACCGTGCGCTGCTCGCGGCGACCAAGCCCGAGCTGATGGTGCTCGCCGCGCCGGAGCTCAACGCCGAGACGCCGGCGCACCTGCTCGACGACGACATTACCCCGCTCAGCCGCCTGTTCGTGCGCAACAGCGGCACCATGCCGGCCTTCAGCGCGGACGAGACCGCCGCCTGGACGTTGACCATCGACGGATGCGTGCACACGCCGCGCACCTGGACGGTCGCAGAGCTCGAACGGCTCGAGACGGTGACGCGGGTCGCCGTCATCGAATGCGCCGGAAACGGACGCGCCTTTTTCAGCGATCCGGCCGGACAGCCGCCATGGCGGCAGGGCGCCGTGGGCTGCGTGGCCTGGACCGGCGTGATGCTCCGCGATCTGCTGGCGCAATGCGGGCTCCGCCCCGAGGCCGTCTATACTGGACACCACAGTCCGGACCGTTCGCTCGACGGAACCAAGCCGGCCGTATCGCGCGGGCTGCCGATCGCCAAGGCGCTCGCACCCGAAACGCTCGTCGCCTATGCGCTCAACGGTGAGCCGATACCGCCGCTGCACGGCGGACCGTTGCGCATCGTGGCGCCCGCCTATCCCGGTTCCGCCTGGCAAAAATGGCTGACGCGCATCGCCGTGCGCGACTGCGAGCACGACGGGGAACGCATGACCGGCTTTCACTATCGGCTGCCGCAGCGGCCGGTGCGACCCGGCGAAACGCTTGATCCGTCGAACTTCGCGGTGATCACCGACATGCCGGTGAAATCACTCATCACCTGCCCGCGCGCCGGTTTCGTCGTGCCGGCCGGTGAGCCGCTCGCCGTGCGCGGCCAGGCCTGGAGCGGACACACGCCGCTCGCCGGCGTCGACGTGTCGATCGACGCCGGCCGCTCATGGCAGGCGGCGCGCCTCGGACCGCTGCGCGACGTCTTCGCCTGGCGCCGGTTCGAGACGACGTTTGCAAACCCGCCGCCAGGCGCCATCGAGATCGTTGCCCGTGCGACCGACGTCGCCGGCAGCGCGCAGCCGCTCGACAGCGCGCCGTGGAACCCGCGCGGCTATTGCAACAATATCGTGCATCGGGTTCGCGGTGACGTCCGTTGAGGCAACCCGCGCGATTGCTGTGTCTTTGTGTGCGAAATCGCTAGACTCTCGACGTATCGCGCGCATATGAACACGATCATGGCCCAGCGGATCCCCCGGCCAGTCCTGGTCGCGGTTGCCATCGGCGCGACCGTCGTGACCGTGCTCGCAGGCCTGCGGATCATGGCGCCGACCGGTACGGCCGACTGGACTGCAGCCTCGCCATCTGTTGCCGGGGCGCCAGCGGTCGATGCCGCTACCTCCGCTATCGCCGACGCGACCACAACGGGCGCGCTCGACGCACGGCAAAACGTTCGCGACGTGACGCCACCCGGCGTCACCCGCGTCTATATGACCGCGGCGGCGACGGCCACTGCCAAGGGCAAGCCCACGACCTCCATGCAGATCGAGCAGGCCGGGGTAAAGCCGAGCGGATTGATCACGTGGGACGGCGGCAATCTGCAGCTTCATGGCGTGGCGTTTCCCGACGCGCGACGCATATGCGTGTCGGCGTCCGGCGAACGCTGGCCGTGCGGACGCCGGGCTTTCATCGCGTTGCACAACAAGATCGCCACACAGACCCTGCATTGCGAGCCGCGCGCCGCGAGCGATCCGCCGACGGCTACGTGCTTCATCGGCGACACCAATCTGTCGCTTTGGCTGTTGAGCGAAGGGTTCGGCCGCGTCGCGCCGGACGTCTCCGATAAGGAGCTGATCGCCGCCGAAGCCGCGGCAAAGAAGGCGAAGGCCGGGATCTGGGCGGACGCGCAGGAAGCGCCTGCCGAAACGACGGCGCGCAAACAATAGGGTCGACCAATAGTTACGCGACCTTGCGCTCGTCGACGATGACCCTGCCGTCGTTCGGCAAGGTGCCGGGCGCAACGAACTTGACCTGGCCTCGGACCTTGGTCACCGCCTGCAATGTTGCCTCAACCGCTTCGGCAAGCCCTGCGCCCTGCGTGGCGCATTCGGCAATCAGCGTCATCGCGTCCTGCTCGCCCACGCGTGTGACCGCGAGCCGCACGCGGCCAAGCTCGGGATGGCGCTTGGCGACCTCCGCCACCTGTCCCGGATGTACGAACATGCCCTTCACTTTCGTCGTCTGATCGGTGCGCCCCATCCAGCCCGTGATGCGCATGTTGGTGCGCCCGCACGGGGAAATGCCGGGCAGCACGGCCGAAAGGTCGCCGGTCGCAAGCCGCACCATCGGATAATCCGGATTGAACGACGTGATGACGAGTTCGCCGACCTCGCCGTCGGCGACCGGGTCGCCGGTTCCCGGCCGCACGATCTCGACGATGACGGTCTCGTTGACAATCATGCCCTCGCGCGCCGCGCTCTCATAGGCAACGACGCCGCCTTCGGCGACGGCGTAGCACTGCAACGCCGCGACGCCGCGCCCAGCGAGCTCGTCGCGCAAGGATGACGGCAACGCCGCCCCAGAGACGAGCCCGCGCTCGAGTGACGAGGTGTCCATGCCGGACTTTTGCGCGGTATCGAGCAGGATCTTGAGGAAATCGGGCGTGCCCACGTAGCCCGTGGGCCGCAGATGCGCGATCGCCGCGACCTGTTGCTCGGTATTGCCGATCCCGCCCGGGATGACGGCGCAGCCGAGCGCGTGCGCGCCTGCTTCGAGGATGTGGGCGCCGGGCGCAAGATGATAAGTGAACGAATTGTGCACGACGTCGCCGGCGCGAAAGCCCGCGGCGAACAGCGCCCGCGCCGCGCCGCCGAAATCGTCCCCCAGCCCCTGCGGCTCGAAGATCGGCCCGGGCGACATCATCAGGCGTCTGGCCTTGCCCGCCGGCGTAACGTTGAAGCCGCCGAACGGCGGCATCTCCTTCTGCAGCGCCACGAGATCGGACTTGCGCAGCAGCGGCAAATTGGCGAGCGCGGCACGGCTGGTGACCGATTTGGCGTCGACGCCGGCAAGCTGCCTCGCCCAGCCCGGCGCGCTCATCGCGCGCGCGATGGTCTCGGGCAGGAGGCCGAACTGGTCACGCTCACGCGCCGCGGGATCGCGCGTCGCCAGATCATCACAGGGGCCACCGTTGTCCATCCATGCCCTTCCAATGCATTGCCTTACCTGGTCCGCCGCGGATGCTCGCTGACGTCCTCGACCTTCCTGCACAGATTTGGTCAGGCGAGCCAGCGCTTGCGCCGCTTGTAATGCTTGCCTTCGCGGAACGACTTGCGCTTGCCCTCGGCGATGCCGAGGTAGAATTCCTTGACGTCCTCGTTCTCCGCCAGCATGCCAGCCTCGCCATCCATTACGACGCGGCCGTTCTCGAGGATGTAGCCGTAGCTCGCGTATTTGAGCGCCATGTTGGTGTTCTGCTCGGCCAGCAGGAACGACACGCCTTCTTTGTCGTTGAGGCTTCTCACGATCTCGAAGATTTCTTCGACGATTTGCGGTGCGAGCCCCATAGAAGGCTCGTCCAGCAAGATCATCTTCGGACGCGACATCAGCGCGCGGCCGATGGCGCACATCTGCTGCTCGCCGCCCGAGGTATAGCCGGCGATCGCTGCGCTGCGTTCCTTGATGCGAGGGAAATAGCCGTAGACGAGGTCGAGATCACGCCGGATGGCGGCGGCGCCATCGCGGCGGGTGTAAGCGCCGGTGAGCAGGTTTTCCTCGATCGTGAGGTGCGCGAAACAGTGACGGCCTTCCATCACCTGGATGCAGCCGCGCCGCACAAGCTCGTTGGGCGAGAGGGCGTGCACCTCGGCGCCCTGGAACAGGATCGATCCCTTGGTCACCTCGCCGCGCTCGGCGCGCAGTAGGTTGGAGATCGCCTTCAAGGTGGTCGATTTTCCGGCGCCATTGGCTCCGAGCAGCGCCACGATGCGGCCCGTGGGCACGCTGAGCGAAACGCCCTTCAGCACCAGGATGACGTGGTTGTAGACCACTTCGATGTTGTTGAGCGACAGGATCGGCGCGGCGGCGGGCACGGCCTGCGCGCCGCTCCCGGCCAAGGCGGAAGGAGGCGGCGCCGCCGCCTCCTTGGCCTGATTTGGCGGCGCAGCGGACATCACGACGCCGGGCAGAGCGCCGGCGTGATCTTCTTCTCGGACGCGTATTTGGCTGCCGTTTCCTTGACCATCGGAGCGAGCACGGCATCATCGCCGGTGTACCAGTCCGACGTGATCTTCCAGTTCTTGCCGTCCCAGGTCTGGATGCGGCCGGTGCGCGCGCCCTCGTGATCGGCGCAGGAGACCTTGATCGGCTTGAGCACGCCCTCGAAGCCGAGCTGCTTGATACGCGCCTCGGAGAGGTCGAGGTTCTCGAGGCCCCAGCGCACCTGCTCGCCGGTCATCGGCTTCTTGCCGAACCGCTCCTGCGCCGTCCGGATCGCTTCAATGCCGAGCATAGCGTCGATCAGGCCGCGAACGTAGAGGACCTCGCCGGTCTCTTCCCATTTTGCCAGGCCTTTGCCCTTGTCGTAGACGTGCTTCTTGAGATCTTCATGCAATTTGAACTGGCCGGCACTGTGCTGCAGCGTGATGGCGTTGTAACCCTTGGCGCCGTCTTCGGCGGGCCGCACGTCGGGTTCGGCCCCCGACCACCACACGCCGTACATCTTCTCCCGCGGATAGCCGACCGCCACCGCTTCCTTGATCGAGGTCGAGTTCATCACCCCCCAGCCCCACAGCAGGACATAGTCGGGACGGCTCTGCCGAACCTGCAGCCAGGTCGCCTTCTGCTCGACGCCGGGATGGGTGACCGGCAGGAACATGGCCTCGAAGCCGTGCATCTGTGCGCGCTTCTGCAGCAGTGCGATCGGCTCCTTGCCGTAGGGCGAGTCGTGATAGACCAGCGCAATCTTCTTGCCCTTGAGCTTGTCGAAGCCGCCTTCCAGCTTGGCGATATGCTGCAGGATGATATCGGCGGCGGTCCAATAGGTGCCGAGCAGCGGGAAATTCCACTGGTACACCGAACCGTCGCGCGAATCGGCGCGGCCGTATCCCATCGAGATCACCGGGATTTTGTCGACCGGCGCCTTCTCGGTGAGCGCATAGGTGATGCCGGTCGAGAGCGGAATGACATAAGGCGCGCCGGTCGGTCCCTTTGCCTTGAGGCGCTCGTAGCACTCGACGCCACGGTCGGTCGCATAGCCGTGATCGCACTCCTCGAACACGATCCTGACGCCGTTGATGCCGCCGTCGCGCTCATTGACGAGATTGTAGTAGTCGGCAATGCCGTTGGCGAAAGGAATACCGTTGGGCGCATAAGCGCCGGTACGATAGACGAGATGCGGGATGAACTGCTCGTTCTGCTGCGTCCATGCCGGCGCGGCGAACGCGCTTGCGCCGAGCACGGTTGCGACGGCGAACCCGACAAGTCTCCTGGTCATTGCCAGCCTCCCTCGAGATTCCGGACATCCATGTGGCGGCCCGGTCGTTTGCATGCCGCGGGGCATAACCCCGCTCGTTGCTCCGATAGTGCCCATGATCGGACCGCGCCTCAATACGGGAACGGCCATATCCTTAGCTTCTCCTTGCCAATCGCCCACAGCCGGGCAAGGCCCTGCGGCTCCGCGATCAAAAACAGCACGATCATCACGCCGAATACCATGAATTCGATGTGGGAGATCGTCGCGGTTGACACCGGTATGCCGATCCAGTGGGGCAATTGGTTGAGGAAGATCGGGACCAGCACGATGAAGGCGGCACCGAGGAACGAGCCGAGAATCGAGCCCAGCCCGCCGATGATGATCATGAACAGCACCTGGAACGACCGATTGATGTCGAAGGCGAGCGGCTCCCATGAACCGAGCCGGAAGAACCCCCAAAGGGCGCCGGCGATGCCGATATAGAACGATGACACCGCGAAGGCGGAGAGCTTGGCATGCAGTGGCCGGATGCCGATGATCTCGGCGGCGATGTCCATGTCGCGCATCGCCATCCACATGCGGCCGATGCGGCCGCGCACGAGGTTCTTGGCTGCGAGCGTGAGCACCACCACGATCGCGAGCACCAGCAGATACCGTTTCTGTGGTGTGTCGATCGGGATGCCGAACAGTTCGATGCGGCCGACCGCGACCGAACCCGACGGCGCATAGTTGGTGAACCATTTGACCCGCGCGAACAGCCATTCGAGAAAGAACTGCGCCGCCAGCGTCGCCACCGCGAGATAGAAGCCCTTGATGCGCAGCGACGGCAGGCCGAACAAGATACCGACCAGCATCGCCATCACGCCGGCGAATAGGAAGACGAGGATCAGATTGGTCTCGGGCAGGCGCAGCGCGAGATTGTACGCGGCATAGGCCCCGACCGCCATGAATCCGCCGGTGCCAAGCGACACTTGCCCGCAATAGCCGGTCAGGAGATTGAGGCCGATGGCGGCGATCGACAGGATCAGGACCGGGATCAGCACCTCGGTATAGACATACTGGGTGGCGATCACCGGCATGCCGAGGAACGCGAATGCAACCACGGCAATCACGAACCAGCGATCGAGCCTAAGCGGAAAGATCGCCTGATCAGCGGCGTAGGACGTCTTGTAGTGTCCGGCTTCGCGGTAAAACACGGCCTATACCCGTTCGATGATCTTCTCGCCGAACAGTCCCTGCGGGCGAAACAGCAGGAACATGAGCGCGAGCATATAGGCGAACCAGTTCTCGATGCCGCCGCCGGCGAGATCGAACCAGCGGATGAGCACGGGGCCGAGCAGCACTTCGGCGAGCTTCTCGCCGGCGCCGATAATCAGCCCGCCGACGATCGCGCCCGGTATCGAGGTGAAGCCGCCGAGGATGAGCACCGGCAGCGCCTTGAGCGCGACCAGCGCCAGCGAGAACTGCACGCCGAGCTTTGCCCCCCACATCATCCCAGCGACGAGCGCGACGATACCGGCGACCGCCCAGACCATCAGCCAGATGTGGTCGAGCGGAATGCCGACCGATTGCGCGGCCTGGTGGTCGTCGGCCACCGCGCGCAGCGCGCGGCCGACGCGCGTGAACTGGAAGAAGACCGCGAGGACGGCGACCAGCACGGCACAGATGACGGCGGCGATCAGCTCCGACGGATCGATCAGCAGGCCGCCGGCAAACACCGATTCGAGGATGAAGACCGGATTCTTCGGCAGCCCGAGATCGATCTTGTAGATATCGCTGCCCCAGATGGTCTGGCCGAAGCCATCGAGGAAATAGGCGACCCCGAGTGTCGCCATGAACAGGATGATGCCCTCCTGGTTGACCAGGTGCCGCAGCACCAGGAACTCGATCGCATAGGCGAGCGCGATCATGATCAGGACGGTCAGCGCCAGCGCGGCGAGGAACGGCATCACTTCAGAGAGGCGCGCGAGCGAGAGCGCCGCGAACAGCACCATGGCGCCCTGAGCGAAATTGAATACGCCCGACGCCTTGAAGATCAGCACGAAGCCGAGCGCAACCAGCGAATAGAGCACGCCCGTGAGGAGACCGCCGATCAGTGTTTCGAAGATGGGACCGAGCAATTGCGTCGCCTCAATGTTTCACGCCGAGATAGGCGTCGATGACCTTCTGATCGCTCTTGACTTCGTTCGGCGTGCCGTCGGCGATCTTGCGCCCGTATTCGAGCACAACGACGCGGTCGGACAGGTCCATCACCACACCCATGTCGTGTTCGATCAGCGCAATCGTCGTGCCAAAATGGTCGTTGACGTCGACGATGTAGCGCGACATGTCCTCTTTCTCTTCGAGGTTCATGCCGGCCATTGGTTCGTCGAGCAGCAGAAGATCGGGCTCCATGGCAAGCGCGCGCCCGAGCTCGACGCGCTTTTGCAGGCCGTAGGGCAGCCGCCCGACCGGAATACGCCGGATGTGTGGTATCTCGAGAAAATCGATGATCTCCTCGACTTTCAGCCGATGCGCCACTTCCTCGCTCTGCGCCGGACCGACGCGGATGATCTGCCACAGGAAGCCGCGATGCATCTTGAGCGTGCGCCCGGCCATGATGTTGTCGAGCGCCGTCATGCCGCGGAACAGCGCGACGTTCTGGAACGTGCGGGCGATGCCGCCGTGCGCCGCATCGTAAGGCCGCATGGTCGCGCGGGTCTGGCCCCTAAACGTGATACGGCCGTGTTGCGGTCGATAGAAGCCGTTGATCACGTTGAGCATCGAGGTCTTGCCGGCGCCGTTCGGCCCGATGATCGCGCGGATTTCGCCCTTGCGGATGTCGAACGAGACGTCGGCGAGCGCCGTCACGCCGCCGAACGACAACGACACGCCCCCGACCGAGAGCAGCACGTCGCCGGCGGCAACGTCGGGCCCGGCAGAGGCCCTCATGCCGCCCGCCCGATGGCGGCCGGCACGTCGATCGGCTTCATGTCGCGAATTTTGACGCGGGCTGTGATCACGCCCTTGCGACCGTCCTCAAATGTCACTTCGGTTGAGACGTCGGCCTCGGTGGACCGGTTGTAGAGCGCTCGCACGAGCGGCTCGTAACGTTCGGCGATGAAGCTCCTGCGGACCTTCATTGTGCGCGTGAGCTCGCCGTCGTCGGCGTCGAGTTCCTTGTGCAGGATCAGGAAACGCCTGATCTGCGCGCCCGCCATTGCCCGCTCCTCGACCAGCGAGCGGCTGACCTCGGCGACGTGCTTCTCGAGCATGTCGTAGACCAGCGGATGGCCGGCGAGTTCCTGGTACGAGCCGTAGACTACGTTGTGACGCTCGGCCCAGCTGCCGACCGCAACCATGTCGATGTTGAGCATCACGCTGACGAAATCGCGCTTGTCGCCGAACGCGACCGCTTCCTTGATGTTGGGATAGAATTTCAGTTTGTTCTCGATGTATTTCGGTGCGAACAGCGTGCCGTCCTTGAGGCGGCCAACGTCCTTGGCGCGGTCGATGATCTTGAGGTGCCCGGTCTTTGGATCGAAGAAGCCGGCATCGCCGGTGCGCACCCACCCGTCCGGCGTTTTCGTTTCAGCGGTCCTTTCCGGATCCTTGTAGTAGCCGGCGAACACGCCAGGCGATTTGAACAGCACCTCGCCGCTCTCGCCGATCTTCACGTCGACGTCGATGTTCGGCCGGCCGACCGTGTCGGCATAGATTTCGCCGTCGGGCTGCGCCGTGATGTAGACGGCGGCCTCGGTCTGCCCGTAGAGCTGCTTTAGGTTGACACC
>Ga0307472_100000118_pt1 | contig 23691 bp, 22 predicted proteins | sample atmos_gasesAM5C__2_FD_204582 | JGI IMG/M metagenome (GOLD analysis project Ga0307472, IMG submission 204582) | Hardwood forest soil microbial communities from Morgan-Monroe State Forest, Indiana, United States - atmos_gasesAM5C_05 | ecosystem: Environmental > Terrestrial > Soil > Temperate...
AGGCCGGGTTGACCATCGACCGCTTTGCCCCTCGCCTGTCGTTCTTCTGGGCGATCGGCATGAATTTCTTCATGGAAGTCGCCAAAATGCGCGCAGCGCGTCTCCTCTGGGCGAAGCTGATGAAGCCGTTCGATCCCCAGGACGCGCGCTCGCTGTCACTGCGCACGCATTGCCAGACCTCCGGCTGGTCGCTCGCTGCCCAGGACGTGTTCAACAACGTGGCACGTACCGCGATCGAAGCGATGGCAGCGACCCAGGGGCACACCCAATCGCTGCATACCAACGCGCTCGACGAGGCGCTGGCGCTGCCGACCGATTTTTCCGCCCGCATCGCCCGCAACACGCAATTGTTCCTCCAGCAGGAGAGCGGCACCTGCCGCATTGTCGATCCGTGGGGCGGCTCGTTCTATGTCGAACGCTTGACCTACGAGCTCGCCAAGAAGGCATGGGCACACATCCAGGAGGTCGAGCAACTCGGCGGCATGGCCAGGGCGATCGAGGCCGGCATCCCCAAGCTGCGCATCGAGGAGGCCTCGGCCAAGACGCAGGCCCGCATCGACGCCGGCCGCCAGTCGGTGATCGGAGTGAATAAGTATCGGCCGGAGAACGAAGCGGCGATCGACGTCCTCAAGGTCGACAATTCGGCGGTGCGCACGCTGCAGATCGACAAGCTCGGCCGGCTCAAGCGCGAACGCGATCCAAAGGCCGTCGCGGATGCGCTCGCCACACTCACGCGCAATGCCGGCGGCGGCAACGCCAACCTGCTTGCGCTCGCCATCGACGCCGCTCGCGCCAAGGCAACCGTCGGCGAAATCTCCAATGCACTGGAAAAGGTCTTTGGCCGGCACCGTGCCGAGATCAGGTCGATTTCCGGCACCTACAAACGGGAGGTCGGCGCCATGTCGGAAGCGGTCGAGCGGGTGCAGAAGCTGGTCGCCGAGTTCGAGCAGAATGAAGGCCGCCGCCCGCGCATCCTGGTCGCCAAGATCGGCCAGGACGGGCACGACCGCGGCCAGAAGGTGATCGCCACCGCCTTCGCCGATCTCGGCTTCGACGTCGACATCGGGCCGCTGTTCGCGACGCCGGCTGAGGCCGCGCGCCAGGCGGTGGAGAACGACAGCCATATCGTCGGCGTGTCGTCGCTCGCCGCCGGACATCTCACCCTGGTACCAGAGCTCAAGGCGGCGCTCGTCAAGGAGGGCCGCGACGACATCATGATCGTGGTCGGCGGCGTGGTGCCGCCGCAAGACTACGACGCGTTGAAAAAGACCGGCGCCGAGGCGATCTTCCCGCCCGGCACGGTGATCGCGGAAGCGGCCGAGGCACTGGTCAAGACCCTCAACCGCCGGCTGGGGCACAGACGCGCGGCGGCGGAGTAGGGCGAAAGCGCTTAGAACGTGATATGCTTTCAGTATGATGCTTGTTGCTGACCTGACACGCGACGAGGCCGTCGCGGGCCTCCTCCGGCTGGAAACAATGCTGCGCTCGTGCGGCATCACGCGGCTCGCGATTTTCGGGTCGCGCGCGGGGGGAGATCAGCGGCCGGAAAGTGACCTCGACGTTCTCATAGACCTCGAGGGCGGGCGCAAATTTTCCCCGCTCGACTTGGTCGGTCTCGCTCACGTTATTGAGGATGCGCTAAGCCTCTCTGCGAATATATTTCATGCGGGCGGAGCTTGGGGGCCGCCAATGACCACCACAGTTCGCCCGAATATCATTGAGGTCTTTGGATGACCAGTCGCGTTTACTGGCGCCTTGGGGACATGATGACAGCGATCAGGGACATTCGAAATCTACTATTTGGACAGACTTCGGTGTGCTCCCCTGGAATCGCGCGACGCGCTTGCACGGCCTGGGCAAGAACGTATTCGTCGCCCCGGCCAGGGCAGACGGCAACAACAACTGCGTCGTCTTCAAGGTTCGCGGCGCCGAAATATTCATCCATCCTGCCGAATGCACCGAGCAAAGCCGGCGTCGATGCAGCTTTCGGGGTCGCTGTGCGCCAGAGCGAATGCATACTCGACAGCGCGCGCGATCCGAAGGCGTTGTTCGCCATGATTGTGCCTGGTGCGCCCAACGCCAAGCTGGTGCGCGAATAGCATTTGCGATCCGCATCCATGGCTTCATCCTCCTCCTCTTCGCCGGACGTCGCCCGCCTCGCGCGGGGCATTCGCGCAGGAGAACGGGCGGTGCTTGCCCGCGCCATCACGCTGGTCGAAAGCAAGCGCGCCGACCACCAAAAGGCGGCGCGCCGGCTGGTGCAGGATCTCTTGCCGCTGACCGGCAAGGCGCTGCGCGTCGGCATCACCGGCGCGCCCGGCGTCGGCAAGTCGACCACCATCGATACGCTCGGAACGCTGCTCACCGGTCAGGGCCACAAAGTCGCGGTGCTCGCGGTCGATCCATCGTCGGTACGCTCAGGCGGCTCGATCCTCGGCGACAAGACCCGCATGGCGCGCCTGGCGGGCGACGCCGATGCCTTTATCCGTCCGTCACCCGCCGCCGGCACGCTCGGCGGCGTCGCCGCCAAAACGCGCGAGACCATGCTGATCTGTGAAGCGGCCGGCTATGACGTGATCCTGGTCGAGACCGTCGGCATCGGTCAGTCGGAGACCTCGGTCGCCGACATGACGGACTTCTTCCTCGTGCTGATGCTGCCGGGCGCCGGCGACGAGCTGCAGGGCATCAAGAAGGGCGTGGTCGAACTCGCCGACATGATCGCGATCAACAAGGCCGACGGCGACAATATCGGGCGCGCGACCGCCGCCGCCGCGGAGTACCGCGCCGCGTTGCACATTCTCACTCCGCGCTCGCCGAGCTGGACGCCACCGGTCATCACCTATTCCGCCATGACCAGCAACGGCATGACGGACCTATGGGGCAAGGTCGTCGAGCATCGCCGTAAGCTGGACGCTTCGGGCGAGCTGGCCGCGCGCCGCCGCGAGCAGCAGGTCAAGTGGATGTGGACGATGTTCGAGGACCGCCTGCGCGGGCGCCTCGCCTCGGATAGCGCCTCCAAGGCCAAGCTCTCCCGCATCGAGGCGGCGGTGGCGGAGGGAACCTTGTCGCCGACCATGGCGGTCGAGGACATCGCGCGGGCGCTGGGGATGTGAGCATTGCGTCAATGACCCGCAAAGTTCTTTTCACCGGTTTCGGATCGTTCCCGGGCGCGCCGGTCAACCCGTCGGGCCCCCTCGCCACGCGGCTCGGACAGAGCCGACGCCTTGCCTTCGCCGGCATGCAGCGCATCGTGCACGTGTTTCCGACCTGCTATGCCGCGGTCGACCGCGAGTTGGCGGCGCTGATCACGCGCCATCGGCCGGAGGCGATCGTCATGCTGGGCCTTGCCGGGCGCACCAAGCACGTGCGCATCGAGACGCAGGCGCGCAATGCGGTATCGCTGCTGTTTCCCGATGCCGACGGCATCGTGCCGCGCATCGGCACCATCCGCCGTCATGCGCCGGCGCGGCAGGCGGGCCGTGCACCGTTCCGCCGCCTGCTCGCGGCAGCGCGGGGGACCCGCATCAAGACGATGCTTTCGCGCGACGCCGGGCGTTATCTCTGTAACTACATCTACTGGCGCGCGGTTGAGGCAGCGGAAAAGCCGGACGGTCCCCGGCTCGTTGTCTTTGTCCACGTCCCCAAGGTGCGGACGGATCAGCGGCGGCGCGGAACGCGCCGGCCGGTGCCGAGCGTCGCCGATCTCGCGCGCGTCGTCGAGGCGATCGCGGCGGCTGCCGTCATTGCCCTCCGCGCCGATCGGCCAGCAGTTCGTTCGCCGGCGTGATCATGCCGACGCTGATCCCGTTCCAGTTGCGCAAGGTCGGGCGGAGGTATCGTTCGAACGCCGCGCCGTCGGACGCGGCGAGCGGAAGAAAGCGCGCGATCATCGCGGCCATCGCCACTTCGGCGGCACGACCGCCGCCGTCGTCGCACTTGATGGCAATGCCCAGGCCCTCACGCGGTAATGCCCCGCAATGGACGCCTTCTGCGCCGGTCTTGACAAAGACGTGTTCGCCGAAATGCTCCATCACGCCGGTGCAGAAGCGCCCGGTCCCCGCCACGTACCAGGGTCTGGCCGCACAGGCCGTGCGCAGCCGCCGCGCCGCCGCGGCGCGCTGCGGCGCCAAACCATGACCGCTGCCGAAACGGGCAAAGGCGTGGGCGAGATCGCGCAACGGCAGCGCCCAGGTCGGCACCGAGCAGCCGTCGACGGCGCGCCGCTCGTCCGGGATCGCAATTCCGGCGAGATCTTCGATCGCCGCCTTGACGGCGCGCTGCACGGGATGTGCCGGGTCGGTATAGCCGCGATAGTCTGTGCCGAGCGCGCAGGCAGCGCAGACGAAGCCGGCATGCTTGCCCGAGCAGTTGTTGTGGAGCGCGGAGGCCCGACCGCCGGCGCGCGCGAGCGTCTGGGCCGACGGCTGGTGGATCGGCCAGTGGGCGCCGCAGGCGAGCGCCGACGGATCGAGATCGGCGCGCGCGAGCATGCGTTCGACACCGACGACGTGCGCGGGTTCCCCGCCGTGCGAAGCGCAGGCGAGTGCAAGTTCCTCCGCGCCGAAGCCGAAGCGCTCAGCCGCGCCGGCTTCGACCAGCGCCAGCGCCTGCAACGCCTTGACCGCCGAACGCGGATAGACCGGCGTCGCCACATCGCCGAGCGCAAGCACGGTCGCGCCGTCGGCATCGACTACCGCGACGGCGCCGCGATGGCGACTCTCGACCAGCGCACCACGGGAGACTTCGGCAAGGACAGGATTCACCATTGCGCGACCGGACATTGCGCCGAATTCATTTAGCCGCCACATTAAGAGCAGAAACGTCCGGTGACTTCGCCCGCCATGGCTTCGCGCGTCAAGAGATTCCAGCAAATCGTCGCAATCGTCTTCCTGATGCCGATCGCGATCCGCACCGGCCTTTATGTCGCGGGCAATCATCCGCGCAGTTGGCGCGACGCCAACTGGTCGAGCACCGGCCTCCTCCCGCCCGCGGTCAGCAATCGCGAGGCGCGCGTTCTCGTATTCTCTGCACGCAACGGAACCTGGCGCAGCATCTTCGCCGTTCACACGTGGATCGTAATCAAGCCGGAGAATGCCGAGCGCTATACGCGCTACGACGTGACCGGCTTCGGTCAGCCGGTGCGCGTCAACGGCTTCCCTCCCGATGCGCGCTGGTTCAGCTACAACCCGCAGGTCGTGGCGGACATTCGCGGCGTGGCGGCCGCCGCGGCGATCCCCAAGATCGAGGCTGCGATCAGGGCCTATCCCTTCGCCAACGACGGGGACTACCGCCTGTGGCCGGGCCCGAACAGCAACACGTTCGTGGCGACGATCCTCCGCGCGGTTCCCGAACTCGCGGTGGCCATGCCGCCCGAGGCGATCGGCAGGGATTTTCGCCCCGACGGGTCGTTCGTCGGCCTGACCGCTAGCCGTACCGGCTATGAGGTAAGCATCTACGGCCTGCTCGGCGTCAAGCTCGGCTGGGTCGAAGGCGTCGAACTCAACCTGTTCACGCTGGTTGCGGGCCTCGATCTGCGGCACCCGGCGTTGAAACTGCCCGGCGTCGGCCGCTTCGGGATCGATGCGCTCGCCCTGCCAACCGCCGCCGCAGGCGGCGGTTGGACGCAATTGGCCCGTTGAAGTCACGGGATTTTCACGGCGAATTGTCCTCATGCGCCGGCCCTGGTGGTGACGGCCTAGCCCGTTTGTGCGAGCCTCGGCCGCGTCAACCGGGGCTGGATTCATGCGCGATACGTGGCCGCTGCTCGAAAACATCCCGTTTCCCGTCATCAGCCGCGGCCGGCTCGACACGTTGCAGGTCAATGTCGGCTATCGCTGCAATCAATCCTGCGTGCATTGCCACGTGGCGGCGGGGCCGCACCGCACCGAGGAAATGACCGGCGAGATCGCCGACGTCGTGCTCGCCTTCATCGAGCGCCGGCGCATCGCGACGCTCGACGTGACCGGCGGCGCCCCCGAGCTCAACGCACATTTCCGCCGCCTCGTCACCGGTGCGCGCAATATAGGCGCGCGGGTGATCGACCGCTGCAACCTGACGATCCTCGAGGTGTCGGGCCAGGAAGACCTCGCGGAGTTTCTTGCCGGCGAGCAGGTCGAAATCATCGCCTCGCTGCCGTGCTATCTCGAGGAGAATGTCGACCGCCAGCGCGGCAAGGGTGTGTTCGAAAGCTCGATCCGCGGGCTGAAACGCCTCAACGCGCTCGGCTATGGCCGCGATGAAACCGGCCTCGTCCTCAATCTGGTCTACAATCCGCAGGGGCCGTCGCTGCCACCGCCGCAGATCGCGCTTGAAGTCGACTACAAACGCATTCTCGGCGAACGTTATGGCGTCACGTTCAATAACCTCTACACGCTTGCCAACATGCCGGTCCAGCGTTTCGGCTCGATGCTGATTTCCAAAGGTCAGTTCGACGCCTATCTCGGACTGCTAAGGCAGGCGCATCGCGACGACAATCTCCCCGGCGTCATGTGCCGTAACCTCATGTCCGTCGACTGGCGCGGCTATGTCTACGATTGCGACTTCAACCAGATGCTCGACCTGCCGCTGTCACACGGCGCGCGCGAGCGCGTACATCTCACCGATCTGCTCGACCACGACATCGCCGGCAACCCGATCCGCGTGGCCGGCCATTGTTTCGGCTGCACCGCCGGCCAGGGCTCGAGCTGCGGCGGTGCGCTCAAGGACGCGGCGGAATGAACGACACGGCCGTCGCTGGCAAGGTTGCTCGCGCGAGACGTTCGAACGCGGCCGGCCGCATGTGCCCGGTCGATTATCGCTACCCGCCTGCGGCGTTGGCTCGCAAGGCTGATTTTGCAGCGAGTACGCTCTACATCGTCGGCGGACTCTACGGAAATCTTGCGGCGCTGGATGCGGTCGAGCGCCTGGCGGCGACCGAACCGGCACCGGCCGCCATCGTCTTCAACGGCGACTATCACTGGTTTGACGCCGAGCCTGATTGGTTCGCCGAGGTCGAACGCCGCGTTGCGGGTCATCGCACCCTGCGCGGCAATGTCGAGACCGAGATCGCGCGTCACGACGACATCGGCGCCGGCTGCGGCTGCGCCTATCCCGAATCGGTCGACGACGGCGTAGTGCAGCGCTCGAACGAGATCCTCGTCGATCTCGAGCGCACGGCGGCGACCATGCCGGCCGCGCGCGAGCGCCTCGCACAACTGCCCATGCACCTCGTCGCACAGGTCGGCTCTTTGCGCGTCGGCATCGTGCATGGCGACGCAGCATCCCTCGCCGGCTGGGCATTTGCGCCGGATCGGCTCGACGCGCTCGAAGCGCGCGGCTGGCTTGCCGAGGTGCAGCGCCAATCACGCATCGACGTGTTCGCCTCGACCCACACTTGCCTCGCCGCGCTGCGCGACCTCACGCTGCCGCGCCGACGGCTTACCGTGATCAACAACGGCGCCGCCGGCATGCCGAATTTCGCCGGCACGCGCTTCGGCCTGGTATCGCGGATTTCCACCCTGCCCTCGCCGCATCCGACGCTTTATGGCCTCGTGCGCCAGGATATCCACATCGATGCCATCGCGCTCGACGACGACCAACCGACGTTCCTTGCTCGCTTTCTCGCCCGCTGGCCAGACGGCTCGCCCGCCCATGTCTCCTATTACCGCAGAATCGCCGAAGGCCCTGACTATAAGGTCGAGCAGGCGCGCGCATGGCCGCCGACCGGCGCCGCGTAAGCGCTGTTGAAGTCGAGGCTTTTTGCGGGCAAACAGGGGCATGAATCGGCTGTCGATCATCGTTCCGGTGCTTGACGAAGCGGAAGGGATTGCCGCCGTCCTCACGGCGCTCGCACCCTTGCGCGCGCGCGGCGCCGAGGTGATCGTGGTCGACGGCGGCAGCCGCGACTGCACCGCCGATCTCGCCCGCCCGCTGTGCGACCGCGTCATCACCACACTGCGCGGCCGTGCCGCGCAGATGAACGCCGGCGCCGCGGCCGCCGCTGGCAACGTGCTGCTGTTCCTCCACGCCGACACCACGCTCCCGGCCGCTGCCGACAGCCTGGTGATCGACGGCCTGGCGCGAAGCCGCCGCGCCTGGGGCCGTTTCGACGTGCGCATCGCCGGCCGCCATCCGCTGTTGCCGATTGTCGCCTGCCTGATGAACCTGCGCTCGCGCCTGACCGGCATCGCCACCGGCGACCAGGCGATGTTCGTCACGCGCGACGCCTTCGCTATGGCCGGTGGCTTTCCCGACCTACCTCTGATGGAGGACATCGCACTGTCGCGCCGGCTCAAGCGCTTGACCGCGCCGCTCTGCCTCGCATCGCCGGCCGTCACCTCGGGCCGGCGGTGGGAAAAGCACGGCGTCATACGAACGATCCTGTTGATGTGGCGGCTGCGGCTCGCGTTCTTCTTTGGCGCCGAGCCGGCGCAGCTTGCACGGACCTACGGCTATGCCCCCCGCCGTCCGTGAGCCGATCGCGATCGCGATCCTCGCCAAGGCGCCCCTGCCGGGGCTGGCCAAGACGCGCCTTACGCCCGCGCTCGGCGCCGAGGGCGCGGCCGCACTGCAGGCGCGCTTCATCGAGCGTGCGGTCGAGACGGCGCACGCCGCCGCCATCGGCCCGGTGACGCTGTGGGTGGCGCCCGACGAGCGTCATCCGGCGTTCCAGACCCTCGCAGCGCTCCTCGGCGTGCCGCTGGTGCGCCAGCCCGACGGCGATCTCGGCCTGCGCATGCTGGTCGCCATGGCGACCGCGCGCGGTCCGGCCATCGTCATCGGCACCGACTGCCCCGCCTTGACCGTTGACCACGTACGCCTCGCGGCGGACTTCTTGCGCAATCGCACCGACGTTGTGATCGTTCCGGTCGAGGACGGCGGCTACGCGCTGATCGGATCACGCTGGCCCGATCCCGCCCTGTTCATCGACATGCCGTGGAGCACCGCGACGGTGATGGACGAGACGCGGCGGCGTCTCGCCAAATCGGGATTGTCATGGCGCGAGCTGCCGCGGCTGTGGGACGTCGACGTGCCGGCCGATCTCGACCGCCTGCGCGCCGCCGGGCTGGCGAGCCTGATCGGCTGAACCCACGCCTGCGGACTTGCATTTCCCCGACAAGCGACATTGAGAGGCGCACGGCAAAGCGAACCCGTGTTCCGGACGAGCGAGCGCAGCGAGCGAAGAACCGGGACGAGTGCGAGGATCGACGCGGCAAGCCCGCATCGCAATATTGTGCTTCGCGATTCTCTTGCTGGGTCCACACTGCGCCCTCGCTCCAGTCGCCGGGACACGGGTCATCAATCGTCTAAGTCAGCTCAGGCGGATGAGCGCGAGCCCGGCGACGATGACGAGCGCAGCAGCGACGCGGACCGGCCGCAGTGGCTCCTTCAGCACCACGACGGCGATCAGCGCGCCGAACAGCACGCTCGTCTCGCGCAAAGCGGCAACGATGGCGATCGGTGCGACCGTCATCGCCCAGATGGCGATCCAGTAGGAGCCGAGCTGCAGCGCGCCGCCGACCAGCCCACGCGCTCGGAACGGCGCCATGTCGACGATGATGCTGCCGCCCCGCCGGGCCAGCGCATAGCCCGCCATGATCACTGCATTGCCGGTGAACAAAGCGACCGAATAGGCGTGCGGATTGCCGGAGACACGCGCGCCGACGCCGTCGACCAGCGAATACGCACAGATCGTCGTCGCCGTGAACAAGGCAAAGCCGACGGCGCGGCGGTCGAGCCCGATGAAGTTGCGCCCGCCGCGCACCGACAACGAAAAGACACCAGCGACCAGGAAAACGATGCCGATACAGGCTGGAACGCTCAGCCGTTCGCCGAGCAGCGCGGCCGACAGGGTGGCGGTGAGCAGCGGCGCCGAGCCGCGCGCGATCGGGTAGACCTGCCCCATGTCGCCAGCGCGGTAGGATTCGATCAGGCCGATGAAATAGACGAGATGCAGCAGGATCGAGGCCACGACCCACGGCCACGCCGCCGGGTCGGGCACGCCGACCAACGGCACGAACGGCAGCGCGACGATCCCGGCCGCGACCGCCACCAGCACCGTGGTCGAGAACGGATCGAACCCGACCTTGATGACGGCGTTCCAGCTGGCGTGGCAGGCTGCGCCGAACAGGACGGCGGCAAAGACGAAGGATTCCATGAGGTGTCAGGGTGGGATTCGCGGGCAAGCTTGGCACGATACCATATCGTTCTCGGCTATGCTGGCTACGGCTTGCCACTGGCGATGCGACCGTGCAAACGGCGGTGTTTGCAAGGCGGCACAGAGGGGGTTCTATGTTCACGACGCCGCGCCTGATCGCGATCGCGCTTTGCGCCGCGCTCAATTTTTCCATCGGCTCAATCGTCTTCCTGCTTAAGCTGCCGATCTATCTCGACTCGATCGGGCTCATCCTGTGCGCGCTGCTGCTGGCGCCCGACCGCAAGACCGGCCTGGTCTGCGCCTGGCTCTCCGGCGCGCTCAGCACGACCCTCAGTTTTCTTATCCTCAACCCCTTCATCCTGTGGTTCGAGATGACCGACGTCGCGATAGTGCTGGTTTCGGTGTTGCTGACCGCGCGCTTCCATCAGACGTTCCGCGCGCGGCCGTTGCCGACAGGCCGCTTCGCCGCCGCCGTCATCATTTGCGGCATCGTCACCGGCATTGTCTCCGCCATCGTGTCTGCGCCCGTCGTCGCCTATCTGTTCGGCGGCGTCACCGGCAGCGGCTCGGCCTTCGTCGTCGCCTTCTTCCTCAAGATCGGACGGCAACTCCTTGAGGCCGCGCTGCTCTCGGGCCTGACCGCCGAGCCGATCGACAAGACGCTGCAGGTCCTGCTCGCCGCCCTGCTCTACCGCGCGACGCCGGCCGATTTCATTGCCATGCTCCACGCGCCTGATGCGGCGCCACGCAAAGCGGCGTGATGACCCCCAACGGCGCCGCGCTCTTCGCCTTGATCGTCGTCATCGGCGCCGTCGCGGCATCGAGCCTCGCCGGGCTGGCCATCCTCGCCGGGCTGCTCGCTGCCATGGCGGCATTCGAGGTGCGTGAACGGGCGCATCGTGCGCTGTTGCGCGCCGTGATGGTGGTGTTGCCGCTCGCCGCCTTCATGGCATTGGTCTGGGTCGGCATCGTTGGCCGCTCGGCCGCGGAGATCGCGGCCGGTACGCCAGGCACGCGTCAGGCCGCGGCGCTCTACGTCGGTTTCATCTGTCTGCGGCTCCTGCTCGTCGTGCTGGCGATCCAGCTCGTCGTCCTGCGCTTCGACCGACTCACGCCCCTGCAGTTCGTCTGCGCCTTGCGCCTGCCGATCATGGCCAAGCGGTTGTTGGTGCTGACGCTGTCGCTGATCGAGACCTTGCGCCACGCGATCGATCGCGCGCGCACCGCGCTGGTCGCGGCCGGGCTCGTCACCCGGCGACCGTCGCTGCGCAACGTAACGACCGGCTGGGTGCTGGTGCAGACCGTATGGCTCACCGCCGTCACCATCGTGGTCGGACGCATGCGCGACAAGTGGCCAGCCGAGCAGACGCTCGCGCTGCTCGACGACACGCTCGATGCCGGCGAGCCGCTGCCCTTGAGCACCGACGACCGGATCTGGCTGCCGGTCGCGCTCAGCGCCACGCTGGTCGTCCTGGGAGCGGGCTGAATGGCGCGCCGCGAATTGATCGCCGGGCCAAATTTCTCGGGACGCAGCGCGGCGTTGCGTGCGCGGCTCGACGCCGCCCGGCAGCCGAGCTTTTTCATCGGGCCCTATGCGGAAGCGGCGCTGTCGGGCCTTTCCTCGACGGTGACCGACGAAATTGCGATCTATCGCGCAACAGGAACGCCTGTGCGCCGCACCGCATTCACCCCGCTCGATTTCGCCGGCTGTGGCGCGCGCAAACCGCAGACGCTGTCGGGCGGCGAGCAGGTCCTGCTGGCGCTGCATTGCTTCTCGCAGTCGGCGTTCGGCGCGATCGCGATCGATACCGCGCTCGAGCAGCTCGACGCTGCACACCGCAACGCGGCGCTCGATTTCGTCAATCGCTCGGACGAGCGCGGCTGCGACGTCGCGCTCATCGACAACCGCCTCACCCGGCCGCCCCACGACTGGTCGGTGACCACGCTCGCCGCCGAGACGCCGGCCTTCGCTTGCGATCCGGCGGGCTTCGTTGCCAATGTCGAGCCGCGCCGGGCACGGTCGCTTACGATCCGCGGACTCGATTTCCGTTATCCGAACGGCGCCGACGTCTTTCGTGGTGTCGAGCTGACGCTCGAGCCCGGTCAGGCCTACCGACTGTTCGGCGCCAACGGCGCCGGCAAGACGACCCTGCTGAAGCTTCTGGTCGGCGTGCTCGCGCCGTCGCGGGGAACACTTCTGCTCGACGGCGTCGATTACGCGCCCTGGCGTCACGGCAATGCCGCGTTTGCGCTCGCCACGCAAAACCCCGATCATCAGTGGTGTGGCGCGACCCTGCGCGAGGACATCGCACGCCGCCGAGCAGGGCTCGGAAGGCGCCGCGAGATCGTCTTCCCGTCCGACCAACGGCTGACGGAAGGCGCCAACAAGCTCGGCATCACGGCGTTCGACCAGCACCTCTACGAGCTACCGCTCGCGGCGCGCAAGCGCCTGAGCTGGCTGTGGCCGCTGTCCGGCGTCATGCCGTGGCTGATGTTCGACGAGCCCACGATCGGCCAGGACGGCGAGACGCGCGCGCAGCTTGCGGCCGCGCTCACGCAGCTCGGCGGCCTCGGCCATGGCGTCGTGTTCGTCACCCATGACGACGATTTCGCGTGCCGCGTCCCGCATCGCGTGCTCAGCATCGCGGATCAGGGCATCACGGCCGGCCGTGGAGGCTAGAAGCTATCGCTGGCAGCACGATGCGGAACCGGCTGCCGCCGCCGTCGGCCGCGATGCATTCGGCGTCACCGCCGTGGCTGCGGGCGATCTGGCGTACCAGCGCGAGGCCGAGCCCGAAGCCGCGGCCGCTCTCGGCCGAACCCGCCCGGCGATAGAACGGCTGGAATATCCTTTCGCACTCGGCCTCGGGAATGCCCGGACCGTGGTCGCGCACGTCGATCGAGGCACTACGGTCGCCGGCGCGACCGACGCACACCTGCGCCTCGCCGCCGCCGTGACGGCGGGCATTGTCGAGGAGATTGCGGATCATCCGCCGCAACAACGCCGGATCGCCGCGCGCCGCCACCGGCTCGCCGGTGACATTGGCGTCATAGCGCGCGCCCTCCTCGGCCGCCAGCGCCAGGAGATCGACGTCCTCGGTACGCTCCGGCGCCCCAACCGCATCGAGCCGCGAGGCAAGCAGAAGCTCGTCGATCAACTGGTCGAGCTCGGCGATGTCGGCCTTGAGTTGCGCGCGCTTCTCAGGCTCGATCGTCTCGCCAGCGAGCGACAGCGCGAGATTGATGCGGGTGAGCGGCGTGCGCAGCTCGTGCGAGCAGTTGGCGAGCAGCATCTTGTGCGACCTGACGAGGTCCTCAATCCGGCTCGCGGCGCGATTGAAGCTTTCGGCGAGCCCCGCGACCTCATCCCTGCCTTCGACCGAGACGCGGGCGGCAAGATCGCCGCGGCCGAGCTGCTCGACGCCCGACCGCAGCCGCTCGAGGCGGCGCGTGAGCCGCCGCGCCACCGGATAGGCGCCGACGGCGACCGCGCCGGCGACGGCCGCGAGCACGACCAGCAACCATCCACCAGGGCGCCATGGTCGCTGCGGCAGGCGCGTGAGCAGCCAGCGCCCGTCATTGAGCCGCAGCAGCCACGCCGGGCCGCCGGGACCCGGCACGAAACCTGGCCCGGCCCGGTCGGGACGGAACGGCGGCAGCGGACGGCCGACGTGCGCGAGCAGGGCGCCGTCGGGCCCATAGAGGCCAAGATCGGCGCGCAGCCGCTCATGCAGGCGCTCGAGCGTCGCCTGCTGGGCGCCGAGCGGTGCGTCCGGCGGCGGCAGCATGGAGGTGGCGAAATCGCTCACCACCTCGACGGCGTCGTCGAAGCGCGACGTGTCTGCGAGCCGCCACAGCGCGCCTACCGCGACCACCGCGATGACCAGGATGGCGACGATGGTGAGATAGAATTGAAGATAGAGCCGCCGCATTGCTAGCGGTCCTGCTCGCGGGCGAAGACATAGCCGGCGCCGCGCACGGTGAGGATGCGCCGCGGCTTCTTCGGATTGTCCTCGATCGCCGCGCGGATGCGCGAGATGTGCACGTCGACCGAACGGTCGAAGGCTTCGAACGCTTCGCCCTTGAGCAGGTCCATCAGCGCGTCGCGCGACATCACCCGGCCGGCATGGTTTGCCAGCGCGTCGAGCAGCGCGAACTGATAGCTTGTCAATCCCCGCTCCTCGCCGTCGAGCCGGACTTGGCGCGCGCCGCGGTCGATCTCCAGCCGGCCGAAGCGCCGCACATCGTGCGCCGGCGGGGCCGACTTGCGGCGCAGGATGGCGCGCAGCCGGGCGAGAAGCTCGCGCGGCTCGAACGGCTTGGGCAGGTAGTCATCAGCGCCGATCTCGAGGCCGACGACGCGGTCCATGGCGTCGCCGCGCGCGGTCAGCATCAGGATCGGCACGTCGGAGGTCTGACGCACGCGCCGGCACACATCGAGGCCGTCGGCGTCCGGCAGCATGAGATCGAGCACCACGGCGTCGAAGGTTTCGCGCTTGAGCCGCTGCTCGCCGTCGCGCGCGGTCGCCGCCGTGGCGACGCGGAACTCCGCCTGGCCAAGATAGTCGGCGACCATGTCGGCGAGGCGCTGGTCGTCCTCGATCAGGAGAATCCGGGCGGTCATGGCCTGAGTATCCGACGGCGGCGCCGATCCTGTCATCACCGGCGGAGCCTGTCGTCAAAGATTGCCGGCCGGTCATCGGGGGGACATGACCGGCCGGCAGGTGGCGACGCGGGGATCGATTGCCGCGTCGGCCGTGAACTATCCTCGGAACCAGCGGTGGCGTTCCTCGATCCGTTTGGCGAGCTCGGCGCGCTGGGCCGGGGTAAGCACGTCACCGGCGTCGGCGACGGCGGCGGTCAGGCGCTTCGAGGCCGCTTCGGCGAGCTGCATCTGGTGGGCGCGCAGTGTTTCGAGCTTGCCGCGGTCGATGGTCGGCGCGGCGAGCGTGTCGGCGATTTCCTTGCGGCCATCGAGATGCTTCTGGCGCAGCGCATAGAGGTCGTCGGCCGCAGCGCGCAGGATCGCAGTGATCTTCTGCTTCTGGTCGCTGCTGGCGTCAGCCGCCCACAAACCACGGTCGACCAGGCGCTCGATGCGGCCGGGCGTGAGGATCGGTCCGCCGCCCATTGGGCCACCGTGCCAACCGAGACGGCCGGATCCACCGGGACCGCCGCGCGGACCGTCGCCGTGCGGCCCGTCGTAGTGCCAGCCCCAGCGCGGACCGTAGTCCTGCGACAAGGCCGTGGTGCCGACACCGATGATGGCGCCGAAAACGACCAGCGCGCTGCCGACCAGGAGGCGGCGGAGCCGGCTCGGTCGCGGCGCCGGCGGAGACGACGGGAGAGAGGATGCGTTGTCGGTGCTCATGGGATGCTCCTTCGCTGCGGCCATCGCGGCCGTTGGCGCTGAAGCTATGAGCACGTCGTTGCGGCGGATTGTCCCGATTGTAAAGTTATGTAAACGCGCGGACGCTCAGTCCTTGTACGTCACGCCCGGCCACAAGGCTGGCGCCGAACGCGCATATTGTGGTGGCCGCTTGACCTCGGCGCCGAGCACCTGGGCGGCGTGCCAGGCCCAATGCGGATTGTCGAGCGCGGCGCGCGCGAGTGCGACCATGTCGGCCTTACCCTCCGCGATGATCGCCTCGGCCTGCGTGGGCGTAGCGATCAGCCCGACGGTGCGGGTCGCGATTCCGGTCTCGCGCTTTATCGTCTCGGCGAGCGGCACATTGTAGCCCGGCGTGGCCGGGGTGCGCGTGTCGGCGGTGACGCCGCCCGACGACACGTCGACATAATTGAGGCCGGCCGCCTTCAGCGCCTTGGTGATGACCACCGCGTCCTCGACCGTGAGGCCGCCCTCCTTCCAGTCGCTGCCGGTGATGCGCGCGCCCAGCGCGATCGTCTTCGGCACCACCGCGCGGATGGCGCGCGTCACCTCGAGTGGATAACGCATGCGGTTGTCGAGCGGGCCGCCGAAGCCGTCGTTGCGCTTGTTGGAGATGGGCGACAGGAAGCTGTGCAGCAGGTAGCCGTGCGCCATGTGCAGCTCGATCACGTCGAAGCCGATGCGCACAGCGCGCGCGGCGGCCGACACGAAGGCGTCGCGCACGCGCGCCATGTCGTCCTCGGTCGCGGCGCGCGGCGTGTGCCAGCCCGTGCCGAACGGAATAGCGGACGGCGCGACCGTCTCCCACGGGTCGGCGCCCGGCCTGAGCGCGCCGCCCCCCTCCCAGGGCCGCTGGGCCGAGCCCTTGCGGCCGGAATGGGCGAGCTGGATGCCGAGCCTGGCCGTGCCGATGCGCCGGCAATGGACGATGACGTCCGCCAGCTCCGCCTCGCAGGCATCGGAATAGAGGCCGAGGCAGCCGTGGCTGATGCGGCCGTGACGCTCGACATGGGTCGCCTCGGCCACCAGCAGGCCGGCGCCAGAATTGGCCAGCATGCCGAGATGGGTCTTGTGCCACGCATTGGCGCAGCCGTCATCGGCGCTGTACTGGCACATGGGCGAGATGACGATGCGGTTGGCGAGTTCTGCGGCGGCGAGCTTGAACGGAGAAAACAGAGCGCTGGTCATGATCTTCCAGATGAGGTTGGGGGAAGAGCGAGTGTAGGCTGTCTTTATATATACTAGACTAGTGCTCTAGCGATCTTGCGGCCTACGGGTCGCGATTGCCGAAATCGGCGCAGGACCACCGGATCAACCGCCGGGATATAGCGATCGGCCTGGCATTGGCAATCGCTTCCGGCCGCGTTGTGCCCGCCCTCCGGGTCGGCCATCCTGTCGCGCGACGCCGCGACACGGACGGCAAAGGGAGGAATGAATGCGGTTGGGACGTTACGCGTGTGGCTTGGTTGCCGCCGCCTGCCTGGTGCTGGGACTTCAGGGCGCCGCGGCGCAGGCCTATCCGGAGCGGCCGGTTCGCGTGATCATCGCCTTCGCCGCCGGCGGCACCATCGACACGCTCGGCCGGATCCTTGCCCAGAAGCTGAGCGAGGCGTGGGGCCAGTCGGTGCTGGTCGAGAACCGCGGCGGCGCCGGCGGCAATGTCGGCGCGATCGCCGCAGCACAGTCGGCGCCCGACGGCTATACGCTCCACCTTGGCGCGCAGTCGCTCGGCGTCAACGTCACGCTCGCGCCAGCCAAGGGCTTCGACCCGGCGCAGGATTTCGATCCGATCATGTGGGTCGCGACCGCGCAGGACGTGCTGATGGTGCCGATGGGCTCGCCGTTCCACTCGGTCAAGGATCTGATCGACTACGCCAAGGCGCATCCCGGCGAGCTCAACTATGCCTCGCTCGGCATCGGCTCGAGCGGCCACCTCGCCACCGTGCTGTTCAGCGATCTCGCCGGCATCAAGCTGCAGCACGTGCCCTATTCGTCCTACAGCCAGGCGGTGACCGACGTCACCGCGGGCGTCGACGCGCTGTGGATCACGACGCTCGGCGGCGCGATCCCCAACATCCAGGCCGGGAGGATGCGCGCGCTCGGCGTGTCCGGCCGCGCCCGCGCTGCGCAACTGCCCAACGTGCCGACGTTCGATGAGATGGGCGTCGCCTTCGTCGAGGAGGCGAGCTGGTACGCGCTGTTCGCGCCGCACGGCACGCCCAAGGAGATCATCGCCAAGATCAACGCCGACGTCGCGCACATCCTCGCCACGCCCGACATGAAGGAACGCGAGACCTCGCTCGGCTTCCGCTTCATCGGCGGCCCGCCGGACAAGCTCGGCGCCATGCTCAAGAGCGAGATCGCCAAATGGGCCGAGGTCGCGAAAAGCGCCTCGCTGACGGCGAAGTAATAAAAAGTGCTACCGGTCCGCCACAGGTGCCGATCCGTGCCATGGACCAGCGACGGCGAAGCCAGAGCGCCGGCGCGGGGCCCAGCGCAAGATTCGATGTAGCGGCAGCCGCGTCTCAAAGGCGCTGAGTCGCCGCACAGTTGCGGCGCATGCTTCTTCGCCGATGACGACTGCGCGCTCTCGTATTTTCAACGGGCCGATGCTGCAAACTCCCCGCCGCCGAAATCGGCGTCGCGTTGGGGATTACGTGCTACAGTGCCGGATCGGCGCACGGATTGAACCAAACGGCCGCGAGGTTCTTTTCATACGGATCGTCGAGCGTTCCCACGCCCGTGGGGGGCCGCAACAACGTCCGTCCGATGCGAACGTTCGCCCCTTTCTCGATGTCCGGAGACCTCCCATGGCTTTGATCAAGCTGCTGGTCGCTCCGATACAACGCGTGGTGAATTTTCCGCTGTTTCAACTCGCGGTCGCCATTGCGGTCATCCTGCTGCTGCAGGCGGCCGACAGCAGATCGGTATTCGGCGAAATATTCAGCGCCCTGGATTTCCTCGTGGATTTCACGGTGAGGCAGGTTGCGGCGATTTTCGAGGTGAAGTCCTTCACCAGAGCCTGGCTCATAACGGGATTCATGATCGCCTACGTCTACCTAGCCGGCTGGCTGCTCGTGTTCCTTGCGAAAGCCGTCATCCGAGCTGCGGTCGAGCATGTGGCGCGCACCAACACGTTCGGCCTCAGGAATACCGTCGCGCGCGAGCGGGGAATTGAAGCCTACCGCGCATGGCTGCCGCTGGAAAGGATCAGGCCTGCGCACATTCCGCAGCCGGAGTGGGAGCGGAGGTTCGCCTGGCCCGCCGACGACAAGCCCCCCTACCCGCCGCTGACGCATCGTGTTGTGCGCGCCGTCGTCACGTATGTGGCGGCGGTTCTGATCGTCGCTGCCCTTCTGGAGGCGTTCACGCCGTTTCCGGCGCTGACGTGGCTAGGCCGGACGGCGAAGATGATGACGGTGGGGGGGTGAGCCCGGTCAGGCGCTGTCACGGCGCATTCGGGCCGGCCGCGCGATACCAGTCGCCAGGCGGCGAGCAGACGCGCAAAAAGCGATGGCGCGCCCGCGTGAGCTCTCGATCCGGCGATGCGGGTCTGCAACGTCAGGGAATGGGCGCCCCTCAAAAGCCGGAAGATATCGCAAGCCTCGAGGAAGGGCTCCGCAAGGCCGGTCTACTGGAGACCTGACGAGTTCGATCCGGGGGCGGGCTCGCTGGCCACAACTCGCAATCGGAGGCCCTTGCGGGACACTTCCCGGCCGCTATATCCGATCCGGTTCAGCCTCACCTCCACCCTGTCCAATTCCGAGCAGACCGATGGCAGACGCCGACGCCCTCCCCAAAGAAACGGCCGCCGAGACCCATTCGTTTCAAGCCGAGGTCACTGAGCTGCTGCGGCTGATGGTGCATTCGGTCTATTCCGAGACCGACATCTTCCTGCGCGAGCTCATCTCCAATGCCTCCGACGCCTGCGACCGCCTGCGCTACGAGGCGATCGCCACGCCGGCGCTGACCGCCGACGGCGTTCCGTTCGCGATCCGCATCACGCCCGACAGCACCGCCAAGACGCTAACCGTCGCCGACAACGGCATCGGCATGAGCCGCCAGGAGCTGATCGACAATCTCGGCACCGTCGCCCGTTCCGGCACCCGCGCCTTCATCGGCAAGCTCGCCGAGGCGAAGGACGGCGCCGGCCTGCTCGGCCAGTTCGGGGTCGGCTTCTATTCGGCATTCATGGTGGCGGAGCGCATCGAGGTGGTGAGCCGCCGCGCCGGATCGTCCGAGGCCTTCGCGTGGACCTCCTCGGGCGGCGCCGGGTTTGACATCGCGCCGGCCGGCGAAACGCGGGCGGCGGACTTGTCGCGCGGCACCAAGATCGTGCTGCATCTCAAGGACAGCGCGAAAAAATATGTCGAGCCCCACGAGATCCGGCGGGTGGTATCGACCTATTCGGACCACATCCTGTTCCCAATCGAGCTCGTCGGCGCCGAGGGCAATGCCGAGCAGATCAACTCGGCCAGCGCGCTGTGGCAACGGCCGAAGTCCGAGCTCAAGCCCGAGGACTATGCCGAGGCCTACCGGACGATCGCGCACGCCTTCGACGAGCCGGCGATGACGCTGCACTACCGGGCGGAGGGCCGGCTGTCCTATGCGGTTCTGCTGTTCGCGCCCTCGACCCGGCCGTTTGATCTGTTCGACCCGACGCGACGACGCCACGTCAAGCTCTACGTGCGCCGCGTCTACATCACCGACGACGCCGACTTGCTGCCTTCCTACCTGCGCTTCATCCGCGGCGTGGTCGACAGCGAGGACCTGCCGCTCAATATCTCGCGCGAGATGCTGCAAAACAATCCGCAGGTCGCGCAGATGCGCAAGGCGCTCACCGGTCGCGTCATCTCGGAGCTGGAAAGCCTGGCCGAGAAGGATGCGGATGCCTTTGGCAAGATCTGGGAGGCGTTCGGCGCGGTGATCAAGGAGGGCCTTTACGAGGATTTCGAACGGCGCGAGGCGCTGCTCGCGCTCGCCCGCTTCACCACGACCGCCGGCGTGGCGCGCACGCTCAAGGACTACGTCACCGATCTCAGGCCGAACCAGACCGAGATCTATTATCTCGCCGGCGACAGCACCGAGCGGCTCAGGTCGAATCCCAAGCTCGAGGCGGCTCGCGCCCGCGGCATCGAGGTGCTGCTGCTGTGCGATCCGATCGATGCGTTCTGGACCGCGATGGCGATGGATTTCGGCGGCAAGCCGCTCAAGTCGCTGAGCAAGGGCGAGGTCGATTTCGGCCTGATGCCGATGCTCGACGAAGCGGCGAAGGACGCGCCGAAGGCCGACGAGCCGGACGCGACAGCCGTTCTCGCCGCGGTGAAGGCAGCGCTCGGCGAGCGCGTCACCGACGTGCGCGCGTCGCAGCGTCTCGCCGACAGCCCGGCCTGTCTCGTCGCTGCCATGCACGGGCCCGATCTCGAAATCGAGCGGCTGCTGGCGCGCCAGAGCCGCGGCGTCGGCGCCAAGCCGATCCTCGAGCTCAACCTGCGCCACGCGCTGGTGAAGGCGATCGCCGGCGCGCACAAGGACTCGCGCGAGGCTGACGTCAACGATCTCTCCGCGCTTCTCTTCGAGCAGGCGCAGATCCTCGACGGCGAGGTACCTGACGATCCCGCGGCGTTCGCGGCGCGCTTGAACCGGCTGGTGATCAGGGGGCTGGGGGCGATTTGACCGACTTGCGCGCTTTGAACGCCGATCTCGGATAAACCCGAAATCGGTGATCTTCGCTCGGCGCCCGCTCGTCCGGAGAACGGGTTCTTGAGGCTGCTACTCCCAGGCCACCGTCAACTCCGCCATCGCGCGCGAACCGAAGAAGCGCTTGATCTCGTCGAGGCTCAGCCGCGGCCGGATGCGGCGCGCTTCGGCCAGCGCCTGGCGCGCTTCCTCCATGCGATCACGCTTCGCCATCACCCAGGCGACAACGATGCGCGCGCCGTAGAGCCGGCTGTCGCGCCGCGCGGCGCTCGACGCCTCGGCCAACGCCTCGTCGAGGCGATCTGCGCGCACCAGCGCGTCGGCGAGGATCATGCCCCAGAAGGTGAGGCGGAAGTCGCGTGGGCTCAGCCGCATCCCGAGCCGCAGGTTGTCGATCCCGAGATCGAACCGCCTGAGCCGCACCTGCGTGGCGCCGAGCGCGATGCGCGCCTGGGCGTTGCTGGGATCGAGCTCGACCGCCCGATCGAGCAGCTCGTGCCCACGCTCGAGCTCGCCGACGTCGGCGAGCGCGCAACCGGCGTAGCCGAGCACGTCCGAGCCGTGGGGATCGATGGCGACTGCACGCTCCGCCTCCGCGAGAGCGTCATCCTTCGCCGCCGCAGCGTCCTCGACCAGGGACAGGTTGGCACCGAACGCCTGGAACAGCGCCAGCAGGGCGCGCGCCAGCGCGAAGCTCGAATCGACCACGATCGCCTTGCGCAGGTGGTACACGCCTTCGGCGATCGATTCCTCGTTCCAGCCGCAGAGCGCGATCGTGCCGACCGCCTGGCGATAATGTGACCATGCATCGATGTTGTCGGTCCGGCGCCGCCTCACGACCGCCATTTCCGCCTTGGTCAGCGCCGGCTCCAGCTCGAGCGCGATCTCGCGGGCGATCCTGTCCTGAAGATCGAGCGTGTCGCCGCTCTCGACGTCGTAACGCGAGGCCCAGAGCTGCGTGCCACTTTCCGCCTCGATGAGCTGCACTACGACGCGCATCCGCGGCCCTGAGCCGCGAACACTACCGGTGACAACATAGCGAACGCCGAGCTCGAGGCCGACCTGGCGGATCTCGCAGGACCGTTGCCGGTAGATGAGCGACGAGGCGCGGGCGATGACGAAAAATCCCGGGACGCGCGCAAGCAACGCAATGACATCCTCGACGAGGCCGTCGGCGACGATCTCGAACGCGCGATCCTCCGACAGGTTGTCGAACGGCAGCACCGCGATCGACGGCCGATCGACGATAGGCGACGGCAATGGCGGGCCGGCACCCCCCTCGGCGCGGGAGGCGTCGCCGGCCCTGGCAGGCATGCCCTGCTCGCGCACCTCGGCGACGAAGCGGACGCCCTTGCGCGGTGCGGTTCGAATGAACCGCTGTCGCTTGCCGTCATCGCCGATGGCCCGCCGGGCCGCGTTCAGCCGCGTGGCCAGGGTCGACTCCGACACTATGCGGCCGCCCCATACTCCCTCGATGAGGTCGTCCTTGCTCAGCACGCGGTCGCGATTGCGGATGAGGTAAATCAACAAATCGAAGACCTGCGGCTCGACACGCACCGCGGCGCCGTTGCGCGTCAACTCGCGGCGGGCCGGATCGATCGCATGATCTTCGAACAGGAACAGCACATCGATGCCTTTCGCGCGTCTTGTGTCGAGTGTCCTGGGCTCGCAGGACGCAAGCCGAAAGCGTGATCCGTGTAGCTGCTGCCCGGTCCAGACCCTGTTACCGACCTCACACCTGAGCTGAATCGCAGTTCACGTCGATAGCTATCGAGACGAGAACGAAGCACGAATCAAGCATATCTCAAGGACAAATCAATCTCGTTCGGCCGCAAATCAACCGCTTCTCAAAGCGCGGAGACTGCTTCCGCACTATGACGCGCGGCATGACATCCCGGTTCAACCACAGGTCGGCAACGACGGAGATCGGCATGCTGCACGAATGCCGGCGGGCGACCCCGCCCTCGACCGCCACGCCTCCCGAGCCGCGCGGTCGCTACCAGGATTACACCGCCGCCCTGCATGCCCACCGCCGATGGCGGGCGCGAGCGATCGCCGTGCTCGCGCGCCGCATGGCGCGACAGTTAGCCGCCGATCTGGGCGGCAGCCTCGACGCGGCTGCGGCCGCCTGGCGGCATCACCGCGAACTCGAGGCCCTGCTGCAGGATGAGCGGACGGCACGTGATCTCGGTCTCAACCGCGCCGAGATCGCCGCAGCCCTCCATCAGTGGTGGTGGCGCCCGACGTGGCGCCGCTGGCGCGACGCCGCGATGCAACGGCGCAATGCAGCCATCGCCGCCGCACAGGAAAACCGCGCCCGCGTCGGCGGATTGCGCGACGTCGTTTCACCAGCGCTTGTCCCGTTGCGGCAAGGAGCGGCGCAAACCGCAGAGCCGCGCGTCGCGCATCGCCATTGAGGCCCCGACCACCACCCGCAAAGCGTCACAAGGAGCAAGCCATGTCCCGG
>Ga0307472_100000119_pt1 | contig 23601 bp, 24 predicted proteins | sample atmos_gasesAM5C__2_FD_204582 | JGI IMG/M metagenome (GOLD analysis project Ga0307472, IMG submission 204582) | Hardwood forest soil microbial communities from Morgan-Monroe State Forest, Indiana, United States - atmos_gasesAM5C_05 | ecosystem: Environmental > Terrestrial > Soil > Temperate...
GAAGTGCTCACGCTTCCAGATCGGCACGATCTCCTTCAGGCGGTCGATCAGCCAGTGACAGGCCGTGAACGCCTCGGCGCGATGAGCGGCGGAAGCCGCGATCGCGACGCTCGCCTCGCCGACCGGTACGACACCGATGCGGTGCACCATAGCGACCTTGCGCAGCGCCCACCGCCGCGCCGCCGTGGCGGCGAGCGCCTTCATCTCGCGCTCCGCCATCCGATGGAAGGCCTCGTACTCCAGCCGGACGACGCGTCGCCCGGCATTCTCGTTGCGCGTGGTGCCGAGGAAGGTGACGACAGCACCGGCCGCGGGATCGCGGACGGCGCGCAGCAAGGTGGCGACCAGGATCGGTCGGCGCGTCACGCGGAACATCGCTCAACGTCCTCCGCTGACCGGCGGGAAGAACGCCACCTCGTCGCCGTCCGCGAGGCGGTGCGACCCTTCGACGTAGGTCTCGTTCACCGCGAAGCGGATCGGCACGGCCGCGAGCTCCGGGCGTTCGGCGACCAGGCTGCGCCAGAGTATTTCCACCGTGGCCCCCGGCTTCAGGGTTCGCTCACCGCGGGCACCCATCTGCTCGCGAAGCGCCGCGAAGAAGCGCAGCCGGACCCGCATGCCTCATCCCCGCAGCAGGTCAATCATGTGGGCGAGCTCCGGGATGAGCAGACGCGCCATCCCGAGCTCGACCGCGGCGGGAGCACCCGGTAACGAGGCGAGGACCTTTCCACGCGCCACGCCCGCCGCGGCACGCGACAGCATCGCCGCGGCCCCCACCTCCTGGTAGGACAGCATGCGGAAGAGCTCGCCAAAACCGTCGAGCCGCTTGTCGAAGAGACCGGCGAGGGCCTCGTAGGTCGTGTCGCGCGGCGCGAGTCCCGTCCCTCCGTTCACGATCACCGCGTCGATCTCGGGCATCGCGAGCAGCTCCTCGACGCGCGTCCGGATGCGGGGCGGCTCGTCGGGAAGGATCGCATACGCCACCACGCGATGCCCCGCCTGCTCGAGCAGCGCACGGATGCGCGCGCCGCTCGCGTCGTCGGCTTCCGTCCGGGTGTCGCTCACCGTCACGACGGCGCAACCGACGCTCCGCCGGTGGCGCGCGTGATGCCCGTGCGCGCTCATCGCGTCTTGCTACGGCGCCTTGTGCGGGTGCGGCTCGATCTTCGAGGCGCACGACGTGCCGCAACGTTGACAGACGTACTCGTGCTTTTCCCCGTCGAGCAGCACCAGGAGCAGCCGCTTGCGGACCGGCATCGCCTGGCGGCAGCGGGGGCAGTGCAGCAGGGACGCCTCCAGCGACTGGTACGCCTCGGCCGGTCCCCGCCGGCGCGGCGGGCCACCCAACATGCGGGATGGGTAGCATCGAACCGCGCATCCTCGCAACTTGCTGGGCCGCCGCCTCGCCGCTATGAGTCGGCTCACCCCCACATGCCGAGCGTCTACGTCGAGACCTATGGCTGCCAGATGAACCTGGCCGACACCGAGCTGATGCTCGGTCATCTCAGCGGTCATGGGTACTACCGAACTGACACGCCCGAGACGGCGGACGTGATTCTGCTCAACACCTGCGCGATCCGCGAGCATGCCGAGGCGCGCGTGCTCGGGCGGCTGGCGGAGCTGGCCGGCCACAAGCGTCGGCGGCCCGATCTGCGGCTCGGGGTCACGGGGTGCATGGCGCAGCACCTGCGCGCTCGCCTCGCCGAGCGCGCGCCGTACGTCGACCTGCTGGTCGGGCCCGACGGCTACCGACGGTTGCCCGAGCTGCTCGCTGCGGAGCGCGGTGAGCGCGATCCGTACGTCGGGCTCCGGCTCGACCCGGCCGAGACCTACGCCGACCTGGTCGCCGCGCGCGAGCCCGGGGTGCGGGCCTGGGTCACCGTGATGCGTGGCTGCGACCGTTTCTGTACCTTCTGCATCGTCCCCTACGTCCGCGGGCGCGAGCGTAGTCTTCCCGGTCCGGCACTCGTCGAGGAGGTGCGGCGGCTGGCCGCTCTCGGCACACGCGAGATCGTGTTCCTCGGGCAGACGGTCAACGCCTACCACGACGGCGGGTGGGACTTCGCGGAGCTGCTCCGCCGCACGGCAGAGGTTCCCGGCATCGCCCGTCTCCGCTTCACCTCACCCCACCCCTCGGACATGAGTCCCCGGCTGATCGACGCGATCGCCGACTGCCCCATCGTAGCGCCGCAGCTTCACCTCCCGGTGCAGTCGGGCTCGGACCGCGTCCTCGCGCGCATGGGCCGCGACTACACGGTCGCCGCATACGAGGCGCTGGTGGCCAGGCTGCGCCAGCGTCGTCCCGGCATCGCGCTCACCACCGACGTGATCGTCGGCTTCCCGGGCGAGGACGACACGGACTTTGCCGCGACCGAGGCGCTCATGCACCGGATCCGCTACGACGCGGCCTTCCTGTTCAAGTACTCACCGCGCGAGGGGACGCGGGCGTTCCGGTGGGGCGATCCCGTGGCGGCGGACGAGAAGGCGCGGCGTCTCCAGCGCCTGATCGCCCTCCAGGAATCGATCTCGGCGGAGATCAACCGCGCCCTGGTGGGTGACGAGGTCGAGGTGCTCGTCGAAGGTCCGGCGCGGCGCCCGGCGGGCTGGATGGCCGGCCGGAGCCCCGCGATGAAGACGGTCGTCTTCGCTGGACCGGCGACGCCGGGCGAGCTGGTGCGTGTCCGGGTTGAGACGTCGACCTCGCACTCGCTCACGGGCCTGGCCCTCCGAGGATAGCCGATCTGCGCCTCACGACCCTTCTCGCCGTCCTCCTCCTCGGCGGTGTCGCGCATGGCGGATCGTCACTCCACACGACCGTTCTCCACGTCGTCGACGGGGACACGATCCGGGTGGAGCTGCCGAGTGGTCCGACGGCCGTGCGCCTGATCGGAATCGACGCGCCGGAGGAGCACGAGTCGGACCGGCTCGACCGGGCGGCGCGCAGCAACCATCGGTCGAAGGCGACGATCCAGGCCCTCGGACGCCTCGCCTCGGAATTCACGCGCCGGCGCCTGCTCGGACGATCGGTCTCGCTCGAGCTGGATGCCGAGGAACGTGATCGCTACGGACGGCTTCTCGCCTACGTCTGGCTCGACGAGCGCACCCTCTTCAACGCCGAGATCGTGCGTGCCGGGTATGCCACGGCCTACACCGTCCCGCCGAACGTGCGCTATGCGGAATGGTTTCGCGCCCTCGAACGTGAGGCGCGCACCGAGAGGCGGGGGCTCTGGGGCCGCGGCCTCCAGGAGGCGACGCCGCGCCGCCGGCCCTCGCACCGGCACCATGCCGGCGCTCAGCCGCCGCGGGCCGCCCGCATCTCCTTCGCCAGCCGCGCGAAGATCCCGGGACCTTCCTTGCCGAGCGAGGTGTCCACCTGGACCGCCTTCGCACCCTTCGCGAGCGCGCGACGCACGTCGTAGCCGGAGGTGATCGCGCCCGCGGCGATGACGTCGAAGCCGGGACCCCCTTCGAGGAGCAGCTTCTCGTAGCCCAGGAAGTCGTTGCGCGCGACCGCGGCGCGTACCCCGGCCGCCCGCAGCTCCTCGCCCAGCTCGCGATAGGAGAGCCGCATCCGCTCCGGCAGCTTCACCGACACCGGGACGGAAGCGGTGGTCAGCTGGGCGAGGATCGTCCGCAGCACCGCGACGTCGTCGAAGGGAGCGAGCGTCACCTCCACCCAGGCGTCGGCCAGGTTCGCTTCTACGAGGGCCACTCCGGCTTCACCGAACGCGCGGGCGAGGAAGCCGTACTCCTCCGCCGATCCGCCCACGATGCTCGCCACGACCGGCTTGCCGCCCATCGCGAGCTCCCGCGCCAGGGGCAGGAGCTTGTCGTGGCCTGGGTTGTGCAGGGCGCGGAACGCCGGGTGGAGAAACGGGTGCACGGTCGAGCTGCCGAGGACGATCGCGCCTGCATGCGAATCGGCCAGCGCGCGGAGGTTGGCCGCGGTGTGCACCGCGTGCGAGGCATTCATGGCACAGAAGGGGAGGCGAACGCCCGCCACCGTCGCGCCCAGGTCGAGCGTCATGACGGCGTCGATTCGATCGTCAGCTCGACGAAGTCCCCCGCCGCTTCGTCCCAGCGGAAGGCGCGCGCCTCGCCCCTCGTGCGTGCGTCGGAGACCACGATGTACGCGACCTCCGGGTACGCCGGCTCGTCGTCGAACATGGCTCGTGCCCGGTCCTCACCCGAGAAGTATGCCCCGCGCACCGCGTGGGAGTGGTAGAATGCCTTGAGCGACGCCCCGGGAGCCTCGGCGTCGCGGAGCGCGGCGAAGAGCTCGCGGGGCTCCGGCGTGTACGCGGTGCGCGCGTCCCGTGGATGGGTCACGGCATCCTCGCGATGCAGACGTCCCTGGACGTTGGTGAAGCGGCGGACGACGTCGCGGCCACCCTCGACGAGCACCGCGCCGCAGCACTCCTCGGGGTGCGCCTCACGGGCGTGCGCCAGCATGTCCTCGAGTGCGGCGTGCGCGAGCCTCAACGATTCCATCGAGCCTCCATGCCGGGCGGACGCGCGCGGGCACGGAGCAGCCGCGTGAGGGTTGCGTTCACCGGGGCCGGGAGCCCATGCGCCGCCGCGCGAGCGGCCACCCAGCCGTTGATGGCCTCGATCTCGGTCGGTCGCCCCCGCTCGATGTCCTGCAGCATCGAGGAGCGATGCGCCGCGGTGGCCGGCACGAGACGGTGATAGAACTCCTCGCGATAGTCCTGCGCCGCGGCCCAGCGGAGCGTCACGCCCTCGGCCGCAGCCACCGCGAACGCTTCGTCGATCACGGCGTCCATGATCGCCCTCGTGTCGATGTCGTCCGCCAGGGCGCCGTAGGAGAGCCCGAGCAGCGCGCCGACAGGATTCAGTGCCGCGCTGTAGAGGAGCTTCGCCCACAGGTCGGCAACGATGGCTTCGCTCGGCTCGCACGGGATGCCGGCCGCCGTCAGGTTGGCGGCCCAGCTGATCGCGGCTTCGCGTCGACGGTGATCGGCTGGGTCGGGGCTGCCGATCAGCACGGGATCGGCATAGACCGTGACGCGCACCCGCCCCGGCTCCGCGACCTCCGCACCGAAGATGACCCGGGCGCCGAGGACGCGTGCGCTCCCCACGGCGCGCGCCGCCGCCTCCAGGTTCCCGAGTCCGTTCTGGAGCGAGACGAGGAAGCCGTCGGGAGCGAGGTGAGGGGCGACGAGCGCTGCCACTTCCTCGCTGTCGTACGCCTTGACTGCGAGAAACACGGTCTCGTAGGGCCCGCGCAGACCCTCGGGAGAGACGGTACACGAGAGCCCCGTCACGCGGTGTGTACCGAACAGCCCCTCGACGAGCAGCCCGCGTGATCCGACGGCGTCCAGGTGGAGCCGACGGCCGAGGAGCGTGACCGGCCAACCCGCCCGGGCGAGGAGCCCGCCCACCACCGAGCCGAGCGCACCGGCGCAGGCAACCAGGACGGGCGCGCTCCCAGCCATGCATCAGACGATATGTGCCTCACGCGAGCCCGACAAGCGACCGCGGCCACGTTGGTCCCGAGGACGCTTTTCATGTACCTACGAAGCTCCCATGATCCGGCACGATCGGCTGCAGACGCTCTTCCTCGAGCTGGTCACGATCGACAGCCTCTCGCGCCGCGAAGGCCGCATCGCCGACCGGCTCGCGCGCGAGCTCCGCGAGCTGGGGGCCGAGGTGGAGTTCGACGACGCGGGAGCACCGCTCGGGGCCGAGACGGGCAACCTGATCGGGCGGCTGCCGGGGACGATGGATGCGCCGCCGCTCCTCCTCTGCGCGCACATGGACACCGTCGAGCCGGGCTCCGGCGTACGGCCGATCGTCGAGGGGGATGTCATCCGCAGCGACGGCACGACCGTGCTCGGCGGTGACGACAAGTCCGGCGTCGCCATCGTCTGCGAGTGCGTGCGTGTCTGCCGGGAGCGTGGGCTCCGCCATCCACCCCTGGACGTCGTCTTCACCATCTGCGAGGAGGTGGGACTCCTCGGCGCGAAGCACCTCGACCTTTCGCGCGTGCGAGCCCGACGGGGCCTCGTCTTCGACAGCGACGCGGTGGGCTTCGCCTTCACGCGGGCACCGGGAGCGAACGCCATCGAGATCGTGGTCCGCGGGCGCGCTGCGCATGCGGGGATGGCCCCCGAGCAGGGGCTGAGCGCCATCCGCGTGGCCGCGGAGGCGATCGCCAGCATGCGGCTCGGTCGGGTCGATGTCGAGACGACCGCCAACCTGGGCCTCATCGAGGGTGGCCGGGCGGTGAACATCATCCCCGAGGAGGTGCGCATCCGGGGCGAGGCCAGGAGCCACGACCTGGGCAAGCTCGCGGCGCAGACCGATCACATGCGAGCGTGTTTCGACGAGGCGGTCGCGCGTCATCCCGGGTCGCAGGTCACCATGACCGTGCGCCGGGAATATGAGCCGATGGCGATCGCCGACGATGCACCCATCATGCGGTTGCTCGCCGCCGCCGCGGCCCGGACCGGACATCACGTGAGCGCAGCGGGGACCGGCGGCGGCTGCGATGCCAACGTGCTCAACCGCCGTGGCTTCGAGGTCGTGAACCTCGGCACCGGCATGCGAGACATCCACACCACCAAGGAATGGCTCCGCGTCACCGACATGGTGGCCGCCGCCGAGGTGACACTCGCCGCGATCGAGCTGGCGGGGGAGATGCCCTAGCAACCGGGTCGAGCCGTCCGGTCCTCCGTCTTTTCGGCCGTCCGGTCGGGTACTTGGGCGGTTCTGGTACAAGGTTTGCTAATTTTACACGATGCGCGGTAGACTCGTGCGCCTGCCGGATGTCTCCTTTCTACACCCAACTCCCCGCCCCTAATCGCTCCCGTTCGAGGTCCCCGCGTGAATAGTGCACTGAAGGCCTGGGTCGACGAAGTTTCCGCACGGACCAAGCCGTCGAGCATCCACTGGGTGGATGGCTCAGACGCCGAGCACACGCAGCTGGTGGCGGAGATGCTCGAGAAGAAAGTGCTCTACCGGCTGAACGGGGAGCACTACCCCAACTGCCACCTTCACCGCAGCGACCCGAGCGACGTCGCACGCACCGAGCACCTCACCTTCATCTGCAGCGAGCGGCAAGAGGACTGCGGCCCCACCAACAACTGGATGGAGCCGGGAGAGGCCAAGCGGAAGGTCGGGGCGCTGTTCGACGGCTCCATGCGTGGCCGGACGATGTACGTGATCCCTTACCTGATGGGACCGGTCGGATCGCCCTTCAGCAAGGTGGGGGTCGAGATCACCGACAGCCCCTACGTCGTCGCCAGCATGCGGACCATGACCCGCATGGGCACTTGCGCACTGGAGCACCTCGGCGACCGGGCGGATTTCGTGAAGGGCCTGCACTCTCTGGGAGACCTCAGCCCCGAGCGTCGCTACATCCTGCACTTCCCATCCGAGAAGACGATCTGGAGCGTCGGCTCCGGCTACGGCGGCAACGCGCTGCTCGGCAAGAAGTGCTTCGCCCTGCGCATTGCCAGCGTGCAGGCCCGCGAAGAGGGCTGGCTGGCCGAGCACATGCTCATCATCGGGGTCGAGACCCCGGCCGGCGAGGTTCACTACGTTGCGGCCGCGTTCCCGAGCGCCTGCGGCAAGACGAACCTGGCGATGCTCGTACCTCCTGCCTCGCAGAAGGGTTGGAAGGTCTGGACGGTGGGCGACGACATCGCCTGGATCCGCCCCGGACCGGATGGCCGCCTGTGGGCGATCAACCCGGAGGCCGGCTTCTTCGGCGTCGCGCCGGGAACTTCACGGAAGACGAACCCGAACGCGATGGCGACGGTGGAACGCAACACCATCTTCACCAACGTCGCGGTGACCGAGGACGGCTGCCCCTGGTGGGAAGGCATGGGCGACCCGCCGGACCGGCTCACCGACTGGCGCGGCAACCCCTGGCAGAAGGGCTCGACCGAGAAGGCCGCGCACCCCAACGCTCGCTTCACGGCGCCTGCCCGCCAGTGCCCCTCGATCTCACCCAAGTTCGACGATCCGCAGGGCGTGCCGATCTCCGCCTTCATATTCGGCGGGCGGCGGGCCCGGACCGCCCCCCTGGTGTTCGAGGCCTTCGACTGGAACCACGGCGTCTTCGTGGGTGCATCGGCCGCCTCGGAGACGACTGCTGCCCAGAGCGGCGCGGTCGGCGTCGTGCGCCGCGATCCGATGGCGATGCTGCCCTTCTGCGGCTACAACATGGCCGACTACTTCCGACACTGGCTGGCCATGGGGAAGGCCGTGGCCCGGCCGCCGCGCATCTTCCACGTCAACTGGTTCCGGCAGGAGGCCGATGGTCGCTTCCTCTGGCCCGGGTTCGGCGAGAATCTGCGCGTGCTCAAGTGGGTCATCGCCCGCTGCACGGGAAAGGGTGCCGCGATCGAGACGCCCATCGGCGGCCTCCCGGCGCCTGGCGAGATCGACACCAGCGGCCTGCCCCTCGACGAGCCGGCGATGGCCCGGCTGTTCGACGTCTCGCGCGACGACTGGCGTGCCGAGGCGGACGACATGGGGCAGTTCTTCGCCAAGTTCGGCAAGCGGCTACCCGACGAGATCGAGCGGCAGCGCCGGGCGCTCCTCGCGCGACTGGGCTGACCGAGCGGAGGACACGTGCGCGTCGGCACGGTGGTCGAGATCTGGCGCTACCCCGTCAAGTCGATGGGCGGCGAGCAGATCGACCGCTGTGCGGTGGGCGAGCGCGGTCTTCCGGGCGATCGAGGTTGGGCGCTCCGGGACGAGGTCGCGGGCGAGATCCGCGGCGCGAAGAAGTTCCCGCAGCTCCTCCGCTGCGCCGCGCGCTACCTGGAAGAGCCCCGGGCAGGGTGGATTCCCGCGGCGGAGATCACCCTCCCCGACGGGACGCGCGTGCGGAGCGACGATCCGCGTGCCGCAACTCGACTGAGCGACCTGCTCGGCAAGCGGGTGACGCTCTGGCCCCTGCGTCCCGCGGACGACCTCGCCCACTATCGCCGCGCGCAGCCTGACGATCCCGACATGCTGAGCGAGCTGCGCAGCATCTTCGGCCGGCTGGAAGACGAGCCACTACCCGACCTCTCGGTCTTCCCGCAGGAGCTCTTCGAGTTCACCTCGCTCCCGGGAACGTACTTCGACGCCCTGCCCCTCCACCTGCTCACCACCGCGACGCTGGGCGATCTGGGTCGCCTGAACCCGGCGGCGCGCTTCGATCGGCGACGCTTCCGGCCGAACATCGTGATCGCGCCCGAAGGAGAAACGGCCGGGCAGCCCGAGCTCGACTGGTGTGGTCGCCCCCTCCGCATCGGGCAGGCGAGTGTGAGCGTCGAGATGCCGGTCGTCCGCTGCTCGATGACCATCCAGCCGCAGGCCGACCTGCCGCAGGACCCGAGCGTCCTCCGCACGATCGTGCGCCACAGCAACCAGAACGTCGGCGTCTACGCGAACGTCGTGTCGCCGGGCGGCGTCGGCATCGGCGACCCGGTCGAGCTCGGCTGACGCGCGCGGCGCCTCACGCCGCCCGCTCGGTCGGCTCCGCCCGCAGCCGGGGCAGCCTCGCCCCCGAGGCGAGAAAGAGCACGCCGCCCAGCAGCCCGGCGAGCACCGTCACGGCGAACCACGCCAGACCCAGCGTGACGGCGATCGAGTCGTCGACGTCGATGCGGGTGAGGAAGTAGAGGTAGCCGCCCTCGCGCACGCCCAGTCCCGCGACGCTCACTGGCAGGGCCGTCATGAGGCTCACCACGGGATAGACGATCATGCAGTACGAAGCCGGCAGGTCAGTGCCCACCCCGCGCGCGAGAATCCACTGCACGCCCACCTGGGTGAGGTGGAAGGCTAGCGAGAGCGCCGCGATCCGGAGGAGGAGTCGGCGATCACGCCAGAACGGCGCGAGATCGTTCTCCACCTGACGGCGTACGCGGTTCCGCTCGGGAAGCCAGCGCACGAGCCGCGGACCCATCCACCAGCCGAGCAGGAGCGCCGTCCCGCCGCCACCGATGCCGAGCGTCAACGGCCAGGGGAAGCCGTAGCGCGGGAAGAGCAGCAACGCCGTCGCACCGAGCGCCATCATGACGGCGAGGCCGCTCGCACGGTCGAACAGCACCGAGCTGAGCGCGAGCCGCCGCCGGCGGCCGTCGCCCAGGTACAGCGCGCGCACGACGTCCCCGCCGATCGTGCTCGGCCCGAACAGGTTGAAGAACATCCCGATGAAGTAGAAGCGGGTGTAGTCGAGTAGGGAACGGTCGAGGCCCACCGAGCGACCGAGAACGGCCCACTTGTAGGCGCTCAGCACCTGACCCCCGAGGTAGAGCAGGAGTGCGGCCGCGAAGAGACCCGGTCGGACACCCGCCAGGGCTCGCCGGAGATCACCTCGATCGACGTTGATCAGGATGTAGACCGCGATCGCCAGGCTGACGGCGATGCGGAGCGATCGACGCGCGGCGGGGCCGAGCCGCATGGTGGGATTCTCGACATCGAGAACGCATTTGCAAACCCGGCGGCGACGCTTGGGTCACGCCTTGACTAGCCGCGGCGCGCCCGGCTAAGGCCGCGCATGCCCCGCGGCCCCTGGCAGGAGGAAGGCGACCTGCTGGTGGTGGGAGCGAGCATCTGTGGCCTCACCGCTGCGATCATGGCGGCCGACCGCGGCTGCCGCACCATCCTCCTCGAGCGTACGCGAGAGCTCGGCGGTGGCGCCGCGAGCGAGTCCGAGGTGCTCGCAGCCGCGGGGAGCCGCTTCCAGCGCGAGGCCGGGATCGCGGACGACCCCGCCCGCCTCCTCGAAGATCTGCGCAAGGCACACCACCCGGTCGACGCGGAGGTCGCGGGTACGCTCGCTGCCGAGGGGGCACCCTTGGTCGCCTGGCTGGCGGATCGCTGCGGGACGCAGATCGAGCTGCTCGCCACGCACGTTCCCCCGGGTCACTCGGTCGCACGCCTCCATCTTCCCGGCGAGCGAGGTGGCGCCACGCTGCTCGCCGATCTCACCCGGACGGTCACACGCCACTCGCACGTGACCATCCGCACCAACACCGTCGTCGAGCGGCTGATCCGCGATGACAGCGGCGCCGTGCGTGGGGTCGGGGTGCGTGCGGACCGCCGGGGTGGGCCGCAGGTCCTGGGCGGACGGGTGCTGCTCGCCTGCGGGGGTTTCGCTGGCGACGACGCGCTGGTGAGAGAGCACATCCCGGCGGTGGCGGAGCTGCCATTCAGCGGAACGGGACGCGCCACGGGCGATGGCCTCCGGCTCGGCAGCGAGGTCGGGGCGCGCGTTCAGCGGCTCGGCGGGTGCCTCGTCACCCCGTTCCTCGCCATGCCGGGTCAGCTCGCGGTGACCGCTCCTCTCGTGGAGCAGGGAGCGATCCTCGTCGATCAGCGGGGACAACGGTTCGCGGACGAGACCGGCGAGCACCTCGCCCTCGCTACCGCGGTGCGTGCCCGGCCCGGGCGCGTGGCATACCTCCTGTTCGACGAGCGCATCGCCGCGAGCGCGCGGAATGCCGATCCGTTCTTCGCCAGGGTAGTGCTCCCCCGTACCGGGCGGCGCGGTGCCACGTTGGAGGACATCGCCAAGCAGTTCGAGGTCGACCTGAACGGGCTTCGTACCACGATCGACCAGAGCACCGGCCAGGGCGGCGATCCCTTCGGGCGCAGCAAGCCGCCGGGTCCGTTCGAACCGCCGTTCCATGCTATTCGCGTGACCGGCGCCCGCCTGCGCACGCTGGGCGGTCTCGCGGTCGATGCGAGCGCGCGCGTCGTCGACGCCGAAGGGCGAGCGATCCCCGGTCTCTATGCCGCGGGTGGCGCCGCCGCCGGCCTCGCGGCCGAGGTCACGAGCGGGGTCCTCGCCGGCATGGGCGCCCTCGCCGCGCTCGGCCTCGCGCGCCGAGCCGCCCTCGAGGTCATCTCCCAGGTGGCTACGCGGGCCGAGTAGAGGGATCGGCCGCGCGCAGGTTCACGAGGGCGAAGAAGAGCTCCTCCAGCGACGTGTAGACGTACGGCGAGCAGGGCGCCAGGCCGCGCACGTCGCCCGGCCGGAGACTCCAGCCGCGCAGCTCGTCGCCGTAGACGGGGAAGACCTCGCCTCCCACCCGGAGATACGTCCGCCCCCCACCACCCCGCTCCACCACCGTCATCCGAAGAAGACCGACCTCCTCCTCGCCCGGAGACGCATCACCATCGACTGGATGGTACGCCGCATCCGACGCGACTCCAGGCGTGCCCGCTGCCACCGACCCTCCGCTTCGGTCGGGGGGATCCGCATCGATTTCCCGAAGTGCATGAACCACTTCGTCGGCAGCGGCAGGGTCCCGAGCAGGCCCAGGAGCGGGAAGAACGGCGTGATGGGGACGTAGGGCACGCCGAGCCGCTTGACGACGCCTTCGGCTCGCCCCACGAGCGGGTAGATCTCCTCCGCGCCCACCACCGCCAGGGGCACGATCGGTGCATCGGTGGCAATCGCGAGCCGCGCGAAGCCGGGTCCGAACGGTCGCAGGCGGTAGCGGTCCCCGAAGGGCTTGGCGACACCCGAGACACCCTCCGGGAAGATGAGCACGAGCTCTCCCGCGTCGAGCAGCTTGACCGCGTTCTCCCTCGAGGCCACCGCCCCACCGACCTTCCGGTAGAAGCTCGCGACGGGCGGGATGTTCTCTACGAAACGATCGTAGAGGAAGCGCACCGTGCGGCCGCACAACATCTCGACCGCCGTGACGATCATGACACCGTCGAAGGGAAGCGCACCCGAATGATTGGCGACCAGGAGCGCGGGACCGTCCGGAGGTACATGCCGCGCTCCGCTCACCTCGACACGCCAGTAGCGCTCGAAGAGAAAACGTACCGCGGGCAGAATCCGTCGGCGAAAAACCGCGTCGAGCCCGAAGGCGTCCTCCGCCCCCGTGGCAAACGACTCGCTCTCCGACCCGAGAGCCGTGGTCTCCCCCGTCCCCGTTCCGAGGTCCCGCGAACCGATGTCGAGCGGAATACTCGGAGCCGCCATCCCGACACCCGTCCCTCCGCTCACAGTTCCCCTCCCAGCCGCTCTATAGCGTACGGCGGAATCCGAAAACAAGATGACCCGTCAAGAAAGTGCCATGGTCGCGGTGCCGATCACCCCGCGCTCGCCCTCGTCGCTCTCGAGCCACACATCGACCTCGACCGTACGACGCGCCGCTTCTTTTTGCGTGACGACTCCGCGCAGGCGAACCGTTCGGTCAGGCATCACGAGGCCGCGAAACGTCGCGCCGAGACGACGGAGGCTTCCGGCTCCCGCCCAGGACTCGAGGAAGGTGGCGAGTAGACCGAGGCTCATGTTCCCGGGCGTGATCATCCCCGGCAGCCCTTCCTGCCGTGCACCCTCGTCGTCCGTGAAGCGCGGCGTCCACAGGCCGCCGGCGCGCGCATATTCGCGCACCTGCGTCTTGGAGAGGACGAACTCCCGGGTCGGAAGCTCGTCGCCTTCCTGCACGTCGTCGAAGCGGAGGGGAATCGACACGGCTAACGGTGCATGAAGCGGTTGTCGATGACGGCCAGGGTCTCGCCCCGCTGGTTCGTCATGGTGAAGCGGATGACCACGAAGTACATGCTGCCGCTCCGGCCGGTCTTCTCGTAGATATCATGCAGGGTGGCGCGCACCTCGATCATGTCCCCCGGGCGCACCGGGACGCCCAGCTCGATGTCCTTGCCAGCGTCGAAACCCGCGCGAACGTTCACCACCTTGGGCAGGTTCTCGGGATAGAACTTCCGACCTTTGTACCGCACGCAGTAGGTCGGATGGCCGATCAGGCCCGGCCCCGGCACGGTGTATTCGGGCTGCACCTCCCCCAGAGCACGAGCGAACTCGATCAGCTCCTCGGCGGTCACGGGCCCGTGGGTCGCGTGGTCGAACTCCTTGCCGACGATCTGTCGGACGGTCTCGGGGTCGAGGGCCGGGGGCACTGCGGGGGGAAGCTAGGCCATCGCTCACGGCGTCGCAACCGGAAGGGGTTGCGTGACCCACGCCTGCACCGCCGGCCACGGTCACTCCGTTCCGCGGCGGGCCCGCGTGTAGACGTCGGGGTCGACGATCTCCATCAGCCGCCCGGGCTCGGCGTCCGTGAAGCCGAACTGCCGATAGAGGTCGTGAGCGTCGGCGGTGGCGAGCAGCCAGCGGCGCAGGCCCTGCAGCTCGGGCAGCGTCACCGCCACCTCGACCAGCCACTTGCCGAGCCCGCGCCCGCGGCACTCCTCGAGCACGAAAACGTCGGCGAGATAGGCGAACGTCGCGCAGTCGGTGACGACCCGCGCGAACCCGACCTGCCCGCTGGGGGAATAGAGCCCGAACACGAGCGAGTTCTCCACGGCACGCTCGAGCACCGCACGGGGAAGGCCCACCGACCAGTACGCCCGGGCCAGGAACGCGTGCACGATCGCGAGGTCGAGCCGGCGGGGGTCGGTACTGATCACGTACGCCCCGCGCGTCCATTCGCGCGTCATCCCCGCAGGAAACACCGCGCCGGCGGAAAGGAAAAGAGGGGTACTACGGTCGTGGAGACGGCGCCTGCCGCGGCGGGCGGAAATCGACGGGTCGGTAGCGCCCGCCGCGGAGCTCGCGCACCAGATCCTCGGCCGTCCGGATCGTGTTCTCGAACTCGGTGGCGCACACCCCGACGAAGCTCACCAGGTGAGAGTCGCTGCCGCCGAAGGCGCGGTAGCCGTGCTGCTCGATGAGGGTCTGGACGCGCGCGTCCTCGCCCTTGCGGCTGCCGCCGTTGAGCGCCTCGACCGCGATCACGCCCCGGAGGGGCGGCTTCGTCTCGTAGTGCGCACAGAGCCCGACATTCGGACGACCCGGATGGCACGGGAGCGCGATACCACCCAGCCTGTCGACTTCGCTGAGCAGCTCCTGGGCGGGGAGCCGAACGTCGCGGAAGTCGAAACGCGCGAGGATGTCCTCGTTGACGCCGTAGACGAGCACGTGACCGTAGTCGGTCTCGACCTCGGCGGCGTTGAGGACCAGCACGCCGTAGCGATCCTCCAGGTCCCGATACTCTCGGTGGAGGTCGAACTGCCGGTGCTCCGTGAGCACGATGCCGTCGAGCGGTCGCTCGTCGCGCTTGCGGGCGAGGAGCTTCAGGTATGCCTCGACGGGCGCGCGGCTGTCGTCCGAGAGCTCGGAGTGCAGATGGAGATCGAGGATCATCGTGCTGGCGGAGCTCCGCCTTCAGACCGGACGGAACATCGGCAAGGTCATCTCGGGTGTCACGTCTTGGAAGACGATCTCGACCGGCATCCCGACACGCACCGTATCGGGCGCGCACTCGACCACGTTCGTCATCAGCCGGACGCCCTCGGCGAGCTCGACCACGGCGAGCACGTAGGGGAGCGCATCGCGATATCCGGGCGCCTGGTTCTGATGGGTGACCGTGAACGTGTAGACGGTGCCCCGGCCGCTCGCGCGCACCCATTCGGTCGAAGAGGAGAGGCAGACCGGACAGACCGCACGCGGGTAGAACCGCTTCGTGCCGCAGTCGCGACAGCGCTGGAAGTAGAGCTCGTGGCGCGCGAGCGCCTCCCAGTAGCCGCGTGACTCTTCGTCGATGCGGGGGAGATACTTCTGGTAGGTGGCTCCTTCCGGCTTGCTCATGTTCTTCCGAGGATCAGCGTCACGCCGCTGTGACGTTGGCCGAGCATGCCGCCCGTGCCGTGAACGCAGGCGAGCCGGGCATCCCGCACCTGTGCGGGCCCTGCCTCGCCACGGAGCTGCCGGGTCGCCTCGATGACCAGGAAGATACCCCGCATGCCGGGGTGGTTCGAGGAGAGTCCACCCCCGTCCGTGTTGACGGGCAAGGCCCCGCCGAGCGCGATGCGGCCGTCCGCGCAGAACCCGCCACCCTCTCCCCGCGCACAGAATCCGAGACCCTCGAGCGTGGTCAGGACCGTGATCGTGTAGGAGTCGTAGACCATGCACATGTCGATGTCGGCCGGCCTCACGGCGGCGCGCTGGAAGGCGAGCGGTCCCGACTGGAAGGAGGCCACATCGAGGAGATCCCGGGTGCCGATCTCCCCGTGCCGCACCGCTTCCGCGCCGCCCCGGATGAGGACCGGTGGCCTGCGGAGATCGCGGGCACGCTCGGCGGACGTGAGCACGAGGGCGCCCCCGCCGTCCGAGATCATGCAGCAGTCGAGCAGGTGGAGCGGCGAGGAGATCATGCGCGAGGCGAGCACGTCCTCGACCGTGATCGGGTCGCGGTACTTCGCGTGCGGGTTCAGGGTCGCGTGGTGCCGCATCGTCACCGCGATCTGGGCCAGCTGCTCGCTGGTCGTCCCGTACTCGTGCATGTGACGCTGCGCCACGAGGGCGTACGAGCCGACGATCGTCGGCCCGAAGGGTGCCTCGAAGTGATCCGGCGGCTCGGTGGCGAAGCTGCCACCGGTGCCGATGGCGAAACGCTCGGAGGCCGCCGTCGAGCCGTAGGTGACGAGCGCCACCGTGCAGAGGCCGCCCGCGATCGCGGCGGCGGCGTGCAGGCAGTGTGACACGAAGGACGAGCCGCCGATCGACTGCGAATCGAGGTAGCAGGGGCGGAGATTCAGGTGCTGGGCGAGGGACATGATGCCGATCGGTCCGACGCCGCTGGTGAAGAAGCCATCGACGTCGCGGATGGTGAGCCCCGCGTCGGCGAGTGCCCCTCGCGCGCTCTCGGCATGAATCTGGAAGGGCGTCATGTGGGGGGCGAAGCGCGTGGGATGCTCCCAGGCCCCGACCACCGCCGTCTTGCTCCAGATGCTCACCCGAGCGTCTCCGCGAAGCTCACTACCAGCTGGTTGAAGCGCTCGGCCTGCTCGAGCGGCGCCTGGTGCCCCGCCGCGGAGAGCACCTCGAGGCGCGCGCCCGCGATCCCGCGCCCCAGCTCCTCGGAGAGCGCGGGCGGGGTCACCTGGTCGTCCGCACCCGCGACGATCAGCGTTGGCGTGCGGATGCGCGGCAGGAGGGCGCGGCCGTCGAATGCCTGGCAGGCGAGCAGATCGGTGTAGCGAACGCGCGGATCGGTCTTCACCTGCTCCATCCACGCCTCACGCATGAGCGCCAAGGAGGTGCCGGAACAGAACGTCTCGGTCGTGAACTGCTGCGGGAGGCGGCCCCGTACGACGTCGCGCAGGGTGGAGAGGCGGGCGGGATCGAGGGGAAAGCGCGCCCCCGTGCACGCGAGCACCAGACCGACCAGGCGCTCCGGGTGGCGGGCCGCGACCGTCATCGCCACGGCCCCTCCCATGCTGCGCCCGACCAGCACGAACGGACGGAGGCGCAGCGCATCGGCGAAGTGGACGAGCCAGTCCGCGTACGCCTCGATCGTCGGCAGGCCTTCCACCCCGCTCGAGCGCCCGTGACCGGGGAAGTCGAGCGCCACGAAGCTGTGCTCCTCGGTCGCCGCGGCCATCTGCCGCCGCCACATTCCCGCATTGCTTCCCGCCGCGTGCACCAGCACGAAGAGTCGCCCTCGGTCGAGGGCCGGCGGAACATCGGGCAGCGTCGTGGGGCCGCTGTGCAGGTAGTGCGCGGTGCAGCCCTCGACGGTGGCGTACTTGGCAGGCAAGGCGTCCCTGTCTAGGACGGCCGCGCGCGGAGTGTCAATTGACGGGCGCCGGGACCTCGACCGCGATGATCGTCGACGCGTCCGGCGCCGAGGTGACACGCACCGCTCCACCGAACCGGCGGAGCCGTTCCCGTACCGCCACCAGGTTGCCGGGTTCGGACGTGGGGCCCGCGATCTCGACCTGGACGGTGTCGGGATCCCTCCGGTAGCGGACCCGGAGCGGACGGGCGTCCTGCTGGCGAACGATCGAACCCAGCACCTCCTCCGTGGCACGGAAGAGGGCGCTCTCCATCTCGAATGGTAAGCGACAGTCGGGGCCCTCGATCTCCAGCGAGAGACTGATCCCCGAGCGTTCGCGGAGCTGCCGGAGGTACCAACGAAGCGCCGGGACGTAGCCGAAGTCCTCGAGCAGGGAGGGTCGGAGCGCGTGGGCGAGGTCGCGCAGCTCGCCCAGGACCCCGACCACGAGCGCGCGCGCGTCGCGCAGGCGTTCGCGCGCTGCCGGCGGCCCACCGTCGAGCATCGGCTCGAGCGCCTGCAGCTGCGCGTTCGCGGCTGCCAGGCGTTGCCCGATGCCCTCGTGAATCTCTCCCGCGGTGTGGCGCAGCTGCTCGTCGCGTCGCTCGATCACGTCGACCGCCACGTGGCGCAGTGCATCGCAGGTCTCCCGCAGCGTCGCGAACTGGCGCACGTTGTCGAGCGCCGTCGCGGCCAGCGTGGCGAGCATCCCGACCGCGGCGAACGCGTCGTCATCCAGAACGCCCTCCGCCGCCGGCTCGATCAGCAGCAGCACGCCTGACACGCCAGGGCCCACCGGAATCGCGACCAGCCCGAACGGCGCGAGCGCCGCGAGCGTCGTGGCGCCCTCCAGGTCGTCGAGGCCGAGCGGGCGTCCGAGGGCGCGCACGCGGGCAACGAGCGGCCCGAGGACCTCCGGGCTAACGATGGTCTCCCATGTGCACCGGTCGGCCCCGTCGGCGGCAAAGCGCTCGAGCCGCCCTTCGGCGTCGACCAGGGCGAGGGCGGCCGCCGCGCCGGTGATTGCCGCCGCACGTCGTGCCACCTGCTGCACGACCGTTTCGAGCTCCCCGTCGGCGGAGTCGTTGGCCAGCGCGAGCGCCGCGTCGATGAGCGCCTCGATTCGCCCGGCGGATGCGCCGCCACGGGGTCCGCCGCGCACGGCGCGCCGCAACCGCGCGAGAAGCCGGTCGATCACCCACATATGATGCGGGTTCGCGTAGCACGCGAGCACCACAGTGGCATCCCCTCTCGCATCCCGCGAACTGGGGAGAGAACGAGGAGATTCAGGCGAGGGCGGGAAGCGCGTTCTGCGCGATCACGTCCCGGAAGAAGAACACGGCCGGCCGCGGCCGTCGCGCCAGCGTCCCGGGCTCGATCGCGACCAGCCCGAAGTGCCGCGTGTAGCCCTCGGCCCACTCGAAGTTGTCCATCAGGGACCAGAAAAAGTAGCCTCGCACGTCGACACCATCGGCGATGGCTCCGTGCAGCTCGCCGAGATGGACGTGGAGGTAGCGCGTCCGCGCAGCTTCATCCAACGTCGCGTGGCCGTTCTCGGTGACCATGAGAGGCTTCCCGAATCGTGCGAGCCGGCGCAGCTGCGCCCCGAGGCCGGGCGGATGGACCTCCCAGCCCATCTCGTCGTCGAACTCGGGCCGCTCCCCCGGACGTCGCAGCGCAAGCGGCGACCCGGTGGGCTGGGTCAGGCTGCCGGGTCGGACCAGCATGCGGTTGTAGTAGTTCAGGCCCAGCACGTCGAAGCTGCCCGCAAGACCCGGCACCTCCTCTCCGTTGCCGCAGGGTGGCATGGTTCGGCCGGTGCTGATGCCCTCCAGGTACCACTGGTTCATGAAGCGATCCCGCGCCTCTGCCTCGGCCCGATCCGCGGGCTCGTCCGGATCGAGCGGGGCGAAGTACGGCATGTTGTGGACCACGCCGACCGGAACGCCGGTCGCGACCACGCCGCGGAGGGCACGGTACATCGCACCGTGGGCCCGGAGAGTGTGGCGGGCGACCACCAGCGCCCGCGGCAGATCACGCACCCCCGGCGGGTGCGCCCCGAGGACGTAGCCGACCAGCGGGGCGATCATCGGCTCGTTGATCGTCCACCAGACCGCCACCCGGCTCCCGAGCGCGCGCCCGGCGCGCTCGGCGAAGCGACCGAGCCAGTCGACGATTCGCGGATTCTCCCACCCGCCCTGGCGCTCTACCCACAGGGGGTTGGTGAAATGGTGCAGCGTCACGGTCGGCACCATGCCGTGGTGGCGGATCGAGTCGCACACCGCCCGGTAGTGATCGAGCTCTCCCTCGTCGAAGCGCCCCTCCTCGGGTTCGATCCGGCTCCACTCGACGGAGATGCGCTGCGCCGTGTGACCGAGCGAGGCCGCGAGACGGAAGTCCTCGTCGAAGCGCCCGTAGTGGTCGCAGGCGAGCCCGGAGACGGAGCCGTCGCGGATATGGCCTCCCTCCTGCTCCCACGCCCACCACTGGTTGTTGCGGCAATTGCCCTCGACCTGGTGCGCGGAGGTGGCCGCGCCCCAGAGAAATCCCGCGGGGAAGGCGAGACGGCCCGCCATGGGCTGCATTCCTAGCAGCCTCGTCCCGCCCATGCCATGCAGGTGACCTCACGCGGTCGGTTCTCAGGGCAGGCTGGAACGAGTAGGATCGCTTCCTTGCGGCCCCGCGACCTCGAGACACTCGAGTTTCCCCGCGTCCTCCAGGCGATCGCCGCGCTCGCGCGCTCTCAAGCGGGGCAGCAGGCCGTGTGCGCGCTCACACCGACGGCGGACGGCGCGGTGATCGAGCGCCGGCTGGACGAGATCGCCGAGCTGGTGGTGCTCTCCCGCGAAGCTGGGAGGGTGCCGACGGCGGACGTGCCGCTGCTCGCCCCCATCCTGGGAGCCGCCGCGCCGGACGGCGCCGTTCTGGAGCCGCGGCGTCTCGCCGAGGTCCGCGATCTCCTCTCGACGGTGGGGCGGGTCCGCGCTCACCTCCGGCGGGAGGCCGCCCGCTTCCCCCACCTGGCCGCGGTCGCGGCGTCGCTCGGCGACCTGGCCGCCGTCCGGGAGCCGCTCGAGCGAACCCTCGACGAGATGGGCCTCGTACGCGACGATGCGAGTCCGGAGCTCGCCGCCGCGCGGGCCGTCACGCGCGAGCTGCGACATCTCCTCGAGGCGCGGCTCGAGCAGCTCGTGCGCGACCCGGATCTCGCGAGCGCGGTGGCCGAGCAGTACGTGACCATCCGGAACGGCCGCTTCGTCGTCCCCATCCGCACCTCTTCGGTGAACGCCGTACCCGGGATCATCGCCGACCGCTCGGGCTCCGGGGAGACGGTCTTTCTCGAGCCGCTCTTCGCAGTCGACCTCAACAATCGCCTGCTCCTCGCCGCCCGCGACGAGGAGGCCGAGGAGCGTCGCGTGCGCGTCGAGCTGACGGCGCTGGTTCGTTCCCACACAGCCGAACTGGCGGCGCTGGAGGCGGCGCTCGCATGGGCCGATGCCCTGGGCGCGGCGACCGCGTTCGCCGAGCAGCACGGGTGCAGTCGCCCCATCCTCGGCGGTGCCGAGCTGGCGCTCCGCGACGCTTCCCATCCGCTCCTCCTCCTCGCCTGCCGCGCCGTCGTTCCCCTGGAGCTGCGCGTGCCGGCGGATCGCCGTGGGCTCGCGATCACCGGGCCCAACGCGGGGGGGAAGACGGTGGCATTGAAGACGCTCGGCCTGTGCGCGCTCCTGGCCCACGCTGGCCTCTTCATCCCCACGGCGGAAGGCAGCCGGATCCCGCTTCTCGAGGCGGTCCTCGCCGACATCGGCGACGAGCAGTCGATCGACCGCGATCTCTCGACCTTCTCGGCACATGCAGAGAACCTCGCCGCCATCGCCCGGGCGGCGGGACCGGGGGCGCTCGTCCTCCTCGACGAGCCGGGGGCGGGAACGGATCCGGTCGAGGGGGCTGCGCTCGCCGTCGGCGTGCTGGACGATCTCCTCGAGCGCGGGCCGCGCATCGTCTTCAGCTCGCACTTCGCGCAGGTGAAGACCTTCGCCCTCGCCAGCCCGCAGCTCGACGTCGCGGCCTTCGACGTCGACCCCGTCACCGGCGCACCACGCTTCCGGCTCGCGTATCACACCGTCGGGCAGAGCCTCGCGCTGCCGATCGCGCGGCGCCACGGGTTGCCCGCGCGCGCGCTCGAGACGGCGGAGCGGCTCCTGGCGGGAGAAAGCCGCGATCTGGCGCGCGCCGTGGCGCGCCTGGAGGAGTCGCGTCAGGAATACGAGCGCCGGCGTGCTGAGGTCGAAGGGGAGCGGACCCGGCTCGCGACGGCGCGCGCGGAGGCGGAGGCGCTCGCCGACGAGCTGCGCGTGCGCCAGCGCCAGCGCTGGGTACAGGACCTCGAGGCATCGCGTCGCTTCCTGCACGAGCTCGAAGGCCGCGGCCGCGCCCTCCTCGACGAACTCACCAGGCGCCCGGAGCCGGCCGCCCTGCGGCACTTCGTGCGCGACGCGCAGGCGGAGATCACCGCTCGCTCCGCCGCGCTCGGGACGGAGGGCGGCGTCTCCCGCTCACCCGTACCGGGCGACCTGGTCGAGGTGGTGGGACGCGGCATCCGGGGCGAGCTCGTGGAGATCGCGGGCGAGCGCGCGCGCATCCAGCGCGGCGGCCTCAAGTTCGAGGTCGCCGCCGATCAGCTGCGCGTGGTCGAGGGGGTGGTACCGCGCGAGCGCGTCGCGGTCGCGATCGAGCGGCCGGCCAACGTTCCGGGCGAGATCAACCTGATCGGCCGCCGCGCCCGCGAGGCGCTCGACCTGCTCGGCGAGTACCTCGACCGCGCCCTCCGCGCCGGCCTCGCCGAGGTGCGCGTGGTGCACGGCCTCGGCAGTGGCGCGCTGCGTCGCGCCGTGCACGAGTTCCTCGGCACGCTGCCCTACTGCACCGCCTACCGGGAGGCGGAGCCGGGCGCGGGCGGTGCGGGGGTCACCATCGCCGAGCTCGGCTAGGCCCTCCCGCTGCAGCCGTTCGACTGCGCCCAGGGGCCACGTTCCGCAGTCACGGTCATGCGCCCGCAACCCGCCGACCCCGCTTCCGAGCCGCGCATCCTTCGGCATAGAATTTGGCACGGCGGTTGCGTTCGCCGGCAGGAGCCGGATTCCCACGCATGACCTTCTTCGGAATTCTCATCGCCCTGATCCTCTTCGCTCACTTCAAGCGCCACCTACGGTCGTACTCTCGGCTTCATGAGCTGGGCGACGAGGGACCGGCGTGGGCGGCTTGTGGTCCCCCTCGGCACCGGCACCGCCACCGGAACGGAGAGCACGAGATCCCGGATCCCCTGACCCGGGCCCGTCGCCGCGCCGCCGCGGAGGCTGGCTTCTACGGCCACCTGCTCAGCTATCTCGGAGTCATCGCGTTCCTCGGAGTCATCAACCTCTTCACCACACGCTATCCCTGGTTCATCTGGCCGGCGCTCGGCTGGGGGATCGGGCTCTTCTCGCACTACATGGCGGTCTTCGGCTCCCGGCTCCTGCGGGAGCACTTCTTCGACCCGGCGGTGGAGCGGGAGCTGCGGCGCGAGCGGGCGACCATGCAGACGGAGAAGCAGGCGAGCATCGACGAGCTGTCCTCCACCATCGCGCACGAGATCCGGAATCCGGTCGCGGCCGCCAAGAGTCTGGTGCAGCAGATGGGAGAGGATCCCACCTCGATCGAGAACGTGGAGTACGCCAAGGTGGCGCTCGGCGAGCTCGATCGAGTCGAGCGTCGCATCTCGCACCTCCTCAAGTACGCCAAGGAAGAAGACTACCGCTTCGCACTCGCGAACCTCGCCACCGTCGTCGACTCGGCGCTGGCCCAGATGCGGGCGAAGCTCGACGCCGCGAGCGTCAAGGTCGCCCGGAACTACATCGCCGGCCCCACCGTCCGCGCCGATGCCGAGAAGCTCCGCCAGGTCTTCGCCAACCTCCTCGACAACGCGATCGACGCCCTCGGCTCGGCGGTCGAGGAACGCCGAATCGACCTCTTCGTCGAGAACGGCGATGGGCGCGCCACCGTCCGG
>Ga0307472_100000120_pt1 | contig 23536 bp, 43 predicted proteins | sample atmos_gasesAM5C__2_FD_204582 | JGI IMG/M metagenome (GOLD analysis project Ga0307472, IMG submission 204582) | Hardwood forest soil microbial communities from Morgan-Monroe State Forest, Indiana, United States - atmos_gasesAM5C_05 | ecosystem: Environmental > Terrestrial > Soil > Temperate...
TGATAAGTACAGCGATGTTAGCTTCAGGATTCAGCCCGCCCGGATGCAGGACGGCCAGTGGGACTTCTGTGATCCCGCGCCGTTCCAGAAGCACGACGAGTTGCGGTACATCACGTTTGAGCAACAGAACGGCTGCAAGAGGTTAGAGTACTTCCAGAAACTTGATCCCAGATTAGGAGAAAAACTCAATGCTCGAATATCGGCTCGATGACCAGCTACCCCCACAGCCTCCACCTCCCGGATGGAAGCCCGGCGATAAACCACAAGAGCCCAACAAACCAAGCGAGAAACCATCGCAACCACAACCGCCAAAGAAAGCCGCATAAATAAAAAGGGGTCGCCCTTAGCGGCCCCGTTGTTATCCTCAGCGGCTACTCAATCAAAACTGCTGTTCCAGCCGCATCCCCTCGACTTGTCCCAGCGTGACTGGCGATCCTGTCACCTTCTTGTACGCGGCAATCGCAGACTCTACATCCTGAATCAGCTCGACTGGCGTGTCGCTCTTGAGTTTCAATGCCGCCAGCAGCAACTCCAGCGCGGTCAGTCCAGCATTCAACGCATCGAGTAGGTTCATCACTTCACCAATCCTTTCACGTCGGAGATGATGCCCGACAGGTTCGACAACGCTGACTTGAGCGCATCCGCCGAGTTGGCCACGGGCTTGCACGGCGAGTCCAGCGGATCGCTCTTGCTGAAGCCACAGTAGGTTTCCAGCGCGTCGATGGCAACGTTCTGCGCGGCCACGCCCTTGTGAATGGTTACGCAGGCGGCGCCGGTCGGAGCAGCCACGCACTGGTCGTGATACTGTGTCTGGGCGCTGGACAGGAAGCCGGTCGCGGCGGCGATTCCATCCCGCGCGCGCTGTTCGAGCGTCGTGGGCGTGGGAGCTGGAGTACCGGACGGTGGTTGATGCTGGCAGCCGGCGGTGAACGCCAGCAGCAGCACGGTGGTGAGCAGTAGCTTACGTTTGGTTGTTATCATTATCTGGTTTCTCCTCTTGTATGACTTCGACAGTTGTAATCCATGGCCCCGGTTCGGCTCCGATGTCCGAGTATTCTCGCTTCGCTCCGCACGTCAGGCACTTCTGCCAGCCAGACTGTGGCCATGTGACGTTGTTATGCTGGCAGGGCATCAACGACTCGCTCAGTTTCCAGCAACCAGCCGGTTGTTTTCATACCTCCACCACGCCGAGTCCAGTATCTAGCAGTGGTACGCTCTCGGTCGTTGAACGTCCCCAACGCCAGACAGCCGCATATCCACACCAGCTCCGTGCCGTCATCATCGAACAGGATCGGTACTAGCGGAGATTGGCAACGGATGCAGGACAGACTCAGGGTCATATGGTTGCCTCGGTGGCGATGTGATCCCCTGCTGCCATTGTAGCCAGCGGTGTCAATGTTGGTGGGAGAGTTACCTCCCGCATCGAGTTCCAACGCTTGCCTTGCGATGCTTCCACCCCCAGCCATAATCCAGGCATGACCTTGGATGGAGCCATCATCACCGGAATCACTTCTCGAATCGCGTCCTCAGCCAGCACCTCGCGGTGATGCAGCATAAGGGAATCGTGCACCATATTGAAAAGTCCGAACTTCTCGTCCAGTCCCTGACGATGCAATTCCTTCATCACCTCGCGCATGTGGGCGTGCGCAGTATTCGCGAGGCGATACGCTACCGCCTCCTCAGCTTGATCGCCGTGGCCCCATACTCCCTTCCTGCCGTCCCATCGGTAGACCTCATAGAACCTGCGCTGGTGTCCGAACGGCGTACGCAGGTGTTGTGTCTCGTGCGCTTCCTTGCGCTGGGCCTCTTGATATTCGAACACGCGGGGGAACAGGGATTCGCAGGTGGCTAGGACTGCTTCGGCGATCTGGAGGCCAGACTGCTTCCCTGTCCCCTTACACTCCGCGCAGTTCTTGAGTCCACGATGGCCTGCCACCTTTCCACCTCCGCTACAAGTCGGGCATACTCGCGACGGAAACGATTCCATGTATCTCTCGTATAGACCCCGCGCCCTAAGGCCATTGCCGATTCCCAGAATCCCATGTTTCGCCTGATCGTCTCTAACTCTTTTGCGTTCGGGGTCACTCTTGAGCCAGCGGAATCGCTGCATGAGTTCATCGTCGGTCTCCTTAATAATCTCATTGAGGTTCCAGTGTCCGAGGAAGTGCCCCGCCACCGCCGAGTGGATGTCCAGCCTGCCGAGGCGGGTATAGTTATCATCGCCTGCCAGCAGCCCAAGTGTTATGACGTGGCAGGATTTAAAATCTACCTCCGTGAGAATGCATCCCTCGTCGGCGCAGATCATTCCCCGGATGGCCTTCGCCAGCGCGGGAGTAGGTTTCAACTTAGGAAAATTAGTTGTGTTCGGCGCACGGGCACTGAGCTGCGCAATTGCAGTCTGGAATGTAAATGTCGTATGCACGCGACCATCAGCGTGCGGACGGAATCCATCCACGTACGTCCCCCGCAGCTTGGTCAACCCACGGTACTCGATCACCTTCAGGTAGAAATCATCGGAGGTCTTCACCGCGAGGCGTTGCAGCTCCTTCGCTGCGGTTGTGTCCTTCTGCTTCCCCTCGTCGTCCTCCTCCTTCGACTTCGGCACGCGATGGCCCTTGGCCTTCATGTAGGCGACCAGCTGCTGACTGCTGTTCGGGTTGAAGTCGTAGACGCGGCACCAGCGTTCGACGGACTCGGTTATAGTAGTAAGCTCTGGGGTCGCGCTGGTGATCGCGAATATCCTGCGCTGATACGTGTACCATTCTCCCTCCTCGATGGTTCCGTCCTTGGCGGTGGTCGGTTTATCTTGGAACCGTGCCTCATGCAACTCTTTCAATTCATCTATCGGGTGCTCCACCCAGTGCTTAGGCTCTGTACCGTGGTCAATGAACCACTGCTTCACCTGCGGAGGCATTCCAGCGTAGCCCTCCTTCGGATGCATCCGCTGGCACTCGACCGGCGCACGCTCAGCCAACTCCTTCCCCAGCTCCCGCTGCGCCGCCTCGAACTCCGCTCCCAACCGTAGCCGCGCGGCGTCGTCGATAGGCACCCCGCGGTCTTCCATCGCGGCGAGCACTGGCCTCACTTCCCGCTCCTGTCCGGTGTAGCCGAGGGTCAGGGAGTAGGCTTCGCCTTCGCCGAAGAGGTTATCTTTCTTTAGTGTAGCTTCCAGGAACCTGCCCAGTCTAAGACCAGCATCCACATCACAGATACCATAGAATTCAATATTAGTACTGGCAAGATGCTTCCACGGGAAAGGGAAATTGATAAATGATGAACAGAATTGTAGATGTGCAGGCAGATCAGGTTGCCAGTGGTGGAACATATCAAGAGTATCGAAAACTCTAGTAGCAGGCGCATAAGTCCATCCCTCTCTCAAGGCTGTAGCCCTGAGCACCTTGTGATCGAAGTTGTCCCAGTTATGGCCATAGAACGGATTCGGCAGGTGGAGCATCTCCCGCACGATGGCTTTGAACTCTCCCGTGTAGGGGATGGCGATTCCCGTCCCCGGCTGATAGCTGAGCTGGAACAGCCGCACCTCGGTGTCGGAGAATCCCTCTCGCGCATCCTCGTCAAGCGATGACGACTCGGAGGTTTCGATGTCCTTCGCCAGCCAGAGATTAGGATTCCCTCGCAGGTAGTAAAGCACCGACCTGCACTGATCGAGCGTCGGCTTGGTCCAGTACTGCAACCTCTCTCCGCTCGGCTGCGTCCACGTCGCCGGGTCGTCGGGATCCACGCCCCACATGTAGTTCCGGTCCCTCCCGCTGGCGATGGCGAGCCCCCGCTGGATGATGCGGGAGAACACGCCCTGGTGCGAGGCTTTGCCGCGGCGGAGGTAGGAGGGGTGGAAATTTATGAGGACTGGGGTAGCCCCTGCGTTGGGGATTCTCTCGGTGGCCCACGGTGCGGCCTCTGGCGATGTCGCTGGACGTTCTGTTGTCTGCGACGCGAGCGGCAGGCAATATCCCGCCAGATGCGTCACCCCCCTGGCCTCTCCCGCTTCCCCGGTCAGCTCCCTGAGCGCAACCCCGCCGAGCGAGACGATGCACCGCGGGCGGTAGTCGGCGATGGCCTGGTCGAGGTTGGGCCGGCAGTGGCGGAGGGCGGAGTACTCATGTGGTGAATTTTCAAGCCAGTTGTTACGGGGTCTGCATCTAACACAGTTTGTAATTGCGAACTGTTTTCTATCTAACCCCATTCGGCGGAGGCAACGCTCCAGTACCGCACCGCTGGGGGCGTATGGCCTCAGCGGCATCTGGTCGCGCTGTTCATGTTCTCCGCTCGCCTCGGCCACCAGCATAGTTCCGTTGGCGCAGGTCCCTTCTACCGCGCTGAAATCATTGCCATGGTCATGCAGGCTGCATCCAGAGCAAGACGGCGGCTTGTGGCGATGGCTCATTCCTTCGGCTCCTGCGACACGCCACGTTTAGATTCTATTGCCACGCAATCTCTCCATACCTTTTTCTCGCGTGCGGTATGCTCCCAACGGCGCTCTGTTGCTTCTAGTCGTGTGCGCGCCCTTTCTTCCTCGGCAGTGGCGATGACTGCCTTCACGCGAATATGAGTAAGGAATTCGGCTGGATTCATTCTGTGCTCTCCTGCGCCACAGGGGCGGCCAGCGCGGCCTCCAGCAACGTTTTAAGTTCTCTCCATTTACTAAACGGTCCGGTTACGCTGGCATTCTCTTTGCAGATTTCGATACCACCCCGCAACGCCGTTTCCAGTTGCGCGGCTCGGGCCTCGGCGGATTCCACCTTGCTCTGGTATTGACACTTGCCCCAGCTACCGCCATGTTCCTTGAGATAAGTCTCTTCCATGAATTTAACCGTACGCTGCAACCTCTCATACTCGTTGCGTAGCGCGTCCAGCTCCCCTTCGGCTGTCTCTGCGCGTTCCTTCATCGCGTGGAGGCCAGATGCACAATCATGGAATACTTCTATCTCTCCCGCCTCGGTGTGCTTCCATATCTGCGTTCCTTTGCAGCAGTGGCAACGGACAATCAGTGGCTCCCCTCCGCGCCCCTCTAGGCTGCGGGATAGAATGGCCAGAATATCTCTAGCGTCCCAATTATCCGTTGATATAATGCGCGATCTCCTGCGCGATCCGCTCCAGCCCTGGGGACGCGCTGGGGGCCATTGGCATTACTTCTTTCACGCGTTCTTGAGCGTCATGAGGCAAGCGATATCGCATTTCCTGCGGGGCCGGGGCGTGGGGAGATGCCGCCGCCGCGCCCTTGCAGACATGTCCTAAATATTCTTTGTATTCAGCTCCGCAAGCCTGACAGATTATTGTGGTGCTCATTGTCCCGCCTCTTTCTGTGTGCTGAAAAATTGCCCCCAATCGGCGGGCGAATCGAATCCGATGCAGGTTCCACAGCCATCACAGCGCACGTATTTAAATTGCTCAATCCATAATTTGCCGCTTCCACAATGTGGGCAGCGTGGCGTGAGGCTCGGGGCCGCAGACTGTGTTATGAATTTAATTATTTGCTCCCTGGTCAGCCTGTAATTGCCTATAGGAGCAACGCCATTCGCTTCTGCAAAGGCATCCAGTGGCCCCGCGCTTTCCTCTGTGCCGTCGGTAAATTCTTTAAGCACCTGTTCGCCTTTAGGCAAAGCGTCTTTCTGAGTGCAGTTGCCCTGAAACGGCCAATCGCAGGGCCGTGCTGTGCCGCTCACGGGACGGGCCGCGATTGAATAAATGCTTACAGCCTCTACCTTTCTTCTGATTGGGATGTTGTGCGGTGGCATGGGATCAATGCCAACACTTCTCGGTTCGGCAATCGTTTTCTTGCTATCGTCGCACCATTGCGTTTGAATCAGAAATCTGCCATCAATCGCCAGATGCACAGCTACAGAACCGTTATCGTAAGCAGGCTGGCCGCAATGAATGCAGTAGCCCCCAAATTTCAAACTAGTCGCTCCCGGCGGCTGCTCCCCCGTGGATGCTTCGCCCGCGCAGTGTGGACACGGGATAGTTCTGTCTTGCACAGCACATCCGTCACCCGGAATAACTTTCCAGCGGGTGCCATTGCAATGCTTGCAAGGGGACGCTTCGCCTGAGATTGGCTCGGCTCCGCTATCAAGCGATAAGCCGCATGTTTTACACGTTGGCACGCCATTCGGCCAGTGCGGAACCACTACTACACACTTGCATCGTTCATTTGCCATTGCCATCGCCGCCTCCGCGCTCCAGTTCGCCGTCAAGATAGGACAACACTGCTAGACATACCATTAAAACAGCTAAGGCATATATTCCAAGCTCGTTCATCGCCCTACCCCTCCATCTTCCCCGGCCCAGCGTTCGCGGATCGCCGCCGCTTCGCAAATCCTGTAATCTTCAACGTCGCAAATAAGACCGTGCAGCCATACATCTCCAAGCGTTGCAGGGGCGTAATTTTCAGTATTCCGGCAGAACGCGCACACATCCTTGCAGCAAAGCTCCATCTCGGCCTCGCGCCCAGCGTCGTAAGCCGCATTCGCAATATGGTTAAGTCTGCCGAGCCAATAATCAGTACCGCAAGTGCAGATATTGGGGTCTTCACCATCATTCGCGCACCCCTCTGGTGACTTTGGACACGAATACCAAGGGTCTTCACATTCAGTATGTGGAGCGTTTAATTCCGCGAGAAGTTTCGCCACGGCCCGTTCCCGTACCTCTTCCAGCCCGGTTTCATTCGCCATCGTGTCCCCTTTCACTTCTGCCATTTAGAAAGCTCCTTCCTGAGATAACCGACTGAGCAGGTAGTAGTGCATGGATTTAAGCAATGTGAGTCACAGGTTTCATGCGCCTTTTCCAATAGCGGCCCAAGCTCACGGCGCAACGTTTCAGCGATACGGTAGTATTCCTCGGCCACACTTTCGCCGTCACCCGAAGGAATAGTTATCTTGTCTGCCAATCGCCTAATCCCCACATCAAATCGCGTGTCCCGCTCAGCCATTACGCACCCCCGCGCCGCGCCGTCTCACAACTTCAATCGCCGCTGGCTTGAAGAAATCAGGATCTTCCTCATCATCCCAGCAAACAGGCAACCACTCTTGTCCGGTATGTGGACTTGTTACCTTTTTGCCAAGACAAACACCCTCACGGCCAGCCTCATCCCAGCCATCACGAATGCGAATCCTTGAACCCTTGCGCGGCTTCCGCGTGTCCCTGCTGTCGCCCATCATCCCCCTCCTACAACCACTCGGCAATCTTCGGATCGAAGTTGCAGTGCTTCGCGAACGTCTCTTTCATGCCCACCAATCGCAGCCCCTGTACTGTGCGGACTCGCGAGATGGCCGTGTACAGCATCGCGGGCTGCGAGAAAAAGTGATTACGAAAGTCGAGTTGTATACGATCAAGAGTAAGACTTTGCGACTTATGGACAGTCGTTGCTGCTGCCAACCGCAGCGGCCAATACTCGATCTGCCCAGTCACCCACCGTTTCACCCGCGTGCGATAGTGCATCCGCGCGTGCCACCCGCCATAATCCTGCGATGCCGGGATGGGGTCGGCGGTCGCTGGCCAGCCGGCGGGACGCTCGGAGTGCTCGACGCCTCGAGTCAGCGGAGTGATGGTAACTATCTTGCCTGTCCTGACCAGCCTTATGTTCAGGAACGGCTGGGCCTTCTCGTGATTGTTGAGGTCAGCGTACATCTCGATTTGCCCGCAGTCCCCATTCACATATTCGAAGTCCGGAGCGTTAGCCAAGAGCATCACGTACGCCCCGATCTTCAGCTCCACCTCCGGCGGTATCCCCCACTCCTTCGTCCGCACCGACTGGCCCCACTCGCTGCGCTGCTGGCCCCAGCGGCGGGAAGTCACCTTGAACTTCTGCCCCGGCACGCGGTCCAGCGCGAGGGCGTTGTAGCGACCGACCTGATCATTGCGAGGGAGGATCGTCGTCCCGTCGAACTCGGTGTCGAGCGCAGTCTCGAAGCGCGCGCCGAGCGAGGTCAGGACTTCCGCCGCGGCTGCGCCCTCGCCCCGGCGCACGAGGTTCAACGCTTCGAGGAAGCGGGCGTCGCCTTGGCGCCAGACCTTGGTCAGGGTCTCGGTGTTCTCTTTGAACTTGTCCCAACATGATGCTGTAAATACCCATGGTGCTTTAACGGGTGGGAGCTGACATAGATCGCCTATGCAATGAATCCCCATCGGCGTCGCCACGTCCACGTAGCGGTTAGCGTCTTCGACTGCGCGATAGAGAACATCCAGCGCGTCGCCGCCGAACATCGAGATCTCATCGACGACGAGGGTGCGGTACTGCTTGGCTAGCGCGTGGAGGACGCGGGACAACGCCCCGGTTAGGAAGTGATCTCGCATCACTTTCAGGTCGCTATATTTGAGAAGGCTGTTGATCGTAATTGCGCCGAGGTTCACTGCACTGATCCCGGTAGTAGAGCTGAGGATGCCGCTCGATGGGTCGTCGTGCACGGTCTTCACGGCGTTGTACGTTTTTCCACTGCCTGCGACCCCCGTTGTAAACTTGCACGGCGGCGGAGTCTCCGCCCGCGCGACCTGCTCGGTGGCGAGACCTTCTTCGATGTCAGTGTAGTTGTCCATCCATCACTTCCTGATAGCAGCCCTCGCACAGCACTATCCCTCGGTGATCTGGAGTCTGCATGTAGGTGGTGCCCTGACCATGTGATGGTTCTACATCGCAGGCTCCGAGGTTGAGGCGGGTGTATTTAACGTCATTTTTGGTGCCCCAGCGGTATCCCCAGTTCTCCTCAGGGACTATCTTTAACGTCGCGTATTCGTCAGGAGTGACTCGCGTGCTCACGCAGCACCTCCCTCCGGCGTCCTCGGGGCCAGATGCGTCGCCAGGGACAGCGGAGGCTCGGTAGTAGTTACCGAGTTGGTTCCCTGATTCAGGGTTCCCTGAGCGGCAGCCTGAGCCTTCGCCGCGAGATTCGCCCTCCGCGTCTCCCCCGCCTTGATGGCGCGGTCCCTGGCCTTCTTGCTTCCGGCCTTCACCTTGCGCGATGTTACAGTGGCCACCGGAGCGGCTGCGCCAGCGTTGCCGACAGGTTGCTGGCCGTTGCCTGGCTGCCCTTGGCGGTAAAGGTCGAGTAGCGTGCGCGTGGTGGCGCGGTCATGGCCATGGCCAACAGCGTCCATGGCTTTTTGTACGGCATCCTCTGAATCGTCTTCTGTTACCACAGAAGCTATGTGATCCAGCATGTAGCGGCGATGTGACTCCAGCAGTGTTGCGATGTCCATGGTGCGGTTCTCCTTCGGTGATTTATTTAGTAGTGCTTTTTCCCGCCAGCGACGCAATCTTGAAACGCAACCAGCTATTGACTTTCTTCCAGCGTTCGCGAGGCGTGGCAGTCGGCGGGACGGAATCGTTGACGGCTGCAACCTCGTCAATTAATGAACTGTTTAGTACAGCCTTGGGATTGTCCGCCCAGAATGCTCCGATAGCGCAGTGCTCTCCTCGTCCATCATGCAGCCTTCCATAGATAAGACTTCGACGCCGTGCTACCGATTGACGAATCAGAAACAGCGCGGTGTCATCCGGCAGAGCACGTTCATTCCCCGTGTAGGTCTGGCATTCCGGCCTCAATTTACTCATATAACTACCTCAGTATGTATATGTAATACCTATATCTATAACTACATTATGGGCCACTCAGCCTCGGTCGCGGGGGCCAGCCGAGTTGCATGCCGTCTCGAACCGGCCCCATTTGTCCTCTGCGTCCAATCGGTAGCCCACCGTCGTGGGAGCAACAACCGTTAGGGTTGAAGCCTAAGTTTGCAGAGGCACGACATCAATATCGTGGCCAGACCCCCCGCGCCGGGGGATGCGGATGCTGCGGCGCGGGAGTCATGGCTTGGTCAGTCCACCCTCGTCGCCAGAGCAGTTGGCCGCCGGGGGTGGACATCCTGTGGAAGGTTAGGCTCTCTGCCCTTTTCATACGTGAGGACTTACTTCGAACGGCCCCACACCTTCACACTTCTGATCCAGCAGGATCATCGCCGCGCTGGATAATGGAAAAACGTTGAAGTAAAACCATTACCCAGTCGGATTCGGCTCCCCTGCTGGAAACTTGTGCTGGCTTCGTGGCTCACTCCACGCTCGCATGGCCAGCGCATGCTGTCCGTGGTAGCTTATATCCCGCTTAAACACGGCCCCTGCGGTACAACGCCCTGACTACTTCTTCCCCTGCGAGCCCAGCGCAAAGAACTGCACCGCCATCGCCCGCGCCTTGGTCGTCCCGTGCGCGCGGTTCACCAGGCACGGCAGGTCGGGGGAGTACTGCCCAGGTTTCCCCGGCAGCGATGGAAACCGCTGCATGCCGTCGGTGGACTTCGGGTACGCCCCGCCGCTGGCCTTCGCCTGCTGCCCGCACACGTCGCAGCTGGCCGACCACTCGCTGCGGCAGAGGATCTCCGGCTCGCCGGCGAGGAACTTGATGAATATCTCCATCAGCGATTTGTGGCCGTAGTTCTGATTGAGCACCAGCCAGGGCTGCCCATCCGGGCGCTTCCCAGCGAGCGTGAGGATCGTCATGATCTTGGACAATCCCTTCTGGCTCGACCGCGTGTCCGTCCACTTGTACGGCACCTGAAGGTAGGTATCCGCCAGCTCGGGGAACCGCGGGTCGATGATCTGCACGTCCATGATGGTCTTGGCGAATGTCCCGGTGGCGTTGCCGTTGCGGTCCTTGGCCACCGCCGGCACCCACGGGGCGACTTCCCCGCCCGCGAGGTACTGCGAGATGTCCACGTTTGCGCCTACGTCGTCTTGCTTCACCCCGCGGAGCTTCAGCTTGACACGGTAGATTGCGTCGGGCGCCGGCGGTGGCGCCGCGAATGCGTCACCCTCCTTGGCGGTGAGCAGCTCGGAGGTGAGTTCGGGGGAGTTGATGTCGGGCAGCGGCTCGGGGACGTGTTGCGTCTGCGAGTCGAGTGGTGCAGCTTGGCCGTTAGGGGCGTTCGCTGGTTGATTGCCTGTGTTGCCGAAGGGTGAGGCCCCGGCGTTCGGCTGGCCTCCGGTTGCGAATGGATTCGGATTCGATCCCATGAATATATCTCCTATTGTTAAGATTCCGCTGCGTGTGTCCCGCGCAGGGGCGGGCTTGTTGCAATGTCTAAGGTATTACGTCCCTTCCCAAGACTTCACAGAAGTCCAAGGACAATAGATCGTTCTGCGTGACAGGCATGAGCTTATCCCACAATAATGAGGTCTCATGTTTCTTAATATCCTCATGGGTGATGGTGTTGCAGTGCCTCAGCAGCAACATCCTGTCATCAGAATCGAGCGAGTTCCAAACTCTGCCAGCTAGTACCATCACTTCCTCCCCAGCAATGCATCCGCACGCGAACGCCAGTTTGAAAGACTCTCGCCCCGGCCCGCGTCCGCCGCCAGCCTGTCCATCAGGTGCAAATACTTGTCGATCCCCCACTGCGCGCCAAACTCCGGTTCGAAGTAGCCACCCGGCATCTCCTTCTCCAATTCCAGTATCCTCTCCGGAGCGCAGCGTGGTTTCGCAGGGAAGATGATCCCTGTGTCTGCATCTGGGTGCTTCCGGTAGAAGAACCGCACCGTATCCTGAATCACTGTCTGTGCAACCTGCTTCGTCGAGTCAGTGGGATCAGGCACCTGCGTCGTATGCGGGATGGCATAATCCTGCGCGTGAATCAAATCACCCACCCAGCTCCCGCACTGTGCCGTGGCCTTCTTCCCCTCCATCAGCGGCCCATACACCGGGGCTCCGGTCTTCTGCCCGTCCTCGGTGGTCTTGCCCTCCAGCGCCGTGTGCAGCACGGTGTTGACCGGAAGCGAGTTCCAGTTGCTCACCAGGCTGGCCATCGTGTTCTGAGAAAAGTTGTAGTCCGGGAGGATGTTCGAGCCGAAGTTCTCCGTCGCCATCTCGCCGTTCACTACCATCGACTGGGTGAAGCTGCTGCTGGCCCCGTTCTTGAACACGGAGAAGCGGTTCTCACCGCCAACCGAGATTCCCTTGTCCGACAGGTGCCGCATCACCACATTGCTGATGCTTGACCAGCCCTCGACCGCGAGGCCTCCAACTGTGGACCAGTCTACCGGGATCAGCGACGCCTCCATCAGCGTCCGCGGCGTTGGCCCCTCAGCGGCGATGCGAATCAGGGCCTCGTTGATCTTGTCCGGGTGCGCCGGCCAGTAGCCCTGGCTGATCTTCCGCAGCAGCATCAGTGGCGTCACGCTGACCTCGGCCTTGTAGGGGATGATCATCCCAGCGGAGACCTCCGGGTCGCACATCGGCGACCAGCCGCCATCGGAGAGGGAGAGGAGCAGGGTGGATTTCCCGGTCACGTCCGCGATGTAGTGCGAAAACCACTTGACCTGCGTGGTCTTACGCGAACCCGTCGGGCCATAGATGCACAGAGACTTAGCCATGCTTTACCTCCGCAGCCTCAAAGATGGTTTTCTTAGCGGAGGCTTTCTCCAGCACCTCGGGAAACTCGCCGATGGTTGCAGCGCGGATGGTCAGCCCCTGACCGCAATCCTTGGTTCCATGGATAGAATCGGTTACTGTTTGTTCCACACGGTCGCGAGTACCGACGTATTCGATCACCCGCAGGACTCTGATGATGTCTTCAGCCACGGCTACAGCCTCCCCTCGAACCTCGGCTCGTCCCATGCGTCCACGAAATAAATCTCATCTCCCAACTTGGCGATGAGAAACGGATCGGCCTTCGGATCGCTGAGATGCTGGATGTAGAACTGCACCTCGGGCAGGGCTTCCTTAATACGAATGGCCTTGTCCAGCACGAACTCCGGCACCGGACGTTTGTACTCCGACAGCAGCGTGTGCTGCCACGATGCCACCGTAAACCAGCCAGCCACCCAGTCGCTCAGGCGTTCCAGCACAACTTCCTTGGTGCGCCGCCCGATCTCTTCCATCTGGTAGTTGATCACCATGTTGGCATCGAGCACGTCCATCTCCAGCTTGAGCAGCGTCTCGGTCAGCTTGCCGGAGAACACACCGAAGCTGCTGACCCCGGCGACATCGGTCACCAGTGCCTTATATCCGAGCAGATCAGCGGCCCGGCTGGCCAGCTTTCCACGTTCGCTTGAGAACGCTTCTTTGTGGTTAACGTCTTGGATGGAAACTTCAACCCCGGCACGGTGGCGCGGTATGTCCTTGAGAGTTATCATTTGCACATCCCCTTTATTATTTATTTATTCCCGTTCTTAGCGTTCCCCATCATCCACACCAGCACGCTCCTGAGCGTCTCCGCGCTCGGCGGCTTGCCCTGCTCCAGCCTCCACAGCGTGGCATGATCCAGCCCCATCTGGGCGGCGGCGGTTCGCACGTCCATCTCCGACATCAGCCGCCACTTCCTGAGCACTTCGCCTAGTTTCATGATGGAAACAATGTACTGCTGGTGTGAATTTGTTGTCAAGCGAAATCGTCTGTGGATTTCAATTATTTTTACTTAGCTAGGGATTGTGTTCCCGCCTGCGGCGACCCCTAGCGATTGACTGTATTGCTCCGCGATGTAGCGGGAATACGCCGGCGGGATGGCCTGCGTTAACTCTTTCCACTCCATCCAGTCGATGCCCATGGCCTCTTGTCCCATCTTAAGGTCATGCGCCCGGTTGACGAATCCTCCGGTGCCGGGGCGACGCTTGTGCTTCTCAGGATGATCTCCATATACAGCAATCGGCTCCGGTGTGTGATAAGGCTTGCAGTTGGGTTGCACCACTGCAAACGAAGTCTCAATTTTGCGATGCCTGCGAACTTTCAGGCCGAAGAACTGACCGCATAGAGTTACCGGATTTATAAGTGGAGCTGTCTCTACATTCTCAATCGCCCACGGCATACCCGTTGACTTCAACCATTCACGCACAGGATCAATCAGCAAAGGATGTCTCTCACGCTTTGTGTTCCAGCGGTGATTCATAGCTGTGTATCCCTGGCATGGCGGGCTGGCCCAGATGAAATCGAATGCCCCCGGCTGCCAATATGTAGTGGCCTTCCTCCAATCCATCTGAAGATGCCGAAAGGGATATCTTGGCTGCGGCTCGATGTCTATCCCTACAATTTGTGCATCGGGCCAAGCTAAGTGTAGTCCCATGGACGCACCACCCGCACCGGAGAATAGATCAAGCACCCTCACTTTATGTTCACCAATTCCTGCGGCTTTTTTATATATCTTCCATGATATCCACGTTCAAAGAAAGTCCTAGAGTTTCGCGCCTTAGCCACATTCACAGTGCCAAGAGCGTAAGCATGCTTCATATTCTGACTGCGGGTGGCATACTCCAAATTGACAACTCTATTATCATATTTGTCGTTGTTTTTATGGTTTATTTCAAATCCGGGGAAGGCTTCCGAGTTCATGAACACCTCGGCCACAATCTTGTGTATGACCCTAGCCCATCTGCGCTTTCCATAGTGCAAATCAACCACCGGATAACCGCGACCATTATCATAAGGCTTTAATATGCGAGCCATGCTTCTCGTACTGCGAACACGACCCATATTAGACACTTCATAGCCGTTGGAACCCTTTACTTCGCGCCATTCTTCCATGACTCCTCCTCAACTGGATGATTCGCAATACGCTTCTTGAACATCCCCGCTCCCACCGCCAGCGGATCGGCCTTCATTTCCGCGCCGGCGTAGCACACCTTCACGTACGGGCACTCCGAGGGGTATGAACACGACGACCGATTCATTGGGAAGTACTTATTCAATGAACTGCGTATCTGACCGTCCAATGGATTATCGAGCGATGTTTCCCGCTTCATTGCATCTATCTCAGCGACATGCTGAGCGACCTCCCGCTCCTGATGCTCAATCGACTCTACCCAATCCCGCAAATCATCTTCTGATCTCCAGACCGTCACCGGAGGCACGAACACCTCGTCCAGCGGGTGTTCTTTCGTGACTCCCATCGCCTGCGCCGGGGACTTCCAGCCGAGGGCTCGGGGTTGCAGGCCGACCGTCGAGTCCTCGCCCGACATCAGCAGCTCGGAGGCGTCCAGCGCGTCGATCCATTCCTTGACGCTTTCACCATGCATCGGAACATAGGGATCACGGTCGAACACCGGGCGTGAGTGCCAGTTTTGCCAGCTTAGTTTGCTGTCCTTATCATCCTCGACCCTGAAATATTCCCAACTCCAACAAGTGTCGCCAACCCGGTAGCCCCCATCCCCCTTCTTCGGCACGCTGGTCGCCACGTACTGCCTCACCAGGTGCGAGTGCTGTGTGTATGCGGTGATGCCCAGTCTCGCGGACAGCTCCTTGTCCTCCGCGCGGTAGCCCTTCAGCAGGAACTCGTAGCGGATGGCGTGGATTCGTGGCGGGGCAGCTAATGACTTGAGATACTTATATACCGGAGTGGGGATATCGAAGCTAAGAGCTACAGCATAACTTGTCGGCTCACTCAGACGCCGCCACCACTCCCCCAGCCGCCGCTCAACCTCAACACCTTCCGACAGCCCCTGCATGTCATGCTCAATGTCCCTCGCCTTGCGCGCGTCCCACGTGGCGGTGGTCTTGTAGCTCAGCAGGTATAGCTCATTCGACTGCCGCTCGCGCAGCAGGGCGTCGGGGCGGGACATGAACCAGAGTTCGCGGCTTATTCTGCCATTATCTTTATCGCAGTAGCCACAGTTATGGCAATCGTTAAGACCTTCTCCAGCCACAAATTCCTTGTGGCAATTAACGCACTCCTCCCACTCGCTGAGCTTCCACTCCCCCTCCCGCTCCACCTCCAGCACCTCGAACTGCTCCAGCAGTGGGCGCAACCGCCGCCTCGCATAGGCGCGGACCATCCCCTCGACCAGCGCAGCCTGCTCCTGCTGGAGGTAGCGGTCGAACTCAGACCTCGCGACCGCTGGATCTCTTGCCAGCCCCGCTATCGCCGCTTCATCCATCCCCAGTTCCCGCGCCTGCGCTACCACCTGCGACTGGAACACGTCCGCTGCCGGCGTGGGCTGCATCGCCGCGGACTCGGTGGTATCCACCTCCAGCGACTGGGAGAACTGGGCGAACTCACGGAGCGCTGCCGCTACCGCATGGTCTTCAATCGTGACATCAGACCAGTAACCAGCCTGCGTAGCATCGGCGGTGATCTGCTCCTGTTTTTCTTGCAGCAGCACCGCGAGCCCAGCATGGACGGCTATCCCCACGGCCAGCGGAAGCGGCATCTTTGTGGGTACGATCCCGGTTCCGTCCTGGTGGTATTCCAGAAACCTGCGCCGTTTGCAGCGGTCGGCGGTCACGATGCGAGAGCGGTCGGTGAAAATCTTGGTTGTCATAAAGTACTGTCCTTCTCTGCCCAATGCGTGAGGATACCTTTGTTGTCAGACTGAAGGTTTAAATCAGCTGCGATTGCCTCCGCTTCAGCCTTAGTGAACGTTGCGGTCCCATGGCCTGTCGCCCCGGTAATCAGCGAACGCCAGTGAATCCTATAAGTTTTCTCGTTGTCATTCATAACCGCTGCTGCCTCCAATCCTCCAGCCTCTCAGGTTCCTCCATCCGCTCCACCCTCCGCAGCAGCCAGCACTTGGCCATCGCCACCACGAGGTCGTCCCGGGTGATCTCCACGCGTGCGTCGAGCCCCGCCTCGGCGACCGCGAGCTGCTCCGGGATGGTTGCGAGTCGGGCCATGGTGCTAAATCATTCCCTGCTTATGCATCGCATAAAGCAATCCTACTTGCGACTTAACGCCAAACTGAATTGTGGATAGCGGTAAGTTGATAATCGGGTCAGCGTTGCCATTCATACAATCCTCGATTGAGTTCCCGCCAGTATTGCAGATGCAGCCGCGAAACCTCTCCATCCACTCTGGCATTGCCCACTTCGCTGTTTTCGTTGGTAGTTTAGCCATTATCTTTAGCCTCCATCGGTCGCTCCACCGTCCACACCCACCACCGCCTGCCCCTGACCGCAACCCCCACCCTGCCGCCGAGGCGCTTCGCCGCCTGTCCCACCTTGGCCGAGAAGCGATACACGGCGAGGCGCCACACTTAACCGCTCTTTGCGCCTGCTAGATGCACAGGCTTTATGTTGTACTTGCGAATCAAGTACAACGCCTGTAAGCGCCCATGCTCATTACCATTACGCCAGGAGACTAGATTTCCCTTAATATCACTTATGACCTTTTGTAACTCCACGCATGATGAACACAACCAGAGACTGACACGCCTTTTGCTTCCCTCTACGAGAGTAATTTCACTCCCACACACGGCGCAAAAACGACGGTCTATATGGATAAGATAAGGCTCAAGGAACTCAAGAGTGGCCTCTCTGCGCTCTTGTGGGGGCAGCCCATTTCTAAAATCATTCACTATCTGCTCGATTCTCTGCTTGGACAGAGAAAGACGATGCCCAACAGATTCCATAGTTTCCCCGGCTTCCACAGCTTCCAATATTTTTAAGTCCCTCTCTGGATTCCGTTGCTTACGAGGATTTGCGGTCTTTCGTAGGTTTAAGAAAATCCTGCCGCCCAATATCCGAGTACCAACACTTAAACCACGTCGTGTAGCTGCCTGGGTGATCCCATGACGAATCTGATTGGCATTGATTCCTTCAGGCAGATCCACGGCAATGGTAGTAGGCGACTGCTTCAATCGTTCGATCACAGCGTCCCAGTTGAATACGTGCCTTTTCACTGGAGCCATATCAGAAAGAGAAACATCTGAAAAGGTAAAATCTACTATTGTAGGGTCGTCACTCATAATTTATTTACCTTAAGCCATTTTTACATCTTTACGCAAGGATAAAATAACCCTATGTAAATTTTCCCTATTGACATCCTGCTTCCAATTCACCTACCCTAGCATCTGATCAGGAGCGGTCGCATACGCCGCGTCTTTTGGGGGGTGATGGCTCTGAGCTGTCACCCCTGTCGGTTTATATGACCTTCCTCCTGTAACCGACAACCAAAGGACACAAGTGTATGCAAACCGCATGCAACACCCCTCGCACGTCGCAGCAGCCACAGCCCCTACCCACGCCCGAAGAGTTCGACCGCCTCACCGCCAGCCAGTTCCAACGCGCCACTGCGCCGGAGCCATCCTACGATGAGATGATGGCCGCGCTCGACGCTGAAACCCAGCAAGTCCCCGACCTCAAGAACCCCGCAGCCATCCATCTGGCCGAGCACGGCCTCATGGCCAAGGCCATAGCCCGCGAGAACTGCTCCAAGTACTGCATCTTCGACCGCTGCGACGGCAGCATCAGCCCTCGCGGGGATCGCCATGCGCATCCCGTGTACATCACCTGCCACCAGCGGTACTGCAAGTACTGTGGCCCCCGGCGCATGCGCGAAGCTATGGAAAACTGGTATGCGTCCCATCCCTACTTGCGCAAGCGGCATAACTTCCTTTACTTCGAGATCAGCCGGGACTACCAGGGCATCCCGGACGCTGAGGAAGTAAGCTGGTTCAACTCCGACGTGCTGACCTTCGCCGATGTAGCTGAGGAGGGCCGAATCCCTGGCACCGGAGCCGTGTGGAACACAGTCATCCGCCGCCTCGTAGACGGCATGTATCGCCTTACCGCCAAGTTCATCTGGTGGGGCAACTGGGACAAGGACGTGTATTACGAGGGCTGCTGGTGGGATACCATGACCAACGTCACCATGCAGGTAGTCCCGGCATGTTCCTTCGATGCCGCCCTGAAGCAGGTGTTTGATCAGGAGATCCCCGACGACCCCGTGCTGTCCGCGCATTATGAGATGGCTGTCCAAGATGTTCGCACCGCTCACTGTGCTGGAGGATTCGTCCGCGCCAAGGAAGGCACCCCAGCCGATTCCAAGGCTGATTCCAAAGGATTACCTGATATATCCGAGGAGTTATTTCCTACTACGGACTGCATAGGAAATTACTCCACCAAATCCACGCCAAACACAGCCCTCACCACCCCCAAACCTCACAAGGGATGCAAAACCTGTGGCGCTCCGATCACCCAGCGCAGCGGGAAGGTGTCCGTGGACATCACCCCGGCTGAGATCGACGCGCTGACGTGGTACGATATACAACCGCCAGGGTGAATATTCACCCCTCCTGCCTACATCTAGCACCCTTGCAGCACCACCCACAGGAGAGCTGCGCCCACGAGGAGCCACGCGGGGCGGATGTGGAGGTGGCCGGTCACCGCGTGGCCTTGCTTCCGTGGTGATGCTCCACCCACCGCTTGGCCATCGCGTACAGCTTCCGCTTGCTGAATCCACGATGGTCAATCAGCAGCTCCTGAATCCTGTACTGGATAGCCAGCTCCCGTTGTGCCTTCTTGAATCGCTTAATAGCCATAGACTGTCACCTCACCCACCACGCCAGCAGCCTCACCCCTGCCCACATCCCCACGCCCAGCGCAGCCGCCAGCCCCGCGCCCAGCCAGATCGGCAGCCAGTTCACCTTGGGCAGGTAGTCCCCGCCGCGAGACTCGGCATGGATGGCGAGGGCTGTATATTCATCATCGTGATTCATGGCTTCCTCCTGCCTTTCTTCACCACGACCGACATCTTCTCGGCAGGCATCAGTCCTGACAGTTTATGAAAGTCCGGGTCTTCCTCATCATCCCAGAGCACAGCCAGCCACCATTGCTGGATGAATACCGGCTGACCGATAGCCAACCCCTGACGGCCTGCATGTTCCCAGCCGACTCTAATCTGTACGCGATCCCCATTGTTCATAGTCCTACTCCCAAGTCTGAAGATTTTATGTATCTCAACTCATGACGGGCTCTAGTTGCGGCCACATACATCAGATTCCGCTCGCCCTGCATCTCCCAGCCGCTGCCTCTGGCCCATGGACACGGCATGTAGAGCCCTGCGTCCAGCACAAACACCCGCGTGGCCTCCATGCCTTTAAATTTATGAATTGTGCTCAGCACCACCATCGACTGCTGCCCAGTCCCGTTGTCCACGAACAGCCGCTCGATCTCAGCGATCAGCCTCGGCATGAGGTCGTCCGGCCCGAGCTGCTCCATAAAGACTCGTATCGTGTCGCATTTATCTCCCAGAAGCCCCGCCTGTGCTGCCTTGTTCTTGTCCCTGAGGCGCGCGGCCTCACGGGACTCATAATCGTCCAGCCACCGCCCAAACGCCTCTACAGTGCCCGCCTGTAGCGATTTCGCCTTCCTCACCAGATCCACCAGCCCCTTCCCGATGTCCCTCCCCAGCACATGACACGCCACCCTCCTCCTGATGAGGGCGAACGCCGCGGCGACCACCGGCCGCGTCAGCCGACAGAGGATGGCGTCGCCGGGGCGGAAGTCTTGGATGCCGCGCCATTTGGTGATGCCTTCGTGTCCTTTAAATGTATGCTCGCTACACATCGGACATCCTTGACCAATAGGTAAATCACCGAACCAGCCGCACTCAACACATTCAACATCCGGGGTATAAGGAATATCGGAATCGGCCAGCGGAGCCCCCAGCGTAACCTCCGCCTGCCCAGCCCAGTCCGTCCCCTCCAGACCCACGAATCCCCACGGCGCATCCTCCCGCGCCTCGATCTGCGGCACCCACTGCTTGGCGTGCTCGACCACCGCGACGGGGCAGCGGTAGCTCACCGAGAGGGGCAGCGCGCGCATCTGGAACCTGCGCTGGAAGATGTCCATGGAGTCGGTGCCCGCGCCACGGAAGCCATAGATGGATTGAAAACGGTCACCAACCGCAATTACACGTCCCATAAAAGTTCTCCTTAAAATCCAATATCTCGCGCATAACACTGATCGGAACAGTAAGCATGGTGATCCACCTTGTAAGCGTCCTGCTCGTGAACCGTCTTGCCACAGTGTTCACAATCGAGTGTGCCATCGTATTCAACGTATTCGGCCCCCACACCAGCGGTCGGGAATTGCTTCACTGACAGATCAATGATGGTTCCGTCAGACTTGACGCACCACCAGTGGGCCTGCTTGCCCCACAATGGGCACAAATAATAGCCACGTACCAACCTCAATGACGGGTCAGACTTTACAGCATCCTCGGCAAGCTCCTTGCACCTGCCACGATATGTAAGGTAATCGCTCATGGTTTCACCATCCTCTCAATCATTGCCATCTGTATCCCGCTGACATCCTGCGCCTCATCCACCAGCACCACGTCATACCTGTCGAACGGCACCCCGGCGATCACTGGCATATACAGCATATCGTCGAAATCGCACGTTTCTCGGCCCAGCTCAATACTCCGCGCCAGCACCTTCCGCACCAGCGGGATGTTGCACTCGGCTTCGTCGAGGCCGTAGTGGTCGATAAGACCTTCCCATACGGCGGGAGTGTCGTCCACCAGCCCCTTATAAGCATCAACGGGATAGTTAGTTTCAATCCCGCTACCATTGGCGCGCTGCGGCACCAGCCCGATCCCCTTCGCATACCCCACCAGCTTCCTCGTGCTGTCCCCGAACCGCTTGTTCTCCTCATAGCTCAGCAGGTCGCGCATAATCCCACTGACCTTATGGCTATCCACCCTGGGCTCCCACTCCAGCCCCCCGGCGCGGCGCCACGCGCTCCAGCCCGCGCTGTGCAGGGTCATGGCACGGACATTCGAGGCGGAGATTCTGCGCGCTAGCTCATCAGCAATCGACTTGTTGAACGCCACGAACACCGCCCGCCGCTCGGGGAACGCCTGCGCCATGATGCGGGACAGCTCGACCAGCACGGTTGTTTTACCTGATCCCGCGACTGCCTCTATAAGCAGGGAATCAGGACTGTGCTCAAAGGCGTTATAAATATCCGTTTGAAAGTGTGACCAGTTCATAGCGTACCTGCCTTACGCAGCGCGCGCGCGTCCCGCCATTCCTGACGCGCCTCCTCCGCATGCTTGGGACAAAGCTGGCCGCTTCCGAACTTGGGCGATATAACATGTAGGGTCCCATGCCAGTGCATCCGGTTTTCATCGCCCTCGGCGTTGCAGTTCTCTTTGTAAGCAATCTCAGGACACTCGGACACAGAGCACTCTCCCAAGGCTACTCTTGGAATAGTTTGGCCATCCCAACGCTTTCCTTCAGTATTCATAGTTCAATCCCCGCTCTCTTGAGTTCACCGGCGGATACCTCCCGTTCATACTCCGTCCAATATGTCCAGCACCAGTTCCGCGCCGAGCGGTTGTAGATAATAACGAGCACTAGCGCATCCCTGACCGCCAGTTCCCGCGCTCGTTCATCCGCACACCTCGCCCGGAACCATTGGTCCCATAATCTTGCAGCTATGCGCCGGCCGCTCATGACGATGCCTCATACAACAAACACTCCCGATTCCCCGTGCATCCCTTCGGCACCACGGTCACGCGGTCATACTTGGGCCCTTCGCGGTCACTGCGATACTCCGCTTCCGCAATGGCCTTCGCTTTCTCTCGCGTCTCAGCGACGATGCAGTTCAACATCGTAGACACTAGCCTGCCCTTGCAATACGCCTTGGCTTCCCAGTGCGGGGTCATGACGGCACCGCGATTCCCTCGCCGCCGGGCGAGTTAGAGTAACCATCCCTTGCTCGAGTGATGAACGGTGAGGCCATCGGCTCCCACGTAAACAGTGGTCGCCTGCCTGTGATTTCCAGACACAGCTCCACAACTCGCTTCTGTATCCGCTCAACCTTACGCTTGTCCGCTTCCGTTTCCTCACGGTTGCAGCGTTCCACGTCATAGCGATTGAGAGTGACGGCATACCGCATCAACGCCTCGCACTGGCGCACGCTCGCGGAGGTGTGACGGGCCATGGCGTGAATGAAGATAAGTTTGTCTTTGGTGGTGGCCATCGCGTCACCTCACCCAATAGATTATGTTGTCGAAATTGACAGACGTGTAATCCTGCTGAAGCTCGGACGCGGCCTTTTCCCAGTCAATGCAGGTATAAGGCCAGCGCATGTCCCGATTCACCGCGCCGATATCTTCGGCTAGCTCTTGCGCGTATTCAGTAAAGTAGCTATCCCGAACGATGGTGACCGGATACCAATCCCCGCGCCATTGTTCATCCCCGCCGTTGCCGCACATTTCCCCAAGGAACAGGCGCAACGCCTTGAACTCCATTACCATGTCCTGAAGCTCATGCGAATCGTCATCCTCGACTGCATCCAGCCAACGCTGGAATCCTTCGTCATCGTCGACCGGATGCGCATTCTGTAATTCCGTTTCAAGTTCCTCGAATCTCGCTATTACATCCCGCGAGTCCAATACATCCTGTGAATTGTTAACTTCCGTGGTCATATCGCTATCCTCCGTTTTCCGGGTGTCCCCCGTTCGTGGCACGAGAGCGGTCGTGCTCCGTCGCGTTATTGCGCGTTACTTGTTGTCCGCATGTTCCGGGTCATAGCTTCTGTTCTGTGTTCAATGTGACTGGCATGATCCGTGGTCCTCCGTTTATAGACTGTCCGTCTTGGTTGTGCTGTGGTTATGGTTAAAACTCTTTGTATCCGCAATGTGGGCAGGTTCCCTGCTGATATGGAATAGGCTTGCCACATTGGAGACAGTTGACCATGCCCGCAGTGAAGTACTTCCAATCCGACAACGCGAATGGCCAGTCCATGACCACACGCAATACCGGCAATGGAACGGGCTGACCACGCCAGCTGTGAGAGTCAGGCGAAGCAGTGTTGCCGTA
>Ga0307472_100000121_pt1 | contig 23496 bp, 20 predicted proteins | sample atmos_gasesAM5C__2_FD_204582 | JGI IMG/M metagenome (GOLD analysis project Ga0307472, IMG submission 204582) | Hardwood forest soil microbial communities from Morgan-Monroe State Forest, Indiana, United States - atmos_gasesAM5C_05 | ecosystem: Environmental > Terrestrial > Soil > Temperate...
AATAATCTGATCATCTTTGCGGATGAGATTTACGACAAGCTGATCCTGGACGACGATCCTCATATTTCGCTCGCGTCAGTGGCTCCCGATGTGCCAATCGTTACTTTCGGGGGGCTGTCAAAGAACTACCTGGCGCCGGGATGGCGAATTGGTTGGGGTATGGTCAGTGGCGATGCAGCGGCGGTGAAACCGTACGTCGAAGGCATTGGGCGGCTGCTTCGCTCGCGGCTGTGCGCGAATCATCCCGAGCAGTATGCGATCAAGGCAGCGCTGGAGGGCCCGCAAGATCATCTGAAGGAAGTTGCCAGGAAATTGCGCGCGCGGCGCGATCTTACAGTGAAATGGTGCGGCTCGACGCCGCGCGTGAGTTGCGTTTCTCCGAAGGGTGCGTTCTATGCGTTCCCGCGGCTGGATATCCCCGAAGGGGACGATATCTTCGTGAAGGAATTGCTCGTGCAAAAGTACGTACTGGTGGTAAACGGTTCAGGCTTCGGGCAAAAAAAGGGCACGAAGCATTTCCGAATCGTGTTTCTGCCCGATGAGCAGACGCTCATGACCGCTTATGCCGGGATCGCGTCGTTTATGAAGGCGCGGTACAAGTAAATCGATGCTGTGCGGCGGACCAGATGCCCCGGCAAGCGGCCCCTACGTCACAGTTCTGCGGCGCGAGGAAGGTGCCTGAGGTTGGAAACGGCGCTTCTATCAAAAGCACTAACTCTGAGACCTGATAAGGGCTCGCGCTTTTAGCGCGCCGGCACATTGCCGAAAGTGGCTAGCCTCCTTTTTTGCAGGTCGGTAACATCCATTTCGCCGGCTTCGAGTTCGGCCTCCTCTTGTGCCCATTCCTGGGCTTCCCGGCGGGCGAGTTTCTGGAGCAGACCGGCAGAGCAGGATGTACAACAGAAACCTTTGACGTAGTGGCGCTGTCCATCGTTCTGCTCGATGCAGTACTCGTAGGTAAAAGCGGGCGGCTGCGCAATGCAAAGGCTGCAGGCGTCCGGAGCGTTGACATATAGGGGATCGAAGGTTGCGAAGAAGAGGCTGTCGTTCATGACTCACCTCGCAAGGATTGTACGTCTCTTCATCCCATATTTCGCGCGCCGGCGCAGTGACCCGGGTCACCGGTGAGTGTCTGGAAGCCAGATACTGTTGATTTCAGGAGCGAAGGCCTTCCCCTGGTGACATGGTTTTCTTTCTGGCGGGAAACGCGACCTCGGCGGCAGGGGCAGTCGGTCGGCTGATCGCAATGCTGGCTAGCGTCGGCACCGGACGAAGCCTGGCTTGGTCTTTTGCCCCGAATCTGCTTAAATTCGGAAAGTACGTCGCCCCGCGCTCCACCGCATGATCGACATCCACACTCACATCCTGCCGGAAGTCGATGATGGGCCCAAATCCTGGGAAGTTTCGGTCGAAATGTGCCGACTGGCAGCGGCGGATGGCATCACGCATATTGTGGCCACGCCGCACTCCAATGAGCGCTACCATTTCGATCGCGACTATCTCAGTGGATGCGTGGCGCTTTTGCAGGAGAAGGTGGGCCCATCACCGATGCTGAGCCTGGGCTGCGACTTCCATTTCTCCTACGACAACCTGCAAAACGTGCTCGCCGAGCCGCATCGTTACACGATTGCCGGAGGAAGTTATCTACTGGTCGAACTAAGCGACTACAGCATCCCGGCCCAGATTGCGGATTGCTTTCTGAAGTTAGGGGATCGCGGGGTAACGTCCGTTATCACGCATCCCGAACGGAATGCCATTCTCCGGCAAACGCCCTTACGTGTAATTGAGTTTGTCGAAATGGGGTGCGCAGTGCAGATCACGGCCAATGCGCTGACCGGTTTTTGGGGACAGCGGATCAGGCAGTTGGCCACCTGGCTGCTGGAGCATGAGGCGGTGCATGTGATCGCGAGCGACGCTCACGACGCCAAGCACCGGACCCCCATTCTTTCAGCGGCACGGGACCTTGCGGCGCAAATCTGCGGCACGGATATTGCCCATGCACTGGTCGAGGAGAATCCGCGCGCCATGCTCAGCGGGCAACCGCTGCCTTACCTGCCAAAGCCCGCGTTCAAGGGGTAGCTTGTCAAGAACGCGCCAGCGCGCAGTCACCTCCGGGCTGGACCATGCCTCTCTGGAAAGTATCTTCAGTGGCCCTCGCCGGGACTAGAACACATGTTCCGCAAGGTCGCCTTTGAATCTGAGCGTCCGCAGCACTCTTTCATTTGCCCCGTTCGATTCGTAGATCACCTGGGTCTGGTCGGCCTTTTCCTTCAGCGCTACCAGGTTGCACTTCACCCGAGCTTGGGCGGGCTTGCTGGCGCCCAGTTGCTGGAACACCATAATGTGATTCTCGGCTTCCATCATGTGGCGGACTTCATAGTCGCCCTGGGGTAGCAACACGTCGCCGACCCGGGTCGGGGCGGTGAGGGTGACCTTGCGGACGTCGGCCACGCCGTACTTGTTGGTCGCAGCCTGGAGCATGCTGCTCAGGCAAAAGATGAGGGCAAAAAATAGCGCGGTACTCTTCAGGTTACGCATAGGATTTTTTTAAGAGGCTCCTCCACGAGAATGCTACAAGCGCGGGAGGAGGGTGAAAGTGTGCGGCGTCACAGAAAGGGGTGATGGGGTTTTCATTTGGGGACAGCCCGAGGAACGAATGATTTACCTTTGCGGCTGATTGGCGTTCGTGGATGGTCCGGTCGAAGCTGGGACTGATGCTGGAGTGGACTGGGGCGCGTCCGCACTCGTGGTCATGGCGCTTTCGGGGTTGAGCAAGTGGTCGTGGCTGGGGCCTAATCCAAGCTTGATCAGGGCGCGGGAGTCGGGGACGGTTTTGTTCTGCCAGCCGTTGTCGGCCTGAAAGCGGCGAAGAGCATCTTCTGTGGTCGCATCCCACTTCCCGGTTGCCTCGCCGGTCATGTAGTGCTGACGGATGAGAGCCTCCTGGATCTGATGCGTGCGTTCCGAATCAATCTTCTGCTGCCCCTTGACCTTTTTTGCTCGCTTCCCCTTGTGCGAGCCTGTGCGCGTGGAAGTGGTCTGGGAATGGGCAGATTTCGACTTGGTTGCAGGATGTGCGGCAGAGGCGGAATGAGCCGTCACGGAAGACGTCTTCGATGTGGTACTGACAGTGTTCTTGTGAGTGGCAGGCTTCGTAGACGTTGTTGGGGTAGTTTGCGACAGGCCGAGGGAACACACCAACGTCGCGGTGCTCGCCACTCCCAACGCGCTCTTCAGCAATGACGCAAGACGTCTCATTACAAACAAGATCCCTCAACAGCTCAGCCCCTGCTCGAGTTTGCGAGTAAAAAGGGGCTCCAGTGGAGACAGCCTGTCAAAGAAAGCCCGGCGATCCCGGCACCGTTATCATCCCTGAATCGGGAAGTCAGTGCCAGTGACCGTCGGGCGATACCTCAGGTTACGGAAGTGTACCGGCAATGAAGATGGTTCCATCCTGCCGGCCTGCCCCTCGTGGGCGAACGAGGAAGACCACATCCTGACCGCTCTTCAGCGTGCCTTCGATGCGGGTGAAGTCCTCGGCTGAATTCACGGGCTGCTTGTTAATTTCGAGAACAACGTCGCCGCGGTTCAGGCCGATGTCGTCGGCAAAAGAACCGCCCTTCACGTCCTGTACGATCACGCCTTTACCCGCCGGAACATCGAGGCGGTCGGCGAGATCGGGAGTGAGAGCGCGGACGGTCAGGCCGAGCTTGCTCTCCTTGGGTTGCTGCTCCTCGTTGCCCTGCTGATCTTCACCCAGGCGCGCGGCGAAAAGCTTGGAGCGATCGGCAATGGTGACAGTGGTCTCTTCCTTCTTGCTATTGCGCACGAAGCCGAGTTTGGCCTTGGAGCCGGGCTTGCGGGAGGCAATGTCAGAGACGAGTTCGTCGCCGTTCTTTACGTCCTTCCCATCAACCGAGGTGATGGTGTCACCCACTTTGAGGCCGGCGGAATCGGCAGGGCTTCCGGGAACGACGTTGGAGATCGTGACGCCGGACTGGACTCCGTAGACACGCGCGATCGCGGGCACGGGCTGGGCGGCGAATTCTACACCGATCGAGCCACGTGTGACCTTGTGCTCTGGGCCAATGATCTGGTTATAGACGCTTACAACGGTGTTCGACGGCATGGCGAAACCGACACCGGCATAGGCATTGGTTTCCGTCAGAATCGCGGTATTGATGCCGATGACTTCGCCAGCCATGTTCACGAGGGGGCCGCCGGAATTTCCGGGATTGATGGCGGCATCGGTCTGCACGAAGGACTGGAACTGGCGGCCGGGGACGATGTTGCGTCCCTTGGCGGACACAATGCCGGCGGTGACGGTCGCCTGCAGTCCGAACGGGCTGCCAATGGCAAGTACCCAGTCGCCGACCTGCATGCTGTCGGAGTTACCGATTTTGGCGGTGGGAAGACCTTTGTCTGATTCGATCTTGATGACGGCAAGGTCGGTTTCCTGATCAGAGCCGACGACCTTGGCATCGTGCTGGACGCCGGGCGGATCATCCTGCAGGCGAACGCGAATTCGGTCGGCCTTCTCGATTACGTGACGATTGGTGATGATGTACCCCTTGGCATCCACGACAACACCGGAACCTAGCGAACGCTCCTTGATGTCGCCACCACCGCCACCGGGACCACCTTGGCCCCCAAAGAAGCGGTCAAAGAAATCATCGAAGGGACTGCCACCGCCGCCACCACCGCCGTTGTCGTCTTCATCGGGCCCCGGGCGCGCGCCCCGGCGCTGCTTGTGCGGGTTCTTGATAGTGGATTCGGTATTGATGTTGACGACGGCGGGCTCGAGCTGCTTGGCAATCTGCGAGAACGTATTCGAGAGTTGTTGGGGCGATGGCACGGTCAGGGGCGTCGCATCGGATGATTTTTGCGCCTCTTTGCCCTTGACTCCGTAGGAAACCACCGAACCAATAAGAATGCCGACAGTCAGCGTGGCCAGGATGCTGAGGGTGTATAGCCAGCGATTGGCCTTCAGGCTCACCCAAAAAGCGCTTTCGCGCGGTTCCATAGGGTTACTTCCTCCGAGAAACTCGTGACCCGCTAAATTATACCTGTTCGGTCTTTTTGGGCAGGCATGAGACAGGTAGTAAAGGCCTTAAGCCTTAGACGCTGGGGGGAAGTAAAGCGTTTTACCCCGGAAGGAGTTTTTTCTATCACGGGGTGCTTGCGTTCACGCGCAGGGCAGACGCTTCTTCTGCCCAGACCAGCAAAGCTCGCCACCATGAAGAGTGAGACATCTGCCGAGCTTCGCTCGGCTGGACAGACGGGGCGTCTGTCCCTACGCGATCTGTCGCTACGCGAGGCGTGGCTTCGGCAGAATGCTGGCAACCCAGCGCTCGGCGGGTTACATGCGCTGGGCCAAGGCGGCGAGGAGCACTCCTGTGTACGTCGCGATGACAAGCAGGACGAATAAGGCGCCGAAGCTTAGAAATGTCAGCAGGTCAAAGGGACGCGCAACGCAGCCGCGGACAAGTTTGAAGACACCGAAAAATTCAGCGATCGCCAGGATGGGGAACAGGAGGGCTGCATAGACGGTGGCATGGGGAATCGCCGGATGGAAGACGAGCGCAACAAAAGCGGGGAGGAAGGCCAGCGCGGGAACGATGGCGAGGGCCGATCCCCAGTAGAAGAGCCGCTCCCGCTCTCGCCAGCTCATGTGGAAAGTTTAGCAATCGGAACGAGGGGCTACTTTGCTTCGTAGACAGTCTTTCCCCCGACCACGGTGCGGAGAACTTTCGTCTCCAGGAGCTTTTGGGGAGAGACGGCGGTGATGTCGCGATCGAGCACGGTGAAGTCAGCGAACATTCCGGGAACCATCAAGCCCTTCTGTTTTTCTTCGAATTCCGCGAATGCCGAGCCTGTGGTGTAGGCGGCGATCGCCTGGTCCATGGTGATCTTCTGTTCGGGGAAGTATTCCTGCTTCCCGTCTTCACTTTTGCGCGTAACGGCGGCGTAGAGGCCACGAAAAGGCGTCAGAGGCTCGACCGGGTAATCCGTGCCGAAAGCCAGGGTGACGCCTCGCTTGAGAAACTCGTTCCAGGCATAGGAATGGGCGGCGCGCTTTTCGCCGAGGCGAGCTTGCGCCCACTTCATGTCGGTGAGAACGTGACAGGGTTGCATCGAGGCAATGACTTTCAAGTCGCGGAACTTCACGATCTCCAGCGGAGTAACGACCTGGGCGTGCTCGATGCGCAGACGATAATCGTCTCCCCCATTGGCGGCTTTGACTTTTTTTTCTTTCGCCGCTTTTTCGGCCTCGGCAAAAGCATCCAGGGCCAGTTGCGCGCCTTTGTCGCCGATGGCGTGGAAGCCGAGTTGAAAGCCGTCGAGCACCCGTTCTTTGGCCATATCTTTGAGCTTGGCGGGATCGTACTGGGGCAAGCCGACGTTCTTCGGATCATCGGCATAGGGCTCGAGCAGCGCGGCGGTGTGCGAGCCCAGCGATCCATCCATGAAGGCCTTGAGCATGCCGGTGTGAAGCATGGGATCCGACGCGGGATGCTCCTTGCGTTTTGCCTCGAGCTGATCGAGGGGATCGTTGAACGGAAGCCACTCGGAAATGCGCGCGGTGAGTTTGCCGTCTTTTTCGATCTCCTCGAGGATTTTGAAATCCTCCCAACTCTTGGAATTGTCCTGGAGAGAAGTGAGGCCCCACTGGGCAGCATCGGCGAGAGCGGCTTCCATGGCCTGGCGGCGCTTGTCGTGCGTGGGCTCGGGAATGGCGTTGACGACGGCGGCGCGGGCCGTCTCGCGCAAAATGCCGTTGGGTTGCCCGTTTGAATCGCGGTCGATTTTTCCGCCCTTGGGGTCGCGGCTGGCGATGGTAATGCTGGCGAGTTGCAGAGCCCGGGTATCGGCGACGGCGATGTGGCCATCCACGCGGTCCAGAAAAATCGGATGGTCGCCGGAAACCTCGTCTACATCCCAGCGCGTGGGGACGGTCTTGACGGGCCAAAGGTTTTCGTCCCAGCCGCCGCCCAGAATCCAGTCCCCCGGGGCGGCCGCTTCGACCTTGGCGCGAATGCGTTCGCGAAACTCGTCGAGAGACTTCACGCCGATGAGATTGACGTTCAGACGCTGGGACCCGCCTTCGGAAAGGTGGACATGCGCGTCATTGAATCCGGGCATGATGAACTTCCCGCCCAGATCGATTACCTCGGTTTGCGGGCCTTTCAGCTTGAGAATCTCGGTGTTCTCTCCGACAGCTTCAATGCGATCACCGCGAACGGCAATCGCCTGCGCGCGTTTAATCGATTTGAACGAGGAGGCTTCGACGACGCCGGTGTAGACGTTGCCGTGCGCAAAGATGAGGTCTGCTTTGGGCATGACAGGCTGATCCTGCGCCTGCGCGCTGCAAAATGCCAGCGACAGAAGCACAGCTGTGCGCACGTTCATTCGCCGACTCCCGCCAGCACGAGTAATGTGAGCAGAATTCTCTTCAACCCGAGTTCGCGCCCGTTGCAATCGAACCATTCCTGCAGGGTGTGAGCACCGCCACCGGAACCGCCGCCGCCGATGGCAATGGCTTCGCGACCCAGCGACAAAGGAATATTGGCGTCGGTCGAGGCTCGCTGTACCTGGGCCACATTGCCCAGGTGGGCATCGACGGCGCGTACCACTTGCAGCAGACGTGCATTCGGGTCCAACTCTCCGGCCGGACGGTCGCCAATCACCACCACTTCGCAGGTGACGGAATGCGTTTTGCGCTGCGCAGAGCCGCGATGGTCGGCGGCGCGCTGTTCGGCTTCGACTGACTGATCCAGACACACGCGCAAGGAACGTTCCAGCCGCTCGAGTTCGGTGGTAGAGGTCGAACGCAGATCCACGCGCATGCTGGCCGACTCGGGAATGGAATTGACGGAAGTACCGCCACGAATGACGCCGATGTTGAATGTGCTCTTGGGCGTCGAGGAGACGGGCGTTTGGCAGAAGTGCTCGATGGCGCGGGCGAGGATGACGATCGGGTTAGGCGCGCCGAAATCGCTCCAGGAGTGACCGCCGGGACCGCGGACGATGATTTCGAAGCGGCGGCTGCCCAGGGCCTCGGCAACGATGGTGTCGGAGCCGGCGCCGTCGAGAATCAGGCTGTAGGCGATAGAGTCTTTCCAGCGCGGAGTAGCAAAGATGTGGCGCATACCGCGCAGATCGCCCTCGCCTTCCTCACCGACGTTGCCGATGAACAGAAATGGCATGGCATGGCGGATACGGACGGAACGGAGGAGCGCGGCAATGCCGAGGAGGGCGGCCACGCCAGCTCCGTTGTCCGAAACACCCGGGCCGTAGAGGCGAGTTCCCTGCTGGCGGATGTTGAGAGGAGTGCCGGCAGGAAAAACCGTGTCGATGTGTGCGCTCAGTGCAATGTACCGCTTTCCGAATCCAGGGTGAATGCCGAAGACGTTGCCTACGTCATCAACCCGAACGTCGTCGAGTCCGATCTCATGGAAGCGCTCCGATAGCCAGGCGGCGCGCGGAGCTTCTCCGAAGGGAGGGGCTGCAATACGGGCCATTTCCGCCTGCCAATGGGAAAGCTGCGGCTCTTGCGCGCGAAACCAGTTGAAGGCCGAGCGAATTTCGGGAGCGGCCGAGAGTCGAGCTACCTCCTCGTGAACCGAGGGATAGAGATCCGACACTTCGGCGCGGGAACCGGTGGGCATGAGCTGATTGGGTCATCTTACAACGCGAATGGACCGGCTGGGTTGCTTTCGAGGATTACGGTCGGGACACGACATTTGTTACGTACCGCACCTTCACCACAGAAACACAGAGGCACAGAGAAAGAAACATCAGTCATCAATCTAGTGCTGAGGATGGGTGGGAAACTTCACGCAATCGAGGATCTCGGCGTCGGTGAGGGTGTGATCAGACTGCTTGGCCCGGGAATAGATCCTATCTACGATTTCTTCGCTGGCGGGAATTCCACGGCGCTCGAGCCAGAAATGCACGTTGGATTTGCCGCTCATGGGACCGATGTCGATGACCTGCTCGAGTCCGAAGATGTGCGAAGGCACGCCGGAGTAGACAGAGTTCGCGAGTTCGACGTCGTTCTTCTTGTAAGCCTTGACGATGGCGGCCGCATGCACCCCGGTGGCGGTGCGGAAAGCATCATCGCCGACCACCGGGTAGTTGGCGGGAATCGGAATACCCGTGGCGCGCGCGACCGCGACGCAGTAGTCCTTGAGACGGGTGAGGTCCTGGGTGGCCCAAGGAGGAATTCCCATCAGCTTGAGATTGACGAGCATCAGGTCCATTTGCGTGTTCCCAACGCGCTCGCCCACGCCGAGCGCGGACGCGTGCACGCAATCGGCGCCGGCCACCAGGGCGGCCATTGCATTGGGGACGCCCAGGCCGCGGTCGCAGTGGCCGTGCCAATCGACTCGAATTTTTTCTCCCGAGGGCTTCACGACCTGATCGAGCACGAAGCGCACCAGGGCGAAGGCTCCCATGGGGGTGGCATGTCCGGCAGTGTCGCAGATGACGATGGCGCGGGCGCCGCAGCGGATGGCGGTCGAGTAAAGCTTCTTCACCATTTCGGGATCGCAGCGCGTGGTGTCCTCGGTCACGTACATCGGGTCGAGCCCGAGCGAGACCGCGTAGCTGACGGCCTTCTCGGTGGTCTGGAGGAGGAAGTCGTCCGTCCAGCCCTCGGTAAAGCGGCGGATGGGGCTCGAGCCGATGAAGGTCGCAGCTTCAATGCGCAGGCCGGTCTTTTGCGTAATCTCAGCGATGGGGCGGATATCGTTTTCGTGGGTGCGGGCCGCGCAGTTGGCGCGAATCCGGAGCTTGTTGTCCACGATCTCGCGGGCGAGGGCGGTGACGTGCTCAACCGCGCGCGGCCCGGCGCCGGGCAGGCCCAGATTGAGCGAGTTGATGCCCAGCGACTCCATCAAGTGGAGAATCGCGATCTTGTCCTGAATGAGCGGATCGCGGACGGAGGGAGACTGGAGGCCGTCGCGCAGAGTTTCATCATTGAGCAACACCTGTCCGGCGGGCCGCAGAGATTGCGGGTGGATCGTGTTCCAGTCGTAGATGAGGCCGGATTCCAGTCGTGAGGCTCCAGTCTTCGGTCTTCAGCTAGTCGCCAGTCTCCCGTCGCCTGTCTCCAGCTAGTCACGAGCTATGGACCTTCGTCGTTGGTCCTTTGTCGTCGTCGGTCGTTAGGTTCAGGCTTGAATAATCGTCCTATGGTTCTCCCGCTTTTGCTGACAGCTGACGACTGGCGACTGGCGACTACCAACTACTTCTTTTCTTTTGGCGGAACGGTCAGGCCAAATACCGAAAGCTGACCTTCACCAGCTACGTTGGTGCCGCGCGCGCTCTCCGGATTGGGCAGGTAGAGCGTCCTGCAAATTTCGCAGCGATAGACCTCCGCATCGCGACCCCAGGCTTTCTCGATGCAGCCGCATTCCTGCTCGAGCGCATCGGTGGTGTAAAACCAGCGCTTCAGATGGCCACCGCAAAACTTGCCTTTCTCGTCTTTCTCGTTGCAGGCGCGCTGGCCGGGCTTCTTGATTTTGACTTTGTGGTTGGGAAGCTGCTGCAGAGCATGCGGGATTGCGGTTTCACCAGTTGCCAAAGAGAAGTCCCTCTCTTTCACGGAGTGGCGTGCGGGAGTTCGGCCCTTCGCAGGTAATTCTACTTGAGGTCGTGGCGGCGTCCAAGGTGGAGAGACTCGGGCCTCTAGGCTTCTAGCTTGGTTAGAGTTTTCGGCTTCTCAGGATGCCGGCCGATTTGAGGGCGGCGCGGAGACGGTCGGCAGTGCGGTGGGCGAATTGGAGATCGACGAAGGCTTCCATTTGGCGGGTGAGCTTTTCCCCGTAGCCGTACCACCAGAGCCTTTTCATGCGCGGGAGGCGGTCGGTGTCGAGGTATTTTACGCGCACCATTTCCTCCAGGCCGAATTGCCCGTGGGAGCGGCCGATGCCGCTGGCCTTGAAGCCTCCGTGGGGAGCTTCGCTGATGCCGAAGCACGAGATCACGTCATTCACCATGACGGTTCCGGCGGCGATCTGGCGGGCAATTGCTTCTCCGCGCTTTTTGTCACGCGTCCAGATGCTGGCCGCGAGGCCGAACTCCGAATCGTTCGCTAGACGGATCGCTTCCGCATCGGCGCTGAAGGGCGCGACGGGCAACACGGGGCCGAAGGTTTCTTCGCGCATGATGCTCATCTCGTGCGTGACATCGGCGAGGACGGTAGGCGCGTAGAAGTGCGGGCCGAGTTCGGGCAGGCGATCACCTCCGGCGAGGACGCGCGCTCCTTGGGCACGGGCTTCTTCCACCTGAGTCTCGACGATGCGCAACTGCCGTTCGTGGATCATGGGGCCGATGTCGGTCTGCGGATCCATGCCATTGCCGACGCGCAATTTCTGCGCCTTCGCAACACAGGCCTCCAGGAATTTTTCGTAGAGCGATTGGTGGACGTAACAGCGCTCGACCGAGAGGCAGGCTTGGCCGGCGTTGACGAAGGCGCCCCAAACGGCTGCGCTCGAGGCGACATCGAGATCGGCGTCGTCGAGCACGAGCATCGGATCTTTGCCTCCGAGTTCCAGCACGACCGGCAAGAGGCGGGCGGCGGCAGTTTGCGCGATCCGTTTGCCGGTGGGGACACTGCCGGTGAAGATGAGCTTGTCGACTTCGGAGTTGAGGAGCGCAGCACCGGTTGCACCGTCGCCCACAACTACCTGGAAGACTTCTTTCGGAACTCCGGCCGTGTGCAGGAGGGATGCCAGTTTCAGCGCAATCAGCGATGTGAATTCCGAAGGCTTCAACACCACTGCATTGCCCGTCACCAGTGCGGCGAGCGCGTCAACCGCCGGGATCGAGAGCGGATAGTTCCACGGCGACACGATGCCGATCACGCCATAAGGCTCGCGCAGAATGCGGCCATTCTTCGCCTTCATCGCAACGCTGCCATGCGGGACCGGTTGTTCGCGCATAAAGGCGAACGTGTTGCTGATGAGGAAGCGTGCGGCATCCAGGACAACCAAGACTTCGGTCAGCAGGGCTTCGACGTAAGGCTTGCCGGCTTCTTGCGTGATCAGGGTTGCGACTTCGGTTTTGTTTTCGTGGAGGAGTCGCCGGAATTTCCGGAGAATGAAGATGCGATCGTCGATGCCCAGAGCGGCCCACGACGGTTGAGCGGCCCGGGCCTGGCCGACGGCGGTGTGCACTTCGGCATCGGAGGCGCAATCCAACTCTCTCAATAATTCGCCGGTCGCCGGATTGGTAGAGGCGACCCTTCGGGTCGCGATTTCAACATTGGTCGCCATGCGGATAAGCAAAGTTTACGCGGGCGAGGGCGCCCGCGCCATACAAGCAGGGCGCTTTTAATACTCGACGCTTACCAAAAAGAGACCGCTGGCGGGAGCGGTCGCGCCGGCTGCAGAGCGATTGCGGGCAGCGAGGATGGACGCAATATCCTGGGGCTGCAGCGTTCCCTTCCCGACCAGAATGAAAGTTCCCACCAGGTTGCGCACCATGTGATGGAGAAAACCACTGCCGCGGACGGTGTAGACAAATTCATCATTCTGGCGTTCAAAGCGCGACGAGAAAATCGTGCGCACATTCGAGACCTCATGGTTCTCTTGACCACGCTCCGGATCGACGGCTGCAAAGGAGGTGAAGTCGTGCTCGCCGACGATTGCAGCCGCGGCGTTGGACATCGCGTTCTCATCGAGGGGATAGGGAAAATGCCAGACGTAGCGCACGAGGAAGGGCGAGCAGATGGCAGCGCGACAGATGCGATAGCGATAGGTCTTGGCCCTTGCCGACTTGCGCGCGTGGAAATCAGCGGCGACCTCTTTGACTTCGAGAATGCGGATGGACGGCGGGAGGATATCGTTAAGAGCTTTCAGAAAGTTTTCAACTGGTATGGGCGAAGCGGTCGAAAACGTCGCGACCTGTGCCAGAGCATGGACGCCGGCGTCCGTTCTCCCCGATCCTTGCGGCAAGACGTTTTCGCCCGTGAGACGTCCAATCGCTGACGCGAGTGTGCCTTGAATCGTGCCTGCGTCGGGCTGCACCTGCCATCCGGAGAAGTCGGAGCCGTCATAGGAAAGCGTCAATTTGAGATTGCGGAGCACGTTTTGTCAGAGTCCTGAATCGAAGTCTGCACATCTAAGGCGTTTACGAACGTTTACAAAGTTTTACTCGTTTCCGGCAGAGGCGTCACTGGAAAGCGAAGGACGGTCGGCTATACTTGGGAACTTCCCGGGTATTGCAACCTTTCTGGCGCCTCTTTGGAAGGAACCTTCACCGCGTGTATTGCGTATCAACCTCTGCAGAGCCAGGCACAAAAATGCTCCTGCAGGTTTTCATGGATTTGGAACCAGTCCTTATTTACGGAGAACGCGAATGTCATTGCCTTGTTTGAAGTCCCCCGAGCGGTTTCTCGCCGCCCTGACGATTGCTGTCACTCTGGTTAGCGGAGCGTGGGCCCAGGAGTCGCAGTCTAACCCGATGCCCCAGGCACCTTCCGCGACGCGCCCTGCAGCCGCCCCAAAGCCCTTTAAGGTCGAGGACTACGCGAAGCCGCATTCGCCTTTCCCGAACCTGATCGCACCCTACACCTCGCGCCAGGTTCCGGCTCCCAGTCTATCCAACACGCCGAGAATCGAGTCGATGCTGCAAGACGGCAAGCTCATGCTGTCGATGGATGATGCGATCGCGATCGCCCTCGAGAACAACATGGATATCGCGATTCAGCGTTACAACATGAGCATCGCGGACACCGACATTCTCCGGACCAAGGCGGGAGCCACGTTCCTGGGAACGAATTTCGGCGTGGTGCAGAACACGCCCGGGGGAACAACGGGCGGACTGGGGTCTACAGTCGGCACGGGCCCTGGAGGAACCAGCGCCGGAGCGGCCGGTGCTGGCGCGGGCCTGGGTGGTATTGTCAGCAGCACTCTTGGCTTGGGGCCGGCGGTGACGAGCTTCGATCCCATCTTAAGCGCGAACCTCCAGATAGATCGCAATTACACGCAATCGAGCAGCATTTTCAGCCCAATCCCCATCGGGAACACCAACACGGGGAGTGCGAATTTTTCGTACCTACAAGGCTTCCAGTGGGGCTCGAACATTTCGCTAGGATTCAACAACACGCACGTGACTTCGAACAATCCCACCAATACTTACACGCCGTTCCTGGCTTCCACGCTGCAATTCAGATTGACGCAACACCTGCTCCAGGGCTTCGGATTTGCACCCAACCGGCGTTTTATTCAGATTGCGAAGACGAACCGGGAAATCTCGGATGTGGTGTTCCGGTTGCAGGTGACCACCACCGTGGACCAGATCCAGAATATGTATTGGGACCTGGTGAACGCTTACGAAAACGTGAAGGTACAGCAGGACGCGCTGGCGCTCGCAAACAAGACGCTCTCCGATAACAAGAAGCAGGTGGAGATTGGAACGCTGGCTCCGATCGAGGTGGTGCGAGCCGAAAGCACGGTCGCCACGGACCAGCAGCAGTTAACGGTGGCACAGACCAACCTCGAACTGCAGCAGTTGCTGATGAAGAATGCGCTTAGCCGGACGCTGGTCGATCCGGCGCTGGCGGATGCGGACGTGATTCCGACGGACACTATGTTGCTTCCTGAGGTGGAACCGGTGGTACCCACGCAGGACCTGGTCGACTCCGCGCTCAGCCGCCGGCCGGAACTGGCTGAAGCACGCATGAACTTGCACAACACTGCCATCAGTAATAAGGCGATCCGCAACAACCTGCTGCCTAGTCTCGATCTGTTCGCGTACTACGGCGGTTCGGGCATTGGCGGTGACGTAAATCCGATTCTGCAAACGTGCCAGCCGGGACAAAACCCCATCTCAAATTTCTGCTTCGATCCGAACCGGGCGGCGCCTCCATTTCGCGCCGCACACAGCGTGGGATATAGCAACACTTTGAACCAGTTGGTGAACTCCAGCGCGCCCGACAAGGGCGTAGGGGTGACCCTGTCGATTCCGATTCGCAATCGGGTAGCGCAGGCTTTACAGATTCGTTCGGAACTGGAATACCGGCAGGAGCAGATGAGGCTGCAGCAGATCGAAAACCAGATTCGCATTGAGGTCCGCAATGCGCAGTTCGCGGTACAGCAGAACCGGGCAGGAGTAGCCGCGGCACAAGCAGCCGTCGACCTGGCGCAGCAGTCGCTCGAGGCGGAACAAAAGAAGTACGCTCTGGGCGCGTCCACCTCGACACTGGTGCTGCAACAATCGAGCGCTCTCACCCAGAGCCGCTCGAACCTGGTGGGCGCGCGTGCATCGTATGAGAAGGCGCGAGTGGAGCTGGACCGGGCGACCGGCCAGTTGCTCGAGCATAATGGTATTGATTTATCAGATGCGGAGTCAGGCGTAGTCCACAAGGTGCCCAACGTTCCGTACGTGCAGCCGCGGTCGCAAGCAAAACCAGATGTGGTTCCGCAGCTGCCTACGCAAACGGTGCCGGAGAATCCGCCACAGCCGCAGAACTAGGTTGGGACAGATGTTTTAGGCCTCGCTTTCGCGGCGAGGCCTTTTGTTTTGCTTTGAAGTATCCTTGTAGCCCTCTTAGGCCGCCCGTAAACGGGCACAGTAGAGGAATGACTTACGGCAGCCTGAAGACGTGCCCTGATACAAGCCAGAGCTTTTTTGCACCGCATCGTCAGCGCAGGAATCAGTACTAGGAAGGAGCAACCATTCATGAAAATCGCCAATGACGTGACGGAGTTGATCGGTCGCACGCCACTTGTTTACCTGAACAAAGTGACGGCAGGATGTCACGCGAAGGTCGCGGCCAAGCTGGAGAGCTTCAACCCGTGTGCGAGCGTCAAAGACCGCATCGGCGTGAGCATGATCGAGGATGCCGAACATACCGGAAAAATTCAGCCGGGCAAAACGGTTCTCATCGAGCCGACCAGCGGCAATACCGGCATCGGGTTGGCGTTCGTTGCGGCCGTTAAGGGATATCGCCTGATTCTCGTGATGCCCGATACCATGAGTCTGGAGCGGCGCGTGCTGTTGCGGGCGTTCGGGGCGGAACTGGTGCTGACGCCCGGGCCCAGCGGAATGAAGGCCGCCATGGCCAAGGCGCAGGAGATCAAAGCGAACACGCCCGGTGGCTACATCCTGCAGCAGTTCGCTAATCCCGCCAATCCGAAAATTCACTTCGAAACCACCGGGCCCGAAATCTGGGACGACACTGAGGGCAAAGTTGATTTTCTTGTCTCCGGTATCGGCACCGGTGGAACCATCACTGGTGTGACGGAGTATATTCGTCCACGCAAACCGAGTTTCAAGGCAATTGCCGTCGAGCCGAAAGAGAGCGCGGTGCTGTCAGGGGGCGCGCCCAGTCCTCACAAGATCCAGGGGATCGGCGCGGGATTTATTCCGGATATTCTTCGCACCGACTATATTTCCGAGGTGATTCAGGTCTCGAGCGAAGAGGCGCTGGTCATGGGGCGGCGCTTAGCCAAGGAAGAAGGACTGCTGATGGGCATCTCTTCGGGCGCGGCGGTGGTGGCCGCGATCCAGGTGGCGCAACGCGCAGAGAATACCGGGAAGCTGATCGTGACGGTATTACCGGACTTTGGCGAGCGCTATCTGAGCAGCGTGTTATTCGATCACCTGCGCAAGGAATCGATGGAGATGACAACCGTAGCCGTTTGATTTTCCGAACGAATGGTCTCGTTTTTTAAATCTGCACGCGAAGACATCGCCACCGTGTTCGAAAGCGATCCGGCGGCGCGTTCGTATCTGGAAGTGCTGCTGTGCTATCCCGGGCTGCATGCGCTGTGGGCGTACCGCATCTATCACTGGCTCTGGATTCACGATCTGCGGCTGCTGTCGCGCTGGTTGTCGCAAGTGTCACGCCTGTTCACGGGCATTGAGATTCACCCGGGAGCACAGATTGGACAGCGGCTGTTCATCGATCACGGCATGGCGGTGGTGATCGGCGAAACCAGTATTGTGGGCGATCGTGTCGTGATGTATCAGGGGGTGACGCTGGGCGGCACGGGCAAGGAGAAGGGCAAGCGGCATCCGACTATCGGGAACGATGTCATCATCGGGTCCGGGGCCAAGGTCCTCGGAAACATCACCGTGGGAAATAACTGCCGGGTTGGGGCGGGATCGGTGGTGCTGCGCAGCATTCCGGATAACTCGACCATCGTCGGCGTGCCGGGACATATTGTGCTGCGCAATGGGAAGCGCGTGGTGATCAGCGACCCGAAAGAAATCAGTGACCCGATGTCGGACGTGTTCATCCGACTGGCGGCCGAGGTGCACCAGATTCGCGAGCAACTCCAGCAGCACACGCAAGCGGTCCTGACTCCGGAGCCCAACCTCACAATCGACCAGGAGTGGGACACGTACTCGGAGGGCGGCGGGATCTAGTCCAGACGCGGGCGTGGCACCTCTTTCCGTGTGAGACAATACGCGGTTCCATTTTCAATTCAGCAAATCCTCTCTGAGTTATGAGTCTTTCTGTGGCCATTGTGGCGATGGATGAAGAGGCCAATCTTGGCCGCACGCTGGCCAGCGTGCGCTGGGCGGATGAGATTGTGCTGGTGGATTCGGGGTCGAAGGATCGCACGCGCGAGATCGCGCACGAGCACGGCGCCCGGGTCGTCGAGGAACCGTGGCGCGGGTACGTGGCACAGAAGCAGTACGCGGTCGAATTGTGTACGAAGCATTGGGTCCTGCTGTTGGACGCAGACGAGGAAGTGAGTCCGGAGTTGGCGGAAGAGATTCGGGAAGCGTTGGCGAATCCCGGGGACATGAACGGATTCTGGCTCCCACGAAAAAATCTCTTTCTGGGACGCTGGATGCGGCATGGCGGATTTTATCCGGACCCGAAGCTGCGCCTGTTTCGCAACGGAATGGGGTTTGTGACCGGACATGATCCGCACGATCGCTGCGAATTGAAGCCGGAGATGGCGCAACGGACGCGGCAATTCCGGAACGCACTTGTGCACTACACCTATCCGACGCTGAGCTACTACATCGCACATATGAACCGGTATTCCTCACTGGGCGCTGAGTTGGCGGTTTCGGAGGGGCGGCGAAGCTTCAGCGTGGCCGATATTGTGATTCGGCCGCTGGCTACATTCTTCTACAACTACGTGGTGCGGCTCGGATTTCTGGATGGACGCGAGGGATTGCTCATGCATCTCTACCATGCTGTCTACGTGTCGTGGAAATATGCGAAGGCGTGGGAGATGGCGCGCATCAAATCGCACTAAAAATTTGCCACTTTGAGCACAGCGAAGGACCTGCTTTTCCGGCCAACCGCCCTACCAACCATCCGGTTGGCGAAGCCGAGCGTCTCTTGTTCGCGCCGAATGCCTCCTCTATCATCGAATTGAGGATGTGCAAGCCCCATGGCTAATCAGAAAAAACCGTATTCCAAGCCGCAAGTCGCCGAGAGCCCGATCGCCGACGTTTTCGAAGGACGGCATCCTTCAGACGGCGAGAAGCAATGGGCGGAGAAGGTGCTCGCGCCAACGCTCGAGAAGGCGCCTGAGAAGCCGATTGGCGCGCCGACGGGAACGAATCTCGACGAGCAGGGCCACGCTCGTTTCAGCACGATTTCGAATGTCCCGGTGCGACGGCTTTATACGCCGGCAGATCTCCCGGGAGATTGGACCGAGGAAAAGTATCTCGGGTTCCCCGGCGAAGCGCCCTACACGCGCGGCATTCACGCCACCGGCTACCGCGGAAAGCTATGGACAATGCGCATGTTCTCCGGCTTTGCCTCGCCGGAAGAAACCAATCGACGCTATAAGTATCTGCTTGAGCACGGCGGCGGAGGGCTATCGGTAGCGTTCGATCTGCCGACGCTCATGGGTTACGACTCCGATCATCCGGCAAGCGAGGGCGAAGTTGGGAAGTGCGGCGTGGCCATCGATTCGCTCGCAGACATGGAGATCCTGTTCGACGGCATCGACCTGGAGAAAACGACAGTATCGATGACCATCAATTCTCCGGCCAGCGTGCTATGGGCGATGTACCTGGTGGTGGCGGAGAAACAGGGCGCCGACTGGAAGAAGATCTCAGGAACAATTCAGAATGACATCCTGAAGGAATATATCGCGCAGAAGGAGTACATCTACCCGCCTGCACCCAGCATGCGTCTGGTGGTGGACACGTTCGAGTTCGGATCGAAATTCACTCCGCGGTTTAACACGATCTCCATCAGCGGATACCACATTCGCGAGGCGGGCTCGACCGCCCTGCAGGAACTCGCATTTACGATCTATGACGGCGTGGAGTACGTGGAATGGGCGCGGCGGCGGGGGCTGGAAGTGGATGAGTTTGGGCCTCGGCTGAGCTTCTTTTTCAACGCGCACAATGATTTCTTCGAGGAGATCGCGAAGTACCGGGCGGCACGCAAGATCTGGTATCGGCTGATGAGGGACCGCTTCGGCGCAAAGAATGCGCGCACGTGGCTGATGCGCTTCCATACCCAGACGGCCGGAGTTTCTCTGCCGGCGCAGCAGCCGATGAATAACATCGCGCGGGTGGCACTGCAGGCTCTGGCGGCGGTGCTGGGCGGAACACAGTCGTTGCACACGGACTCTTACGATGAGGCGCTGGCGCTGCCTACCGAAGAAGCCGCGCGGATTGCGTTGCGGACGCAACAGATCATCGCGTATGAATCGGGCGTGGCGCAGACCGTCGATCCGCTGGGGGGATCGTACTTCGTGGAGAAGCTGACGCTCGACATGGAGCAAGGCGCCTTCGACTACTTCGGAAAGCTCGATCAGATGGGCGGAATGGTGAAGGCGATCGAACGCGGATATCCGCAGAAAGAAATTGCGGAGGCTTCGTACCAGTACCAGCGCGCTGCCGAGGCGCGCGAAAAAGTCATCGTGGGCGTCAACGAGTTTGTCATCGAAGAAGAGTCCCCGCGCATCTTGTACATCGATGAAACCGTGGCTCGTCAGCAGTCGGCGAAACTCAAGGCACTGCGCGCGCGACGGTCGAATGAAGAAGTGCAGCGCAGGCTGGAAGCCCTGAAAAAAGCCGCGGCACAAGAGCCGAAGGCGGACAGCCATGGCAGTGTCTCGCCCGCGAACACGATGCCTTACATCGTGGATGCAGTGCGTGCCTACGCGACTGTGGGCGAGATTTGCGAGGCGCTGCGCGAGGTGTACGGGACGTATACGGAAGTGAGCGTTACTTAAACCCAGTCGTCGGTCGTCAGTCGTCGGTCGTCGGCAGATCAGTTGTTGGTCGTTGGCCGTTGGCTAAACCAGTCCTCGACTTGGGGGTTTGCTGAAGAGTGGCGACCATTCCAGCTTTCACATCTAAAATCCAAACCACATGCTGAGGTCAGTTCGTGAAAGAACTTCTGCACGAAGCTGCGCGTCGCGCCCAACTGTATGTATCCAACATCCACCAGCGGCGGGTCGCGCCTGCTTCCGACTCTGTCGCCCGGCTCGAACACTTGGCAGAGCCGTTTCCAAATGAGCCGACCGATCCGCGCGAAGTTCTGGCATTGCTTGACGAGTACGGGTCGCCGGCTACGGTGGCTTCGACTGGCGGCCGCTATTTCGGTTTTGTGACCGGCGGAACTCTCCCTGCCTCGTTGGCTGCGAACTGGCTGGCGGCGGCGTGGGATCAAAACTGCACTTTCCGCGTGATGTCGCCCATCGGGTCTCGGCTGGAGGAGATTGCGTCGGACTGGTTGCGGGATATTTTCGGGCTACCGTCGCAGGCTGGATGCGGCTTTGTCACGGGCGCGACCATGGCAAATTTCGCGGGACTTGTCGCGGCGCGTCACGCGCTCTTGGCCCGGGCGGGATGGAACGTGGAAGAGCAGGGACTATTCGGGGCTCCGGAAATCAAGGTGGTAGTGGGAGCCGAAGTCCACATCTCGCTATTGAAGGCGCTTTCGCTGGTGGGATTCGGAAAGGCGCGGGTCACGACGGTGCCTGCAGACGATCAAGGGCGAATGCGCGCGGACCTCCTGCCTGTTTTGGATGAGCGCACCGTGGTATGCATGCAAGCCGGCAACGTGAACAGCGGAGCATTCGATCCTGCGGCCGAGATTTGCGCCCGCGCGCATCAGTCGGGCGCATGGGTACACGTGGACGGAGCGTTCGGGTTGTGGGCGGCAGCGGCTCCCGCGCGTCGACATCTGGTGGCCGGAGTGGCCGAGGCGGACTCGCTTGCTACCGACTGCCACAAGTGGCTCAACGTTCCTTATGACTGCGGGTTGACATTCGTGCGCGACGCGGCCCACCTCAGAAATGCCATGACCTTCAACGCGCCGTATCTCCAGACCACCGGCCGGCGCGAGCCTTGGCAGTTCACGCCGGAAGCGTCACGCCGGGCGCGCGGCGTGGAGGTGTGGGCGGCATTGCGTTCTTTAGGGCGCAAGGGCCTCGCCGAGATGATCGAGCGCAATTGCCGCCAAGCCGCTTGTTTTGCGGAGGGGCTGCGGGCCGCGGGATTTGCGATTTTGAATGATGTCGTGCTGAACCAGGTGCTGGTATCGTTCGGCAGCGACGCGCGGACGCAGCGCGTGATCGAGGAGATCCAGAAAGACGGCACCTGCTGGTGTGGGGGAACCCAGTGGCACGGGCAGAGCGCGATGCGGATCAGCGTGTCTTCCTGGGCAACGAGCGACGACGACGTGCGGCAGAGCCTGGAGGCGATCGTGCGGATTGCGCGCGGCGTGCTATCAAACCACTGATCGTGCAGGCCAGCGTGGGCTGTTCCGAGACGCTGATTATCAGCGAGGTACGGCGGCTCGTGATGGAAATGCATTGCTGCGTCAGGAAAGATCCAAACGGCAGTGGGGTCCTTCGACTGCGTTCGGCTGGCGCCTCACTGCGCTCAGGATGACAGGAGAACAAAGACCGCGAAAGCCACCTGCGAATTCAAATTCCAATCGCAACCAAGCTTTGCTGCTCGGCGACCCACTAATTTTTGCAGCTCTTCCGGGTAGCGGGCCCCTTGTGCCGCGATCTTTGATTGCGAGATCCGGTTCGCCGGAGATGATCGGGGTGAAAGTTCGACGTTCACGACTCCAACTACAGAGTAGAGCGTACCTTCGAGTACGCTTTGAGGTAGCAAATTGCGACCTCAAACACGCCTCGCCCGATTAGAATTTCCAGATCATGCCCAAAACCAGCCTGGCAGTCCCGGTCGAGTCTCGTATTCTGGTGCTCCGCGAACAGAGGGTTATTTTGGATACTGATCTTGCGGAGCTATACGGCGTTCCCGTAAAGCGCCTGAACGAGCAGGTTAAACGCAATCAGGAGCGGTTCCCCGCGGATTTTATGTTCCGGCTGAGCGCAGAGGAGAGCGAATCTTTGAGGTCGCAAAATGCGACCTCAAAAACTGGCCGAGGCGGCCGTCGTTACGCCCCCTACGCCTTTACCGAGCATGGGGCGATTATGGCGGCCACGGTGCTGAATTCCGAGCGGGCGGTGGAAATGAGCGTTTTCGTGGTGCGGGCTTTTGTGCGGCTGCGCGAGATGCTAGCCACGAACCAGCAACTGGCGTCGAAAATTGACGAACTGGAGCAGCGGCTGGATACCCATGATGCGTCCATCCAGGAGTTGATTGAGGCGATCCGCGAACTCATGGCGCCGGACCCGGCCAGCGGGCGACGAATTGGATTTCAGCTGCCCGCGGGGAAAAGTTCATCCTGACAGCTTCCAAATGACCCTAATCTGAATCCACCTGCCAACGTGTAGCATCCATTTGACACGAGGACGTTGTTTCGTGTTTTGTTCGCCTTTCAGAGCCATTTTGTGGTAGAACTCGTGATGCTCCGAGGAAGCCGGCGGCATGTCGGCGCTACAAGGGTACAGCCATGCGAAAAGCGATTTACCACTTGAAAAAATCAGATCCGATCCTCCGTGCCATCATCGAAAACGTCGGTCCGTTCCGCATGGAGTATGGCCAGCCCACGTTTCACAGTCTGGCCGAGTCCATCCTGTATCAGCAACTCAACGGCAAGGCTGCGGCCACCATCCTGAAGCGCTTCACGGAATCAGCCGGCGATCCGCTCACCCCCGAGGGCATCCTCAAGCTTAGCGACGAACAATTGCGGGCAGTCGGGCTCTCCAAACAGAAGTCGTCATATCTGCGCGACCTCTCGGCAAAAACCCAATCCGGTTTGCTGAATTTCGAAAAATTGCTCGCGATGGAGGAGGCCGACGTCATCGAGCACCTCACGCAGGTGAAGGGCGTAGGGGTGTGGACGGCGCACATGTTCCTGATATTCACGATGCGGCGGCCGGACGTGTTACCGACGGGTGATTACGGCATCCAGGTGGCCATGAAGAAGCACTATCGCAAGCGGAAGCTGCCCAAGCCCAAAGATATGGAGAAGATTGCCAGGCCCTGGTCGCCTTACCGGTCGATTGCCTGCTGGTATCTGTGGCGGAGCATGGATATCAAGACCGTCTAGGCTGGGCTCTGGGCTCTAGGCTCTGGGCTCTAGGCTCTGGGCTCTAGGCTCTGGGCTCTCGGCTCTGGGCTCTCGGCTCT
>Ga0307472_100000122_pt1 | contig 23496 bp, 20 predicted proteins | sample atmos_gasesAM5C__2_FD_204582 | JGI IMG/M metagenome (GOLD analysis project Ga0307472, IMG submission 204582) | Hardwood forest soil microbial communities from Morgan-Monroe State Forest, Indiana, United States - atmos_gasesAM5C_05 | ecosystem: Environmental > Terrestrial > Soil > Temperate...
TCCGGAGAGCTCGGCTCCGAGGCCATTCTTGACGCTATGTTGTCGAAGGCTGCACCGTTCATCGTATCGACCGGTATGAGCCCATGGTCGGAAATCGATGCGATCGTCCAACGCATTCGCAGCACCAGCTGCGCGCTGGTAGTCCTGCAATGCACCAGCCGTTATCCGACACCGCTCGATGCCGTGGGATTGAACGTCATGGACGAACTGCGTACGAGATACCGCGTTCCTGTCGGCCTGTCCGACCATTCGGGCATGCCACACCCTGCCATGGCTGCGATCGCCCGCGGCGCTGACGTTATCGAGGCCCATCTGACGCTGGACCGCAACATGTTCGGACCTGACGTATCGTCGTCACTGACGATGCCAGAGTTTCGGTTGATCTCGGATTTCCGAAATGCCGTCACCAAAATGGATGCGCATCCCGTTGATAAGGATGCTGCTGCCGCAGCGCTCGCGCCGATGCGAGCGATGTTCGGGAGAAGCCTTGCGCCTCGCAAGTTGTTGCGCGCCGGCACGACACTGGCTGCCGGTATGCTGGGTGCGAAGAAGCCGTCCGGTGGCATTCCCGAGAGTGACCTGTCCCGTCTTGTCGGTCGGCGGCTTGTGCGCGACGTGCCGCCGGATCGTCTCGTTCGCTGGGATGACATCGAGCAATAGTATCCAGATCGAAGGACTTCATGAGCAAACGTAAGGTCTGTATCGTTGTTTTCAGCCGCGCCAATTACGGACGCATAAAGTCAGTTCTGCATGCGGTCCACGCGCATACGAGTCTGGAGCTGCAACTCGTTCTCGGCGCCTCCGCCCTGCTGTCACGCTTCGGCAATGTACGCGATGTGATCGAATCCGACGGCTTCAAGCCAGCCGCCATGGTTCACACCATTGTTGAGGGTGAAACGCCGACGACGATGGCCAAATCAACCGGTCTCGGCGTCATCGAGCTGGCAACCCAGTTCGAAAATCTCAAGCCCGATGTCGTACTCACAGTGGCTGATCGCTTTGAGACGATTGCGACTGCGATCGCTGCGAGCTACATGAACATTCCCGTGGCGCACACCCAGGGCGGCGAGGTTACCGGTTCGATCGATGAAAGCGTGCGCCATGCGGTGACCAAGCTGTCGCACATTCACTTCCCGGCGACCGAGCGCGCGCGTGACTTCGTCGTGCGGATGGGAGAGGATCCCGCAACAGTGCACCTCACGGGCTGTCCGTCAATCGATCTCATCGCCGGTCTCGATCTCAGACTGCCTCGTGATATCTTTATTCAATACAAGGGGGTTGGTGCCGACATAGATCCAGATAAGCCGTATATCGTCGTCCTGCAGCATCCCGTCACAACCGAATATGGTCTGGGCTTCACGCAGATCAACGAGACGCTTGAAGCCATACGCGAGGTCGGCGTACAGACGGTGTGGTTATGGCCAAACATCGATGCCGGCTCCGACGACGTGTCGAAGGGGCTTCGCGTTGCGCGCGAGCAGGGCCGTACCCGCAACATTCATTTTTATCGCAACCTTACGCCCGAGGATTACGCCCGCTTGATCGACAATGCGGCATGCCTAGTGGGCAACTCATCGTCGGCGCTGCGTGAGGGCGCGTTTCTCGGTGTCCCTGCCGTCGACATCGGTACGAGGCAAGGCGGCCGGGAACACGGCGGGAATGTCGTGCATGTCCCGTATGATCGCAGCGCGATCGCCGATGCAGTGCGCAAGCAGATCGCGCACGACAAGTATCCTCGTGACTTGATGTTCGGCGACGGCACCGCCGGCCCCAAGATCGCCGACGTGCTGGCCCGCGCCAATTTCCGCGTCCAGAAACGGATCGCCTACGTCGCGTGACGGAAAGCAATGGGATTTCACGGTTTCACTGTTCTTGCCATCGTGCCCGCACGTGGCGGCTCGAAGGGCATACCCGGGAAGAATCTGAAGCCGATCCGCGGCCAGAGTCTTGTGGCGCGTGCCGCGCGGGCCGTTGCCGAGTCAGGCGTCGTCGATCGAGCGGTCTGCTCAACGGATGATCCTCAGGTCGCCGCAGACGCTAAGCGTGCCGGCTTGGTCGTTCCGGAACTGCGGCCGGCAGCTTTGGCGGCGGACAATGCGAGGTCGATCGATGTGTGGCGTCATGTCTGGCTCGATATCGAGCGCCGCGAGGGGCGCCGCTATGACGTCTCGATACTCGTCGAGCCGACCTCACCGCTGCGGCGGCCGGACGATCTCCGGCGCACCCTGGCCGCATTGCTCGACAATGACGCGAAGGCCGCGGCGACGGTGAGCCCTACACCGGCCCATTTCACGCCGCACAAGACGCTGACCGTCGGCGGCGATCGTCGGATCGGATTCTATCTTCCGGAGGGCGCACGGTTCTCGCGCCGTCAGGACATTCCGGCCTACTATCATCGCAATGGCGTCTGCTACGCGGCACGGCGGGACACTATTTTAGAGCATGGTACGATTCTGGAGGAAGATTGTGTCGCCGTCGTGCTCGACCGACCGGTTGTCAATATCGACGAACCGTTTGACCTCGAGGTCGCCGAGCTACTGGCGCAGCGTGAAGCGTGGTAATGATGGTTGCTGGCATGACTGCGGTTGTTGAATGATTCTTGCTGGAAAAACCGCACTCGTCACCGGCGGCGCCGGCCTGATCGGCTCGTTCCTGGTCGAGCGGCTCGTATCCTGCGGTGCCAATGTCATCGTTGCCGATGATTTCTCCAAGGGACGCCGCGCCTATTTGGCGGCAGTTGTCGACAAGGTCGAAATCCGCGAAGGCGATCTCGAGTCGCTGGCTGCCATGGAACGGGCGTATGCCGGTGCCGATCTAGTCTTTCATCTGGCGAGCCGTGCTTACGGGATCGGCTATTCGGCCGACCGTCACCTTGCGATTTGTGAGCACAATGAGTGCATCACGAACAACCTGATCCACGTGCTGGCCCGACGCCCGATTGCGCATCTCGTGGTGGTATCCTCGTCGTGCGTCTACCCCGATGATGGGCCCGATACGATGCCGGAGCTTCCCACGTTTACGGGTGAACCGGAGTTGGCAAACTGGGGCTATGGTTGGGCGAAGCGTCTGTTGGAGCAGAAGGCCGCGATCCTGGCGCATGAGACTGGCACACCTCTCACGATCATGCGTCCCTTCAATATCTATGGCGAGCGCTACACGTGGGCCGGCGACAACAGCCAAGCCATCCCCATGCTGGTGAAAAAGATCATGGATGGTCACGATCCGGTCGTGATCTGGGGCTCAGGCAACCAGCGGCGTAACTATCTCCACGCCCTAGACTGTGCCGATGCCATAGCGGGTCTTGTCGAGTCTGGATTCACCGGGGTCGTGAACATTGGAACCGAAGAGACGGTGACTCTTCGTGAGCTTACCGAAAAGATCTGTTTGGTCGCCGGCCGCCGGCCGCAGCTGGTGAGCGACACGACGAAGCCGGAAGGAAGACGTATCAAGAGCGCGGATTCGTCACGTTTGCGTCAGGCGTATCCGGGGTTTCGGCGCCATATCGATCTCGATAATGGCATCGCGCGAATGATCAAGTGGTACGGCGCGAATTTCGGCACTCGCGCTGCGTGATAGTCATGGATCCGCACGGCCGCATCGGCCCGTACTGCGCCTATAGAGTCGGCTATTCGGCCGGGCGGCATCTCCCGATCCTGGAGCACAACGAGCGGATCAGCGACAATCTTGTCCACATCTCGCCCGATCGTGCACCTCCTGGTTATGTCGTCGTCCTATCCAGATGATGGGCCGGACACCGTCCCTGAACGCGTCGGCCTTGAGGAGGGAATCGCGCGAATGATCGTGTGGTACGATGCGACGTTCAGTGGCCATGCGGCTTGAAATCAAATGAACCCGTTCAGCCGCATCGGACCAGCAAATGCTGACGTGATCGTGTTCAACAAAGGCGGGCGGGATTTTCGGCTCGAGCGGCTCTCGCGCGGCGACGAAGTTCCGCGCGAATTCTTCTACGGCTTTTTTGATCTGGAACAGGCAGGGATTTCCGCCGCAATGATGTCGAGCGCCGGCCGTGTCCCCGGCGCGCTGGGCCTGCTCGCCGACAAGGTCGAACGCGGCTTCTCATGGCTGACCTCGCTCGGCGTGCGGCCACTGTCAACGCGGCTTGCCGCTCGCCACGTCAACGGTGCCAGGGTCGCGATCAGTTATACCGACGGATTTTCACTCAGCCTTGGACTGGGGTTTCCGTCCTATCCAAGGCGCCCGGTCTTGATCGGCGGCTTCCACGGTTTGTCAGACATTGAGGAGCATGCACCCGAATCGGCCCGCAGCTTGGTGCGCCGACTGATCGCGCGTTCAGTCGGCGGCCTCGACCATGCGTTCTTTTTCGGGGCGGCAGACCGCGACGTTGCAATCAAGCGCTATGGCGTGACGACGGACCGTTCCTCGGTCATCTCATTTGGCGTCGATACGGATTTCTGGCGCCCCCTTCCCGATGAACGACCTTCAGATTTCGTCGTGGCGGTGGGGCAGGACCGCAACCGCGACTACGATCTGCTCGCCGCTGCGCCAGGCCGTCACCCGATCCGAATCGTAACGCGCCAGAAGGTCAACATCCCGCCCGGCGCAACCAACGTGACCACGGTCCTCGGAGATTTCTTCGCGTCCGATGCCATGACCGACGAGGATCTTCGAAGACTTTACAACGTGGCCCGCGCGGTCGTCGTCCCGATCAAGGACGTTTACCAGCCGTCCGGCTACAGCGTGACGTTGCAAGCCATGAGTTGTGGTCGGCCGGTGATCCTCTCGAAAATTAAGGGATTATGGGCGCGCGATTTGCTTAAACACAACGAGAACTGTCTCCTGGTTCCGCCGGGCGATGCAGCGTCGCTTGCTGCTGCGATCGAGCGAATGCTGTTGGATGCGGATCTGAGGGATCGTCTCGGGCGCGCTGCCCGCGCCACGGCGGTTGCTCACTTTGGCCTCGACAAGATTGGCAACGGTACGGTTGCGCTGGCGCGCCTCGGTTTGGCGCTTCATGCCAAGGCGGGAACCAGAGCGGCGTGAACGAGATCGCATTCGACAAATATGCGGTAAAGGGCGCCCATCGTTGGACCGAATGCTGCGGTCCTCTCCACCGGCTTAATACCCATACACTCGGCCGGAATGACATGGTCTTGGCGGCGCTCACCACCATGCGGCTTGGGCCGGACGCACGCATTCTGGACGTGGGATGTGGCGATGGCGCGCTCGCTGAGCGGCCTCATCGCGATGCGGATGAAAGCACGTATCCACGGCATTGCTGTGCGCCACTTTCAATCGAGCTCGCCCGCGCTGAATTTGCCCAGCGTGAGCTTGGCGGGAGCGTTGCGACGACAGAGGGCTACAGCTATGCCTTTGAGGACGGAAACTTTGATGCTGTCGTTTGCTCCGATGCGATCAAGCACGACCAAAAGCCGGGCGAGATGTTGCGCGAATGCGGCGTGTCCTTGCGCCAGCCGGCGGCCTCGTCCTCACGACCCCCATCCGCTACACCGAAGCACCGCTTGATCGGATGCACGTCCGGGAATGGTCTCCTGACGCGTTGCGCCAGTTCTGCCGTGCAGAACTCGGGGTTCCGGTCGCGTTGAAGCTCCCCCATCCCATTGCGCTTGCCGAAATGTATGCATCGGATGCGCGCCTTCTCGGCGGCTCGGCGCGTCTCGTGATGAATGGGTTGACCAAGCTTGGGCATAATCCATTCACCCGCGGTGTTGGTTTTCGGGCCTACTCGACCCAGACGGCGATCGCGAGGAAGCCCTCGTGAAGATTGCGCTCGGCAGCCGGGCCTATGAGGGCCCCTGGGGCGGGGGCAATCGATTCGTTGCGTCCCTGTGCGAGGCATTGCCGCGACGCGGGCATGCCGTCGTTCACGCCCTGGCAGACCACGACATCGATCTAATCCTCATGACCGACCCGCGCACGCGATCTCCGAATGTCTGCTTCGGTGCCGGTGCGATCCTGCGCTACCTCACGCTGTGCAACCCGAACGCCATCGTCGTCCACCGTGTCAACGAGTGCGACGAGCGGAAGGGGGAGACCTTCATCAACCACAAGCTCGTGCGCGCGAACTATGTCGCTGACGCAACGGTCTTCGTGGGCGAATGGCTCACGCGCCTTCCGGTGTGGCGCGACCACCTGCGGTCCCCGTGGTTCATGATCCGCAACGGCGCCGACGCTCGGCTGTTCAACAGCGGGCAGTTCCGTCCATGGACAGGGCAGGGGCCGCTTCGGCTGGTGACCCATCATTGGGGTTATCACCTGATGAAAGGCTTCGACGTCTATCAAAGGCTCGACGAGATGTTGGTCGAACCGACGTGGCAAGATCGAATCGCTTTCACATACGTCGGGAATCTGCCGAAGGGCTTTGCCTTCAGGCATGCTCGCCATGTCCCGCCGCTCAACGGCGAACAGCTCGCGGCCGAGCTTTCCAGCCATCATGCGTACCTCACCGCTTCGATCAACGAGCCCGGCGGTAATCACCAGAACGAGGGTGCGCTGAGCGGACTGCCGCTCCTTTATCGAAACTCCGGCTGCATGCCAGAATATTGCGCCGGTTTCGGCATCTGCTTTTCGGACGTGGCGGGTTTCGCGTCGGCGCTGGAACGACTCATCGCGGAATATTCGATCCATGTTGCCAAGATGCCTTCCTATCCGCACACGGCGGAGCGCATGACACGAGAATGGATTGCGCTGTTCGAAACTTTGCTCGAGGAGCGTGCGGAATTGGTCGCCCGGCGCCGATTGTGGCGTGATCCGTGGACCGCTCTCGTCAACCAGGTGTTCTGAGCGGTTTGGCGCGAAGCACCCTCATCATCGGCGTGACCGGCCAGGACGGCTCGTATCTCGCGCGCCTGCTGCTCGGCAAGGGTTACGTTGTGCACGGCACGTCGCGCGATGCCGACCTGGCGCGGCTTGAGGGTCTCGCCGTGCTCGGCATTCGCGATGATGTGCGGCTTGCCTCGCTCTCTCCCGTTGACTTCCGCTCGATTGTCCAGACCATCGAGCGCGTCGCTCCCGACGAAGTCTACAATCTGTCCGGTCAGTCCTCGGTCGCGCTATCGTTCACCCAACCGGGGGAGACGATCGACAGCATCATCAAAGGCACGCTCAACCTCCTGGAAGCGCTGCGGCTCGTCGACCCGGCGATCAGGTTCTACAACGCCGGCTCCTCGGAATGCTTCGGCGACACCGCGGGCAAGCCGGCCGACGAGGCAACGGCGTTCCGGCCGAAGAGCCCCTACGGCGTCGCCAAGGCGGCGGCGGTGTCACTCGTTGCGAACTATCGTGAATCCTATGGCCTGTTCGCCTGTTCGGGCCTCCTCTTCAACCATGAATCGCCGCTGCGGCCCGGCCGTTTCGTGACCCGGAAGATCACCGCCGCGGCTGCCCGGATCGCCCAAGGCAGCCGCGAACGTCTCAAGCTCGGCAACCTGGCCATCCGCCGCGACTGGGGCTGGGCTCCGGATTACGTCGAGGCGATGTGGGCGATGCTGCAGCAGCACGAGCCCGACGACTTCGTCATCGGCACGGGCGTTTCGCACACGCTTGAGGAGTTCGCCGCGCTCGCTTTTTGCGAAGCCGGCCTCGATTTTCGCGATCACGTCGAACAGGACTCCGGCCTGGCGCGACCGAGCGACATCGCCTGCTCCGTCGGCGATGCCGGCAAGGCGGCGCGCGTCATGGGCTGGAAGCCCAGGGTCGGGTTTCGCGAGATCATTGCGCGCATGCTCCGCGCCGAACGCGACGGTGCGGCGGCCGTCTCTTGAAGGTGCGCTCCGTCCTGTCCCGCTTCAAGCCGGCGGCCTATGCAGCGACAGCGCTTGGTTATCGCGCGCTCGCTGGACTGGGGCTGTCCCGCCGCCGGCCGCCAGTCGGCATCGTCATCGAACCGGCCGACTGGGCGATCCGATGGTGGGGAACCTTCGTCGCCGAGGAGGCAAACCGCGTCGCGCCGCAGATCGCCCGGGTGACCACGATGCCGGCCGCACTTGTCTCCGGCGTCGTCGAATTCGGCTCGCAATACCAATGGGTGGAGTGGGGTCGCTTTCTCTCGCCGAAATGCCGGTTCGTCACGACCTTCTTTCACGGCAAGCCGGAGGACGGGCCGCAGGTGGCCCGCCACATCGAGGCATTCGTCGCCAGCGTGCCGCGGCTCGATCGCATCGTCGCGTCCGCCTCGATCGTCCGCGACCGCCTCCTGTCGTGGGGAGTGCCGGCAAGCAAGATCTCGCTCATTCCGATCGGCTGTGAAACCGGCCGTTTCCTCCCGCCGCGCGCCGACGAGCGCGCCGCCGCCCGCAAACGGTTCGGCATTGCCCAGCACGAGATCGTTGTCGGCTCGTTCCAGAAGGACGGCGAAGGATGGGGCGAGGGCAATGTTCCCAAGCTCATCAAGGGGCCGGATATTTTCCTCGCGGCGGTCGAGCGGCTGAACAAGGACCTGCCTATTTTCGTGCTCCTCTCCGGGCCGGCACGAGGGTATGTCAAGCGCGGCCTGGAGAAGATCGGGGTGCGCTATGCCCACGATTACGCGCCCGACCGCACCGCGCTCGCGAAGCTCTATCACGCGCTCGATCTCTATCTCGTCACCAGCCGGGAGGAGGGCGGTCCGATGGCGCTCATGGAAAGCATGGCCTCGGGCGTTCCGGTGGTGTCGACACGGGTCGGAATGGCGCCAGACCTCATCGTCGACGGCGTGAGCGGCGCCATGGTGGAGAGCGGGGACGTCACCGCGATCGTCGAGCGCGCGCAGCAGCTCCTCGTGCTGCCCGACCACGGCGCCGCGCTGCGCCGCGCTGCGCGCGATGCGGTCAAGGTTGCCGACTGGTCGGTGATCGGGCGGCGGCACGTCGAGGAGGTGTGGCGTCCGCTGCTTGCCGGGCGGGCCGCGGAGTGAGCGCGTGATGTTGGCCGACCTGCAGCGTTCTACCTATCGGCTGGCAATCGGCGCGGCGACCATGCTGTCGCTGCCCCTGCGCGCCCGCGACCATCGCATCGCAGTGTTCTACGGCGGCGCCTATGCGGGCGACGTCGGCGGGCCGCTCGTCAAGGTCGCCATGCTCGGTGCCCGCTTTCCCGAGCGCCGGCTCGGATTCTCCCTGGTCTATGTCCTCTCGAACGCGATCTACCTGCCTCAGTTCGTGCTTGACGCCGTTCGCCGCGCCGACGTGCCGGTGGTGCTCAACCAGAACGGGGTGTTCTACCCGTCATGGTATCCTAATGGTTGGGAGCGCGAGAATGCGCGCATGGCCGCCGTCCATGCCGCGGCGGTGCATGTTCTCTACCAGAGCGAATTCTGCCGACGCACGGCCGAGCGCTTCCTCGGGCGCCGGTCCGGCCCCTCCGAGATCCTCTACAATGGCGTCGATACAGAACGGTTCTGTCCCGCCGTCGCGGAACCTAGGCGCGGACCGTTTACCTTTCTCATGAGCGGAAAGATCGTGCAGTCGACCCGCTACCGCCTCGCATCCGGTATCGAAGGCATCGCCTCGGCGCGCCAGAGCGGGCTCGACGTGCGCCTGGTCATCGCCGGCTATGTCGATCCCATTGTGGCGGCCGACGCCCGCACGCTCGCGGCGCAGCGCGGCGTTGCCGACGCGGTGCAATTGACGGGACACTATCGTCATGCCGACGCGCCTTCGCTTTATTGTTCGGCCGACGCCTACCTGATGACCAAACACAACGATCCTTGTCCGAACGGCGTGCTGGAAGCGCTAGCCTGTGGGTTGCCCGTGCTTTATTCCGCATCCGGCGGCGTTCCCGAGCTGGTCGGGGAGGAGGCTGGCGTCGCCCTCACCGTACCCGACACGTTTGACGAAACGCCGGTGCCCGACCCAATGGCCATGGTCGAAGGCATGGCGCGGGTGATCGCTTATCGCGACAGCATGGCGCGCGCGGCCCGCGTCCGCGCGGTCGAACGGTTTCATGTGTCTGCCTGGCTCGATCGTCATGAGGCCCTGTTCGAGGGCCTGCTTGCAAAGCGGCCGGTGCGGTGATCCGCATAGTGGCCTTCGATTTCGATGGAACGCTGGTCGACTCCAATGCAGTGAAAGAAGCATGCATGGATGCGGCGGTCGCCGGGATCCCTGGCGGCCTGAAGGCGCTCGCGTGTGCGAGGTTAAGGGGGCGATCGCTATCGCGTATTCGCCGAGGTCGCGCGGCAACTTGATCCTGAAGGCCTGCCGACGGCCATCGCGGCGCATGGCGGCAAACTGGCGGCCAGCTGGGCGCAAGCCTTTTGCCATGCGCGATCTCACGGGTCTCGTCGCCGTCATCGATCGGCTCATCGCTCGCCCGCGGCGAGAAATGCGGCGGATACTTACATGAAACGCATGCTGCTCGCGATCGCCGACGTACTTGGTTTGCTATGGCGGATCATTCCGGAGCGTTTGCGGCACATCGCTCTCAAAGGCCTGTTCGTGCTCGAATCGCGTGGACACGACAGCGGTGCGGCGCTTGCTCGCTTGTTCGCGATCCAGGACGATCTCGAGCACGTTGTCAATGAGCGTGCTCTCGCGTACGGCAGAGGCGAACATCCGAAGCATCGGCTGATCGGCTATCACACCTTTTTCATCGAGCGCATCGCTGATGGGCAGCAGGTGTTGGACATTGGATGTGGCTACGGAGCGGTCGCGCGATCGATCGCCCGCGCAAGACCGAATGCCCGAGTGATCGGCGTCGACAACGACAAAGGTCGCCTTTTGCAAGCGCACGCGGCTCTCAATCCCAAAAATCTCGCCTTCGTCGAATCTGACGCCACGAAATCAGTGCCGAAGGGCGCATGGGACGTCGTCGTGTTGTCAAACGTGCTGGAGCACATTGCGGATCGTGTTGGTTTTTTGGGAGCGCTCATCGCCACGACTGGAGCGGAGCGGTTTCTCATCCGTGTTCCGCTATTTGAGCGCGATTGGAAGCTGCCAATGCGCCGAGAGCTTGGTGCCAATTATTTTTCAGACCCCGACCACAAGATCGAGCCGATGCTTTCTGAATTCCGAATGGAAACCAATGAGGCAGGTCTCGCCGTGGACGAGCTCATGACGGTGTGGGGCGAGATTTGGGCGTCGCTTCATGTGACGCGCGCATAGGCGCATGTCGACGCCCGCCATCAGTGTCGTCGTGCCATGCTACAATGGGGGTTGTTTCTTAGATCAACTTCTAGGCAGCCTCGCGGCGCAGACTTTCCGCGACTTCGAGATCGTCATGGTCGATGACGGCTCGACGGATCTGCCGACACAGAACAAGCTCGCGTCGCTCGACGGCGCTGTGCGAATCATTCGTCAGGCGAATCGTGGCCTCGCAAGCGCCCGCAATACCGGTTTTCGCGAGGCACGTGCCACATTTGTGGTGCCCCTCGACTGCGACGACACGCTTGAGCCAACATTTCTTGAGGAGACATTTTCAGCGCTGCGCCAGGCACGGTCTGACGTTGGGTTTGCATTTACGCATGTCCGACTCGGCGGCACGCGCGCGGGTATACGGGCCTGTCATTTCGATGGTTTCGATCAGCTATTCGTGAATGAGCTTCCATATTGTCTGCTCATCCGTAAATCGGCGTGGGAGGCGGTGGGCGGGTACGATGAAGGAATGCACGACGGCTATGAGGATTGGGAATTCAGCATCCGGCTTTTGGCTGCCGGTTATCGTGGATTGGAGATCGCAAAACCATTATTCGTATACGCGGTGAGAGGAGGTGGAATGCTGCTCAGCCGGTCCGCGCGGATCCATGGAACATTGTGGGGTAGGATTCGTAGCAAACATGCTGCATTGTTCCGTCCCTCCATGCTTTGGAGTTTGTGGCGCTCGCGCAACGAAAGGTCCCGTCGGATTTCGGTAGGAGCAGCCGCGGTTTTGTTGGCGCTACCACATGCGATGCCCGAGACGTGGCTCAATTGGTTGTATTTTCGCTTGCTTGTAGCGCGCCGCTGGTTGTCGCCCTCGCAGGAATGATCGCAAGCAATATAACGACATCCGATATCGCTGGATTCCCGTTGAACCAACCCAGACTGGCGGACGTCCTTCGCTGAAGCGACATCTTGAGAATGTCGGTCGCGGCTGACTTTGATCTAAGAAAGGACCAAGGAGCATCATGAACGAACGCGTTGCGCTGGTCACCGGAATCACCGGGCAAGATGGAGCATACCTGGCCGAGTTCCTGCTGGGGAAGAATTACCACGTTCACGGCATTCGGCGGCGTTCGTCATCGTTCAATACCGGCAGAGTCGAGGATATCTATCAGGATCCGCACGAGGAGAATCTGCGTTTCGTGATGCATTATGGGGATTTGACCGATGCGACGAATTTGATTCGCATCGTGCAGGAGGTGCAGCCTACCGAGATCTACAATCTGGCTGCGCAGAGCCATGTGCAAGTGAGTTTCGAGACTGCGGAATACACGGCCAATGCCGACGCATTAGGCACCTTGCGGCTCCTAGAGGCGATCCGCATTCTTGGTCTCGAAAAGCGTGTACGCTTCTATCAAGCATCGACGTCCGAACTCTATGGCAATGCACGGGAGACGCCGCAGCGTGAAACGACCCCCTTCTATCCACGTTCGCCCTATGCGGCAGCAAAGCTGTACGCCTACTGGATTGCCGTGAACTATCGCGAGGCCTATGGAATTCACGCCTCCAACGGTATTCTGTTCAACCACGAGGGCCCGACTCGAGGAGAGACCTTCGTCACGCGCAAGATCACGCGTGCGGTGGCGGCGATCGAACTCGGTCTGCAGGACAAGCTCTATCTCGGCAATCTCGATGCCAAACGCGATTGGGGCCATGCTCGCGATTACGTCGAAGGTATGTGGATGATCCTTCAACAGTCGGAGCCGGACGATTACGTGCTCGCGACCGGAGAAAGCCATTCCGTGCGCGAGTTCGTCGAGAAGGCTTTCGCACATGTGGGCAAGTGCATCGTGTGGCATGGCATCGGTGTTGCCGAAAAGGGACTGGAGGCCGCAAGCGGTCGTGTTCTGGTCGAGATAGATCCGCGTTATTTCCGCCCGACTGATGTCGGCACCCTCATCGGGGACCCGTCGAAGGCGCGTCAACGGCTCGGCTGGCACCATAAGGTTTCCTTTGATGACTTGGTGCGTGAAATGGTCGACGCCGATCGCGGTGCGGTGAAGAAGGAGAACCGGCGTCCTCGTCATGGTGCCTGAACAACGGCATGTCCGTCTCGAATGCTCGTGTCGTCAAATATCGTGACCTTGGGTGGCGAAGCGCTCGCTCGGGTGCGTGGGCCTGAGCCACTCTGATACCGGCGATCGAAAAATTCGGCGGTCGAGAAACAGCCCGCTTCGGAGGACTTGATGAGTGCGCCCGTGGTGTTCGATCTCGCCGGCAAGCGTGTCTTCGTCGCCGGTTGTAGTGGCATGGCGGGTTCCGCCATCGCGCGGCGCCTCGCCTCCGAAAATTGCGAGGTGCTTACCGTGGCTCACAAGGCTGTCGACTTGAGGCAGCAGGATCCAACCGAGCGTTGGCTAGGCATCAACAAGCCGGACGCCATATTCCTCGCGGCCGGAAGAGTGGGTGGTATCCATGCCAACAAGACATATCCCGCGGATTTCATCGCTGACAACCTAGCGATTGCCCTCAATGTAATTCGGGGCGCCTATTCAACGGGCGTGAAAAAGCTTCTCTTCCTCGGCTCGTCCTGCATTTATCCCAAGCTTGCCCCGCAACCGATGACCGAGGACATGTTGCTGACGGGCCCGCTCGAGCCGACCAATGAATGGTATGCCGTTGCGAAGATTGCGGGGATCAAATTATGTCAATCGTATCGGCGTCAGTACGGTGCTGACTTCGTCTCCGTGATGCCGACGAATCTTTTTGGCATAGGTGACAATTATCACCCCGAAAACAGCCATGTTCCGGCGGCGCTCATTCGCCGGTTTCATGAAGCTACGCTTGCAAATGCTCCCTCGGTCACGGTTTGGGGGACGGGTAGGCCACTGCGCGAGTTCCTGGCTGTCGACGATCTGGCAGACGCCTGCATCTTCGTGATGAAGCATTATTCCGGCGACAATTTTCTCAATGTTGGAAGCGGTGAAGACATTGCTATCGGAGATTTCGCACGACTCGTCGCTCAGGTCGTCGGATATCGCGGCAAGCTCGTGTTCGACGCGTCGCGTCCGGATGGCGCGCCCCAGAAGCTGCTGGATGTTTCAAAACTGGCTGCGCTCGGATGGCGTGCGAAGATCTCGCTCCGGGATGGACTTAAAGTCGCCTATGCCGATTTTCTCGCTGGAGGAGGCCGCTGGCGCGACTGATCGTATTTTTTGACTATGGGCGCATCTATCAGGCGCTTCCGACAGGTGAAACATAGCCCGGAGTGACTCGGATCAGCTGACAAACGATGCGGTCTCCGCCGCAGCCGGCGCATGCGGGGGACAAGGCGCTCAAATCGCCACGCTGCTGGATGCAGACGGCGTCGATGACGCCTACCGCGCGGCAGTTACGCAATGGCCGGCACCCGGTCGCTTGCTGCCAGGCGTAGGTGAAACCTGGCATGTTTTTGACGATCGGGCGCTCAGGCTTCAGATCTCGAACACGATTGGACGTCTACAAATATTTCGACATGGCCACCCATCTGCCCGACGATATTCTGTGCAAGGTGGATCGCGCCAGCATGGCAGGGGCGCTCGAGGTGCGCTGTCCTCTGCTGGACCACCGTATGATTGCGTTTTTGGAGCTTGCCGCGCCAGCTGCTTGTAGGTCCTCGTGGCGCAAAACTGTTGCTGCGGAACGTCTTAAAACGATACGTCCCACCGCAGCTGTTCGAGCGTCAGAAGACGGGTTTCGCAATGCCCATTGGCCTGTGGCTGCGCGGGCGGCTGCACGCCGGGGCAAGAAGCTCATTTCCGAAGAACGGCTGCGGCGCGAGTGGCTATTTAGTTCCGATCTGATCCGCGAGGCTTGGCACCAGCATCTCAGCGGACGCCGCAATCATTAATATCGGCTATGGAACATCCTGATGTTTCAAGCTGGCATCAACGTTGGTGTTCAAGCTGACCATGCCAGGGGTAATTCTAACGCGTCGTGACAACACCAGAGAGTCGCGACAACACCAGAGAATAGCTGCGGTTTCGCAAAAGAATCGCCATTGTAAGCGATTATGGCCAATAAACGGCCGGCCGGTTTGTACAGCATAGCTTTGCAATTAACGGGCGGCTTCTATGCATCTGGCGCGTGCCACACGCGGTGCTGGTCATCGCTTGAAAATCATGGCACACCCGCCGCAGCGACAGCTCCCGGTGCCGGTCCGCGTTGCTTCGTTGGCTTGGGCCCACAACGACACGGCGATCGCAAAACCAGTAGATGTGAAGTCCCAATGGCTTAGCCGTATTGGGATCCGAACTCAACTTCTGATGATGGCAAATGAAAGCGGATGCAGACTGCAATCAAAAACCAATCTTGGTCTATGTAGTAACAGAGGACTGGTACTTTCTCTCACATCGCCTACCGATGGCGTGCGAGGCCTTGCGCGCGGGATACGAAGTTCACGTCCTCACTCACTTCAATGGCCATGAGGCAGCGATCGCAGGCTGCGGATTCCATGTGCATCCGTTGCCGTGGCGGCGGGGCAGCGTCAATCCCCGGGACGTCATCCGCGTCATCCGTGCTGTGCGAAAGCTCTACCGCGATCTCGCCCCCGATCTCGCTCATCAGGTAGCGCTGCAACCCTCAGTCATCGGCTCTCTCGCCGCGACTGGACTGCCTATGGTGTGCCTCAATGCCATAACCGGGCTCGGTTTTGCATTCACGTCCCGATCGTTGCGCGCACGCATCATACGCACCGTCATCCGAATATTGCATCGGCCACTATTCAATCGGTCAAATGCGGCCGTGCTGGTACAAAATCCTGACGATCAGGCCGCGGCCATATCGCTAGGAATAGACCCGCGGCAGATAACGATGATCCGCGGTTCGGGTGTGGATACTGACGTTCTCACACCACTATCTGAACCCGACGGGCCGGTCACTGCAGCATTTGTCGGGCGGCTTCTCGACGACAAGGGCGTGCGCACTTTGATTGCTGCTCACGATCTGCTCGTACAACGCGGCAAGCCTGTGGCGCTCCTTCTCGCTGGCGAGACAGATAGGGAAAATCCGAGTGCCATCGGGCAAGACGAAATCGACGCATGGCGCTGCAGGCCCGGTATCGAGGTGCTCGGCCACGTCGCCGATATCCGCGCGGTATGGTCTGCGGCACATATAGCCGTGCTGCCGTCGCGGCGCGAAGGTTTGCCTAAGTGCCTGCTGGAAGCGGCCGCCTGTGGTCGGGCAATTGTGGCCACGGACGTGCCGGGCTGCCGCGAGATCGCCCATGCTGGTCATAACGCGTTGTTGGTCCCACCCGACGATCCGATCGCGCTCGCAGATGCGATTGAACAACTCGCAAGTGATTCGGACATGCGGCGGCGCTTCGCGGCGGCCGGTCGGACGCTTGTCGAAACCGAGTTCTCGAGCAGGCGGATCGGCCGTGAAGCGGTCGCACTTTACGATCACCTGCTCGGAGCGCGCGCAGCAAAGTGGGCGCCAATTCTGCATGCGAAAGCGCTGTAGATTTTGAGGAAGACATTACTGGGCGATGTCGACTGACCCAAGGGTGCTCATCCCGGCTATTTGCTGGTATCGGTCCTGCCAGGCTAAGAAAACGCCGGTCGACCGGTTCGACGCCTAGGGGTGGTGCGTGACGCACGGACGTAAGATTGCCGTGATCGGGCTCGGCTATGTCGGCCTTCCGGTGGCGGTCGCGTTTGCCCGCACCGGCACGCCGGTCGTCGGCTTCGATATCGACCGCCGCCGGGTCGACGAATTACGTGCCGGCTGCGATCGCACCCGCGAGGTCGATCCGCGGGAACTGCAACAGCCCACGCTCAGCTACCAAGGCGATCCGGCCGCACTCGCCAGCTCCGACTTCTATATCGTCACCGTGCCGACGCCGGTCGACGCGGCGCGCCGGCCCGACCTGCGCGCCATCATGGCGGCGTCGCAGACGGTCGGCAGCATGCTCTCCTCCGGCGACATCGTGGTCTACGAATCTACCGTCTATCCGGGCGCCATCGAGGAAGATTGCATTCCGGTGCTGGAGCGGGCGTCGGGGCTCAAGGTCGGGGACGATTTCGCCGTCGGCTACTCGCCCGAGCGCATCAACCCCGGCGACAAGATGCATCGGTTCGAGACCATCACCAAGGTCGTGTCAGCGCAGGACGCGCGCACGCTCGACATCGTCGCCGCGGTTTACGGCTCGGTCGTCGAGGCCGGCGTTCATCGCGCCCCGTCGATCAAGGTTGCGGAAGCCGCTAAGGTCATCGAGAATACCCAGCGCGATCTCAACATCGCCTTCATGAACGAACTGTCCGCGATCTGCCAGGTGCTCGGCATCGACACGGTCGACGTGCTCGACGCCGCCCGCACCAAATGGAACTTCCTTCCGTTCCATCCCGGCTTGGTGGGCGGCCACTGCATCGGGGTCGACCCCTATTACTTGACGTTCCGGGCGGAAAAGGCCGGCTACCATCCGGAGGTCATCCTGGCGGGACGCCGCATCAATGACGGCGTCGGCGAGCGCGTCGCGCGCGAATGCGTGCGTCGCCTGTTTCAGCGCAATCGCGGTTCGGCGACGGTCACCGTGCTCGGCCTCACCTTCAAGGAAAACGTGCCCGACATCCGCAACTCGAAAGTCGTCGGCATCGTGCGCGAGCTCGAGGCGTTCGGTGTCGGTGTCCAGGTGCATGACCCGCTGGCGGTGCCGAGCGAAGCCGACAGCGAATACGGCATCAAGCTCGTCGCCTTCGAGGCGCTGCGTCCGGCCGACGCTGTCATTCTCGCCGTTGCTCACGACGATTATACGCGGGGCGGGTGGCCTTTCATTTCCCGCCTGCTCAAGGGCGGCGAGGGTGTGGTGCTCGACGTCAAGGCGAAGCTCGACCGCGCGCGGACGCCGGCCGGCGTCGACCTGTGGCGGCTCTAGGCATGTTGCGGAAAAGTGGGAACTGGGTTTCCGAACGGGACATGCGCAAATCGAAGGAATCATTTGCTCGATCGCATGATCTTATCCGAAAAGTCTGCACCTTTTCGGCATGATGCTCGGAGCCGTCGAGCCAAACGGAAGCAGCGAGAGGAACGAAGGGCGCATGGCGCGTGATCCTGTTCTGGTTACCGGCGCGGCAGGCTTCATCGGCTACCACGTGGCACGCCGCCTGCTGGAGAGCGGCCGCAAGGTCGTCGGTCTCGACAACGTCAATTCCTATTATGATCCCAGGCTCAAGGAGGCGCGGCTGGCCGAGCTCGCGCATTTTCCGTCGTTTCAGCTGGCGCGGATCGACCTTGCCCATCGCATCGCGACCGAGGAGTTGTTCGCGGCCCACCGCTTTCCGGCCGTCGTCCATCTCGCCGCCCAGGCCGGCGTGCGGCACTCGCTGGTCGATCCGCATGCCTATGTCGATGCCAATCTGCAGGGGTTTATCAACATCCTCGAAGGCTGCCGCCATTTCGGCTGCGAACACCTGCTCTATGCATCGTCCTCGTCCGTCTATGGCGCCAATTCAACGCTGCCGTTCTCGGTCGATCACAACGTCGACCATCCGATCAGTCTTTATGCGGCGACCAAGAAGGCCAACGAACTGATGGCGCATTCCTACAGCCATCTCTACCGGCTGGCGACGACCGGCCTGAGATTTTTCACCGTTTACGGCCCGTGGGGCCGGCCCGACATGGCGATGTTCATTTTCACATCGGCGATCGTCGAAGGCCGTCCAATCCGCCTGTTCAACCACGGCCGGATGCGGCGCGACTTCACATACATCGACGACGTCACCGAAGCGGTGGTGCGTCTTCTCGATCGCATCCCGGCGCCCGACCCGGCGTGGTCGGGGGACAAGCCCAACCCGGCCACCAGTTCGGCGCCGTGGCGCCTATACAATATCGGCAACAACCGCACGGTCGAAGTCAGCGACGTCGTAGCCCTGCTGGAACGTGAGTTCGGCCGTGCGGCCATCAAAGAGCTCGTGCCGATGCAGCCCGGCGACGTCACCGAGACGCGGGCGGACGTCGACGCCTTGATCAAGGACGTCGGCTTTTCTCCGGCGACGCCGATCGAAGAAGGCGTTCGTCGGTTCTCCGCGTGGTATCGCGGGTATTTCCGCCTGTAGGAAACGGGGCGAACGCATGCCGGAGCTCATTGTTCCGCTGATCATGTGCGGCGGCGCGGGAACGCGCCTGTGGCCGGCCTCGCGCGAAGGCCGGCCGAAGCAGTTCCTGCAACTGCTGGGGAAGTCCTCCACCTTCCAGGACACGATCCGACGCGTCGGCGATCGCGACCTGTTCGCGCGGCCGATCGTCATCACCAATGCGCAATATCGTTTCCTGGTCGCCGAGCAGCTCGCCGCGATCAGCGTCGAGGCGGATATCGTGCTCGAGCCGTCGCGCCGCGACTCCGGTCCTGCCATTGCCGCCGGCGCTGTATTTGCGCAGCGCCGCGGCGGTGACCCGGTGATCCTCGCGCTCGCCGCCGATCACGTGGTCACGGACACGGGTGCGTTCGCCGCTGCCTGTCGCGTGGCGCGTGAGGCCGCCGCCAACGGGAGCATCGTGACATTCGGTGTCCGTCCCGACCGGCCGGCGACCGAGTATGGTTACATCCGGCCCGGCGATCGGATCGGTGCGGACGTGTTCGCGGTCGCGACTTTCGTCGAGAAGCCGGACGCGGCGACGGCGACGCGCTACATCGCCGACGGCTATCTATGGAACTCGGGAAACTTCGCATTCCGCACCGGCGTCTTTCTCGACGAGTATCGCGGCTTCGAGCCGGATATCGTCGCAGCGGTCACGGCGGCGGTCGACGCCGCCGGCTCCGATCTCGGCTTCGTCACGCTTGCCGCAGAGCCGTTCGGCCGCGCCCGCGCGATTTCGGTCGACTATGCGGTCATGGAGCGCACCGCGCACGCCGCCGTCATACCGGTGTCCTACCAATGGTCGGATGTCGGATCGTGGCATGCGGTGTGGGAATTGTCGCCGCGCGATGCGGCCGGCAATGCGGCTCAAGGCAATGCGGTGTTTGTCGATGCGGCCGGTTCCTTCGTCGTCTCCGACAAGGCCCTGGTGGCGCTGTTCGGCGTTAAGGACCTGGTCGTGGTGGCGAGCGAGGACGCGCTCCTGGTCGCGCGCCGCGGCGATACCGGCGAGATGAAGAAGCTGGTGGAACGGCTCAAGAGCGTGACGCCGCAGGTGACCGAGGAGCACCTTACGGTCCATCGTCCGTGGGGATCCTATCACTCGCTCGACCGGGGGCCGCGCTACCAGGTCAAGCGCATCGTGGTGAAGCCGGGCGGCCGCCTGTCGCTGCAGGTGCATCACCACCGCGCCGAGCACTGGGTGGTGGTGCGTGGCACCGCACGCGTGACCATCGGCGACGACGTGACGATGCTGCACGAGAACGAGTCGGTCTATATCCCAATGGATACCCGGCATCGGCTGGAGAATCCGGGCAAGATCGACCTCGAATTGATCGAGGTCCAGACCGGCAGCTATCTCGGCGAAGACGATATCGTGCGGATAGAGGACGACTATCGCCGGTAGCCAACGGTGCGGCACCGAAAGCCCTTGGTTGCCGGTCGCCGATAATGGAATAATGGAACAACGACTCAGCATCGATCCGATACCATGCGGAAGGGTTCCTGATGCCGCGCCTCTCCGACCTGAAGGTCAAGCTGTTCACCGACGGCGCCGACAAGGCGCAGATCGTCGACATGGCCAAGCAACCGTGGATCGCCGGATTCACCACCAACCCGTCGCTGTTGAAGAAGGCGGGCGTGCGCGACTACGAGGTCTACGGCCGTGACATCGTGGCGGCGGTTCCCGACCGGCACATCTCGTTCGAAGTGTTCTGCGACGATATCGCCGAGATGGTGGCGCAAGGCCGCGTCATCGCCACCTGGGGCCACAACGTCCACGTCAAGCTGCCGGTGACGACCACGCGTGGCGAGCCGCTCTACGAGGCGGTGCGTGCGCTCTCGCACGAAGGGGTGAAAGTCAACATGACGGCGATCTTCACGCCGGACCAGGTCGCGCGTGCGGTCGATGCGCTCGCCGGCGGCGCGCCCGCCTGCGTGTCGGTGTTCGCCGGCCGGCTCGCCGATCTCGGCCACGACTACCGGCCGATCATGCAGGATGCGGTGGCACGCGCCCGCACGACCGCCAATGTCGAGATCATCTGGGCCTCGACCCGCGAGGTCTACAATGTGCTCGAGGCCGACCAGATGGGCTGCCACATCATCACGGCGCCGGCCGATGTCCTGAAAAAGCTGCCGGCGCTCGGGACCAAGTCGACGGCTGAATTGTCGCTCGACGCCGTCAAGGCATTCCGCGACGACGCGCTGGCGGCCGGCCTGACTCTCACCGTGCCGGCGTCACGGGCAGCCGAATAGCATCGCCGGCGTTTGGAGCGCGGTCGGGGGAATCGATTTTGCCCCACGCAATCGAGCCGACGCAGATTGCGCCAACGGGCGTGCGATCGAACTTAGTACTCGGCTTGTAACTCTTTGACTCAAAACGTGTTCGAACACGTTCGCATGATGCGGTCGCCAGCCACTGCGAGGCATGCTAGGTCAAGTGAGGGAAAGCGAGTGGCAGGACCTCGGGGGATCCATCCAACATGGTAAAGCCCGCGATAGCGAGCGCGGACGGGGTAGTGCGCGTTGGCGTTGTCGGCGTCGGCGTCATGGGCAGCAATCATGCCCGTGTGCTCGCCGAGATGCCGGGCGTCAAGCTCGTCGGCGTTGCCGACCCCGATCCCAAGCAGGCGAATTTCGTCGAACGTATTCTCGGCTGCGCGGCCGTTCCTGATGTCGGTGCGCTGATCACGCTCGGCGTCGACGCCGTCACCATCGCAGCGCCGACGCATCTGCATCACCCGATCGCACTCAAGTGCATCGCGCGCGGCCTCCACGTGCTGGTCGAGAAGCCGATCGCATCGTCGGTGGCGGAGGGGCGCGACATCATCGCCGCGGCGCGACGGGCGGGCGTTACGCTGATGGCCGGCCATGTCGAGCGTTTCAATCCGGCGGTGCAGGCGATCAAGGAGGCGATCAGCGGCGAGGATATTCTCTCGATCGCGATTACCCGAGTTGGTCCGTTTCCGCCGCGCATGTCGAATGTCGGCGTGGTCATTGATCTCGCGGTGCACGACATTGACCTGATCTGCTGGTTCACCGAATCCAACATTGTCGAGGTGCAGCCGCAGCTCTCCAGCGCCAAGGCCGAGCGCGAAGACATCGCGCTGCTGCAGTTCCGCACCGCCTCCGGCGTGCTCGCCCACATCAACACCAACTGGCTCACGCCGTTCAAGGCGCGCACAGCCCACGTCGCCACCAAGCGCAAATACGTCATCGGCGACCTGCTCACCCGGCAGGTCACCGAATGTTTCGGGTTCCAGCCCGACGGCAGTTATTCGATGCGACACCTTTCGGTCGGCCATGCCGAGCCGTTGCGTACCGAACTGGCGGCGTTCATCGACGCGATTCGCACCGGCGCGCCCGCCGCGGTGACCGGCGAGGAGGGCGTCGCCAGCCTCGAGATCGCGATCCGTTGCCTCGATGGCCAGCCGGCGGTCACTCCGGCCACGCACACAGTGGTGCGGCGGGTGGCCGGCTGACGCCATCGGCATTGTCAACCCGCAAGCGCACGAGCGATGAACCAGCACGCCAGACCCGAACCTATGCCGATCCCGTTCATCGATGTCGCCGCCCAGCGCCGCCACCTTGGCACCCGCGTCGATGACGCCGTGGCGCGCGTTCTCGCCCATTGCCAGTTCGTCATGGGTCCCGAGGTGCGCACATTCGAGACCGACCTCGCGGCGTTCTGCGGCGCGCGCCACGCCATCAGTTGCGCCAGCGGGACGGACGCATTGCTGCTCGTGCTGATGGCCAAGGGCATCGGTCCCGGCGATGCCGTGTTCTGCCCGGCCTTCACGTTTTGCGCGACCGCCGAGGTGGTCGTGCTGATGGGCGCGACGCCGGTGTTCGTCGACGTCGACGAGACGACGTTCAACATCGACGCGGCGAGCCTCGCGCGCGCCGTGACGACGGCCAGGCGCCACGGTCTCAAACCCAAGGCAGTCATTCCCGTCGATCTGTTTGGACTGCCGGCCGACTACGATGCGATCGCGGCGCTGGTCGACGCCGAAAACATGTTCGTGCTCGACGATGCGGCACAGGCCTTCGGCGCCACCTACAAGGGCCGCAAAGTCGGCAAGCTCGCGCCGGCGACGGCGACGAGCTTCTTTCCGGCCAAACCGCTCGGCTGCTACGGCGACGGCGGTGCCGTGCTCACCGACGATGACGAACTCGCCGAGCTCATCAAGAGCATGCGGGTGCACGGCGAGGGCGCCGACAAGTACGACAACGTACGGATCGGCTTGACCGCCCGCCTCGATACCATCCAGGCCGCGGTGCTGATTGAGAAGCTGAAGATCTTTCCCGGCGAGATCGCGGCGCGCGGC
>Ga0307472_100000124_pt1 | contig 23432 bp, 28 predicted proteins | sample atmos_gasesAM5C__2_FD_204582 | JGI IMG/M metagenome (GOLD analysis project Ga0307472, IMG submission 204582) | Hardwood forest soil microbial communities from Morgan-Monroe State Forest, Indiana, United States - atmos_gasesAM5C_05 | ecosystem: Environmental > Terrestrial > Soil > Temperate...
GAAGGCGGCCACTGCAACCGCTATTGCCATGTCATCCTTCAAAGAACGTGGAGGCCGGATATCGGTGTTCCCATTCGCAGCCCTTATCTCTTCCAAGCTCATGAGCTGGCGAAGCAATTCCGGCTCATCTACCAGTGAGATTTTTTGTTGGGTCATAAGTTGTCTCAAGTTGCCGTAGATGGACGCTCGAGTGTGAGAGCCAAACGGAAATTCACGATAGAAAATTCCTAACTTTTCGAAGTGCTCCCGAAGAACCGGAAAACAATACTGATCGCCTACAACGGAGTTGATTCCGAATCGTTGCAGAACGTCGTTGATTTGCGCGGAGATTGATTCAAGATTGAGCGGCGCGCTATGAGTTCCCGTCCACCGCGCTGCAAATGGCACAGTGATGTTCCCGTTATCGGATCGATGCAAAACGGCAAATCCGAAATCGCTGTTCCTGAATGCTGGGTCGACGGCGGCGACGTAGGTTCCGTTGGACACTCGCGGAAATTCTCTCTGGCCTCGCACAACACATGGTTCCAGTATTTCCCAAGTGATCCAACCGACCAGGCTGTCCGTGAATTCAGCCAAACATTCGCGTTGGTAATTCGCACTCGTAGATATCTTCACCCGGCCATGCGCCCTCCCCCTTCGCCGTGCGGATTCCGCGCACACCGTGGCGGAGCCGTTCGCTGCTGACTGCACGCTCGGTAACTGCCTGGGATTTTACATCGCGAGAAAGAACCGGACGCCAACCTAGACGAAGTTGCGATTCCGCGCGATGGGTTGTGATCTAAGAAGTTGTGCGGATTCCGCAGGGGTTCGCATCACAAACGACTCTTATGGCACGTTTCGCTGGCTTGCTTCCGCAGACTCTCCTTCAATTGAGGGTACGTAATTGTGAAGCCACGGGATCCTTAATCTTGTCGCGCTTTCGAACTCGGGGCACTTAGACGCGGATTGAGCTGCTGCTCACGGGCATAGTTTCCCGTCGTCATCCACCGCATCACGACTGCAGCTAGACCGCCTATTGCTCTACCCGGCGCTCCCTATGCAGCTCGAAACATCGGCCGCGTCAGACAGAATCCACTGTCCTAAAGAGAACAGATATCAGGGATACGCTGCGGGTAGGATGCGGTTTAGATGGTAAAGGCATTTACACGCTGAAAGGAGACATTCAATGCTATTGCTACTTATTGTTCTGCTGTTAGTGTTTGGCGGCGGCGGCGGATATTACGGATATTCTAGGTGGGGAACGGGCGGGGGCCTTGGAATCGTCGGGACGGTCGTGCTCATCGCGGTGGTCGTGTACTTACTCGGCGGCGTGCGGTGATTTGGGTTACAACCGATTTTCCTGGCAACAACGAAGGTACTAGAGAATTCTACGGGCCTCTGGACTGAGCAGGGCCGAACTTCGCTGAGTTTCGAGCCCGGTTTCACCGTGGTCGCATGGAAGCACAAGCAATAGAAGATACCCTCAATGGTTTGCGTGTTCTCAAGAACAAGACAGCGAAGTTCAAGCGGTCTCAAGATGCTAGCGCACCCTACAATATAATCGGAGCGGAGAGCGATTAGTATCGAGACTTCTATTTAGCTTTTGTCTGGCGCTCCGTTGCTCCCCCACGCGTTTCTCCTTGTTTCGGCCCGTCTTTGAGAATGTGTCCGTAAGTGAATAGCAATCCGAAATCACAATTTCTAATATCGTCGTTCGGACGGTGGAAGCGCGGCCAAGGCCGCAAGCGGCGGATGGAGTAGTTATGAATGACCTAAAATACTCGGAACAGCAAACGCATTCCCCGGAAACTTTGACCGAGTTAAATCCACAGGAACTGCTTCAGCGAATTCATGTGGCGGAACAGCAATCTTTTTGCGCTTGCAGAGAATGCGAATCAGTTCAATGGATCTCGTGGAGGGACGGGCGATCCAAGACGCCTTGGACGGTTTGGTGCGTCTCACAAAAGAAACACTGGAATTCGCCGATTCACTAGTCGAAGCGAGAAAAACTCCAGCCGAAGGAGGCGTGTTTTTTCTTGACTTCTACCTTTATAGAACCACCAGACTTACCTGGAATTGGGATATGCCGAACAACGTGGGGGTTAAGCCATCTGTTCGCGACGGGGCTTACGCTCATAGCGCGCTGTGCCAGCCGTCTTCTTCCAGATAAAGAGATTGTCGCCGTCGGAAAACGTGCCGATCTGGATGCCCCGAGCCTGCATAGCGCGGCTGACGGCTGATCGAAGATTGGGCAGCGACACGTCCACATCCTCAAGTGGAATCCTCATAGCTTCGCCGTCCGACAACCCTGCGATCTGGGCCGCGATGTCCGACGTCAGATCATGATGCTTTCCGTGCCGTCCCTGGCGGATTTCAGACAAAGGAATCCGCTCGAATTCATTTCGTGACCGCGCGTGCCGTGTGTTGTTCATGACAATGATACTAGCATGTCTCATGACGTTTGTATATTTTCGTCTATTTTTGTGATTCACTTCTTTGCACGCCATAATACATTTTCTACTTGACTTTTGTACGTCGTTTGTATAACTATAAAGGCGCCGCTGAGGCACAACTCTCGTAAGGAGGCATTACTACAATGCAGACCATTTCACGATTGGATCCGTTCCGCGGGATTAACTCCCTCCAGGATCAGGTGAACCGTTTGTTTGACGAGACTTTCTCTCGCGGTCGTTCGGCCGAATCCGAGATGGGCACCTGGGCCCCGGCCGTGGACATCTATGAGACCGAGCAGGAGCTGGTTCTCAAAGCTGATCTGCCTGAGGTGATCCAGCAGGAGATCGACATCCGGATCGAGAACAACATGCTGACGATCCGGGGCGAGCGCAAATTCCACAACGAGGTCAGCCAGGACAACTACCTGCGCATCGAGCGCGCCTACGGACCTTTCACCCGCAGCTTCTCCTTGCCAAACACCATAAATACGGAGGCCATCAAGGCCGATTACCACAACGGCGTGCTGTCGATTCGCATGCCCAAGCGCGAGGAATCGAGGCCTAAACAGATCCGGATCGGCGTCGGCTCCAGCGGCCACGCGTGATCGAGCGGTGAAGATTGTGTCGGACTTTGGAAGGGCGATTCATACCATTGAAGAATTGCCGGGGCTGCGTCTGAAGGCCGATAACGCGATCGGCTTGCTCGCGGCGATAGTCGATTCGTCCGACGATGCGATCGTCAGCAAGAATCTCGATGGCATTATCACGAGCTGGAATAAGGGTGCGGAGCATTTGTTCGGCTACCCTCCGGAGGAAGCAATAGGCCAGCACATTTCCTTCATAATTCCAGCCGATCGCCGAGACGAAGAAACAATGATCATTGATCGGCTTAGACGAGGCGAGCGGATAGAGCATTTCGATACCGTTCGCGTGCGGAAGGACGGTACGCTGGTTGATATTTCCGTCACCATTTCGCCGGTAAGAGATGCCGCAGGCCGTGTGATTGGTGCTTCGAAGGTGGCTCGGGACATCACGGAACGGAGGCAAGTTGAGCAAGTGCTGGCGGAACGAGCGCTACTGCTCGATTTGAGCAATGACGCAATCTTTGTCCGCGATGGGGCTGACCGTATTACGTATTGGAACAAAAGCGCGTCCGAGCTTTATGGCTATAGCCGCGAGGAAGCAGTGGGTCGCGTGAGCCACGAGTTGTTGCATACCGAATTCCCCGAGCCGCTGGATCGCATTACCGAACAACTTCTCCACGACAGCCGCTGGACCGGCGAACTCGTTCACAGACGCAAGAACGGCACCCAAATCGTAGTTATCAGCCGTTGGGTGCTCAATCGGGACGACCGCGGAAATCGAAAAAGCATTCTCGAAACGAACAATGACATCACCCAACGGAAACAAAGCGAGAAAGCATTACGTGAAAGCGAGAATCGGCTCCGCACGCTGACGGATACGCTGGAGACTCAAGTTCGAATCAGAACGGAACAGCTGGTCCAGCGGAATGCAGAAGTGCTGATGCAAGCGGAGCAGCTTAGGGACCTATCGCATCGAATGATGCAGATACAGGATGACGAAAGACGCCATATCGCCCGCGAATTGCACGATAGCGCGGGGCAACTGCTTACAGTCCTTGCAATGAGTTTATCGACTCTAGTCCTTAACGCACAAGAGAAAGCGCCTGAGATTGCAGAGTCCGCAGAAGAAGCGCGCGAACTGGTTCACCAGTTGACTAGCGAAATTCGCACAACCTCTTATCTGCTGCATCCGCCTCTTTTGGATGAAGAAGGATTGGAAGCCGCCATATCCTGGTATGTTCGCGGCTTAAGCGAACGAAGCGGGCTCGAGATCACGTTTAACATTTCTGAAGGGTTTGGAAGACTTCCACGCGACATGGAACTCACCGTCTTCCGGCTGGTGCAAGAGTGCCTGACGAATATTCATCGTCATTCCGGCAGCAAGGTCGCAGCAATTCGTATCAAGCGTGCAGACCGGCGTGTTTTCCTGGAGGTTGAAGATGCGGGTAGCGGTATATCCCCCGAAAAGCTGCTTGAAATTCAATCGCATGGCGCAGGTGTAGGCATCCGAGGTATGCGTGAGCGTGTCCTGCAGTGTGGGGGCGAGATGAAAATTGAATCCGAGGGCCGCGGCACAAAAATTTCGGTTACCCTTCCGACCGGCTGAAACAAGAACCAGTCGAAATGCCTATCTGAGCTTTGAATTTCATTGCGATTCCCAATACATGTAAGTTCATAAATGTAATCGCGTGCTTCAGGAATATATGGTCGTCGCTAGATAAGAAGAGCGCCGATAGCACCGCTATGGGGTAGGAAGGTGCTCACCGGCGCTCGGCCCGCTGATTCAGCTTGCCGTTCCAGCACAGCAAACACCATAGAGTAGGGGTTCCCATGTGAATGGCTGAAGGCTCTGTGCGCAGCGGCAAGAAAGAACGAGCACTTCGAGAGCACTCAAGTTGTTCTCAAGTTAAAGGACACACAAGACCGCAAACGTACGCCAACCTACACAAAGTTGGCGATTTCGCGCGACGTGTTGCGATCTAAGAGGTTGTGCGGATTCCGCAGGGGTTAGCGACAGTTTGCCGGCCGGCGAATCTCGGACTCATAATCCGTTGGTCCTACTATAGGTTCGAATCCTAGCGGGCCCATCAACCAACCCATCGAATCGATTGTTTCACCCCTCCAGAGCAGAAATCCTCGCAAAGTCCTATTGGAAAAGGGTTTGAGCCATCTGGCCGACTTCTGACGCTACACTTTAATAGCCGCCAGCCGTCGGGGTGGGATATCTCTGCCAGCCGAACACGGATTGTGACGCGCGCGACTGGACGACAGACACTAGCCGCTTCGTTCTCCTTCGCCTGCAATCTAAGGCGGCCCCGCCCGCCTCCTTATTTCTTTCCTCCTCAGAACCGTTTTGTCGTCACCCCGCCTAGTTTGCTGGCCAATTCTCCCTATGCTATTGATTCGCGGTCGCCGCACTTGTATTGCCTGGTGACGTATCTAGCGTGGAGACATGTGCCCGCCACTCTCGGAATCGCCGGTCAGCAACCAGTCAATACTCACTCGAAATTGTTCCTTAATGCGCATCAGAACATCCGCTGGAGGCGCAACAATCCCCCTCTCATATTTTGAAAGCTGACTCTGGCTGATTCCAAGCTTCCTAGCGAATTCGTCCTGAGTAACATCGAATCCTCGTAGTTGTCTGATACGTCGCCCAAGGGACTTCATGTCGGACATAGCGATTTCTTTGCCGCTCATTTTTCTGCTTGACGCCATAGTTATAAAAGACTAAAATAGTCACAATGAACTGTGGAATGAGGAGCTTCGAATGATTTCCAAAGTCCCCAAGATATCTGCCGTTATTCGTCAGAATGCAACATGCGCGAGAGCGCTATGGCCCGGCGAATGTTCAAGATCCACTCTCAACGCGCTGCGTGAGCTTACCACACGGTTTGGTTTTTCAGTTCGTTTGGGCGAGATCCGGCTCCTTAACGGCGCGTGGTACGTGACACACAGTGGATTGATCCGCTTGGCCGAGCGTCGTCGTTGCGGAGGAATAAGCAGCCGGCCAATGCCAGAGTTTTCGGACCCGGTAGCATGGCGTTGGGTCTTCAGAGCCACGGTATACAAGTCGTCGCGTTCGAAGGGTTTTGTCGCCTACGGCGATGCCGATCCGTCCAACGTATCTCTCTTGGTTCGCGGCGCTGAGATGCGCGTCGCTGAAACTCGTGCCGTCAATCGAGCTCTGCGCAAGGCGTATGGAATCGGCCTCTGCAGTGTCGAAGAGCTTGGGTCATTTTCCACTCCTAATAAGCCCGTCGCGGTCATTCCTCGTTCAAATGGCCATGCCGGATCGAATGGCTCAAGCAACGGCCAGCCCCGATTGCGCGACCAACTTTGCCTACTGATCCGTCAGCACAATCTCGATCCGAACCTCGTGAAAGCTTATGCCGCGGATTTCTGCGGCACACAAACCCTGAAAGAAGCCAGCCGTGAGTTGGTTGAATCCTTCATCTCCCAGCTTGCTGCGTTCGCCAAGAAAGATCGAGACGGGCTCATCTGCAAACTCAATTCCTATGCCCACCCTGTGGAGGCGACGCCATGAACCGGCAAATTCCGGGTCTGCATTTACGGCAGCAGGATCGCGAAAGTCCCCTCGAAGGCCTGTTCCTCGTTCGCGTCGATGCTGCTTCGTATCGCTGGCATCCGCAGAAACCGTTCCTGTCCGTTCGCTTTGTGGTTCTCGAGCCTGAGCCGTTTGCAGCACGATCGCTTTCTGGGCGGATGTATTGCACTGAGCGAGCCCTCTGGAAGCTGAATTGGTTTCTCCGTGATTTCGGCTACGACGCCGACCTGCTCAACCGAGACCAGGTGGATGAGAAAGCGCTCCTCGGCCTTTGCGGAGTTGTTCGGACATCTCACGTGTCCTTGAACGGTCGGTCGTTCCAGAACCTCGAAGCCTTTGCCCCAGCAGCCGAGTGGGAAGAGGTTTCGTGCCAGGCGGCGGGAGGAGCACCCGAGCAACGGAAAGGCGATGATCTATAGCCACACCCAGATCGCTCAGTACCTTCGCTGCCCACGCAGCTACCGGCATCGCTACCTCGATGGTTGGAGAGAAAAAGAGACGCGTGCGACGATGGTGTTCGGGCGTTGTTTCGAAACGGCGCTGGCGGCTTACTTTCAAGGATACGACTGCACTGCTGCGCTCTTCAAGGAATGGGGCACGCTCCGGGACACTCCCTTTGAATATAAGAAAGGCGAATCCTGGGATCGCCTCGTCCATCAAGGCATCCATCTCCTTCAGAAGTTCGCTCAGGATGATCGCGTCAGGATTCACAACCCAGAGAGCGATCTGCAGGTGAAGCTGTCCCGGGAACTTCCCGGAAACAACGAATTCGTCGCTTACATCGACGCCTTGGGCGAACTCGACGGTCAGCGATGCTTGATCGACTGGAAGACCACGACGAGTCGCTACTCGGAAGAGCCGGAAGGCTTGCTGTCACTCGATCCGCAGTTGATTTCCTATTCCTGGATCAGTGGAATCTCCGATGTGGCGTTCGTGGTGTTCGTGCGGAAAAATCATCCCGAGATTCAATATCTGAAGGCAGCCATCACAGAAGAACAGCGCCGCGAATACGGTCGTCTCGTCGAAGCGACCATTGGCCAGATCGAAGCGGGCCAGTTCCCTCCCCACAGCGGCATCCGCTTCCCGCAGAACGGATGCATGAGCTGTCCGCATCTGGGCCTCTGTCTGGGTAACCAGGAATTGATCAGCACGAACCTCATTCGAAAACCAGGAGCCAGCGATCTTGATTGGCTTGACGAGCTTGTGGATTAACGGGCGAACCTTCGTGTCTCCCGAGATCAATCGTCGGCGGGCCTTGGTCGTTCTCGGGAAGATCGACGAGATCATTTCCTGGGAGCAGGCCAAGGAGCACGAACACGACGAACGCTTCGTCGAGTTGGGTGAACACCTATGCGAGGTTCGTGCCGGTCAGTATTGGCGATTGGAAAATTTGAAATCCTTCGACGAGTTCCTCGAGAAGCGCTTTCCTGAATCCCGTCGGAAAGCCTACTACCTCATGGCCATCCACGAAAATCTGACTCGGATTCCAAAGCGACAGCTTCGCGAAGTGGGCTGGAGCAAGGCCACAGAGCTCGTCAAAGTGGCACGCCGAGACGGCGGCGAGTTCGATTGTGCAACCTGGTTGCACAAAGCCAAGGAACTCCCCAAGGAAGACTTCAAACGAGCGGTCGATTCTCACCTGACCGGCAAAGAGACGGAGCCCTGGGAGATCATTTATTTCAAGCTCTACAAGAGCCAGTTGCCCGTGGTCGAGCGGGCGCTTGAGACGACAGCCTTGATGCTCGGTAGCGACAAGTCACGTGGTTACTGCCTGGAAATGATCTGTGCCGATTTCCTCGCACGCTCCGCTCTGGAAACAGGGGAGTGCGTACCACATATCGCGTGTCCGGCGAGCAACGGTGAGTCACTTGCAGGTTCGGAGCAGACGGTTTCGACGGAGACAAAGCGAAATGAATAACTCAGCTTCGCAAAAACGGCCGCGAATTCGAGCGACGCCGAGGCTTTATGCGACGCTGCGACGCGTGGCTCTGGAACGCGACGGTTGGCGGTGTCAGAAATGCGGAACCCTCCGGAACCTTGACATTCACCATATGAAACGGCGAAGCGCCCTCGGTGACGACGCGGAAAGCAACCTCATCACGCTTTGTCGGGAATGCCATCAAACTCTGCACAGGTCCGCATTTTCTGACCATTGACGACCACCAATCTCAGCAAGGTAGTTTCGTCTCGTTGCGGTCGCCGTGGGAAGCGGCAAGTTACGGCTCCGCCGTTAGCACACAGCCTTTTCGTCGGTGGACCAAGCGCCGCACAGCCCCGAAATCCGAAAGAAGCAATTTACCGTCACAGCTTGCTAGGATTCGTTTTCAATCAGCCTGCAAATCTCGGCTTCATCCGCGAAAGTCCAATCAGGCGAAAAATCTTCTTCGAGAGCGTCCTCGCTTGTCGCCGCGCCATCCACGGAGTTGAACTGATTACGCTTGCGGTAAGCCGCATAGAGGATCGCGGCCATGATCAGAATCGGGGGAAAGAACATGATCAGGATTCCATGCCGAAGCGCTTGAATGAACTGACCGCCCGAACTGGCGGCGCTTTGGTAGCACAGGGCGCAACCCTGCGCGAAAAGAGCTGAAGGGCTCAGGGCGGCGGCTACGACTGCGGCTGCGGCACGCATGCAAGAACTTGTCATCGTCCGAATCCGTATCACTGCTGCGGTGTCCCGGCTATCATCTGTGTTACTGGCCTAAGCGCAAGTAAAACAGGCGGAAAGCGTCTGGCCAGACGTGATCCATCATGAACAGAACGAACACGGTGATGGGAACGAAGGTCCAGAAGAGAATTTTGCGTTCGTACTTCATGTGCATGAAATAGAGCAGTCCGATCGCAGCTTCGATAAAAGCGAGAACGAGCAAAATTGCGAGCAGGTGCTTCGTTTCGGGATGCTGATACGTGATCGCCACTTCAATCCCTACGATAGCGAGAAATCCCACCCAGATGCTAACGTAAGTCGTCATGCCAGGACCTTGATCGGATGCCATTGCGCTCTCCCTCCGTGCAGGCCGCTCAGCGAGCGTTCATCAAGTACATCAGCGGGAATACGAACATCCAGACGATATCGACGAAGTGCCAGTAGAGACTGGTGGTTTCGACATGGTTCGAGTCCAAGCGGCCACGATTGTAACCCCAGGTGATCACAGCGATCGCAACGACACCGGAAATCACGTGTAGTAAGTGAAGGCCGGTGACGCTGAAGAACGCGGCTCCAAACTCGACCGATCCGCCCGTGGGATTCTTGTACACACGCCAGCCTTCGTCGAACATACGGAACCATTCACGAAGGTGGAGCACCGCGAAAATAATTCCCAGAAGCATCGTGAAACCGAGCCACTGGACAGCTTTGGATTTCTCGCCTCCCTTTGCGGCGCGCACAGCTACCAGCATTGTCAGGCTGCTCGAGAGCAGAACGAAGGTCATCACCAAGCCGTTTGCGATACTGGGCCAGAAGTCGAACGGTTTGGTCCAGTCTGGGCTGCCGATGCAAAGAAAGCCGTACGCCACCAAGGCTGCGGTGAACGTGACAGCATCGGAGGCGATGAACAGCCACATCGCCAGTTTTTTCGACTGCATTCCATAGGGCGACTCTTCCATCAGGACGCCGTGCGCTGCTCCCATGGTCAGCTCGGAATCGCTCACAATGCCTCCCGTAGCTAAATTACATTCGAATCGCGATCACCATCAGCAGATAGATCCACAAAAGATCAACAAAATGCCAGTACACGGCGGCGGAGCCCAGGCTCGTCTGCGCATTTCGCGCGTTCCGCCGTAGTCTGTATCCAACGTAAATCAGACCCAGCACGCCGCCGAGTAGGTGCAGGCCATGCATTGCCGTTAGCAAGTAAAAGAACGAACTGCTTGGGCTGGTCGCGAGGAACAATCCCTGCGAGGCCAGACTCCGCCACCCCAGGAATTGGCCGGCGACGAAAAACAATCCGAGTGTCAGCGTGATATTCAGCCAGTAAAGCCCGCTCGATCGGAAAGCCGCTGCTTGCGCAGGCGTATTGTCAACGGTGCTCTGTGATGCAGATCGTCCAGAGAGTAGCGCGGTGGCAGCCGCAAAGCGCTTGCGAGCCAGTTCGAGCGTGTAGCTGCTGGCGATTAAAATGATCGTATCGAGGTACAGAATTCGAGGGAGCGCGAATCGCTGCCAATCGGTGCCTGAACCTTGGCGTACCACAAGAGCGCTTGTCAGCGCGGCGAACGACATGGCGATCGCTGACACAGCAACCCAGACGCCCGTCTGCGAAGGGATTCCTTTTGTAGCCGCCATTACCGGCAATGCCGGCCGCGAGCGAATGGTCGGTTCTGATCGCGTATAAGTTGTAACCGACATGTTCCCCTTTTCGAGCGCGTCAGTGCTTGGCGGGCATGCCAGGGTCGGTCTGCATGATGTAGTCTGTTGCAGCTCCCTCGACGCTGTACTCGTAAGCATCCTGATAAACGACCATGTGGCGGCCGCCGAAATTGTCAAAGGGTGGCGGAGAGGTTGTGGACCATTCGAGCGAAGTCGCCTCCCACGGATTGTCCGGAGCTTTGGGGCCCCAGAAACGCGCGTGGAACAGGTTGTAGAGGAAAATGAACTGCGCGGCGCCTGTCAGTAGAGCGGCAATCGTGATGAATTTGTGGACTGGAATCATTGGAATCAAATAGTTGTCCGTGAATGCCGAGTAGCGCCGCACGTTCCCAGCGAGCCCCAGGTAATGCATCGGCATGAAGATGCAGTAGACACCGATGAACGTCAGCCAGAAATGCAGCTTCCCGAGCGTCTCATTCATCATGCGGCCCAGCATCTTGGGCATCCAGAAATAGGTGGCGGCGAAAATGCCAAAGATGGCCGCGACGGCCATGACGAAGTGGAAGTGGGCTACCACGAAATACGTCGCATGCAGGTAAGTATCGATGCTGGGCTGCGCCAGGAAAAAGCCGCTGATGCCGCCACTGATGAACACCGAGATGAAGCCGAGGCAGAACAACGACGCGGAAGTGAACCGTAAATCGGCGCCGTAGATCGACCCGAGAAAGATCAGAGTTCCGACGGTAAATGGAATCGTGATGATGAGTGTCGGCACCGAGAACAAAATTGCCGAGAATGGGTTCATCCCGCTGACGAACATGTGGTGGCCCCAGACCATATAGCTCAGAAAGGCGGCCGCGAGCATGCAACCGGTCATCACTCGCATTCCGCCGAGGAGCGGCTTGCGTGTAAACGTCGGTAGAATGTGCGAAATGATCCCGAAGCCGGGGATGATGGCAATGTAAACCTCAGGGTGGCCGAAAAACCAGAAAAGATGTTGCCACAGAAGCGGCGAGCCACCGGAGTGCGGCTCCAGATTATCGCTAACGACCATCCCAGCAGGATTGAAAAAGCTAGTGCCGGCGGTGCGGTCAAGGATGAGGAGGATGCACGCCGGAAGAAGGTCTGCGAAGGCCAGCAAGCCGATGCAGGCCGTAATAAACCACGCCCACGTGGAGAGCGGCATGCGGGAGAGAGTCATGCCCTTCGTGCGCAAGTCGAGTGTGGTAGCAATGAAGTTCAGCGAGCCGAGCAATTGGCCGACACAGAATAGCGCGATCGAAACCGCCCAGAGGTTCTGGCCCATCGCTTCGCCAGGGCCCGCGTCCTTGCCAACCGAGCTCAGAGTGGCATAGGCGGTCCAGCCAGAAATCGGGGGCCCGTCGTGGACGAAGAAAGCTGCGATCAGAACAAGAAACGCGGCGAAGGTGGTCCAGAACGACATCATGTTAAAGCGCGGAAACGCCATGTCCTCCGCGCCAATCTGAATCGGGAGGAAGTAGTTTCCAAATCCGGCGAAGGGTGCGTTCGTAAGCACGAAGAACACCATGATGGTGCCGTGCATAGTCAGCAGCGAGAGGTAGTACTCGGGGGTCATCACGCCGCCGGGCGCGCCGTTCGGCGACAGGTGCTGCAGCCCAGGAATGGCTACACTGGCCCAGCCCAGATGGATGCGAAACAGCCACGACAAAACCATGCCGATAAAGACGGCCACTAGAGCAAGGTCGTAGTACTGCAAGCCGATGACTTTATGGTCTAGGCTGAATATGTGTTTCCGAATGAAACTAGTGGGCGCCGCAAGGTGGTGAATTTCTGGTTGCGGTGATGCGTCACTCATTGATCATGCCTCCTGCGAAACCTCGGCTGCCAGCCGAGAAACGCGCACAGCGGCGCCAAATGGTTGCAACTAATCTCCCGACTGCTGCTTCAGCCAGGTGTCGTAATCCGGCTGGGACACCACATCCAAGAAGGCCCGCATGGAGTAGTGGCCCAGTCCACAAAGCTGCGTGCAAACAATCTCATAATGTCCCGTCTTTGTTGCCGTGAAGTGAAGCGGGATATCGAGGCCGGGAACGATGTCCTGCTGCAGCCGCAGCTCGGGGACATAAAGGTTGTGAATCATATCTTTCGAATGCAAAGTGAGCAGAATCGGTGTGTCGACCGGAATCGTCAGGGTACCGACGACAATATCATCCCGCGCCGCGACATCGTTTTCGGGATCGAGACCGAAATAGTTCCCTGACGCATCGCTGATCTTCTCAGGATGGATCCCTCCAAATACGCCGTCCGGGCCGGGATAACGGAAGAAGAAAGCAAACTGCTCAGCCTGGACATCGACACGCAAAGCGTGCGCATTTGGCGGAGCCATGTACATCGCCGCCCACACCTTGGAACCCACGAACGAAAGGCTCAGGATTTCGAGACCCACTATGATGATTCCAAAGGCCACGACCGGCTTGGGGCCACCCGGCCAGTATTTGATCTTTCCGTTACGGCCGCTGAACGCCCAGACGAATCCCGCCAGAATAAGTTGGGATGAAATAAAGAGAACGCCCGTCCCTATCATGGTTTCGTCCATCTGGTGGTCAACGCTTGGACCCGTAGTCGAAATCGTCGGAGGCGGCCACCAGGTATGGGCGATGATCGGGTAGACAGAAACAAGCGTGATGATCACTAAGACGACAGCGAATAACTTACCCATTTGCCCCACCTCCGCCCGTTGAGGAGTGTTGAGCGAAATTGAAGTGTCTCAGCCTCGAAACCCCACGCGGATTACAAGGCCCAGTAACGTACGCGACGCCGACTTAATACGGCAACGCTTTGAAAGTAAAGTTCGCCTTGGTCTCTCCAGCGCCGACGGTCACTTCCTGCGTTTGCGTGCCCATATGCTCTTGCCAAGCGGTGAGGGTGTATTTTCCAGGAGTTACTCCCTTGATCGTATAGGTGCCGTCTTCCCCGCTTACCCCGTAGTGTGACGTCTTCAGCACTGCAAAGTATCCGTGCATCCAGGGATGAATGTTGCACTTCACGGGAATGAACTCCGGCTTATCCCACTTGGCGTCGATGGGGGGCGCGCCGGGAGGTTGCGACTTGTTCCATTCCGCGTTTTGTTTCGGCAAAGGGTGGATGTTATGGGCCACAGGGTCATCGGTATAGACCTGCAGTGGTTGATCCACCTGCATCGAAAGAACGTGGGGAATATACTGACAACCTTTTTGATCGAAACGGACGGTAGTTGTTGCCGGAGTAGAACCCTGGTCCCCGGCTGAGATAAACACGACTACATCTTCGAGTGTGTCTCCGGGCCCGGATTCCACGTCCTGGGTCTTGATCGGTGGGTTGTGCAGTTTCTGACAATACGGTTCCTTCGACATATCAATCGGCTTCATTTTGGGAGGAGTCCCTGTGTAAGTCACTTTTCCCGTAATTGTGCCTGAGCCCGCTGGCCGCGCAGCGGTGACCAGCATCGCCGAGCCGGCAAGCCCGAAAACAGCCAAGAAAATAAAAAACTTCATTCGCATGATGTCAACTCCCTCTTCAGAACCGGTCCGTGAACTCTGGGCCTCATCATTATAATACCGCCGCAGTCCGAGGAACTATTGTCCCGCTGACTCGACGCCGATCGGCTTAATCTGTCCTTGGTGCGTCTTCACATATTCCAGCCAGACGTTTTGTGATTCTGATTTCACGTTCGGCTGTAGCGTTCTGAGGAAGTGCACCAAGTCCCACGCATCTTGTGGCTTGAGCGAATCCGCGAACGACGGCATCGGCGATCCATCCAAACCGGTCATGAAGATTTTGTAGAGATCCTCGTTTGTTTCGCCACAGCGGAACCGAGTGCCATCGTGGAAATTATAGGGACGAATCGGCTCACCTTTATCATCCGTAAGCGTGATTGCCGATGGACCGTCGCCTCGTCCTTCCGGCCCATGACATTTCCAGCACTGCATCTGATCGAAGAGCTGCCGGCCGTGAAGGACGCTGTCGATCGTCTGCGGAGGCTCGGGCGGAATTGTGATCGGGGTACCGGGCTTCTGGGTTTTCCATTTCGGCGAGAAGGTTTTGATGTAGGCAACTAGATCGACGCGGGTCTGTGGAGTTAATGGCCGCCATGTGGGCATGAGCGTGTCGACTACGCCGCGCGTAATCGTGTCATACAGATCTTGGTCAGTCGGCAGCGTTCCAGTGGGAGTGGATCTCCAGCGAAACAGTGCTTCCGTGAAATCTCTCGGCCTCGGATCGACATAGGGAGCGTTTTCGCCTTCACCGTTTCCTTCCTTGCCATGGCAACCGACGCACCAACGGCGATAATCTTGCTTGCCCGCCTCGACATTTCCCGTCAAGCCGTTCACGTGAGCCCCGGTATCCTGAGCTAGAGCGACGATGGGAGTCGCGAGGGCCACACCGAAAGCCGCGAACATCAAACTTCGCGTGATTTTCTTTGAGAGTGCCATGGGCGGCTCGCTCCTTTAGAAGTCGAAATCTATGCCGAAGAATAAGCTGCTACTGCTGATGGTGCAGTTGAACAATCGCCCTGCGTCCGTGCACAAACTTCCAAACGCTCCGCCCTGGTTCGTGACGCCGTTCGATCGAACGAACGAATATTCCTGCTGCAGCGCGAGGCCGGCGCGGCTGAACATGAACGGGTACCATCGATTCGCTATCGTAAACGCATTCAAGTTGCCCGTGTCGCCCGGCGTGATCGAAATATCCGCTTGTTGGGACATGTGAATCGTCTCCCAGCGAGCGATGATGATCCACTGAGGCGAAATAATGTACTGGCCCTCCAGGAAACCGCCATTCCATTTGGCCGCACGTTGCGTGTCGCTTAGCGTTCCGGTGTTGGAAGGGACGCCATTTGCGAGGAACGCGTTGTCGTATCCGTGCAGATAAACGCCCTTCACAAGCCACTTGTTGAAATACCACTTCCACTCAGCGCCTGCACGGTAGAAAGGTTTATTTCCTCGTCCGTAGATCGGCACCGGCACCCCGTTAGAAGTAGAAGTTTGGAAAAACGTCGGTGCAAAGCCGAAGTAGGAATAGGCGCCCACCTTCATAAATCCATTGCCAAACGTGTTAAAGCCCTGCTCGAAATGGCCGTAATAGTCAAAGGTACGGCCGGCAACCTGGCCGGTGGGGCTGCCATAAAGTAATCCCGGATTGCCATCCACGCTGCTCAACGCCGCAAACGTGTAACGCGTGTAGCTGTTGGCATTATGGCCAGCCAACTCCATTCCCAGCTGGTTGTCACCGATGCCGCCAAACGGATTTGCATCGTTCAATGGCGTGAAGTGATAGATGTAATAAAAGCCGCCATTCCCCGACATTGTCAACAGCCTCTTCTCGGAAACCGGCAGATCGAGCTCGAATTTCCCAACCTTAAAGTTTAGCCACGGAGTGTGAAGCAGGTTATCAAATCGCACGAAGGCATTTTCGAAGTGGAACGAGGCGTTTTGGTCCGACGACGGCAGTGCGCTGAAAGAAATGTTCTTGTGCAATGTACCTGCGAACCATATGTCCATTCCTGACAGATCAAAGCCTGAGGTGCTCAACGTACCGGGATGCGAACCGCCTGTGGCGCTGCCTGGAACATCGTCTACAACTTGATTATCCGCACTCTCCCGATGCCACTGCGGAGTGATTCGGATCGTAATCGGGAAATACGACGGATCGCGCGTGATCGGAGAGTCGCGCTCGTTCATCATCTGATAGCCGTTGTCGCGGAACACCTGACCGAAGTTATTGAGCTCGGGCCAGCCGATATGACACGCAGAGCAAGGCAGTCCGTACTTTCGCGCGAACGCAGGAATTGCATTGGCCGGCTTCGGTGCCGGGAGCAGCACAGCCAGCAGCAATAAGAGTGGCGGAACCGCGGCGACTATTCGATTGATTAGCTTCGACATCGAAGGGGAGTTCATCCGTGCCTCCTGGTTTTGAAGCTTCGATGCAATTCGCCTGGAAGTGAGAAATGAACGGTCGGCAGGAGCAAAGACGCCTTGCAGCTGAGCGCAAATGTAGAGTGCAGAGAGAGAATCAACGCGTTCATACTCACGCTGAAAAATACATTGGAATCAGAAGGTTGCAATTATTCTTAGGATATTTTTTTCTGGAGCAAAAGGGTGTGCGGCTCTATACATCCTAAGCATCGTTCCAGAACATATCTTTCGTTATGTACCCGAAAGCATCGCCGGTGCCGTCTCAACGTCACTCTTACTGCGGATTCGCAAAATCTGTGAGAGAATCCGTTTGCCTGAGTCGGTGAGGTAGGCTGCGGGGGCGCTCCGAACCTCAAATGTTCCCATTTCATACAAATAACAACGGTCGAGGTATTCCTCTCCTGAGTACATCTGCGGGGGCAACATGTCTGGAATAGCTCCGAAGGCGGCTTTGTCCAGCCATAGCGATGAGGAGGGCTACCTTGCCTTTCTCGATTCCCTTCCGGTACCTGTATGGCTGGCGGACGAACGCGGACGGTGTAAATTCCTCAACCGGACGGGCTTGGCGTTCCTCGGAAAAACCCACGAGCAAATACTTACAGAAGGCTGGGAAGGATTCGTGCATCCGGAAGACGCCGCACATTTCGCCGACCCGCCAGAAGCCGCTTCACGACGACAGATCGAGTTTCGAATGCGCAGCGTCAACGGAGACTATCGCTGGTTCCTTTGCACGCTGGCACCCGCGCGCGATCAATCGGGCCGCATCTCCGGTTGTACAGGGTATTCGATTGACATCTCGGATTTTAAAAGCGCGGCGGAGTCACTTTATCGCAGTGAAACCCGATACCGTCAGCTCTTCGATTCAAATCTGATCGGGGTTATGTACACGAGCGTGAGCGGCGGAATTCTCGACGCCAATCACAAATTTCTCGAGATGGTCGGTTACTCGGAGGAGGATGTTCAGGCTGGCCGCTTGCGGTGGACTGATATCACGCCTCCCGAATATAAGAGTCAAAGCGAAGTCATCACCAGGGAACTCAAAGCAACCGGTGCTTTCCAACCGGTTGAAAAAGAGTACATACGGAAGGACGGATCAAGGGTACCCGTTCTAGTGACTTCGGCGCTTCTGGACGGGTCCACCACGGAGTGCGTCACTTTCGTTGTTGACTTGACCGAACATAAACGCGCCGAACTGGCGATGCGCCAGCAAGCAGAGTCGCTCGCCAATGGCCAAATCTCCGCTCTTAGCAGGACACTGGCGCTGCTTGCCACTGAGCCAGCGCTCGACACAGCTCTCAGTCACGTTTTGAAAGCAATCACCGAGCAGCTCCGCGTCACCTCCTCCGGCCTGCACCTCATCGATTTCGACACCAACACCCCCGTCTTACACATGAATTATCACGACGGCCAGATCACAAGGGGCGCGGACATTGGCAATGCTTCGGCGTTACATGCGCGGCATGTAGCTGTGATTACGAACAGATGGCAGAGCCCAAACGGAGACGGCCGGGCCCCCGTGGTTCTGGACGTCGCCACCGCGGATGAACTCGACGACGGCGGGCGCAAGACGCTGCTGGCCGATAAAATCTACACTCTGCTGCTTGTGCCACTCATGGTGCACAACAAGCTGGTCGGCACATTAAGCATTCGCATCAAAGAGCGGCGCTCGCTTCGCGCTGCGGAAATCGAATTAGCGCAAGCCCTCGCTCAACAGGCCAGCCTGGCCGTCCATCTCACGCATCTCGCCGAACGCTCGCGGCAGGTCGCTGTTCTTGAGGAGCGAAACCTCGCAGCGACCGGCCGCGCGGCGGAACTCGCGCGCGCGAATCAGGCGCTGAAACAGACGCTGGACATTCTAGCCACCGAGCCCGACATGGACCAGGTGTTGGGCCACGTTTTGACGGTAGTCACACAGGTGCTTGAAGGCACCGTTTCCACTCTCTGGCTGCGTGATCGCGACGCGGAAACGGCCAAACTGCATCTTGTCTATCGCGACGGCCAATTAGTAAGCGGCCCGGCTTCGGGCCACCGGCTCGCCGGCCAGACCTTAGATTTATCCCGTCAAGATCTGTTCGCCTTCGCGGTATTTCGACGCTGCCGCCCGGTGTGGCATGAAGTTACTACCAGCGAATCGCTGGATGAAACCGCGAAAACCTATCTGCGTGACCAGGGCGTGAAGGCATTGCTCGGAATCCCGCTGATTCTTGCCGATAAAGCCATCGGCGCGATCGTCGTTCGCTTTACCGAGCTACGCCAGTTCGGCTCGGTGGAATTGGAAATGGCGCAAGGCTTGGCGCAACAGGCAACTCTCGCGCTTCAGCTGACGCGTCTCGCGGAACAGGCTCGCAAAGCAGCCATCACCGAAGAACGGAACCGAATGGCGCGCGAAATTCACGACACCCTCGCGCAAGGCTTCACAGGAATTCTTATTCAGCTACAAGCCGCAAGACAGGTTCTCAACGGCTCCAATAGCGATGCTGTCCGGCATCTGGAATCGGCGATGGCGCTCGCGCGAGTCGGCCTCACCGAAGCGCGTCGTTCCGTCCGAGGACTCAGACCGCAACTGTTGCGCGACGGCAACATCACTACGGCTCTCGAACAACTCGTGCGGCACCTGGGCAGCGACTCGGTGGTGCGTATCAATTTCTTGTCGAATGGAGACGCGCAGCGCCTCATGTCGCCGGACATCGAAAGCAATCTCCTACGCATCTCCCAGGAAGCGATCACCAATGCGATGAAGCATTCTGGTGCAAGCCAGATCAACGTGCGGCTTTCGGGGGGACCCGAAGCCGTTCAACTCGCCATCGAGGACAATGGCCACGGCTTCGATCCGCACGTTAGCACATTGAGTCGCGGCTTCGGATTGATTAGTATGCAGGAGCGCGCGGACCGGATTGGCGGCGACCTGACCATCCTCACCAAACCTGGCGCAGGGACGAAAATCCATCTACTCCTGCCAATCCCGCGCATGACGAAGACCGGAGAGGATCGTTCCTTAGGAGCCGTTCATTCTTAGGGGTCACTTATAGTGATGCATAGGGATGTTTCAATTCGCATCATGATCGCCGACGATCACCCGGTCGTGCGCGAAGGGCTCGTCGCGTCCCTGAATCGTGTTCCGGATATGACCGTTGTTTGCGAGGCAGCCACAGGAAAAGAGGCGCTGGATCTGTTCTCCCGGCATGTCCCCGATGTCGCGCTAGTTGATCTGCGGATGCCCCAAATGGACGGCGTGGAAGCGATCGAAGCGATTTGCGAGAAATTTGGCAACGCGCGGATCATCATTCTCACCACGTTCGAAGGCGATGAGGATATCTACCGTGGCTTGCGTGCCGGCGCACGCGCCTATCTGCTGAAGGACACTCGGCTCGAAGATTTGATTCACTGCATACGCATCGTTCATGATGGGAAGAATTATATTCCTCCCATGATTGGTGCAAAACTCGCCGAGCGAATGAAAGGCCCCGAGCTCAGCACCCGCGAACTTGAAGTTCTGCGATTAATGGCCGGCGGCAAGAGCAACAAAGAAATCGCCAGCGCGCTATTCGTCAGCGAAGGCACCGTGAAAGGCCACGTGAACCATATCCTCGCGAAGCTCGGCGCGAATGGCCGCACCGAAGCGGCGCGCATTGCGTTGAAGCGCGGATTAGTTCGCGCCGAGTAGAACTCAAAATCGCGCCCCTCCGCGTGCGTTTGAGTTAAATCTCACGCACGTCGATTGACTTGCCTCTCCGCACGTCCTAAGATTCCGCATTCTTAGCGTCTCTTGGGTTTCGGTTTTCAATCAGGAGCTCACTGGTGGCCGACTGGCAATACGCGCAGTCCGATCGCTCCGAACAACTCGCGCAAATCACCTACTACTCCGCAAAGAAATACGATGAAGGCCGCGAGATTGAATTTCGAATCACCGTCAAAGAGTTCGTCACGCCTCCGCCGGGCCAGCACACCCGGTTTTTCGCCGAGGCGGACAAGAAGGTAAATCAGAAAACGACCGCGTTGCTTCCCTTTGGATGGGGCGACTCGGTTCTGAAAGCGCTGGCCGGATGCCTGCGAATGATTCGAGATTTTCCCTATGAAGAGGAGTAGCTGCCGCCGATGCCCATGAAGCTATCTACACGTCAAATCAAGCCCGGCATTGTCCTCCTTGAAATCGCGGGACGAGTCTCCATGGGTGACGATTGCACGCTGCTCGATACAGAAGTCGAACGCCACATCCAGAAGAATGAAAACCGAGTGATCTTCGATTTAGCCGGCGTGAACCACGTCGATAGCGCCGTGATCGGCCAAATCGTCAAATGCCTCAGCCGGCTCAAAAGATCCGGCGGCGCTTTGCATCTCTCCGGAGTGCACGGCATGGTCGAAGGAGTTCTGAAGATGACGCAACTCTATCAGGTGCTCGCGATCTACCCGACCGCCGCAGAAGCTGCCGACAATTTTGCGCCCCGGGCCTAGCCGACGTTTTCCAAGCCCCCCTTTCACCGCCGCGATTTAGAACGCCACGTCCTTGATGTGCGTCGCAATAAACCACTGGTTCCCGAACGGGTCGGTCACTCCAGCGCTCCGGTCTCCGTATGGCTGATCTGCGGGAGGCATCAGCGACTTCGCGCCCGCTCGCAGCGCCTGCTCGTACACCGCATCCGTGTCCGGAACATACAAGTGAAGCGCGCTCGGCATCGGCCGGTACGGCCCGTGCGCATCGCTCATCTCCAAAATCGAATCGCCAATCGCGATTTTCGCGTGCGCCACGCCGCCATCGGGCGAAGGCACAACGAGTTTCTCCTCAGCCCCGAATGCCTCCTTCAAAAATTGAATGAACGGCTTCGTTTTCTCCAGAGCAAGATACGGAGTCACGTCGCGAAGCCCTTCGGGAATGCTTTGCCCTTTCAGCGGAGTTGCGATGTACCAATGGTTTCCAAATTCGTCTGCCACGGAAGCACCGCGCTCGCCATATTCCTGGTCCACCGGCGCTTGAATCGTCTTCGCACCTTCTTGCAAAGCCCTGGCGTAAACCGCATCCACATCCCTCACAAACACGTGCAACGCTCCGGGCGCCGGCGGAATCTGTTCCGTTGCATCGGCCATCTCGATCATCGAATCGCCGATCCTCGCTTGTGCGTGCATAATTGCAGTTCTCCCTGGTCGTTGCACCTTGAATATGTCGGCAGCTTCGAACACATTCTCTAGAAACTCCAGCAGACGCGAAGCATCCGGAACGATCAGATATTGCGTAATCGTGTGAAATCCCTCTCGAACTGGTTTCACGGCTGTAATTGCCATTTGCGCTCTCCTTTCAAGATCCTTCTTAAGTTGAGACTTGAATTCTTCGCTGGGTAGTCCGCGCAATCCCGCAGCAATGCGCGCGAGCGCTGCCAGTTCGCTATCGCCGCGATCGACCGTTGCGCCGCCACCGGCGAGCACGGAGCTTACGATCTCGTCGAACTGTTCGAATTGGGTTCGACTAGCCATGTCTTTCACCCATGCGCTCGCGCAGATTTTGAATCGCGCGATACTGCAACTGCTTCACCGCCCCTTCCGTGCGCCCCAATGCTTCAGCAATTTCACGGATTCCCTTCTCCTCTGCGAACCGCATCTCGATCACGCGCCGCTGGTCGTCCGGCAAACCCCTCACCAGCCGGTACAGCGCAACGCTGTAATCGAGCGGCTCGACGCCCGTCGCCGGTGCTGTAGCTTGCCCTTCGGTATCGGATTGAATCGTCTCGCGAGCCGCGCGTTGCCGGTGGTTCGATATCGCATTCGTCGCGATTCGAAAGAGCCAAGCGGAAAACGGAACGCCCCGCCATTCAAACCTGCTGAGCCCTTCCAAAGCCCGCCGGAAAACCTCAGCCGTCAAATCCTGCACTTCCGCGCGTTGCCGCACGCGCCGTCCTATAAACGCGTAAACGCGCTCAAAATTCAGCTCGTAAAGCTCTGCGAAGCGGCCAGGGTCCTTCTTCGCCTCTTCGATCAGCAGCCTTTCGTCAGTTTCGTGGCTGACGTCTTTCAACTAGCTCTCCAGGATTGCGGCCCTCATATACCTAAACCGAGAAAAGTCGCAAAAGTTACGCTGTCCCACTAGCTCTCTTCGAACTTTCGTTCGGTTCCCGCTGGTACGACCGGCCTATAGTCTATCTCCAATCCTTTCAGTACATTTCGATCTGGCACAGTGGGCAGTTGGAGGCGACGAAATGGCTACCTCAGTTCAAATTCGGGACACCGCCGGAGCTTCCGCGTATCGTCGCGCGGGCAGCCTGCGCCGTCGCGAGCGGTTGAAAGTCTCCTTGCCGGTCCAAGTGCAGCCCTTTGACGCCCGACTTATCGACATCATCGACGTAGGCGAAGTGAGCGATTTTACCCGCGACGGCCTCTATTTCTTCACCTGTATGCCCCACTATTTCATGGGTATGCGGCTCATCGTAACGTTTCCGTTTGGGGATCAAGCGTCGGCTCACAGGCGCTTTCTTGCCACTATCGTTCGCATGGACGACCGGCCCGATGGGAACCGCGGAATCGCTGTTCGGTTTCTTCTTTAATTTCGATTATCCACTGGTATTTCCACGTCGTTTGACTTTGGGCAAGCCAGCCAGGATTCCAGCTTGTCAGTCACTT
>Ga0307472_100000125_pt1 | contig 23349 bp, 18 predicted proteins | sample atmos_gasesAM5C__2_FD_204582 | JGI IMG/M metagenome (GOLD analysis project Ga0307472, IMG submission 204582) | Hardwood forest soil microbial communities from Morgan-Monroe State Forest, Indiana, United States - atmos_gasesAM5C_05 | ecosystem: Environmental > Terrestrial > Soil > Temperate...
TAGACATCTCGTAAACACTCGACCTTCGTTTTGTCCTTCGCAGGTTTCTTCCATTGATCCGCAACTTAGTATTTGTCCCCGGATTCGCGTACGGGATTCAGTAGCTTTCAGCGCTAGACAATTTGTTGCCGGCTTTGTGTTGAGTTGTCGCGAATTTGTCTAAAACACTTGCGACTGGCGAGTTACGTCGCGTGATGTTCTGGTGGTCTGCCGATTGCTTCACTCCACAACGGTCAATCGCTGCTCTTCGCAGCACTGCTGTACTCACAGGAGAGAGTTTATGAACAGACAAATCAGTGTGTACGTGTCGCTGTGGTTGTTGTATCTGGGGATCATGATTGCGCTGACCGCTTCCTCATCGGCACAGACCATCATTTCAGGAGACATTGCGGGGACTGTGACCGATCCGACTGGCGCGGCCCTGCCTAACGCAACGATCACACTCACCAGCCAGGATTCGGGCGCAGTCCAGACCGTAACCACCGATTCAACGGGAAACTTCCGCTTTCCACTGCTGCGGCCTGGAGCTTACAGGCTGCAAGTAGCCGCAACCGGATTTGCCGCGGTCACTCAGATCGTGAATGCTGTCGTGGGCCAGGTGGTTTCCGCCAATGTAAAAGTGTCCTTGAAGGGCACTTCTGAGCTTGTGGAAGTAACCGGCGCAGCGCCGCTGCTGGAAACCGAAACCGCGAATTTGACGGCGACCTTCAACCCGAAGCAGATCGAGTTGACCCCGAATCCTGGAGGCGACTTGACCAACTATGCTCTCACGATGCCGGGCGTCGTGCTGAGCACGGGTGCAGGCTATGGAAACTTCACCTCGAACGGCATGCCCGGAACGTCGAATCTGTTTACGGTCAACGGTGGGGATATGAATGATCCCTACAGCAACCTGAACAATTCGGGCTCGAGCAACAACATGCTGGGCGCGAACGAAATTCAGGAGCTCACCCTGGTAAGCAACGGCTACACCGGCCAGTATGGACGCGCCGCCGGGGCGAACATGAACTTCACCACCAAGGCGGGAGGCAATTCGTTCCACGGAAACGCGAAGTGGGATTGGAACGGCAGATACCTGAACGCCAACGACTGGTTCAACAAGCAGGCCGGCAACGATCGGCCTTTCGCCAACAGCAATCAATGGGGCGGCTCTTTTGGGGGTCCGATCGTGAAGAACAAGCTGTTCTTCTTCTTTGACTCGGAAGGACTGCGCTACGTGCTACCTGGCGGCGGTACTCCCGTATATATCCCCACGACGCAATTCGCGAATGCCGTGCTCGCGAACGTGCAGGCGAGTCAACCCGGAGAGTTTGCAACGTATCAGAAAATGTTCCAGTTGTACGCGGGCGCGCCCGGCGCGGCGGGGGCGACCCCCAATCCCGGGAGTGGCGGCTGCGGCGACCTGGCTGCAAACGGCACGACCCTGATTGGAGGAGTCGCTTTCGGTACCGGCGGTGCTCCTTGCACGGCGACCTTCCGATCCGAAGTCAACAATCTGAATATCGAACGCCTGATGTCCATCCGCGTGGACTACAACATTTCCGACAAAGATCGGTTGAATGCCCGCTATTGGCAGGATCGCGGGACTCAACCGACCTTCACTGATCCCATCAACAAGGCCTTCAACGCGCTCAGCGTTCAGCCGCAGGATGCTGGACAGCTGACCGAAACGCACGTCTTCAGTTCACGCCTGATCAACCAGTTGATTATCGGTGGCTTCTATTACGGCGCCATCTTCGGCGTTCCGAATTTGTCGGCGTCGGAGGCGGTCTTTCCGACAGAGGTTGGCGGTCTTCACAATGGGGGCAACAATTGCACGGGCTACGACGGGCTCTTGACCTGCATGGGCGGCGAATACAGCCGTTATCCGTCCGGCCGCAATGTTGGCCAGTATCAGATCGTCGATGACATTTCGTACAGCCGGGGAAATCACGACCTGAAGTTCGGGGTGAACTTCCGGCGCATTAACTTCTCCACTTACCGGCCCGCGAGAAACCAGACCGGAGTCTTCGAGATTTTCAGCATGACGGACTTCGCGAACGGTACAGTTGCAAACGGGAGCGACGTCCTTCAACAGTTCGCGGACCAGACGCACTATCCGCTCAACAGCTACAGCATGGGCTGGTACGCCCAGGATGAGTGGAGGGTGAACAACCAGTTGAAGCTCACGGCCTCGTTGCGACTCGACCGGAACAGCAACCTGGACTGCTTGAAGAATTGTTTCGCCAAATTCGCGGGCGGTTTTGACGCGATCAGCCACGACATGAACACTCCCTACAACCAGTCGATCCTGACCGGCCAAAGTCAGCTCTTTAGCGGCCTGGAGCGGGTGGTCTGGCAGCCTCGCTTCGGATTCACCTACTCGCCGAAAGGACGGAGCACTGTCATTCGCGGCGGAGCGGGAATTTTCAGCGACTTGTATCCCGCCCAGGTCACCGACCTTCTCCTTACCAATGCGCCCACCGTCTCGGTATTCTCGGTGTCTGGCGCTGGGATTCCGGCCTTCGGACCGGGGGGAGCCTATCAGGTCGCGGCGCAAGACAATGCTGCGTTCAAGAGTGCGTTCGCCAACGGCGGAACCCTGGGCAGCATTAAGGCTCAAATTCCGACCTTCACGGGTCCCAACTACTACACCGTCGTGCCCAACTTCAGGAATCCCCGATACGCAGAATGGAACCTGGAAGTGCAGCAGGCGTTCGGCGACAAGACGGTGGCTACACTCGGATATGTTGGCAACCACGGCAGCAATCTCGCGGTTCAGCAGAACGGAATCAATGCCTACTGCAAGGTATGTCCGTTCGGCACTTTGCCGACCTCCGCACCAGATCCTCGTTTTGGTCGAATTCGCGAACTCACCAATGAGGGTATTTCCAACTACAACGGTATGACCGCCACGCTGAATCGTCGTCTGACCAAAGGCCTCCAGGGTTCGATCAATTACACCTGGAGCCATGCTCTCGACGACATCTCCAATGCTGGATTCGATCAGTACAGCTTCAACACTGCGGGTGAAGCGTTCTTGTACCAGATCGATCCCAAGAACCTGCGCCGCTACAACTATGGCAACGCCGATTACGATTTCCGCCAGAACCTGTCGGCCAGCTACATCTATGAAATGCCGAGCATGTTCAAGGGAAATCGGCTGCTGAACACCATGGTCGGGGGATGGGTGACGTCGGGCGTGATCTACAAGCGCAGCGGCCAGCCATACAGCGTGGTCGATACCGGGCTTACGAGTCACATCACCGGCAACAACTCGGCCAACATTATCATGCCGTTCTTCCTCGGAGGGTCCATCCCAAGTTGCAAGGTGGACATCACCTGTCTGAACAGTGCCCAGTTCAGCGAGAACCCACCGGCATTAGACAACTTTGGAGCCTTCGGGAACACCTCGCGGAATCAGTTCCATGGACCGGGATACTTCGACATGGATATGACCATCAAGAAGAACTTCCGGATTACGGAGAGTGGGTTGACGTTTAGCATGGGCGCTAACGCGTACAACGTGTTAAACCATCCACGCTTCGCGAACCCCGACAACAATCTGGCCGATGGAAGTGCTTTCGGGCATATTCAAAGCACGGTAACGCCTGCCAGCAGCCCATACGGAAACTTCCAGGGATCGGCGGTATCTGGACGCGTGCTGCAACTTGAACTTGAGGTCAAGTTCTAAAGGCGTAGAAATTCAGCAATCCTGGCGGCTCCTTTCGGGGCCGCCTTTTTTCTTGGATGCAGCCCGACGGCTGCCAAACGAATCCGAGGAACTCCTACCACTTCCGTTTGACTGCACTTCGCAGGCAGATTCTCAACATGTTTAGTAAGATAATCAATTCGACTTTGTAAAGCGGAAGCAACCATTCCCGCGGGAAGCGATTCCATGTGGCAATACCCGCATGTTCAGGAGTGGGAAGGAGAAAGCGTTTGTCGAAATTGCGCGCTTCGGGCGGGGGGCAACCCAGCCTTACTCTGGTCTTCATTTCATTGATACTTTTCACGGTCTTGAGCGGCACGATTGGGTTTGCTCAAGACGAATTGCCCAAGGGTTCTATTGAGGGAACAGTGATCGACTCCTCCGGTGCGCCCGTCGCCGGAGCCAAGGTGGCCATCAATTCCATCTCCGCCGAAGTTCCACTTGCTCTCACCACCGATAAAGATGGGAAGTACAATACCGGACCTCTCAACGCGGGAACCTATACGATCCTGATCGAAGTCAAGGATTTCAAAAGCAACCGCTTTTTCGTGACGGTTCGAAACGGACAGACCTCCAATGGGGATCGGAAGTTGGTTCGGGTCGATCCTGGGACGCCGACCCTTCGGAGCAAAGTCGCTCCAGAAAGGATCACTGAACTGCCGATAGATGGTCGCGATGTCCTGAATACTGCACAGTTCGAGCCCGGAGTGTTGGTCGAAGATGGGCGGTCTCTTGATGCAACCAAGACCGGAAACTTCGCGCTTTCCATCCATAAAGAGAGCGGGCTCGACTCTCTCTACATTTTGGACGGTGTGCAGCTCAATGACGAGACCCGGGGCGGCACGACTGAGAATGTTGCGCTCAGCTCCACGAGCGAGTTGGCGATTAGCCGAGCGATGATGAATGTCTCGACGGGGCCAACCTCTGCAGGCACGGTCAATCTGACGACAGGGTCAGGTGGGACCGGACTGCACGGAGAGGCGTTCGGTTTATTCCGCGACAAGAGCATCGGATTTGCAAGGCAGCCCGGGGGAAAAGATCTTCCATTTCGGCGGGAGGATTTTGGCGGAAAGCTGGGCGGAGCTCTGAGCAAGGACAAGGTTTTCTTCTTTCTGGACGCGGAGCATGTGATCCAGGACGCGAACCGGGCGGTGGTGATGCCGTCGCCGTTTCAGGCTTTCAGCGGTTCGTTCTCTTCGCCGTTCCGCAATACTTCGGCCATCGGGAAGCTCGATTGGCAAGCATCGTCGAAGACACGGGCGTTCTACCGGTTTGCCTACAACTGGAACAAGTCGGTCGATAATTTCGGAGACGATTATTCGCTTTACGAGAACCGCAACAATTCTCCGTCGCACGCGGTCGGCGTGGATTTGACGGGGGGAAAATATATTCACAGCTTGCGATTCGGATTTTTGCGCTACCACAACTCGCTGCTCGATACGGTGGGGCCATTTGGCGGGACGTCGGCATTCGGACTGCCTGCAAACATACAGTTCAGCGATCTCGCCGGAGGTCAGGTGCAATTTGGGGGGAGCCCATTCGCGCCGCAGGAGACGTTTCAGGAGAATACGGAATTTCGTTATGACGGCAGTCGCCGGGCTGGGCAGCACACACTGCGCTTTGGCGCGAGCGTAAACCGGATCAATGTGGGCGGGTACGAAAAGCGCTTTGGAATCGTGCCGCAATTAACAACGGCGCTGGCGGGTGGTACCGATCCCAATCCGCTGGATTATCCGTTGTTGTTTGCAACCCTCAGCAATGGGCAAGGTTTCTCGACGGAGAAGTCCGCATTCGGATTCTCGCATGGAGGCCAGACAGACAACCGACTGCAGGGGTATATCGGCGATTCCTGGAATATGTTTCCGAACCTGACAATCACTGCGGGAGTGCACTATCTGCGTGACACCGGGCGAGTGGATAGTGATCTTGGTGAGATTCCGTGTTCGGCGGCGAACCCGGGCATTCCCAGTAATGTGTTGCCGTGTTCGGGTAGCAATCTGCTGGATCAGTTTTCCAATCTGCCGGGGGTTGCGCTGGGACGGCGGGTGCGGCAGCCAAATTACGATTTCGGTCCGCAGCTTGGATTTGCCTGGGACCCTTTCCATAATGGCAGAACTGTTTTCCGGGCTGGCGCGGGCGTGTTTTATGACAATTCGCTGTTCAGCAACATGCGACTGGATCGGCCCGCCCGGCTAAGCCAGGGACTCTACTCGGGCACGAACGTGCTCACGTGTGCGCCCGGCGCTGCCGCCGGCACGGTCGCAGTCTACTTTCCGAATGGCGGGGGTTTGCCGACCGCCGTCCGATCCATCAACGGGCATGATCTAGCCACCCAAGTGTGTGGCGCGCCAGTGGGAAACGCCGCCAGCGATGTAGCCGCGTTACAGGCTGATTATCAGGCCGCCGTGGCGGCCGCGGGAAGCTCCGGTAATCCGAATTTCGTTGGCAATACACTTTCCCTCAGCGTTCCGGTCAGCGGGATGGCAGCATTCAATCCGAATTATCGGACACCGCGCTCCTACCAGATCAGCTTCGGCATGCAGCGCGAGTTGTGGGGCGGAGGCGTTTTCACCATTGATTATGTACGGAATATGAGCCAGCGCTTCGGACTCATTGCAGATCAAAACCATGTAGGCGATTCCCGGTACTTGTACGTCGATGCCAACGGGATTCCGAGGGCGGCGCTGAATGCGATTACCAATACGATTGTGCAGAAAGCGCCGAGTTGCCTGACCACGCCGTTAGCGCCGGGAGCCATCGTGCAAGACGCGGTCAGTTGCTACATCTCCAGCGTTCCGAATGCGAATATCAATGATTTTGCCGTGAATGGCCTGGATTCCGGCGTAGCGTTTCTAAAGGGACTGCCCGCGTCCATCGGAGTGCAACTGCCAGCGTCGAATCTTCCCCTTGATCCCCGGAATTTTGGGGCCGCGTTTGCAGGTGTGAACGCGTTGGTTGGGCAGGGTGAGTTTCAGTCTTCGATCGGACAGGCTGTCTATAATGGGGTGCACATTGCTCTGAAGCAGAGAGTGGAGCACCAGTTTTTCATTTTTCACGGCGGCGATGTGTTGCTCTCGTACACGTACTCAAAATTTGTTTCAACGGGAGGAGATAATCCGGCGCAGAGTTCCGTGGCCTATGACTTTCAGGCGCCCGAGCGCTATAAAGTGCCGTCTCCTTTGGATCGCAGGCATCAATTTTCGGCGGGTTGGAGCCTGAATTCGGTCTGGGGGCCGAAGCTCTCTTTCATTGGACGGTATTCCAGCCCAGCGCCGAGCATTGCCTCTCTGTTGGTGCCTTCGGGGAATCCGCAGGCAACTCCTGGAGAGATTTTCCGGACCGATTTTGTGGGTGATGGAACGCCGGCGAACCTGTTCCCATTTGTGCGGGCGGGATCGTTGAAGGCGCTTTCCGCGAGCGATCTTGCAACAGCGATTAAAACCTACAACAGCACGCAGGCAGGCTCATTGACGCCTGCTGGACAGGGCCTGGTAGCGGCCAGTCTGTTCACGCGAGCGCAACTGACCACATTGCGAGCGACGACGCCACTCGTCATCGTGCCTCCAGCCGACCAATTTGAAAATACCGGTTTTAAGTCTCTCGATGCGACCATCAGCTGGCCGCTCAAATTGGGAGAGCGGCTGAACATCGAACCGCGCGCGAGCTTCTACAACTTCCTAAACTTCGCAAACTTCCAGGCGGCGTCGGGTCAATTGGCTTATTACTACCCGGGGCCGGGTCAGACGGTAACGGCGGGGGCAGGATCGGCGAATGGAACTCCTCCCGGATCCGCTAAAGATGTATTACGGATCGGCACGGGATCGGGCGTGTACAACTATGGGGCGCCCCGGCAAATGGAATTCGGCGTGAAAATTACGTTCTGATCCGAAGATAATTTGCTCATCGATATGCAGAATCTGAATTAGATGGGCGGCCTATTTTGGCAATCGATCGGGGATGCGAACAAGATTCCTCCGCCGCGTTCGGCGTCGGAATGACAATATAAATGACAATGTTTAAAGGTTACGGATTGTGACCTGCGGAGTTCAACCGCGCTAATTGGTTGTGACTCGGAGCACGACACGATACTCGGCCGAGTTCCCTTGCTGTTGTCATTCCGACGCCGAGCGCGGCAGAGCAATCTGCTAGAGCATGCTGATTCTAAGGCGCCTTCCGCAGCCCGTATGCAGCCCGGTGTAGAATGAGCGACATGCCTTTCAATGCCAATGCTCCGGGAGCAGTTCGGCGTGGCGTAAAAACTCCACCGCCGGATGAGACATTTGAAGAAGCCGCTTACCTGAAACAGCTGGGCGAAAAGCAGAAGCCCGTCAGCATAAAACTTGCGGACGGGGAAGTGGTGCGTGGCTGGATCGAGTACTACGACAAGAATATGGTGCGCCTGACGCGAGAGGGCGCGCCGAATCTGTTCATCTTCAAACACGACATCATGTACATCGCCGAAGACCCGGCAAAGCGCAAGTAGTTTTTGTCGCGGATGGTTCGTGCGTTTGTCCCTCGGCCAGGGTCACAGGCGGTGTCTGTTTCCTGCGTATCGCAGTTGCTGCCGAATCATGTCCCAGCAAATTGACCATTTCGAATTCGTTCCGCAGATGTCTGCGATTGCGCGCGAGGCCGGTGCGCTCCTGATGGGCTATTTTCGCGCCCGAGTAAAGATCGAATACAAAGGCGATGCGGATCTGGTTACGGAGGCGGATCGGTCGTCAGAGAGGTTGATTCTGGAACGCATTCAGGCACAGTGGCCGTCTCATGACGTGATTGGCGAGGAGGGAGCCCGGATCGAGAGGGGCGGGGACTACCGGTGGTATGTCGATCCGCTGGACGGGACGACGAACTTCGCCCATGGATTTCCGGTGTTTTGCGTCTCTCTAGGACTGGCGTTTCAGGGAGAGCGGAAAGCGGCGGTCGTTTATGACCCGACGCGGGATGAACTCTTCGCGGCGGAGCGGGGGCGGGGAGCTGTCCTGAACGGGGAGCGAATCGCGGTTTCGAAAACCCCAAAGCTTGTGCAGAGCCTTGTAGGCACGGGGTTTCCCAGTCATAAGCGGCACAAGAATCCGAATATTTATTTTTACCACCAGATCACGTTGCGGAGCCACGGGGTGCGGCGAGCGGGGTCTGCGGCGCTCGATCTGACGTCGGTGGCGGCGGGACGATTAGATGGATTCTGGGAATTCAACCTGAATGCCTGGGATACAGCGGCTGGCATCCTGATCGTGGAAGAAGCCGGTGGCAAGGTGACCGGAGTGGATGGGCATGCCCTGGCGATCACGGATCGCGATGTTGTCGCAACCAACGGGTTCATTCACTCGGAAATTCTGCATGAGTTCCAGGAGATTTTCGCGGGACGAGGATTAGAGCCTCTGCCGGATCCGAGAGAGTATCGGAAATAGGCAAGCCGCAACAGAGAAAATTCCTAGCCGACGTCCCTCCATGATTTCCACCAATCTGTTCAGGCTCGACCAAAAAATCCCGCCCTAAACTCGGACAGAACGCGAGTTTAGGGCGGGGCACCCCTAGCAACTTTCCCTTCATTGTCCGGACACGTCTGTGGTACTGGGGCATTGCAAGGCGTAGAATAAAGGCAAAACGATGAACCCTGGCGAAGCTCCTCACGCCGGTTCTGGGGCGGTCTTCAAGATTCCGAGATAGGTCTTCCACTGTGATTCAACCACTGCTCGAACGTGATATCACGAAACGTCCTGACCGACTTCGATTGTCCGGGCGCATCCTGTTTCTGACCGAAGATTCCGAACTGATCCAACGTCAACTCGCGGGAGAGGACCTTGCGTGGGACGCGACAAATCCTGCGAACAATCCCAAGCTGCGCGATGACATCTCGACGGACGAGATTACGCCGGCGCATTACTGCTTCTACTTTGATCAGACCTTGGGCGAGATTCCGTACATGGGCTTGAAGTGCGGGAACGTGCTGCCCGTCGGCCGGGGCGATGTGAAGCGCGGCCGTTTTGTGTGTTCGGTCAGCGGGAAACGGCGGGGGAAGGGATCGAGCCGGGAACAGTCGCCTTATGCGGAGATGTCGGCTGGGATCCAGGTGGTCATTGCGGAGAACATCGAGCGTATTTACAAGCAGAATTGCCAGAACCTGGGCCTGTTGACCTCGACGGATTTCTCGTTGATCGACAAGATTCGCGCGGGACAGGAGATTGCTCTCAGCGAGTTCACCGCGGGAGAAGATTACATTACTCGTCAAGTGATTGAGTATGGCGGGTTGTTTCCGTTCAATGTGGCTCGCATGCGGAAGAAGGTGTTTTTGCCGCCGATTCAGACCGGGAAGCGGCCGATGACGCTGGCAGAGAAAATCTTCGCGAAACATATGGTCACGCCCGAAGGACAGGTAGGCGTGGAAGCGGTAAAGCCGGGAGACACCGGGTTTACTCGCGTGGATCTTCGCTTCAGCCACGAGTATGTCACGCCCATGGCCGCGATCTTCTACGAGCACTATGTTGGGAAAGGCGTGCCGGTCAACGATGCTTCCAGCATCCGTTTCTTTCGGGACCATCTGACGTTTCTGGACGAAGTGCTTTCGGAGGAGAAGAAGAAAATCGGATTGCTCGATCTTGCGACCCAGCTCAAGTTGAAGCAGGAAGACTTCGCGAAAGCGCAGGGCATCAAGCTGCATGGCGAGCTCAAGGACCGGAAGGGCTCGGAAGGAATTTGCCATTCGGTGATGCTGGAGTCGTACGCGCTGCCTGGGCAGGTGAATGTCGGGTCAGACTCGCACACTCCGCATGTGGGAGCGATCGGGTGCGTGGCGTTTGGAATTGGCACAACGGACGTGTTTAACAGTTGGATCACGAAGGATGTGCGCGTACGGGTGCCGGAGTCCGTGAAAGTGGTCATTCGCGGCGAAAAACAGCCGAACGTCACGGCGAAGGATTTCATCCTGAAAATCTTGAGCCTGGATTACGTGCGCAGCGGCAAGGCGTTGGCTAAGGTCATGGAATATGCCGGCGAAGCGGTCGAAGCCTTGAGCGTGGACGAGCGCGCGACCATGACCAATATGGCGGCGGAGATTGGCGGCTTCACTGGCATTGTCGCTCCCGACAACAAGGTTGTTGACTTCCTGGTGGAGCGACGGGGCATGAATCGGCGCGAGGCCGCGGAAATGATACGTGGACTGCACAGCGACCATGACGCTGAGTACGCGCAGGTGATTGAACTCGATGCCGCCGAGATCGCGCCCATGGTGGCGACTCCGGGGGATCCCGGCAATGGCAAGTTTATTCGTGATCTGAATACTCCCGTGCCGGTGGAATTAGCGTACGGCGGGACCTGCACAGCGGGCAAGAATGAAGACATGGATATGTACGCCGAGGTGCTGGCCGATGGGCTAAAGCAAGGCAAGCGAGTGGCCGAGTCCGTGCAGTTCTATATTCAGTTCGGCTCTCAGGACACGCGCGAATATTGTCTAAAAAAGGGATACCTGGAGATTTTTCAAAAGGCTGGAGCGAGGGTAATCGAACCGAGTTGTGGGGCGTGTATCAATGCCGGACCGGGGGTTTCAACGCGCCCGGAACAGGTCGTCATCAGCGCCCAGAACCGGAATTTCCCAGGCCGCAGTGGCCCGGGTCAGATGTACTTGGCCAGCCCATTGACGGTGGCTGCCAGCGCCCTCGCTGGGTACATTGTGGAGTACCAGCCGAGCCAGTCGCGGGAATTGGCCGGAAGCCGCGGTTGAGGTTCACCCGAAATCGCCGGAGCGTTACGGTGACGAACAGTCTCTCACCGGGCATTTCCAGCGGTTTCGCCAAGAGTTCCACGCTGTATTCCCAGCGTGATTCTTGCTAGAATCTGTGGTTCTTTTAAGACCCGCAGAGAGTTTCAGGAGACAGACACAACATGACCTATGTGATCGCAGAACCCTGCATCGGGACGAAGGACACCGCTTGCGTGGACGCGTGCCCGGTGGATTGCATCCACCCCAAGAAAGACGAACCCGCCTACGCGACGGAAGAACTGCTCTACATCGATCCGGTGGAGTGCATTGACTGCGGTGCGTGCGTGCCGGTGTGCCCGGTGTCGGCGATTTTCGCGCTCGATGATCTGCCGGAAAAGTGGAAGGATTTCACGGAGCGGAACGCGAAGTATTACGGCCGGTAGCTGTCAGCCTTCAGTCACCCGCTATCAGTGTGTTCTTATCGGTACGTTTGAGTTCAAGGCGCATGGTGAATTGTCCTAACCTGCGCCTTTTGCTTGAGGTCGCGGATTGCGACCTCATAAAGACGGAACGCTTTTGAGCCCCGAACTCTGAGTGTAGAGCTGAGGACAACGCTAAAACACCCGCTCGTTTGGAACGGCGAAAACCCAGAATCTGAAAGCCTCAAACGGAGCCTGGAACCTAAACGATCCGGCTGACGGTTTACGCCTCAATCCGTTACAATCAAAAGCTAGTCTGCTGGGCTTCCATGGCACTGAAGGAGTCGGAAGCAATCGTCCTGCGTACGTACCCTCTGCGCGAGGCCGACCTGCTGGTTACCCTTTTTACGCGAATGGAAGGCAAGGTGCGCGGAGTGGCGCGCTCGGCGAAGAAGTCGAGAAAACGCTTTGGGGGCGCGCTCGAGCCTTTGACGCTGGTGCGGGCATTTTACGAGGATCGAGAACGGCAGGAACTTGCGCGGCTCGATGCGCTCGAGGTGCTGGAGTCTCCCCTGGCGAGCGAAGTTGGGTATCCGCGAGCAGTGGCCCTGGCGCATATCGCGGAACTGCTGGACGAACTGCTGCCGGATCGAGAAGCGAATGACGCGGTCTTTCGACTCACGCTTTCGGTGTTGGCAAGCTTGCGAGGTCCCGAAATCTGGATGCCCCTTACGTATTTCGACCTCTGGATGACGCGGCTGGTGGGCTTCTTGCCGGATCTTTCTGAGTGCGTGGTTTGCGGAAGGACGCTCAACGGCAGCCGAGCTTACTTTCACGCATTGGCCGATGGGCTGATGTGTCCGGAGGATAAGCGGCTGGCATCTTCTGAGATTTCGAGCGAGTCGCGCGGGTTGGCGGCTCAAATGTTTCGGGCTCCGGTCGAGAGTTTCTCCGCAGCAGGGTGGGCGAAATCGAAGGGCTCGGATCTGAGAAAGTTTCTATTGCAGATTCTCGAGCGGCACATTGAGCAGAAGCTGGTGACTGCGGGAATGCTGGAGAAGATTAGCTAGGAGCTGCGAGCTTCGAGCTACGAGCTACGAGCAAGATTGGTCGCGATTGAAGCTCGTGCAAAAAAGCAGGGCCTGCGCTTCTCTGAGGATGATAAGCAATAAGTGATGGCTTCCCAATCCAACTCGCTTACGTTTCAAGAGCTCATCCTGAAGCTCCAGACGTTTTGGGCACAGCGCGGGTGCGTGCTGCAGCAGCCCTACGACGTTGAAGTGGGGGCGGGCACCATGGCGCCGGAGACCTTCCTGCGTGTGCTCGGGAATCAGCCTTACAAGGTGGCTTACTTGCAGCCGTCGCGGCGTCCAGCGGATGGGCGTTACGGCGAGAATCCCAACCGCTTGTTTAAGCACACGCAACTGCAGGTGATCCTCAAGCCTCCGCCGGAGAATGTTCAGGAGCTTTATCTCGAGTCATTGGGCGCGATTGGGATTGATCTTCGACAACACGACATCAAGTTCGAAGAAGACAACTGGGAATCGCCAACGCTCGGCGCCTGGGGGATCGGCTGGCAGGTGATGCTCGATGGGCTCGAAATCACTCAATTCACTTATTTCCAGCAATGCGGAGGGGTCGACCTGCTGCCGATTTCCGCCGAGCTGACCTACGGGTTGGAACGGATCGCGGCATTTCTGCAGGATGTTGATTCGATTTACGACATTGTTTGGGCAAGGGATCCGGAAACTGGACATCCGACCACTTATGGTGAAGTTCGGTTGGCGGAAGAGTTGCAGTTTTCCGTCTACAACTTTGAAGCTGCAGATGTGCCAAAGACATGGAGGCATTTCGAACTTTACGAAGCCGAGTGCCGGGCGCTGCTCGATCGTTATGCAGATCTGACTAAGGCTAAGCCGCAGGTGCCTGCTGCCGAGAAGAAGCGATTTCCGCTATTGGCCGCTTATGATCTGTGCCTGAAGTGCTCGCATCTTTTTAATATTCTGGACGCGCGTGGAGCTATTTCTGTTACGGAGCGTGTCGGTGTGATTGCGCGGGTGCGGGCATTGGCGGTCGGAATCGCCAAGGCGTACCTGCAGCAACAGGCGGGGGAATCGGAGAGTGCGGGTGAGGAAGAATCTGCGGCCCCCGTCAAGACTGTCAAAACAGGACGAGGGAAGAAGGAGCCCGCGCAGGTTGGATAGATGTTGGGACACCGCCCCAGAATATTCGCTGAATATCTCCACTCACGCGTTCAAGAACCAGGCTGATGCTTCAAAAAATCAGTGCTGGATGTGACCGTGCTATTTACCAGTGTGGCTGCGCAGAGAAAATAGAAAGATTAATCGATGCCCGACTTTCTGCTTGAGATCGGTTGTGAAGAGATTCCAGCCCGCATGATTGAAGCAGGCTCGCTGGAATTGAGGGAGCGCGTGGGTAAGCTGCTGGAGCGAGAGCGGCTTGCTCCGAATGGGGCGATTACATTCCTCGATACGCCTCGCCGGCTTGCGGTCCTCGCATCGGGAATTCCCGCGGCGCAACCGGATGTCACCGAACACATCACCGGCCCGTCTCTTGCGGTTGCCTATAAGGATGGTCAGCCGACAGCGGCGGCACATGCTTTTGCCAAGAAGGCGGGAGTCGATGTCTCCCAACTGGAAAAGGCGAGCACTCCCAAAGGCGAATACCTTTCTGCGAAGGTTACAAAGAAAGGTCGCGCTGCCAGCGAGATTCTAGCGGAGCTCCTACCGAAAGAAATCCAGTCCATCTACTGGCCTAAGAACATGTACTGGCGCAAGTCCAGCGAGCGTTTTGTGCGCCCGCTACGATGGCTGGTTGCCATGCTCGATGCGGAGGTGATCCCGCTGGAGTTCGATGGCATACACGCAGGAAACAGTTCTCGCGGACACCGCATTCTGGCGGACGGCGCTGTAGCGATCCCAACTGCCGGAATGTCTTACGTGAGTGCTCTGGCCGCAGCCAAGGTCCTGGGTCGCGGGGAACGAGAGCAACAGATCCGCAAGGCGCTGGACGCGGCCACGCGCACAATTCCGGGGGCGCGCTGGCGCGAAGACAAGACCCTGCTCGACACCGTCGTCAATCTCACCGAATTTCCCTCGGTAATCCTGGGGAATTTTGATGCGCAATTTTTGGAGTTGCCGGAAGAAGTGTTGGTCACGGTCATGCGTGATCATCAAAAATATTTTGCGGTGGAGGACGCGAGCGGGAAGCTGGCCCCGCATTTCCTGGCTGTGTTGAATACCGATGCCGATCGCGAGGGCACAATCCGACATGGCAATGAAAGGGTTCTCCGCGCGCGGTTCAATGATGCGCGTTTCTTCTGGCAAACCGATCAAAAGCAATCACTGCGCGATCGTCTCGACTTGCTGAAACATGTGACATTTCAGAAAGACCTGGGCAGCTACTACGACAAGACTATTCGGACACAACGCCTGGCCAGTTGGCTTTCGGAAACCGTGAAACAAGCTGGGTTCGCGATTCGACCAGGGATCGTGCACAAAGCCGCGTGCTTGGCAAAAACCGATCTCACGACCGAACTCGTTAAGGAATTCACCGAACTGCAGGGCATTGTGGGCGGACTGTACGCGCGGGTGCAGGTGCTGGACGAGCATATGAATGACGATGTCCGCCAGGGCATTTCGATCGCCATCTACGACCATTACAAGCCACAATCCATGGATGACTCGGTGCCACGGACGGTGGAGGGCGCTGTGCTCTCGATCGCGGATAAGGCCGACAGCATCGCGGGTATGTTTGCGTTGGGCCTGATTCCCAGCGGCTCGAAAGATCCCTTCGGCCTGCGCCGGCAGGCGAATGGCATCGTGAAGACGATCGCTGAGCACAAGTTGCCAGTTCAGCTTGGGGCGCTTATGCAGGATGCGCGGATTCGGTATCACGGGTCCGATGCGGAGAAACAATTTTCGCCCAATCTCAACTTTGAAGAAGCGGTGCGAGTTTTCTTCCGAGAGCGGCTGGAATTCTATCTGCGTGACGCGCGGGGATTTGCGTATGACGTGGTGAACGCGGTGCTGGCAGCGGGCTCCGATGACGTAGTGGATGCGTTGGCGCGGGCCGAGGCAGTGACGAAGGTGAGGCCGTCGGCAGATTTCGAGTCCATTTCGGTGGCGTTCAAGCGCACAAAGAACATCTTGCGGCAGGCTATTGAGGCGGGCAAGGAAATCGCCCCGGCAGTGGACTCAGCCTTGCTGAAGGAGTCGGCGGAACGGGATCTTGCGGCACAGGTTCCGGAGACGGCGAAGAGAGTGGAAAGCTTGCGTGTCGATCGCAATTACGAAGCAGCGTTGCTGGAGATCGCGAAGCTCCGGCCGTCGATCGATTACTTCTTCGACAAAGTGATGGTGATGGTAGAGGACGCAAGGCTTCGGGCGAACCGGCTCGCGCTTCTGCAGACACTGCTCAAAGAGTTTTCGACAATCGCGGATTTCTCCGAGATTGTCACGGAAGGCAAATAATCGAAAGAATCTCAGCTCGCGGTCAAAGCGGGAAGAAATAGTAGTCCAGCTTGGGAACTGGAACGTAGTGAGGTCGGGCGTTTCCGCCGCTGGTGTGAATGCTCGAGTGGCCGGTCCTTCCCGAATTGTTCACTGCACTTTCTGCAAGCGTGCGATCAGCTTCTGCGCGAGATTGTCTTCCGAATCTGACCACAAGAGTCGCCCGTTGGCGTGGGCGTTCTTTTCGACTTTATTCGTGAAATCCACCAGCTTGTGAACGTTGGCACGGATGCGCTCCTCCGCTTCCGCGTCCAACTGCAACTGCTCCTCAAGAAACGGAGTGTCGAGACCGAAATCCACTTCGATTTGGCCGGTTGTTTCGGAAGCGCGTTCATCGAACTCCGAACCTTGCGCAATAAAGCGGACATGATTCGGGGTAAGCGCCCATTGGCGATCGCTTGGGTCAGCTGTCCACAAATCCCAGTGAGCGTCAAACACGTAGGCATAATCCTCGTGTAACAGGTCGGAAGCGATCGTGATTGCTTCTTCGGGAGAGACGCCGGGACTAAACTTGCGCTCCAAAATCGTGGGCTCATTCCACGAGACCGGATGAACCGCAACGTAGGCGATTCCTGGTCGATGCACGGAAAACGGGAACTGATGGAGCACAGACAGACAATGCGACATTATTTCTTGCTCGCTGAAGCTGGGGAACCACAAGCTTAGGAAAAGCGGATCAGCCACGACTTCCTCTCGAGGATCAGGGATGACAGTCTTTCCTTTCATTGTAAACGGCGAGGACAGGTTCGGTGGGCAGGAGCAGAGTATGGACCATGCTGAAACAATCTGGCGGCCGACCAGGGTAAAGGCGTGCGGCATTTGAGAGACGTCTGCACAGTAATCGTCCGCAAAGTGATGAAGGGTCAGCTCATTTTTGACAGTGCGAAGAGCGGCTTGTTACTATCAGAAGTTCCGAAACGACGCCTGCCTGGTATCTGTGGTCCCCGTCGTCTAGCCCGGCCTAGGACATCGCCCTTTCACGGCGGTAACACGGGTTCAAATCCCGTCGGGGACGCCAAACATTCCAAAAGAGTTAAGTTCGATTTGGCGTCGTCCGTTCATGTAACTGTATGTAACGTTAAGCCGGTGCCGCCTGAGTCACGGCTTTTTTCGGCACAATCATCTCCACAACTTTCGATTGGGCCTTGCGTTTCGCCTCCGTCACTGCCTGCGTGTAGATGTCCATCGTGATCTTGATGGACGAGTGCCGCAGCAGCTCCTGCACGACCTTGGGATCTTCCCCGTTGGCGCCGAGCAGCGTCGAGTAGGTGTGGCGGAACGTGTGCCAGCTGATGTGAGGAATCCCCAGCTTCTTTGCGACCGGCTGAATGAAGTGACGCATGATCGTCGATGGCCAGTAGGGCTGTTTGCCGCGCTTCACGCCCGCGCGGAGCGAGTCGCTGGCGAATACCCAGTGCCCAGGGTCTTTGTACGGCGTAGTCCTGTGCCAGGCCCACAATTCCTCGATCATGAAGTCATCCAGAGGCACGGCTCTCTTGGAGGCTTCGGTCTTCACATCCCCCAACACCATCTCCACCACCGAGCGGACAACGTTCATCTGCTTCTTGTCGAAATCCACGTCGCTCCACTTGAGTCCGATCAACTCGCCGCGCCGGAGTCCCGTTCCGCAATCCAGCAGCACCATGGTCCGCTCTCTCTGTTTGAGTGCCGCAAAGAGCCTCTGAAATTGTTCGACATCAAGAACAACAGGAATACCCTGTCGTTTCCCGCTTTGCCGAACGTACTTCATCGGGTTTGCTTCCTCAATGCGCGGAAGAAATTCATAACGCATTCCGTGCCGAAAGACAGCGCTCATGATGTTGCGGAGTTTTACCTTGGTCCCGTTTGCTAGTGGCTTTCCTTTCTCTTCTTTCCGGTAATCGTGGATCAGCCCATCCAGCCATTCCTCGACGGCCACCGACTTGATGTCACCGGGGCGATACTCACCCCAGCGGGGCAGGATCCATTTTTCCAAGTAGGTTGTCGTGCGTTTCTTGGTGGAATAGGCCTTCTTGACGTGGTTGTCCATTTTCAATTCTGTGAGTCGGTAGTGGTCAACCAGCGACTTGAAGGTGGTTAAGACCGGGGTCTCCGGAGTCACGGCCTCCCGGTTCACGTTGGCTCTGAGGGCTTCAATCTGACGCAATGCCGCGGTCCTGGTCCGGTATTGAGCTACCGTACCGATGACGACAGATCGCATCCGTTTCGTCCCATCCGGCAGTCGATCGCGGAAGCGGAATTCCCAAACATCGCCGGATTTTCTTTTTGCTCGTGTCAAACATCCTTCCTGATAACGCGCTCTTCTCAATGAGTTTCCTCCTGGTAAGAGCGCAGGTGGTGGTTTGAATGTAGCCGAGCTTGCATCCACGTGTCTAACTCTGATTTCAGGAATCGCCATCGACGCCGGACTCGATCCCCTATCGCATGGGCGGGGATCAAGCCTTGGCGAGCCAGTCGCGTCAATGTCTTGGGGCTGATGCTGAGGAAGCGGGCTGCCTCCTGCGGATCGATGTAAGGTTCAGGAATCGTTGCAGGTGTTAAGGAATTGGCTGGCTCAGTCTTCATTTTGCGTCCTCACGGCGAGCGCCGATATGCACTGTCTTTAGGCCTGGTGTCGATTTCGGTCAACTTCAAGTCCGGACAGGCTCTGGACCAGCCCAGATGATCCTGAAGAACCGGATTTGACCGAAATCTTGTTCGGCTTTAGCTTCTTCACGCTCGGCCTAAGAATCGGAGTGGGCGGGAGGCAAGCGTGTTTTCATCCGTTCAAGAAGTCAGTGAGGGCTTACGGAAAGCGGGCTACATCGCTGATTCCGTCGCGATCACGACCGTTTTTCTGGCTGGTTCGTTGCATCGCCCGGTCTTCTCAGAAGGGCCTGCCGGCAGCGGAAAGACCCAGCTGGCCTATGCAGTGGCCGCTGCGGCATGCACCACTGTGGAGCGCCTGCAATGCTACGAAGGAATCGGCGAGGACAAGGCCATTGGGAAGTTTGATGAATCGCTGCAAAGGCTTTGCGTGGAGCTGAAAGCGAAAGGCGCCGGAGTTGATTGGGAGCTGCTAAAGAGCGAATTGCACGGCGAACAGTTCTTCTGCGCAGGTCCACTTTTACGCGCCCTGCAGTACGAAAAGCCTTGTGTGTTGCTCATCGATGAGCTCGACAAGGTAGACCATGCGTTCGAGGCAATGTTATTAGAGCTCCTGAGCGTGTGGCAGTTGAGTATTCCCAAGCTCGGAACGATTCAGGCAAAGAGCATTCCGTTTGTTGTGCTCACGTCGAATGAGGAAAGGCGGATCGGAGATCCCCTTCGCCGGCGAAGTTTCTATTTGCGGGTGGAGCATCCTACCGCTGAACGAGAGGCGGAAATCGTTGCCATGAGGACTCCCGATGTCAGCGCGGAATTTCATGCAGGAATGGCGGGTCTGGCGAAGGCGCTGCGCGGATGGAGCCTGGAAAAGCCGCCTTCTGTCTCTGAGATTCTCGATCTGGCCCAGGCACTGAGAATTCTCGGCGCTGACAAAGTCACTGCCGAGATGAGAGACACTCTCCTGCCACTGTTGGCCAAGACCGAAGCCGATCGTAGGAAATTGCTGCTGAGGGACGGCTTCGCCAGTCTCATTTTCGACGCGCAGCAGTACGCGACGCTAAGCCTGAAAGGAAGCGCAGTGTGAAAACCGTCTTTGCCGTGGCGGCGCTTTCGTTGTTTCTGACGGCCAGTCTTTGTGCCGAATCGCGCAAACAGGCTCATCCCCAAGACCATCCTGAAGCCGAATATTACGTCTCCATGTATGCGCGGCACTACCACGTGCCTGTTCCGCTCGTGCACGCGATTATCGAGAGGGAGTCAAACTGGCGGACCTGCGCCGTGTCTGCGAAGGGCGCGAAGGGCTTAATGCAACTCATGCCGGGGACCGCTCAGCGGTTGGGCGTGAGAGATAGCTGCAGTATCAATCAAAACATCTCGGGCGGGGTGCGGTACTTGGCCTGGCTGATGCGTTTGTTTCACAACGATCTCAGGCTCGTGGCTGCCGGCTATTATGCGGGCGAGGACATCGTCGCCCGCCGCGGGCTGTCCTATCACAACGCAGATGTCGTTTCGTATGTAACGCGAATCAGAGCCAGTTACGTGCTCCAAGCTGGGGTTGCGGACGATTTTGGAAAAACCATTTCGAAGAGAGTTATGCGATGAAAATTCAGACGAGTTTGGTGCATCTCACAGCGCTTTGCTTCCTGACCTGCGGTGGACTGGCGCAGAACGAACCACCGCAGGCGCACATCGTAAGTCTGACTCTTGATCCGCAAAGCGTTACCGTGTTGCACTTGCACCCGGGCTTTGTCAGTTCCGTTCGGCTGCCCGAAGAAGTCAGCTCGGTCGTTCTGGGCGATCCTGCGGCGTTCAAGGGTGAGCACGCGGAAGCTGAGCCACGGCTCGTGTTTTTCAAACCTGCCAGTCCAAAACCGGGCAAGAGTAACGCCCTCATCACCACGCGCAGCGGTCACGAAGTCTCATTGACTTTAGTCAGCGATGGCGCTTCGGCGCACTCCGAGCCGGTCGACTACGTACTGGAATACCAGCCGCAGCGTAATTTCCTCATTTCCGCGGCATACCCGACTGTTCTGATCGGCGATACCAAAAGTCTGGGCAGCGAAAGGCCAGCGAGTCCGAGCGGCTCCCCCAAGCCTGATGGCGACGAGCGCCGGCCGCCCAGCCAGCAATTGGCCACGCCCCTCGCCTGGTACGGCAAAGAGCTGCGAGTAGCGGTCGGACGAACCGAAGAAAAGGGCTCCGACATGACCGTCGCATTTAGCGTGGTAAATGCGTCATCGGGAACTGTCGAATTGCTGCCACCGCAGGTGCAGCTCTCCGGGACAGCGAAGCAAAAGCACCATAAGGCGATCAAGGCTGAACCGCTAGCGGTCAAAGACTATCGAATGACCTCACGACGTCTGCCGCCCGGAGCCACGACCGAAGGCACCGTAGTTTTCGAGCGGCCTGCGTTCAAGGAATCACGCGAGCAATTACTCCTTCAAATCGCCCAAGCGGAAGAAGTGGATCGGCCAGTGTTGGCGCCGATCGCATTTGTGGTCCCGGCGAAAGGAGCTGCGAAATGATCCATCCCAACGGACACGACCCTTCAACCGCTACCATTCCTGCACCCGCTCCCAAAGAGGCCACTGAGATCCCGAGGGCGATGCCATCATCCGCCGAGCAGTCGATCGCCATCGCAACCAGAACCAAGCTAAGGGCTCGACAGCAATTTCAGCAGAACCGGTTCGTTATCATCGGCGCCGGCGCGCTTGTTGTTGCCTTGTTGATCTTTGTGGCGATATCCGTTCCGCACAAGAGTCCGGTGCAAAAGACGAAGGTCGGGACAGCCGCTGTAAAAGAAGAGCAGACGCAAACCGGAAACTCTTCGGTAGATCGAAGCCTCTTTCCGATCACAGATTCGGGCAGGCCTTCGGCGAAAGAGTCGCGCGAAGGGTTTCTGAATGAGAAGGACCTGGAGCGATCCGTTACCCGGCGATCTCACCCGGCTTCGATTCAGGCTGGACCATCGAACGCGCCCGGAACTCTTGGGTCCATACCTCCTTTCGGCCCGGATCAACCGGGATGGCAGGCGCCGCCGTACCAAGCGGGTGCCGCTACGGTCGGCATTGACAGTGCGGATCTCGGAAAAGCGGAACGTGAGGCAGTGGAGAAGACATCATTGGTCTACGTCCGAACCGTATCGGCTACTCAAACTGAATCTGTATGGCGAGATCGGATGAATCTCATGACCCCAGAGATTGGCCTCGGTTTATCCACGGGCACGCGATTGCGTGCTCGATTGGAATCCGCTGCGAGCACCGCCGTGCGCGCCCCCGTATTGGCAGTTATCGAATACACCTATGAACGGGAGGGACAAATCATTGTTCCCGCTGGGGCAAAAGCCGTGGGGCACATACAGGAAGCGGACCGGTCGGGGTATGTCCGCGTTCAATTTGAGTCGCTGATGATGCCAGATGGCGCAACTGTTCCGATCCAGGCGGTCGCGACTGACTTGGATATGCGACCTCTGAAAGGCAAAGTCGAGGGCAAGAACACGGGCAAGAACGTTTTGGTGAGATCGCTTTCGGGAATGGGGGAGGCAGGTTCTCTATTGTTGGGACGGGGCAGTTTGAACCAGCCATTGAGCGAGTCGGACATTATGCGAGAGCGAGTAAGCAACAACATCGGCGAGGCCTCAGATGAGGAGATATCCCGAATGGCAATAACCTCGCGCATCGTGGTCACCGTTTCTGCCGATACTCCGATCTATGTCGTTTTAGAGCAGACGCCAAAAGTCGATGCGGCGTCGGGGTCGTCGAATTCCCGCAACTCCCAGTCGCTGAACGCCAACGCAGAGGAGCTTCGGCAACTGCTGCAATTGAAGCGAGAATTGAATCAGTCGAGTCCAGCACCTCAATGAGAGGATTGCGAAACCACAACTGAGAACCATTGCGTTCCCCAAGCTGACTTCTGGGGAGTCAGAGAGATCTCATTTGTCCGATTACAGACTTCTGGCATCGCATAACTTCCGAGTTGCCCGTCGTCCACTCACTGACTTGAGGTGATTCTTGGGAACTAGTCTCTGTTGGAGAGCCCAGACAATATGGCGGATTCACTTTACGAACGAATTTTGTCGACACGCAGGGTCCAGCGACTGGCTGCGATTCTCCTTCGTCGGTGGCAAGCGGAAGAAATCGCGAAAACTCCGCTCCCCTGCGCGTCCTGCATTTGGACTAAACCTTGGTGTCCAAATGAATTTCGGGTTAAGGCAAGCTGATGATTGGTCCGGCGCAGAATATGTATCTGCGCGAGGCGACAAATTCAGGCCGCCTTCCGAACCTGCTGGACCGATTTCAGAAACTTCAAGAGGTCGGCGTTGATTTGATCCGGATGCGTGGCGGTGAGGCCGTGCGGCAAGCCTGGATAAAACATTTTCTGGGCTCCCTTGATGAGTTTGGCCGATTTCATTCCTGAAATGTT